>Ga0081538_10000066_pt1 | contig 98455 bp, 101 predicted proteins | sample TabmetS5T2R1_FD_71022 | JGI IMG/M metagenome (GOLD analysis project Ga0081538, IMG submission 71022) | Tabebuia heterophylla rhizosphere microbial communities from the University of Puerto Rico - S5T2R1 | ecosystem: Host-associated > Plants > Roots > Rhizosphere ... | reverse complement strand
GGGTACACCGGAGGGATTCGACCCGGGAACTCCGGCACTACGCGTGTCGCAAGCTCGCCTGCCGGGCGCGCCTCGATCGCGGGCCGGATGTCGTCAAGCGTCATCAGCAGGCGGGCGCTGGTCGCGATCTGGAAGTCGGCGGCGTTCGGGGTTTCGGCGCCGAGCACACCCTCCTCGATCCAGTCGTCGATGCGGTCGAGGGCTCCGGGGAGCCCCGCGAGATCGGCGCGCACCGCATCGTCGCTCGCGCGGTTGAATCGAACCGCCGCAGCGATGATCGGCGCGGCGGTCTTCGTCGCGATTCCGATCGGGATTCCAAGCCGCGCGCCCTCGGCGTACGTCGAGATCGACGAGCGGTCGCGCCCGATCGCGTTCCAGGAGATCCGTCGCGTCGTTCCCTGAAACGGCTCGTCGCCCCACCGTTCGGCCTCCTCGACTGCCGCGCGGCGCTCCGGATCGCCCGGCAACAAAGGCGGCTCGGGTCGGAGGCGGTCGAGTTCGCGCGCGAGCTTCATCGTCCCCTGGATCCGGCGGTCGTCGAGCTTCAGGGCGGGGACGGTCGTGCCCGGGAAGCGGAGCGCCTTCACCGCGACCTTCGATATCACGGGCATCAGGTCGACGCGCTTGTACTCGATCCCCTTCTCCTCGAGCATCAGTCGGGCGGCCATCGAAGGGTGCGAGCCCGGGATCACGTACAGCGTCGCCGCCACGGGGCGCATCCTATCTCGCACATAATCCGCCGGATGCTCCTCGCGGTCGACGTGGGCAACACCCAGACCCACATCGGGGTCTTCGACGACGCCGAGCTGGTCGAGCACTGGCGCTTCCCGACCGACCCGAGCGCGACCGCGGACCAGCTCGCGGTCACGATCGTCGGCCTGCTGGCGCTGCGCGGGATCGAGCGCGGCCGGATCGACGCCTCGATCGTGTCCACCGTGGTGCCGCAGCTCGCCCCCGAGTACACGGGATTGTCCGGCCGCCATCTCAGCGCCGGCGACGACGCGATCGACCATCTCGAGGTCGGCCCAACCGTGAAGACGCGGATGCCGATCGTGGTCGACAACCCGCACGAGCTAGGCGCGGACAGGCTCGTGAACGCCGTCGCCGCGTTCGATCGCGTCGGCGGCGCGTGCGTGGCGGTCGACTTCGGCACGTCGACCAACTTCGACGTTGTCTCGGAGAGCGGGGAGTACCTCGGCGGCGTGATCGGCCCGGGGGTAGAGATATCGATGAAGGCGCTCACCGAGCGCACCGCGAAGCTCTCCCCGATCGACCTCGCGCAGCCTGGGCGCGCGATAGGCAAGAACACCAAGGAGGCGATGGAGTCCGGATTCGTGCTCGGCTTCGCGGGTCTCGTTGACGGGATCGCGCGCCGTCTGCGCGGGGAGCTTGGCGGCGACGCCACGATCATCGCCACCGGGGGCCTGGCGAGCGCGATCGCGCCACACTGCGAGACGATCGACGAGGTCGACGACCTGCTCACGCTCACCGGCTTGCGGCTGATCTACGATCGAAACCAGTGAGAGCGCACCAACCAACCCTCGACACCCGGTTCGAGATCGGCGACGTCAGCGTCGCGAACCGCGTGTTGCTCGCGCCCCTGGCTGGGATCGGCAACTGGTTCGTGCGCCTGCAGGCGCGCCGGCACGGCGCGGGGATGGCGGTGTCGGAGATGGTGTCGAGCTTTGCCGTGAACCATCGCAACGAGCGCACAATGCGCGAGCTGCTCGTCGTCCATTCCGACGAGCACCCGGTCTCGATCCAGCTCTTCGGTCACGATCCCGATGTGATGCGCTCGGCGGCCGCGATCGTCGCGCGCGCGGGCGCCGACGTCGTCGACATCAACATGGGGTGTCCCGTGCGAAAGGTGCGGAACGCGGGCGCCGGCGCGGCGCTGCTCGCGGATCCGGACCTCGCGGTGCGCGTCGCCCGGGCGGCGCGCGAGGGATCGGGCCTGCCGGTGACGGTGAAGCTGCGCTCAGGGCTCGAGCCGTGCGACACGTCCGGGGTGGAGCTCGCTGTGCGGCTGGCGCGCGAGGCCGAGGTCGCGGCGATCGCGTTCCATCCTCGACCCGCCTCCGAGCAGCACAAGGGCGATCCCGACTACGGCCTGGTGCGCGAGCTCGTGCGACAACTCGACGGCGACGGCGTTCCCGTGATCGTGTCGGGGGGGCTCCGCGACGTAGATTCGGCGAGGCGTGCCTACCGCGAGTCCGGGGCGGACGCTGTGATGATCGCCCGTGGGTCGCTCGGCAACCCGTGGATCTTCGAGCAGCTGACTGGCCGTCGCACCGCGTCGCCCTCGGCCGCGGAGATCGTTGCCGAGCTCATGTGGGTATTCGATCGCGCGGGCCACCACCTGGGCCGCCGGGCCGCCCCGTACCTGCGCAAGTTCTACCCCTGGTACCTGAGCAGGCTGGGCCTGCCGCGGCGCGCCAACGAACCGTTCCAGCGCACCCGCACGCTCGACGAGGCACGCACGCTGGCCGCCGCACTGGCCACTCCAGGGCGCTAATGCCCCGCGAGCATGCGCCGGGGCATCGCTATAATGCCCGCCTCCTGGCCCGAGACGACGAGCTCATCGAGAGCCGCGTTCGGGCTTATCTAATGAGGGATCCCGCCTGATCGACGGGCTCACCTCCGAGGTTGAGAGCTAGGAAAGGAAAACAGGGAGTCCAGTGGCACGCGAGTCGTTGATCACACACGACGGGCTCGAGCGCTTGAAGGAAGAGCTCGAGTACCTGCAGACCTCGAAGCGCCGCGAGGTCGCGGAGCGAATCAAGGAGGCGCGCGAGTTCGGCGACATCGCCGAGAACGCCGAGTACGACGACGCGAAGAACGAGCAGGCGATGCTCGAGCAGCGGATCGCGCATCTCGAGGAGCGGCTGCGACGCGCCACGGTGGTAACCGAGAAGGACGTGGACACCGATGCCGTCTCGGTCGGTGTCAAGGTGCACGTCAAGGACCAGAAGTCGGGCGAGTCGCGGAAGTTCCAGGTCGTCGGCTCCGCCGAGGCGGACCCCACCGAGGACAAGCTCTCGAACGAGTCTCCGATCGGCAGCGCCCTGATGGGCCACAAGAAGGGCGACGTGGTAACGATCGACGTCCCACGCGGCCCGAAGAAGAAGCTCAAGATCACGAAGATCGAAGCCTGACCGAATCGGGCGAGTCAGAGCTGGTCAGGGAGCGGCGCTCGAAGCTGGATCGCCTGCGGGAGCGCGGGCGCGACCCATTCCCGCACTCGTTCGGCGAGCGCTCCGAGATCGCCGAGGTGCGCGCCCGCCACGAAGGCCTCGATCCGGGCGAGGAGACCGGCGTCCGCCACCGGGTGGCCGGGCGGCTGACCGCGCGCCGCGGTCACGGCAAGGCGGCCTTCCTCGACCTCCGCGACCGCTCCGGAAAGATCCAGCTCCACTCCCGCGCCGACGTCCTGGGAGACGCCGAGCACGATGAGCTCGTGGGGCTCGACCTCGGGGACGTCGTCGGCGTCGAGGGCGTGGCGTTCAAGACCAAGAAGGGCGAGCTCTCGCTGCGGGTAGAGGACTGGACCCTACTCGCCAAGGCGATGCGCCCTCCGCCCGACAAGTATCACGGCCTCGAGGATGTCGAGACCCGCTACCGGCACCGAGAGCTCGACCTGATTGCGAACCCGGAGACGCGGGAGCTGTTCGAGCTTCGCGCCCGCGTGATCCAGGCCATCCGCGCGTGGCTCGACGAGCGCAGCTTCCTCGAGGTCGAGACGCCGGTCCTCCAGCCCCTCTACGGCGGGGCGCTGGCGCGTCCCTTCACGACCCACCACAACGCGCTCGACCGCGACCTCTACCTGCGGATCGCGACGGAGCTCTACCTGAAGCGGTTGATCGTCGGGGGCCTGGAGCGGGTGTACGAGCTCGGCAAGGACTTCCGCAACGAGGGGATCTCGCATAAACACAACCCCGAGTTCACGATGGTGGAGTGGTACGAGGCCTACGCCGACTACGGCGTCGCCGCGGAGCGCACCGAGCAGCTCGTCGCGTACGCCGCCGAGCGGGTCCTCGGCACGACGAAGATCGACCGCGACGGCAACGAGATCGACCTCGCGCCGCCGTGGCGCCGGGTGACGCTACGCGACGTGCTGTTGGAGCGAACGGGCATAGACCTGGCGAGCCGGCCGAGCCGCGAGGAGCTCGCGGCCGCGCTCGGCACCGATGCCGACGAAGCCGCGGGGTGGGGCAAGCTCGTCGACCGGCTGCTCTCGAAGCGCCTCGAGCCCGAGCTGATCGATCCAACGTTCGTGCTCGACTATCCGATCGAGCTGTCGCCGTTCGCAAAGCGCCACCGAACGGACGACGGCCTCGTCGAGCGGTGGGAGGCGTTCATCGGCGGGATCGAGATCGCCAACGCGTTCACCGAGCTCAACGACCCCGACGAGCAGCGCCGCCGGTTCGAGGACCAGCGCGAGGAGATGGCGCGCGGAGACGAGGAGACCCAACCGTTCGACGAAGCCTTCCTCGGGGCGCTCGAGCACGGCATGCCCCCGACGGCCGGCGTCGGGCTCGGGATCGACCGCCTGGTGATGCTGCTCAGCGGCCGCCGCACGCTGCGCGAAGTCGTGCTGTTCCCGGCGATGCGGGACTGAGGGCGGCTACGTCGGCGACACCCGGCCTAAGCAGAGGACCTTGAGCTGCCCACCGATGGTGAGCCACATGAGGTCGGCTCCGGGTGGCGCTACCTGCGCTCTCCCTCTGACGGTTCAGAGATCGCCTCGACGAGCTCACCGGTCCTCGTCTCGTTCTCCGTGAGGGCGATGTCGGCCTGGGCAACGATGCCGACGAGCCTGCCGCTCTCGACAACGGGCAGCCGCCGAACCTGGTGGCGCGCCATGAGCTCGAGCGCCTCTTCGCGGTCCTTGTCGGCCTCAACACTGATGACGTCGCGAGAGCAGACGTCCGCGACGGGCGTCGTCTTGGGGTCCGCGGCCTCGGCGACGACTCTCGTGGTGATGTCTCGGTCGGTGATCATCCCGAGAAGCTGCTCGTCGTCGGTTACCGGGAGCGAGCCGATGTGCTGCTCTCGCATCAGTCGCGCGGCCTCGACCACCGACGCCGATGCGCCGATCGAGCGGGGATCCTCGGTCATCTCGTCGCGAACGCTCTTCGCCATCGTGCCTCCTCCTTGCTGCGGCGCGGAGCAGCGGGTTCGTGCGCGCCACTTGCAGGATAATCCGTCGATGACCGCGGACGAGATCCGGACTCTTGCCGGCTCCGTCATCATGAATCGCGCATGAACAGGCCGCGCATCTTCCTCGGGTCGTCGGGCCAGCAGGCCAAGCTGCTCCAGGAGATCACGCGCGGGCTCGAGGACGTCGCCGACGTCGAGCCGTGGACGACCACCTTCAACCCGGGGCGGTCAACCCTCGACCGGCTCGCCGAGCTCTCCCAGGAAGTCGACTTCGCCGCGTTCGTGTTCGCCCAGGACGACTGGACGACGACGGATGCGTCCCAGTCCGGCGAGGCGTCGCCGGACTGGGACCAGTCCGGCGAGGCGTCGCCGCGCGACAACGTGGTGTTCGAGGCCGGGCTGTTCGGCGGCGCGCTCGGCATCCGGCGCACGTTCATCCTCCACGCGAAGGGTTCGAAGCTCCCGAGCGACCTGCTCGGGCTGACCTCCGTCCGCTACGACCCGGCCGCCAGCCCGGCGGAAGTTCGCGAGATCAACCACAAGCTCCGCAAGGCGATCGAGACCGAGGGTCACCGCGGACCGATCGAGGGGCTGTGGTGGCAGCTCTCGCTTACCGAGAGGAGCAAGGACGAACCGTCGGCGGTGAGCCTCCTGCGCATCTCCCGGGACCGCGACGGCGGCCTGAACCTAACCGGCCGGGCCTGGCAGGCGGACGGCACCCTATCGAGCCGTTACTGGAGCAAGGCTGCGAAGGAGCGCCGGGATCCGGCCGGCATCTTCTACTTCCACAACGGCGAGCACCCGCGGGACCCGAATGCCCCGCAGTACGAGGGGACCGGCGAGATCACCGTGGAGACCCCCGACCGCGCCACCGGATACTGGACGACACGGTCGGATCGCGACCCCGGGCTCAATGTCCGAACCGCCGGCATCTACCTTCGGGCCGACCCCTCGGACCTCGAGGTGCTGGAGAGCGGGAGCGCGGAGGAGCGGGCCGAGCTCATCGCGCAGCGCCTCCAGGAGTGGAAAGCGGCCGCGAACACGTTCTGAGCACCGACTGCGTAGCTGATCACAAGGTCATTTCAGGCCTGCGCGGACCGGCTCCCGGCGATGCGGACTGACGTCGAGTGAAGCCTTTGGTAGCCCATGGACTACCCAAGGCTTCAGTTGGTGCCGTAAGCCGACAGCGACGCCGGCGCCGACGACCGCGCAACCGCGAGCGCGAAGAAGAAAAGCGCAGCACCGGCACGGAGCTTGCCCCGCTTGCGCAGCACCGGCCAGGCGTTGGCGCAATTCCCGTAGCACCGGCTCTCCTCCGCGCCGCCGCGCGGTGCCTCCTCCTGATCGCGGGTGAACAGGTAGAGCGCGAACCCCTTGCGGTCGGCGAGGATCTGGCCGAACCTGTCGGCGATACCCGGCCGAAGCAGGTTCTTTGCCAGGACGTGCAGGAGTTCGGCGGCCGCTGGTACGTCGTCATGGCCGACGGCGAGCCGGTCCCCTGAGCTGGGCACTCCGCCCAAAACACGCTAGTTGGGGGAATCTGGGGTTCAGGGGCGGGGAACCGCCGCCGATATACTGGATACTCGCTGTAGTCGAAAGAAACCGGAGGGCCTTAATCCGATCGGCAGCGCGGAGCCGAATAGAGGGTAAGGCCGCCGGCGAGCTTGCGTCCCCATCGGCACCAAGGCGGGTCCCGGCCACCTAGTTGGCGATACTGAGGTACAGGAGACAACAACGTGTTTGAGCGATTCACAGAGAGAGCCCGGCAGGTCGTCGTCCTAGCTCAGGAAGAGGCCCGGACCCTCAAGCACAACTACATCGGCACGGAGCACATCCTCCTCGGCCTCCTGCGCGAGGAGGAGGGTCTAGCCGCGCGCGTGCTCGAGTCGCTCGACATCACCGTAGAGCGCGTTCGCGCCCAGGTGGTGCGGATAGTCGGCTCCGGTGAGGAGGTCACATCGGGCCAGATCCCCTTCACGCCCCGCGCCAAGAAGGTGCTCGAGCTCGCGCTCCGCGAAGCGCTCTCGCTCGGCCACAACTACATAGGAACCGAGCACATCCTGCTCGGCCTCGTGCGCGAGAACGAGGGCGTGGCCGCGCGCATCCTGCTCGACTTCGACGCCGACTCGGACAAGATCCGCAACGAGGTGATCCGGATGCTGTCCGGCCCCGGCGGGCGCCGCCAGGGCGCCGGCGCGGGCGCGTCCGGAGAGGGCAAGAAGTCCTCGAAGCTGCTCGACCAGTTCGGACGCAACCTGACCAAGCTTTCCGCCGAGGGCAAGCTCGATCCGACGATCGGTCGCGAGACCGAGATCGAGCGGATCATGCAGATCCTCTCGCGGCGGACGAAGAACAACCCCGTCCTGCTCGGAGAGCCCGGCGTCGGCAAGACCGCCGTCGTCGAGGGGCTGGCGAGTCGGATCACCAAGGGCGAGGTCCCCGAGCTGCTGAAGAACAAGCAGATCTACACGCTTGACCTCGCGGCGCTGGTCGCGGGCTCGAAGTACCGCGGCGAGTTCGAGGAGCGCCTCAAGAAGGTGATGAAGGAGATCACGCAGCGCGGCGACATCGTCCTGTTTATCGACGAGCTCCACAACCTCGTCGGCGCCGGCGCCGCCGAGGGCGCGATCGACGCAGCGTCGATCCTCAAGCCCGCCCTCGCGCGCGGCGAGCTGCAGACGATCGGTGCGACGACTCTCGACGAGTACCGCAAGTACCTCGAGCGCGACTCGGCGCTGGAGCGCCGCTTCCAGCAGATCAAGGTCGAGGAGCCGTCGATCCCCGAGACCGTCGCCATCCTCGAGGGCCTTCGGGATCGCTACGAGCAGCATCACCGCGTCGAGATCACGAACGACGCTCTGGGCGCGGCCGCCGAGCTTGCCGACCGCTACATCTCCGATCGCTTCCTCCCCGACAAGGCGATCGACCTAGTCGACGAGGCCGCATCGCGGATGCGGATCAAGTCGATGAGCCAGCCGCCCGTGTACCGGGAGCTCGAGGAGGAGATCGAGGAGACCCGGCGCGCAAAGGAGGAGGCGATCGAGTCGCAGGAGTTCGAGAAGGCCGCGAACCTGCGCGACAAGGAGCGCCAGCTCACGAACAAGAAGCGCGAGCTCGAAGACCAGTGGGCCTCGGGCGAGGGCGGCGAGCGCCCTCACGTCGCCGAGGAGGAGATCGCGGACATCGTCTCGATGTGGACCGGCATCCCGGTGTTCAAGCTCACCGAGGCCGAGACCCAGAAGCTAGTCCGCATGGAGGACGAGCTGCACAAGCGCGTGATCGGTCAGGACGTGGCGATCACCGCGGTCTCGAAGGCGATCCGCCGCTCGCGCGCCGGGATCAAGGACCCCAAGCGCCCGGCCGGCTCGTTCATCTTCCTCGGCCCATCCGGCGTCGGCAAGACGGAGCTCGCCCGCACGCTCGCAGAGTTCCTCTTCGGCGACGAGGACGCGATGGTGCGGATCGACATGTCCGAGTACATGGAGAAGCATTCGGTCTCGCGCCTGGTGGGATCGCCCCCCGGGTACGTCGGCTATGACGAGGGTGGCCAGCTCACCGAGGCCGTGCGGCGCAAGCCGTACTCGGTGCTGCTGCTCGACGAGATCGAGAAGGCGCACCCGGACGTCTTCAACATCCTGCTTCAGATCCTTGAGGACGGGCGGCTCACGGATGCCCAGGGACGGACGGTCGACTTCCGCAACTCGATCGTGATCATGACCTCGAACATCGGCGCGAAGGACATCGCGCGCAACACGCCGCTCGGGTTCTCGGTCTCGGACGAGACCGGCATCTCCTACGAGGAGATGAAGGAGCGGATCATGGGCGAACTCAAGAAGGTGTTCCGCCCCGAGTTCCTGAACCGGATCGACGAGGTGATCGTCTTCCACAAGCTCACGAAGGACGAGATCAAGGAGATCATCGAGCTGATGGTCGGCCGCGTGCGGGCCCAGGTCGCCGAGCACGAGCTGCAGCTCGATCTAGCCGAGGACGCGAAGGAGTTCCTCGCCGACGTCGGCTTCGATCCGGCGATGGGTGCGCGGCCGCTGCGGCGTGCGATCCAGCGCTTCGTCGAGGACCCGCTCGCCGACGAGGTGCTGCGCCACGGCGAGATCTCCCCGAGCACGACCGTGCTGATCGAGCGCGATCCGGACGGCGACGATGAGCGGCCGCTGAAGCTGACGCTCGTCAAGCCTCGCAAGCGCCCCCGCAAGAAGCCCGAGCCGGTCGGGGTCGGCGCGAAGCAGAGCGACGACCGCGGCTCGGACGACGCCACCCCGGACGACAAGCCCTCCGGCGACGACGAGGGCGCCGCCGAGCCGAGCGCGAACTAGCGGGGGTCCGGAACAGCTTCCGCCGCGTGCCCGCTCTCGCGAGCGGCTCGCCCGATTGATCCAGTTCGGGCTCGTGCTCGCATCGAGTACCGATGGCGCTGTCCCGACGCGCACTCCCGTTCAAACTCGCCGCGGCGGTGCTCACCTTCGTGGCGCTTCTCCTCGCCCTTCGCGGCCTCGATGGGTCGGGAGGCGAGCTCCCGATCGCCGAGTCCGCCGGCGGCGGCGCGGCGGCGCCGCCCGGAGCCACGACCGAGCAGCGCGTCAGCTCGCTCGAGGCGCAGCTCGCCGCGGATCCTGCCGATCCCGAGGGTTACGGCCAGCTCGGGCTCCTTACCCTTCAGCAGGTGCGCGAGTCGGGCGATCCCGCGCTGTACGCCAAGGCCGAGAGCGCATTCGACGAGGCGCTGCGGATCGACCCTGAGAACTTCACCGCGACGAGCGGACTGGGGTCGCTCGCGCTGAGCCGCCACGACTTCCGGCGCGCGCTCGAGCTCGGCGAGCGCGCGAGGCGGATCAACCCGCAGATCCCGCTCAATTACGGCGTGATCGCCGATGCTCAGATCGAGCTCGGCCAGTACTCGGCGGCTGCCCACACCCTCCAGCGCTGGGTCGATCTCAAGCCCGAGTTGTCCACCTACGCGCGCATTTCGTACTTCCGCGAGCTCCACGGCGACATCGGGGGCGCTCTGGCGGCGATGAGGCTAGCCGTGTCGGCGGGTGGCGACACGCCGGAGAACTTCAGCTACGTCGAGACGCTGGTCGGCAACCTTCACCTCACGCGCGGCGCGTACGGAGACGCGCACGCCGCCTACCGCCGGGTCCTTGCTGCGGACCCGGATTATGCGCCGGCAAAGTTCGGCCTGGCCCAGATCGAGGCGGGGAGGGGCGAGTTCGCTTCGGCAATCCGGCGCTACCGCGAGGTCGTCCGAGTGCTGCCGCTGCCCGAGTACGCGATAGCGCTCGGCGACGCCGAACAGGCTGCGGGCCGGAACACCGCCGCGCGGCGCGGCTATGCATTGGCACGTGAGCAAATCCGGATGGAGACCGCGAGGGGCGTCAACACGGATGCCGAGCTGGCGCTGTTCGAGGCCGATCACGGTAGCCCCAGCAGGGCCGTCGCGCTCGCGCGCGGCGGGTGGCGTTATGCGCCCAGCGTGAGCTCCGCCGACGCCTACGCATGGGCGCTGAGCCAGGCGGGGCACCACGAGCGCGCCCTCGAGCTCTCGCGCGAGGCGATGCGGCTCGGCTCGCGCGATCCCTCGTTCCTCTACCACGCGGGGGAAATCGCTCGCCGAGCTGGGGTGCCAGCGCGGGCGAAGGCGCTCCTCGAGCGCCTGCTCGATCAGAGCCCGCGATTCAATCCCCTTCTCGCCCCGCGGGCGCGGGCCGCGCTGGCGAAGGCCGGATGATCGACTAGTAGCCTGCGGGGGAGATGAGTGCGCCCGGTGCGGACGAGCTGCGACGGCTGCTGGCGTGGGCGCCGTCCGGGGGGATCCTCTCCGTGAGCATGGTGATCGACCACGCCGATCGCGGAGGGGGCTGGCGCGTCGCGCTCGAGGACGCGCTCAAGCCCGTGATCGACGCCACACGCGAGGCCCCGCACGATGTAAAGATCGCCGTGCGGGCGGCAGCGGACGAGGTGCTGGAGCGATTTCAGGGCAGCTCTCCCCCTCTGGGACGCGGGCAGATCGGCTACGTGGAGGTGGCGCGCAAGCGCGGTCGCGCGCAGTGGAGCTCCTACCGGCTCCCCCCGCACCGGACCGAGGCGATCCACGGGCATCGGCCGTATCTGCGTCCGCTGATCGAGATCGCCGACCAGGGTGCCGCGATGGGCGTCGTGGCCGTGTCCGGGGACCAGGCGCGGATGTGGGAGTGGGAGCTGGGTGAGCTCTCCGAGCGCGGGGACTGGACGCTCATCCCGACCGGGGACTGGCGGGAGCGAAAGGCTCAGCGCCCATCGGATCCCGCCCGGTTTCGAGGGGCCGGCGCGTCGGGCCGCGAGCAGCACGACCAGCGCCTCGAGGCGCACCGCGAGCGCTTCCTCAAGCGGATCGCCGGCGCTGCCGCGAGCGAGGCGGGTGAGCGCGGGTGGAGGGACGTGCTCGTGTTCGGCGAGGTCGAGCACGTGCGGCGGTTCGCCGAGGGACTGGGATCGCGCGAGTCCCGGCACGTGTACAAGAAGAACGTCGTCTGGGAACCGGCCACAGAGATCGCGCGGCGGGTCGAGGAGCTCGTTCCCGGCCTCAACCGCGAGCGAGAGCTGGAGCTGGTCGAGACCGTAAAGGAGTCAGCGTACTCGGGCAAGGAGCGCGCCTCGCTGGGACCCCAGGAGACAATCGAGGCGCTCAGCCAGGGGCGCGTCGCGCACCTGCTGTTCGACGCCGAGCGCGACTATCGCGGTCAAGGCATAGAGGAGGGACTCGCATACGAGGGCCCGCCGCTCGGCGACGACGGACTCCCGATCGCCGAGCTGATGATCGAGCGCGCCGTCGAGACCGGGGCGCGGACGACTCCGCTCGAAGGCGACGCCGCGGCCGGGCTCGAGGCGCACTCGGGGGTCGCGGCGCTGCTGCGTTACTGACCAGCCAACCTCGCTCCGAAGCTGGCGCTCGGCCCTTACTTGGGCGGCGAGTAAGCGCGGATCGCCCCGCCGGGGCGCTCCTGGACCGGCAGCTCGAACCGCAGGCGGCTCACCTCGACGGTGAATCCCGATCCGCTCGAAGGGCGCGCGTACGGAGCGTCCTTGCCGAGCAGCTCGAGCTTGGGGACGTGACCGGCCGCGAAGTGCCATCCGTTGGGGTGCAGCTGGAAGACCTGCCGTCGCGCATCCGTCGGGCGGTACACGCCGCGCGTGACAAGGGTCTGGGTCCCGTTGGGGGCGACGTCCCACAGCCGCGCGGCGATCTGGGGGAACTCACCGCCGGAGGTGAGCTTCGCAACCGCCGTCGGCGATCCCATCAGCGTGTAGCCCGGCCCGGTCGCCGCCGGGAGTCGGTATGTGGCGGCACCCGGATCGTCGGCGGCGTCGACGCTGCGGCAGCTCCCGCCCGCGGCAATCGGGTTGACCGTGCTGGCAGTCCCCTCATCACCGCCTTCGGAGGTGAAGCTCTTCGCATCGTCCGTCGAGAAATCCACCTCGCCGGGGTGCTGCCTTCGCCACGTCCGGCTCGCGAACGGCCCCCGGTCCGGCACGCCGCAGCCCTGGGTGTAGGTCTGCACCCCGGGGAGCCTGGGGACGGCGCGATCGCCGAGCAGGTGGCGGTCGAAGAGGGCGTCGCGCGCCTCCTCGATCCCGGGGGTCGCGCCGAACACGGCCCGCGGGTGGCCGAACCCATCGGCGAAGAACATCGAGACCTCTGCCCCCGGATGGCGCGCCCGGACGCGCTTCGCGTACCGGATCGCCTCGTCGGCTGGCATGAGGTCGTCCGTCCACGCGTTGTAGATGAGAAGCGGCGCCGGCTCGACCCGCCTTCGCCTCGGAAGGCCTTGCTCGACGTAGTACGCGGAGTGGTACCGCTTGGTCTGCGACAAGAGCCGCCGCAGCGCGGGATTCGAGTCGTACGGCTCTCCTGTCTGGATGAGGTCGAACTGCTCGGGGATGTTCGCGTCCGGGTCCTCACCCGGGGGTGCGTAGAACCCGCTCACCAGTCCGGTGAGGAAGAGCCCGCTGAGATAGGACTCCTTGGCGACCCCGGCCGGCAAGCGGTACGGATTGTGGCTTCGGAAGTCGAGGGTGCGTCCGTTCGGCGTCAGCGCGTACGCGAGGTCGGACCACCCGATTCGGGGCGCCGCCGCGGCGATCGCCATCGGGGTCCCGTCGGGGCTGCGCCACCGGACCAGCCTTCCGTCCGGGAGCATGACGCGGTTGCGAAGCGCAGCGAGGATCATCGACTGGCCGCCCCCGTACGAGTCGCCCGTGACGCCGATCCGGGGCTCGACGAGTCCGGCGTCGAGGAGCAGCCCGGCGAGGTGCTGCGTGTCGCGGGCCTCGAAGCGCGCGTCGGAGAGGTGGATCCATCCCCGCGCGCAGCCGGAGACGTTGCGTGATTCCTCGGCGCCACACGAATCGCCGAACCCTCGCGCCGAGTACGCCATCACCGCGTAGCCGCGCTGCGCGAGGCCGTTGGTGTCCACAGTCGCCCCTTCCTTGCTGCCGCCCCACCCGTGCAGGTACACGATCAGCGGATGGGGGGCCGGCTCGGCGGCGGGCGGAAAGGTCAGGTTGACGTCGAGCGGAACGCCGTCCCAGCTCGGAACTCGGGTCTCCATCGAGCCCGTGCACTTCTGGACGTCGCCCGAGCCGGGCGAGCACGGGATTCCCAGCGCGTTCGGTATCTGCTCGGCCGACGCGCGCGGCGACGCTACGGAGAGCAGCACGACGAACGCCGCCGCGAGTGATGTCGCGGCCCTGATCCTCCGCCCTGCGCGTGTGGAAGTCCCGTTCCTCATCTCTCCGCGATCCGCGAGAGCGACCGGGAATCTAGTAGAAGCCGTCGGCGTTCGGGGGCGCGGTGGCGTCGGATCGGCTTCCTAGAGTCAGGCGCCGATGGCAAGGTCGGGATCACGCCACGTCTGCCGCGAGTGCGGACACGAGGCCCTCGCGTGGACCGGACGGTGTCCGGGATGCGGGGAGTGGAACACGCTCGTCGAGGAGGCGCGCCCGGCGCGTGCACGCGGCGCCGGCGACGGCCGCGGCGAGGGCTTGCGCGCGACCGCGGCGAGACCCATCCCGCTGAGCGAGGTCGCCGCCGCGAACGTCGCGCGGCACCAGACGGGGATCGGGGAGCTCGATCGCGTGCTCGGGGGCGGGATCGTGCCGGGCTCGCTCGTCCTCCTCGGGGGCTCGCCGGGGATCGGCAAGAGCACCGTCGCCGCAATGGCGCTTGGCAACCTCGCGAGTGCGGGTAAACGAACTCTGTACGTGTCGGGCGAGGAATCGGCGGCACAGGTGCGGCTGCGGGCAGAGCGGCTGGGGGAGCGCGCGCTCGCGGTGCCGGTGCTCGCCGAGACGGGGCTCGCCGAGGTCGTCGCCACGATCGAGGCCGAGCGGCCACAGGTGTGCATCGTCGACTCCGTTCAGACGCTGCACGCGGAGGGTGCGTCGGGCGCGCCGGGCTCGGTGGCGCAGGTGCGCCAGGCAGCGGGGGAGTTGATGGAGATCGCGAAGCGGCATGACGTCGCGGTGATCGTGATCGGGCACGTGACCAAGGAGGGCTCGCTCGCCGGACCGCGAGCGCTCGAGCACCTCGTCGATTGCGTTCTGATGTTCGAGGGGGAGCGCGAGCGCAGCTACCGGACGCTGCGCGCGCTCAAGAACCGGTTCGGAGCGACGAGCGAGGTCGCGGTGTTCGAGATGCGCTCCGGCGGGCTCACCGAGGTCACGGATCCTTCGGCGCGGTTCGTCGGTGAGGCGGCGGCGGTGCCGGGCTCCTGCGTGCTGTGCGCGATGGAGGGGACGCGCCCGCTGCTGGTCGAGGTCCAGGCGCTCGTCGCGCCGACCGAGATCGTCCCGCCGCGGCGTATCGCCACCGGGGTCGACCGCAACCGGCTCAGCCTGGTGCTCGCGGTGCTCGCCCGGCATGCGCGCATCTCGCTCGCGAGCGCCGATGTATTCGTCAACGTCGCGGGGGGAGTCCGGGTCGAGGAGCCGGGCGCGGACCTCGCGGTCGCGCTGGCGCTCGCCTCGGCCCACCGCGGCGAAGCGCTCGGCGGCGCAGAGCAGCCCCGCGCGTGCTTCGGCGAGCTCGGCCTCACCGGGGAGCTGCGCTACGTGGCCCATCCCGAGCGCCGCATCGCGGAGGCGCTCAAGTTCGGGCTCGGCTCCGTGATCGCACCGCCGAGCGCGGAGCCGATCGACGGCCTCGATCAGCACCCCAGCCTCGACAGAGCACTGAGATCGGCGTTTGCGCTCTCGATGCGCAAGGCTGCCTGAGACAAACGCCCTGCCGCAGACCGCGCGATGTGTTTGCACATCGCGCGTTTTGATGTCGGCTTGACAAGGCCCATTCCGAGCTTTCCACACGGAATTCGCCGACCCGCAGCTTGCAGCGCCTTTTGGCATGATGGATCGCGATGGCGCCCATGCCCGGGGACGAGTTGAGCGAGCTTGAGTCGCGTCAGGACCCCCGGCTGCTGCGAGCGCTCGACGTCGTCGCTCCCGGCACCCCGCTTCGGGAGGGAATCGACAACGTCGTCCACGCCCGCACGGGAGCGCTCGTCGTCATGGGGGAGCCGGAGGAGATCTCGTTCCTGTTCTCGGGCGGGATCAAGCTCGACATCGACTACACGCCGGCGCTGCTGTACCAGGTGGCGAAGATGGACGGCGCGATCGTGCTCAGCTCCGACGCCACGCGGATCTCGTGGGCCAACGTGCAGCTGATGCCGGACCCCACGATCGTCTCGATGGAGACCGGGACCCGGCACCGCACGGCCGATCGCGTCTCAAAGCAGACCTCGGCGCTCGTGATCTCGATCTCCGAGCGCCGCGACGTGGTCTCCCTCTATCTCGAGGGGATGAAGTACATCCTTCAGGACATCCCGACGGTGCTCAGCAAGGCGAACCAGGGGCTCGCCACGCTGGAGAAGTACCGCGCTCGGCTCGACCAGGTGTCGGCGGGCCTCACGGCGCGTGAGTTCGAGGGCGTCGTCGTCCTCCACGATGCGCTCGTGGTGCTCCAGCGCGCCGAGCTCGTCACCCGGATGGCGGCCGAGGTCGAGCGCTACATCATCGAGCTCGGCACCGAGGGGCGTCTGATCGAGACCCAGCTCGACGAGACGGTTGTCGGCGTGACAACCGACCGTGCCGCGCTCGTGCGCGACTACGCGACGGACGACTCGGAGCGCAACGTCGACGCGACGCTCGCCGCGCTCGCGCGGCTGCCGCACCCCGACTTGCTCGACTTCGGGCGGCTTGCCGAGCTGCTCGGCTATGACCGCAAGGTGAACGCCCTCGATCTACCGGTCACCCCGCGTGGCTACCGGATCCTCGGGCGAATCCCGCGCATCCCGAGGCTGGTGGCGGAGCGAATCGTCCATCGCTTCGGGAGCCTCGGGGAGATCCTCGCGGCGAGCGACGCCGAGCTCGAGGAGATCGAGGGCGTCGAGGAGCGTGGCGGGGAGATCCGCGAGGGCCTTCACAGGTTTCGAGAGGTCGACATCGTCGACCGTTATCTGAACAGCTGACGGCCGCCCTGGGGCGGCCGTCTCGACAAGAGGAGGCGAGTATTCCGGAGCTAGCAGATGAAGCGATACACACCGGCCCCGAGGTGCCCCCGGTTCAATGCGTGTTCGAAGAGGGAGACAACGTCGTCTATCCGCATCACGGGGCCGGAGTAGTCCTCAAGAAGGAGGCCAAGCAGCTGCTCGGTGAGAGGCGCGACTACCTCACGATCAAGATCCTCCACAACGACATGACGGTCATGGTGCCTTGCGAGAACGCCGGACTGGCCGGGCTACGTCGCGTGATCGGCGAGGACGACGTCAAGAAGGTGATCAAGGTCCTGACCGGCCAGGTCTCCGAGATGCCGAAGAACTGGAATCGACGCTTCAAGTACAACCGCGAGAAGATCAAGACGGGAGACGTCTTCGAGCTCGCGGAGGTGGTCCGCAACCTCGCGATCCGCGAGTGGGAGAAGGGGCTGTCCACCGGCGAGAAGCAGATGTACACGCGGGCCAAGCAGATCCTCGCCTCGGAGTTCATGTACGCGCTCGGCAAGAACGAGGATGGGGCGGAGGCGTATCTGGACGAGCTGCTGGAGGAGCGCTTCGGCGCCACGACAACCGCGTAAGGAGGAGAGGAGCGGAACGGGGCGCCCCGGGGAGGGCGCCCCGTCCGCGACAGCCGTCATCCCCGCCGCTGGGGTGGGGGAGAGGCTCGAGACCTCGGGTCCGAAGGCCCTCGTGACGCTCGCCGGGCGGCCGATGCTCGAGTGGTCGCTGCGCGCGTTCGCCGCCGCGGAGGTCGGGGCCGCGGTCATCGCCGCGACGCCGGGCGACGAGCGGCGCTTTCAGGAGCTCGCCGCCGGGATCGAGTCGCTCGAGACCGACGTGGTGACCGGGGGCGCGTCGCGGTCGGAGTCCGTCGCCGCGGCGACACGGCAAGTCCACACCGACCTCGTCGCGGTCCACGACGCGGCGCGCCCGCTGGTCACGCCGGAGCTGATCGACGAGCTGGTGGCGAAGCTCGTGGGGCGGCCGGACGCCGCCGCGGTGATCGCCGCGGCGCCGCTCGCCGACACGGTGAAGCGGGCCCGCGAGCCCCGACCCGCCAAGGGCGAGATCGCGCGCGGCGGACCGACGGTGGCGAAGACCGAGAGCCGCGATCACCTGTGGGCGGCCCAGACGCCGCAGGTCTTCCGCACCGGCGCGCTTCGCGATGCGCTCGCCGCCGACCCGCAGCGCCTCGCCGCGGCGACCGACGACGCGTGGCTGGTGGAGAAGGCCGGGGGCAAGGTGCTGATCCACCCGTCGTCGCCGGAGAACCTCAAGGTGACGACGCCGTTCGACCTCCGGGTGGCCGAGCTGCTGCTCGAGGAGCATGGGTCGGGGGGCTGATCGCGACATCCAACGGGTCCGGCATAAGCGGGCGCAACGGCGGCTGGTTAGGGTGGCAGCGCCGCAAACACGTCAGTCGGTTGACGTGAAGCTGCGACTGTCGCGTTGACCGTCATATAGACCGTTAACGTGACACCCGCCCTTGAACACCACACGAGATTCCGCGTTTGCGGAGTTCTTCGGCTCTCCTACCTAGCCCCTCAACCGCGACGCGCCCAGGCGCCGTTGGCGCGGGTGACCGGGGCTAGTCCCGCAGCAGCACCCAGACGAGCGCTGCGAGGAACCCCATCTGGCCGAATGCGAGCGCGGTCCCGAAGTTGGTGGCGCCGAGCGCCGCGGCGAATCCGGTCGCCGCGAGGAACGCGGCAACGACCACCGTGAGGTCCCGCACCATCAGCCGAAGGATCCCACGCTGTGTCCGCGGCGTCGGGACCTTACCGGCTCGGTGTCGGGCGCTCGGACTGGTCGATCCTCGCGCGCCTGCTGCGGCCCATCGGAAGCCCCGCCTTCTCGCGGGCGGCGTGGCGCAGGTGCTCGCGGCGGCGTCGCTGGTACAGCTTTCGTTGCAGGAACAGGGTCAGTATCCCGGCGAGGAAGATGCCGGCGAGGTTGACACCGAGCTGCGCCGTCGCTCCCGCCCACTCGTCCCAGTCGCCGAACGCCGCCGCGACTCCGATGTTGGCGGCGGCGGGGATCGTCGTCACGGAGATCAGCACCCCGATCAGCGCGCCGGACTTGGTCGAGGTGAGCGACAGCACCCCCGCGGTCCCGGCGAAGTACGCGACGATGAACGAGAACGTGTCGGGATGCGAGATGAACTGCGTCAGCGGATGGACCTCGGGCGAGAAGTTGTCGGGTGCGAGTCCGACCGCGCGTACCAGCAGCGTGAAAAGTAGGGCCGCGCCGATTCCCACTGGAAAGCCGACCGCCAGCGCGGCCATGGAGCGCTTCGCGACGTCCGTGCGGCGCTCGACGAGGGCCACGCACAGACCCGCGATCGGGCCGAACTCGGGGCCCACCACCATCGCGCCGATGATCAGGATCGGGGAGTCGAGCATCACCCCGACGGACGCGATCAGACACGCCAGGACCATGAAGGCGACGAAGTTGAACGACAGCTCCGTGTTCTCCGACGTCCGGGACTCCACCTCCTCCCAGACGACGGCATCCGACGGCATCCCGACCGCCGCCTCCTCCGCGCGCTTAGCGACCGCTGAGATAGCCGAGTCGATCTCCTCGATCGCGATCGACCCCTCGACGTCGATGTTGAGCTCGCGCAGGTCGCCGATCACAACGCTGGCGTCCTCGCGCGCGACGTCACACAGGATCACGTCCCCCTCCGGCTTCCGCGCCGCCCGCTCCAGGTACACGAGGTTGGCGACCGAGGACATGCCCTCGAGGAGGTCGAGCGTGTGCTCGGCCTGATAGCTGGGGACGACGATCCGCAGATGGACCACGCACGGTTAGCGTACCTGCGACGTGCTGACGGACTACCACGTGCACTTGCGGCCCGATGACCCGGGCGCGACTCCCGAGTGCTACTTCACCGACGAGAACGTCGACCGCTACATCGACGCGGCCCGGCAGGCCGGGATCGAGGAGCTCGGCGTCTCCGAGCATGTGTACAGATTCCGCCAGGCGCTCGACGTATCGCGCCACCCGTTCTGGGAGGAGCAGGCGAGCGACGACCTCGACGCGTACTGCGAGTTCCTCCGCGCGACCCCGCTGCGACTCGGGATCGAGGCCGACTTCGTCGCCGGATCCGAGGACCGGATCGCAAACCTCCTCGAGCGCGAGTTCGACTACGTGCTCGGCTCGGTGCACCTGGTCGGGGACCGCATGGTCGACCACGGCGGTTATGACATATGGAAGAGAGCCTCGAGCGCCGACGGCGTGTGGGAGCGCTACTTCGAGCTCATCGCGGAGGCTGTTCGCTCGGGACTGTTCGACATCCTCGCGCACCCCGACCTCGTGAAGATGTGGGGGCCGGAGCGCCCGTGGCCGGAGCGCGACCTGCGGTTTCACTACGAGCCCGCGGTCGAGGCGATCGCCGAGTCGGGGATCGCAGTCGAGCTGTCGACCGCGGGCCTGCGCAAGCCGGTCGGCGAGATCTACCCGTCGCGCGAGCTGTGCGAGATGTGCGTCGAGGCCGGCGCGGCGTTCGCGCTCTCCTCGGACGCCCACGCCCCGGATTACGTCGGGTACGAGTACGACCGCGCGGTGGACCTGCTTCGGGAGCTTGGAGTCGAGGAGATCTGCGTGTTCGAGAATCGCGAACGGCGAATGGAGGCGCTCGGTTGAGCGCTCCCGCGACACCCGCGCCGACGTTCCGGATCGGGATCGGCTACGACAGCCACCGGCTCGCCAAGGGCCGCCGCCTCGTCCTCGGCGGGGTTGAGATACCGCACGATCGCGGGCTCGCCGGGCACTCCGACGCCGACGTGGTGACCCACGCCGTGATCGACGCGCTGCTCGGCGCTGCCGGGCTCGGTGACCTCGGGACCCTGTTCCCACCCGACGAGGAACAGTGGCGCGACGCCGACTCGATCGACATGCTGCTGATCGCGATCGGCCAGCTTCCCGGCCGCCCCGTGAACGTCGACGCGACTGTGATCTGCGAGCAGCCGCGCCTCTCAGAGCACCGAGCCGAGATGGAGCGCCGACTCTCCGAGGCGCTCTCGGCGCCGGTGAGCGTCAAGTCGACCACCAACGACGGGATGGGCGCGATCGGACGCGGCGAGGGGATCGCGTGCGTGGCGGTGGCGCTGGTCGAGACGTGAGGGTCCGTCGCGGAACAACCTGCGGGCTGGCGCCGCCGATGAGCGTCGCGGTGCGGCACGGTCGCGGGTCCCGCGTAGCGCTGCTACGCGAGACCCGCGCCCCCACCGCCCCGCTCGCTCCTCGGCGCCCCCAGCTCCACACGTTGTTCCCCGACGGACCCTAAGCTACGAACGTGGCATTCCGCTCGATAGCCGCACGGCTACCGATCGAGTCGGTCGCCCGGCGCATCAGCCTCGGACCGCTCGGGAGCCTCGAGGACGCTCCGTTCAACCTCCGGGCGCTCGCCGAAGCGGGCGTGATCCGTCCGGTGCGGCCCGACAAGTTCGCGCGCGGCGTGCGCGAGATCGTCCGCTGGGGTGCCTCCCCGGCGGCGGGGATCGCTACCGCCGCGATCGGACACCCGTCGGAGACCGCGGTGGAGGACGATGCCGGATCGCTGACCTTCTCCGAGCTGCACCGGCGGTCCAACTCGCTCTCCCACGGCCTGCGGGCGACGGGGGTTCGACCGGGAGACGGCGTGGCGATCATGTGCCGGAACCACCGTGGGTTCATCGAGGCGACGCTCGCGTGCTCGAAGCTGGGCGCCGACGGCCTGTACATGAACACGTCGTTCGCGGGGCCGCAGCTCGCAGAGGTCGTGGAGCGCGAGGAGCCCGTCGCGTTGATCTACGACCGTGAGTTCGCGGAGCTGCTCTCGGAGGCGGGCCGCGACCTGTGGCGGTTCGTGGCGTGGACCCACGGCGATGATGCCGGCGACCCGACGCTCGAGGAGCTGATCCGGTCCAACGAGGACTCCGACCTGGATCCTCCCGAGGAGTCGAGCCATTTTGTGATCCTGACCTCTGGCACGACGGGCTCGCCGAAGGGAGCCCAGCGTGCCCAGCCCGACACAATGGGACCGCTCGCGGCGCTGTTCTCGAAGATCCCGCTGCACGCGCGGGAGAAGACGATGATCGCCGCGCCGCTGTTCCACTCCTGGGGCTTCGCGCACTTCGTGCTCGGGCTGTCGCTCAACTCGACCTACGTGCTGCGGCGGCGGTTCGATCCTGAGGACACGCTGCGAGCGACCGCGAGCAGCGGCGCCACCGCGCTCATCGTCGTCCCGGTGATGATGCAGCGGATCCTCGAGCTCCCGGACGAGGTGATCGCCCGCTACGACCTGAGTCGCCTTCGCGTCACCGCCGCGAGCGGGTCGGCGCTCCCCGGGGAGCTCGCGATCGAATGGATGGACACCTTCGGCGACAACCTCTACAACCTCTACGGCTCGACGGAGGTCGCGTGGGCGACGATCGCGACCCCGCAGGACCTCCGAGCGGCGCCGGGCACCGCCGGTCGTCCGCCGCATCGGACCAAGGTCAGGATCGTCGATCACGACGGGCACGACGTCGAGCCGGGGAAGACGGGACGCGTGTTCGTCGGAAACGAGATGGCGTTCGAGGGCTACACCGGCGGGGGAACGAAGGAGGAGCTTGGCGGGCTGATGTCGAGTGGCGACGTGGGGCACTTCGATACAGCCGGGCTCCTGTTCATCGACGGGCGCGACGATGAGATGATCGTGTCGGGGGGAGAGAACGTGTTCCCACGCGAGGTCGAAGACCTGCTCGCGGCGCACGAGGCGATAGCCGAGGCCGCCGTGGTGGGTGTCCCGGACGACGAGTTCGGGCAGCGGCTGAAGGCGTTTGTCGTCACCCAGGACGACGCCGAGCTCAGCGAGGAAGAGGTGAAGGCCTACGTGAAGTCGAACCTGGCGCGGTTCAAGGTCCCGCGCGAGGTCGAGTTCCTCGACTCTTTGCCGCGCAACGCCACCGGCAAGGTGCTGAAGCGCGAGCTCGCCTGATCCCGGCCGCCTCGTTTGAGAACCCCGCCAAGGGGGAACCGTGGAGACCGAGACGAGTCCACGAGGAGGCGAAGACACGATGCCACCGAGAGGGATCAAGAAAGGCAGCAAGCGTGCTCGCCAGTACGAGCACATCCGCAAGAGCGAGAAGCAGCAGGGCCGCTCGCCGCGGCGCGCGCGCGAGATTGCCGCGCGCACGGTGCAGAAGGAGCGTGCCCGGTCGGGCGAGTCGCGGCAGGCCTCACGCAGCTCGACCCGCGACATCTCGTCCGGGCGCCGTGGAGGGCTGCGCTCCGGCAGTGGCGGCGGAGGCCAGACCCGGGAGCAGCTCTACAACGAGGCCAAGCGGCTCAACGTCGAGGGGCGCTCGAAGATGAGCAAGCGGCAGCTACAGCGCGCGGTCGGCGGAAAGAAGTCGTAGCGGGGCATGCCCGGGGGAGCGGGGGGCTCCCGGGGGAATCCACACGGCCGGGCATACTCCAGCCGTGCGCGAGGTCCGAATCCGGGACACGCTGAGCGGCGAGGTGCGACCGCTCGAGCCGCGCGAGCCCGACGGAATCGGGATCTACGCGTGCGGGCCGACGACCTACTCGCGGATCCACGTCGGCAACGCGCGCCCGTACGTCGTGTTTACGGTCCTCAAGCGGTTTCTCGAGCACGAGGGGTACGACGTCGACCTCGTCGTGAACGTCACCGACATCAACGACAAGATCTATGACGCAGCCCGGGAGGTGGGGTTGCCCTCGGCGCGCCTGGCTGCCGAGATGACGCGGGCGTATACCGATGACACCGACCGGCTGGGGCTGGGACGCCCCGACCACGAGCCGCTGGCGTCCGAGACCATTCCCGAGATCATCGACCTGATCGAGGACCTGATCGCCGGCGGCCACGCATACGAGTCGGGCGGCGACGTCTACTTCAGGGTGCGCAGCTTCGACGGGTACGGAAAGCTCTCCAACCGCCGGCCGGACGACATGGACCAAGGCGAGGAGGCGGGGACGGAGAGCCTGAAGGAGGATCGGCTCGATTTCGCGCTGTGGAAGGCGCAGAAGGAGGACGAGGACATCGCGTGGGAGTCGCCGTGGGGGATGGGCCGGCCCGGGTGGCACATCGAATGCTCGGCGATGGCGGAGAAGCTGCTCGGCCTCGAGTTCGCCGTCCACGGCGGCGGATCCGACCTCGTGTTCCCCCACCACGAGAACGAGATCGCCCAGAGCGAGGCGGGTCGCGGAAGGCCGCTCGCCCGGATCTGGATGCACAACGGGATGATCGAGATCGCGGACGAGAAGATGGCGAAGTCGGTCGGCAACATCTTCCAGCTCTCGGAGGCGCTCGACCGGTTCGGGTCCGATGCCGTCGTCGCCTACCTGATCTCCGGTCATTACCCCCAACCGCTCGAGTTCAGTGAGGACGCGCTGCGCGAGGCCGGCGCGAGCGTCGAGCGGATCAGGAACTTCCTGCGCGAGGCGCAGAACGGGAACGGTCCCCACGAGTTCGTCGAGACCAAGCGCGAGGAGTTCTTTGATGCGCTGGCGGACGATCTCAATACGCCTCGTGCGATGGCCGCCGTGTTCGAGCTCGTCGCCGAGGGCAACCGCAGGGAGCTTCCCGGCGCGCGAGCGGCGCTCGAGGAGATGCTTCCGGTCGTCGGGCTCGACTCGCTGCTCGGCCCCGAGGTCGAGGCCGACGCCGAGGCGGAGAGCCTGCTCTCCGAGCGCGAGGAGGCCCGCGCCGCCGGCGACTTCGAGCACGCCGACAGGATTCGCGACCAGCTCACGGAGCGCGGGTGGGAGGTTCGCGACACAGCCGATGGCGCTCGGCTCGTCAGACGACCGTAACCGCAACCGCGACGTCGTGTACGGGCGCAACCCCGTCGCGGAGGCGCGGCGGGGGAGGCGCCGCGTGCACCGCGTGTGGACGCAGGACGAGCTCTCAGTCGCCGAGCTCAACCGGCTAGCCGGCTCGCCTGACCACCAGGGGGTCGTCGCCGAGGTGGGCCCATATCCGTACGTCGATCCCGCCTCGCTGCTCGGCGGCGAGACCGCGCTGGTCGTCGCGCTCGACCAGGTCCACGACCCACGCAACCTCGGCGCGATCTGCCGCTCGGCGGAGGCCGCCGGCGCGGCGGGGGTTGTGATACCGGCGCGTCGCGCGGCGAACGTCACCCCAGCCGCCGCCAAGGCCTCGGCGGGGGCGGTGGAGCACCTCCCCGTCGCTCGCACTCGCAACCTCGCGGACTGGGTGGCCGACGCCAAGCGCGCGGGCGCCTGGGTGTACGGAGCACGCGCCGACGCGCCGACACGCTACGACGCCGTCGACCTGCGCGAGCGAACGGTGCTCGTCCTGGGGGGCGAGGGCAAGGGAATCCGACCTCGGGTGGCTGCGGCGTGCGATGCCCTCGTGTCGATCCCGCAGGCGGGACGCCTCGAGTCGCTGAACGTCGGCGCCGCGGCGGCCGTGCTCCTGTTCGAGGCCGCCCGCCAGCGCCGCGCTGACTGACCGGCAATCGCGACCACCGGTGTCGGACGCTGCAAGCGTTCTTGCGCCGCACGCAGCGGCGGGTTGACAGAACAACATCGACCCGTACACTTCAATCCTCATAAAGGTGAACCTCAGGTTGAGAGTTGAGCCGAGGTTCGCGACCGGCGCCAGGGGAGGTAGCGCCACGTGACCCCGAAACAGGAGGGTTCCAGTGGCAGTACCTACCCAGGAGTTCGTGCCTGTGGCCGCTCCCCGCCGCAACGACCGGGCGGCTCACCACGTAATCGACTCTAGACCTGAGGTTGACGATGAGTATCTCGTCGCGCTCGCAAAGCGCGGCAACTCGAGCGCGTACGACCACATCGTGCGCCGCTACCGCGGCTTCGTGCGGCTCAAGGCATCCGCCTATTTCCTGCTCGGCGGCGACGCCGACGATCTCAACCAGGAGGGCCTCCTGGGGCTGTTCAAGGCGGTGCGGGACTTCCGCTCGGACCGCGAGTCGAGCTTCCGCAACTTTGCGGAGCTCTGCATCACGCGTCAGATCATCACGGCCGTGAAGACGGCGAGCCGGCACAAGCACGCGCCGCTGAACCAGTACGTCTCGTTCGGTCAATCGCCGGCCGGTCAGAGCGACTCCGACGCGACGCTCGAGGACGTCCTGCCCGGTCCCGCGATCCACGATCCCGCAAACCAGGTGATCGCGAGCGAGGAGCTCGACAGCCTCGTCGCATGCCTATCGAGCGTCCTCTCGGACCTCGAGAGCCGGGTCCTGTCGCTGTACCTGGACGGGCACTCGTACGAGGTGGTTGGCGAGCGGCTCGACTGCGACACGAAGACCGTCGACAACGCGCTCCAGCGCGTGAAGCGCAAGGTGGGAATCCACCTGGCGTCGCGCGAGGTGAAGCTCTAGACACCTGGACGGTCGAGTCCCGGCGGCGGTTCACCGATAATTCAGGTGTGCGAGATGCTCGGGAGGGACATCCAAACGGCCTGACCGGCAGTCTCAGTGCTCTGTTCGTCCTGTCGCTGCTGGCGCATTCGACCGGCTCTGCACTCGCAGCAGAGCGCGAGGCCGATCCGCTCTCGCTCGGGGCCGTCGCGCCGCGACCCGCCGCCGGCGCGGTGCGCGACCGGGTCATCGAGGGTGAGCCCGAGCCGCTCGCGGGCGCGAGCTCTTCGGACCACTCGGGCGATTACCAGACACCGGACGGCCACACGGTGCGGGTGCATGTCTCCGACGCGTACGCCGATCCGGAGGTCCGAGCCCAGGAGCTGGTCAACTTCCTCGGCTCGCTGCTTCACAGCGGCGAGATGAGCCAGCTGACCGCGTCGCTGAAGACGCCCGGGGAACTGCGCCGGGAGTGCGGCCGCGGGGCGCTCGCGTGTTACTTCCCCGACGTCGAAGAGATTGTGATCTCGGGTGAGGATGGCGGCTTTGCGGAGCCCCCGCGGGAGTTCGTGATCGCCCACGAGTACGGCCACCACGTCGCCGCGAACCGAAGCAATAAACCCTGGACCGCACTCGCGCGCGGGACCAAGCGGTGGTCCACCCGGGAGGGAATCTGCCGCGGGATCAAGCAACACAAGATCCGCCCGTCGTTCTACTTCGAGAAGCCCGGCGAGGCGTTCGCCGAATCGTTCGCCTTCTATCACTACCCGGACGTGATCGATTGGATCTGGGACATCGCGCGGCCCGACCCGCGGTCGCGCGCCGCCCTCCACGACGACGTCACGCTGCCGTGGGCCCGGAGGACCTCGAGCGGGTGGTCGGGAACGCTGGGGAGAGAGCACCGACGCGTGGTCACGCGGTTGGAGACTCCGCTCGACGGGCGGCTGAAGCTCGACCTCGACGGACCGCCCGGCGCCGACTTCGACCTCCAGCTGCTCGGACCGAACCGGGATCGGGTGATGAAGCGGGCGGCTCACCCTGGCCCCGACGAGACGCTCCAGTACACGGTGTGCGGCAACCGCGCAGTGCGGGTGGTCGTGCACCGCTTCAAGGGCGCCGGCCCCTTCGAGGTCACCGCGGCGCGCCCGTAGGAGGGCGACTGCTGCTCGTCGCCTGGATGGGCTAGCGCTCAGCGCTCGTTGGCGGCCTGGCGCGCCTGCTCCGCCTCGCTCGGCGTCTCCGCGGCGAAGGAGCCGTACTTGATCTCGGCGCCGCTCCGGTAGGTCGCCAGGATCACTCCGGTCGAGCTGGTCCGAGAACTCACGCTCTCCAGGCCCGCGGGCACCGTGCCGCCGTCAAACAGACGCTTTCCATTGCCGAGCACGAGCGGGAAGATCCAGAGGCGGAACTCGTCGATCAGCCCGTGCTCGAGCAGCGTCTGGATCAGATTCCCGCTGCCGTGCACCTGAAGCTCGGGGCCGTCCTCCTCCTTGAGCGCTCGGACCCCCTCGGGCACATCGCCCTCGATCAGCTTCGAGTTCTCCCACTCAAGCTCCTTCAGCGTCGTCGAGGCGACGTGCTTGGTCGCCTTGTTGAGTGGCTCGGCGGCGGGATCGTCGCTGTGCGGCCAGAACGCCGCGAAGATCTCGTACGTCTTGCGGCCGAGGACGAGGTCGAAGGGCTTTGACATCAACTCTCCCATCGCCCCCTGCATCTGCTCGTCCCAGTAACCGAACGACCAGCCGCCATGCTCGAAGCCGCCGCTGCGATCCTCCTCCGGGCCGCCCGGCGCCTGCATGACGCCGTCGAGGGTCAGGAAGGTGTTCACGATGAGCTCTCGCATTTGTAGGTTCCTTTCTGCGGGGTTCGATCTTGTGACCGGCTCGGTCCGGGAAACTAATCGCGGCGTCACGGGCGGAGGATCGCTTAAGGTACTCAGCGCCGAGAGTCGAGGAGGTGCGCGAGATGAGCCCTGTGAGCGTTCGCTACATCGCCGACGACGTCGAGTCCGCGACCGCGTTCTACCGCGACAACCTCGGGTTCACCGTCGAGATGAGCCCGGCCCCGGGCTTTGCGATGCTGTCCCGGGGAGAGCTGCGCCTGCTGCTCAACGCGCCGGGCAGCGGCGGCGCCGGCGACGCGATGCCCGACGGCCAGATGCCCGAGGCGGGGGGATGGAACCGGATCCAGCTCGAGGTCGAGGATCTGGCCGGCGAGGTCGAGGCCCTGCGCAAGACGGGGGCGCGCTTTCGCAACGAGATCGTCAGCGGTAGGGGCGGGAAGCAGATTCTGCTCGAAGACCCTTCCGGCAATCCGATCGAGCTGTTCCAGCCGGGCTGATTGAGACTTCCGGGCGCCGGGGGGCTGAACGCCGATTGGCGAGCCGACCCGTGCGAGCGAAGCGTCACAGGCGTGAGCTCGCCTCTGCACCGCACGAAACGCGAGCGCCTCCGAGGGCGTCTCGCAGACGCCCCCAAAGGACAGGGAGCAGTAGCGACGGCTGCTCCTGAGCTGACTCCACTGTCCAGAGACCGGTCGTGTCTATTCTGTTCCCGTCGAGGATGCCCCAGGAAGGTGCATGTACTTGCGCGTGGAACCGACGGTGAACCGCCAAGGACAGGGCGTCAACTGGGCGGCTGACTCCGAATTGCCCGCCTAGCTCAACTGGCAGAGCGCGTCACTTGTAATGACGAGAGTCTCGGTTCGAATCCGAGGGCGGGCTTGACCGACTTCACCTGGAAAGACGGCGAGCGGACGATCGTGTTTCGCCGCGGCGCGCTCGAGGATGCGCCCGCGCTCCTGCGCGAGCACGGGTGGGAGGAGTTCGAGCTCCTGAGCACCCCACGGGCTCTCGGGGCCGCGCCGGACGAGCTGGCGTCCGGCAAGGTTCACGAGGTCCCCAGTACGAGCGTGCCCGAAGCCGCCGCGGCGATCATCAAAGCGGTCCCCGCGAAGGACCTCGTCGCGCTCGGCGGCGGCCGCGTGGTCGACGTCGCGAAGGCGATCGCAGCGGTGCGCGGCGCCCGCGCGTGCGCGATCCCGACCACGCTCTCCGGCGCGCCGATGACGACGATCCACAGGCTCCCCGACCGCCACGAGGCGCCCCGCCGCGTGCGCCCCGCCCTCGTGCTCGCCGACCCCGAGGCGATGACGAGCGCGCCCGAGCTCCAACTCCGCGCCACGGCGATGAACGCGCTCGCCCACGGTGCCGAGTCGCTTTATGTGCCGCTCGCGAACCCGGTAGCGGAGATGGCGGCGCTTCGCGGCGCCCGGTCGATCACCTCCGCGCTCGACCATCCCCGCGAGGAGCGCGATCGCGACGCGCTCGCGCTCGCCGCGATCCTGTGCGGGTACGCGGTCGACTCGACGGGGTTCGCGGTCCAGCATGTGGTGTGCCAGACGGTGGTCCGCGTGTGCGGGACGCCGCACGCGGAGACCTACGCGGCCGTGCTGCCGCGGGTGATGGATGCGATGCGCGATCGGGCCCCGGCCGCGATCGCCGCGCTCGCCGACGCGCTCCGCACCGACCCGGCGCGGATCGGCGAGCGGATCGAAGGGCTCGCCGGCGGCCGAGTGCGCCTCGGGAAGCTGGGCGCCGACCGCGCGCTGCTTGGGCGGGTAGTCGAGGTCGCGATGCAGCGTCCCGAGCTGGCACGGACCCCGAGCCCCCCATCCGCGGCCGAGCTCTCGGAGATCCTCGCCTCCGCCTGGTAGACGACCTCCAGGGCGGGTTCCGTCCGCTGCGATTCCGGGCAGTAACGGGGTGTGGAGGAGCGTGTAGGAATGTGCGTGAGCGAGCAACGGCTTGCCGGCTACCACGCGTACGCCCGGGAGCACGGCGTCAACTTCGTGCTCTATCTGATCGCACGGCTGATCGTCCAGCCGGCATGCCTGATCTGGTTCCGCCTCGCCCGCTACGGCCGCGAGCACGCCAAGGTCAGCGGCCCGCTGCTCGTCGCCGCGAACCACCGCAGCTTCCTCGACCCGTTCGTGATCGCCGTCACCCTCCCGTGGCGGCGCCCGCTGCACTTCGTGGCGAAGGTCGAGCTGTTCGAGAAGCGCTGGCAGGGCTGGCTCCTCTCCCGGCTCGGCGCGTTCCCGGTGCGCCGCGGTGAGTCCGACACCGACGCGATGACGACCGCCAGCATGATCCTGGAGCGCGGCGGCGCCGTATGCATCTTCCCCGAGGGCACGCGAATCCGGGCCGGCTCGCTCGCCGAGCCGAAGCGAGGAGTGGGGCGGCTCGCGCTCGAGACCGGCGCGGCGGTGCTGCCGGTCGCTGTACTCGGCACCGAGCATGTGCGACTTGGATGGCGGGTCAGGCCGCGCAAGGTGAAGCTGCGCGTTGGCCGAGCGATGACGTTCCCGCGCACCGATCGACCGTCGCCGGCGCTCGCCGAGACGGTCACGGCGCGCATCTGGCCGAACATCGAGCTTCAGTGGGAGTGGCTCGGTGGCCTCCCTCCGTTGCGCAAGGCGGCGATCATCGGATCGGGGAGCTGGGGGACCGCGATGGCGATCCTGCTCGCCCGCGGTGGGCTCGAGGTCCAGCTCGGCGCCCGCACCAGGGAGGACGCCGAGCTGATCGCGGCGACGAGGGTCAACGAGCGCTACCTCCCGGGAGTCGAGCTGCCGGAAGGAATCGCAATCAAGCGCGCTGCCGACATCGAGTTGGCGGGCAGCGACCTGGTCGTGCTCGCGGTCCCCTCGGCCGGCCTTCCAGCCGCTATCGGCGCGACGGCAGACCGCATCGGCGGCCGCTCCGCGGTCCTGATGCTGACCAAGGGGCTCGTCCCGCCGATCGGGACGCTGCCAACCGCATACGTGGCCGAGCGAGTGCGCGCCAGGGCGATCGCGTCTTTGGGCGGCCCCGCACACGCGCGCGAGGCGGTCAGCGGCATGGCCGCGCTCGTGCTCGGAAGCGCGGACGCGGACCTCCGCTCGCAGCTCGGGGCGGTCTTCGACCGGGCCGGGCTGCGGGGGGAGCGGACCGAGGACGTGGTCGGCGTGGAGATGGCGGGTGTGGCGAAGAACGCCGCCGCGCTCGCCGCCGCCGCGGCGGAGCCGCACGGCCTGAACGCGGCGGGGATCGCGGCGGCCGAAGTGTGGCGAGAGTGCGTCGACTACGGACTGGCAGGCGGCGCAAGCCTGGACACCTTCACTGGGCTGGCGGGCGTCGGCGACCTGACCGCGACGGTGATGGCGCCCGGAAGCCGCAACCGGCGAGCCGGCGAGCTACTCGGGACGGGGGTTCCGGCCGGGCAGATACCGGACCAGATCGGGCAGGCGTCGGAGGCCCTGGACTCCGTTCCCCTGTGCGCGGAGACGGTTGCGGCGGCCGGGATCGACGCTCCGGCGCTCGCGGGCCTCGCGGCGCTGATCGAGGGTCGCATCGATGCGGGCGCGTGGGTGTCGCAGCTGCGGCGGGCCGAGGGCTCGCGGCGGGCGGCTTGATCATGTCGCCCGCGGAGGCAGGAGGTCTACGCTTGGCGCGTGAATACAGGGAGCGGATCCAAGGCCGAGCTCGACCGCGCGTTCGAGGACCTGTATCGAGCGCACCTGCGCGACGTGTACTCCTACTCCTACTACAGGGTCGGCAACCATCACGACGCCGAGGATCTCACCGAGCAGACCTTTCTCCAGGCGTACAGACACTTCGAACGGGCGCGCCGCGAATCGAACGGCCGGCCGCTGCGCCCGTGGTTGATCAGGATCGCTCACAACCTGGCCGCCAACTTCCACCGCGATCGCTCGCGACGGCCCACCGCCGCGCTCGACAGCGTCGACCCGATCACGCATCCACATGGGACCGACCAGATCGTCGAGGGCAGGGAGGAGCTACGGCGGGTGATGAACGGTCTCACGCGTTTGCCGGACGACCGCCGCGACGCCCTGATCATGCGCTTCGCGCTCGGAATGGGCAACCGGGAGATCGCGCGGGCGCTGGGGCGAACGGACGGCGCCACGAAGGTGCTGATCCACAGGGCGATCAAGCAGCTCGAGGAGCAGATCGAGGAGGAGGACGAGGAGCATGACGGTGCCTGAGCGCCCAGGCCTCGAGCGCCTGCTGGCCGACGCGCTGAGACCGATCGAGCCGCCCGACGACCTCGCCGGCAGGCTCGAGGAGACGATGTCGGCCGTCACCGAGGCCGCGGCGGCGGAGCTTTCCACCTGGGCGGACGAGCTATCGGACGCCGAGCTGGCAGCGCTCCGCGACCCGCGCAACTGGGTGCGCCCGGTGGCCGCGGTGGCTGCCGGCGGCCTCGCCGGGACGGCGCTCGTGCTGCTGGAGCTTCGTCGCCGGCGCGGCGCCGGCGGCCTTCGCGGCGTCGCCGGATCGATCCGCTCGCGCTTGGACTAGCTAACCGGCGGGTTGGGCCGTGCTCGCCTTCTGCGTCGCCCCTCCGGCGGCGAGCCCCGTGAGGCCGAGTACGAGGTGCAGCACGTTGTCCTCGGTGTTCACCGGGAAGAAGTCGAGGATCACACCGACCCCACCCGAGGTCTCCGCGAATCCCCATACCGCCACGATCACGTACACGAGCCCGAGCACGAGCGCATACGTGCGGGCGGCGTACCCGACCGCGGCGAGGCCGAGAAGCCCGGTGACGATGTGCACCACGTTGTGCCAGCCGTTCACCGCGAGAATCCCGAACACGTCCTCGGACGTGAGCGAGGTCCCAGTGTCGAAGCTGGAGTCGTAGAAGAACCCGATGATCCCCGCGATAGTGAGCGCGCCACCGACGAGAAGCGCGTACAGGCGGGCGGGGCTGGTTGCATCCTGCATTGGATTCCCTCCTTGCGCGGTGATCCGCGCGCTCAGGGTGAGCGTATGGCTTGATTGGATGATGCGAGGAAGACGCCCAATCGGATCACTTCCATGAATGCACAGGCGCTCCAGAGGCTCGCGGACGAGGACCTGATGCCGCTGATGGCGCGCAAGGACGCGGCCGCGTTCGAGGTCTATTACGACCGCCACGGAGGGGCTGCTTACTCGCTCGCCCACCGCATCGTCGGCGACCCGCAGGCCGCCGAGGACGTCACCCAGGAGGCCTTCCTGTCGATTTGGCGCAGCCGGGCGCGCTACGACCCCACGCGCGGCAGCGTGCGCGCGTGGACGCTCGGCATCGTCCGCAACCGGGCGATCGACGCGCTTCGCCGGGAGGGCGGGCGCGCGCCGAAGCTCGATCTCGACGACGAAGCGGCGTTGGAGCGCGAGGCGGCGCCGGAGCGCACCGAGGCCGAGGCGCTACGCCGCGAGACCGCCCGCCAGGTCAGGGGCGCGCTCGGCGCGCTTCCCGCCGAGCAGTCGCAGGTCATCGAGCTGGCGTACTTCGGCGGCTTCACACACTCGGAGATCGCGAGAATGCTCGAGATGCCACTCGGCACCGTCAAGGGACGGATGCGACTCGGCCTGGAGAAGATCCGGGCCGGGTTCGCCGAAGGGGTGGTCGAATAAGCGCCGAGGACCACAGCCGGTGGGAGGACGACCTCGCAGCGTGGGCGCTCGGCGCCCTCGATCAGCGTGAGCAGGAGGCGTTCGAGGAGCACCTTTCCGGGTGCGAGCGCTGCCGCGCGGACCTGCGCTGGCTGCGTCCCGCCGTCGACGCCCTGCCCGCCTCCGTGACGCAGGTGGCGCCGCCGCCGCGGCTGCGCGGAGAGCTGCTTGCGATCGTCCGATCGGAGGCACGCAAGGAAGCGAAGCCCGAGCGAAAGCGGGGACGGTGGCCCTCGTGGCTGGCGATGCCGCGGCCCGCGCTCGCCGCGCTCGGAGCGGCCGCCCTGCTCGCCGCTGGCATCGTCGGATACTCGCTCAGGGGCGATTCCGACTCCGCGACTTACCAGGCGACTCCGTCGCCGGCGGCGCCGCGGGCGGAAGCCGAGCTCGTCGTCGAGAACGACTCGGGGACCCTGCATGCAAGCGGGCTGCCGCAGCTGCACCGCGACGAGGTGTTCCAGGCCTGGATCCAGAACCGCGGTCAAGCCGAGCTAGTGCCCTCAGAGCTGTTCCAGCCCGACCGCGGCGGCACCGCGACCGCCACCATCCCCGGGCTCGATAACGCCAAGCGGGTGATGGTCACGCGCGAGCCGCGCGGCGGCAGCACCCGACCGACCACCAAGCCGCTGCTCGTCGCGACGCTGTAGCCGCGGCGCCTCACGCGGCGGCGCACCGGGCGGTGCTCTGTAGATTCCGGCGCCATGGCCGAGACCTGCTACCGACACCCGAACCGGGAGACGAGCGTCTCCTGCTCGCGCTGCGGCCGTCCGATCTGCCCCGACTGCATGTACGACTCGCCGGTCGGGATGCGGTGCCCGGAGTGCGCCGGCGAGCGAACGCGCGCCCGCGCGGTTCCGGCTCGCCGCTCCTCGACCCCCTACGCGACCTACTCGCTGATCGCGCTGAACGTGATCGTGTTCATCGCCGAGCTCGGCGGCGGGGGCGGCGCCGGGTCGCTCGAGGGCGGCGGGGACCTGATCGCCGACGGAGGACTGCTCGGCCCCGCGGTCGCCGATGGAGGCGAGTGGTACCGGATCATCACCAGCGGCTTCCTTCACGCCGGGCCGCTGCACCTGTTCCTGAACATGTTCGTGCTCTACATACTGGGGACGATCCTCGAGGAGGGAATCGGCACCGTGCGAATGCTCGGCGTCTACTTCGTCTCGCTGCTCGCCGGATCGTTCGGTGCGCTGCTGCTCGACCCGAATCAGCTCACGGTCGGCGCATCGGGAGCCGTGTACGGGATCATGGCCGCGACGTTCCTCGTCGCGCGATGGCGCGGCGTCGAGCAGCTCGCCTCGCAGATCGGGCTGTGGGTAGTCCTGAACCTGGCTTTCACCTTCGCGGTCCCGGGGATCAGCATCGGCGGCCACCTCGGTGGGCTCGCGGGCGGCGCGGCGGCGGCGTTCGTGATCATCGCTGGGGAGCGCCGCGGCGGCGCCGCCGTGCCCGAGGTGCTCGGGCTGCTGGTGATCGCGGCCGTCTCGGTCGGCGGCGCCCTGTGGGCGGCGGACATGGGCACGACGCCGGGCGTGGGCTAGGCCCGGATTTCGATCCGTCGGCAATCCGCCGGCGGGCGACGGCTGGGTAGGGGAGGTGAACGGTTGGAGTCGCCTGGCGCCCCCGACGCTGCCGAGAACGCGACATTCGATGGCCAGGGGATCGCGCGAGACGTGTTGACCGTATATATGACGGTCCACTCGACACTCGTTCCTGCGAAGACGGCGGGTGGCGCGTTTGCGGCATCCGCGCACGCCTGATACCCAACCTCTTGCCCAGCCGTCGTTCGCTGGCACTAAGCCGCGGGTTCTACGCCCGGCTTCCCTCCATCACCGGCCGCCACCCGAGTCCCGAGGGGGCGGGGACGGACTCGGGGTGGAGGAGGTGGGCGAGCAGCTCGGTTCCGTCGGCGAGCCGCGGGCCCGGGCGCGAGAACGAGGCGGCGGCATCGACCGCGAGCACGCGGTCGGCGCCGAGCGACTCGATCTCGTCGCGATGGTCGAGCGCCTGGGCGAGCGCCTCGTCGGCGTACACGCCGCAAGGCATCACCACGACGACGTCGGGGCTCGCGGCTGCGATCTCCTCCCAGCTCGCTTCGCGCGACTTGCGACCGGGCTCGCCGAGCGGGTCCGCGCCGCCCGCCGCCGCGATCATGTCGGGCACCCAGTGACCGCCGATGAAGGGCGGGTCGAGCCACTCCAGCGCCGCGACGCTCAGGCGCGGCTCACGCGCCACCGCGTCTCTCACGGCCTCTATCCGGGCCGCGAGCTCGTCTCGCAGTCGGACGCCCCGGTCTCGCGCGGCGGCCGCGTCCGCGAGGCGCACCGCATCATCGAGAACCTCTGTCAGGGTCTCGGGGTCGAGTGAGACCACCTCCGGATTGCTCGCGAGCCGGCCGGCCACCGCGCGGACGTCGTCGTAGGAGACCGCGCACACCGCGCACAGCGCCTGGGTGACGATCAGATCGACGTCGAGGCGGGCGAGCGCCGGCTCGTCGAGTTCGTACAGCGCGCGGCCCCGGGCGGTCAGCTCGCGCACGGCGCTGTCGATCTCGCGCGGCGTGAGGCCCTCGCCGATCACGCTGCGCGTCAAGCGCGTGCGCGCTGTCGCCTCGGTCGGATGATCGCACTCGTGCGTGACCGCGACCACGTCGTCGCCGAGCCCGAGCTCGAACAGCAGCTCCGTCGAAGAGGGGACGAGGCTTGCGATCCGCATCACGCACCGACTATGCCATCTGCCGCGGCCGTCGGCCAGGCCGCGTTAATCTCCCCGTCGTGGATGAGGACCTGGACCTGCTCGACGATCAAGCGATCGAGTCCCGGCTCGCGGAGCGCGAGGGCTGGGAGCGCGACGGCGACACGATCACCAAGGCGTTCAAGTGCGGCGACTTCGTCGGCTCGGTCGGGTTCGTCCAGAAGCTGGTCGAGCCCGCGGAGGACATGGGCCACCACCCCGATCTCGCGCTGTCGTGGGACGAGGTCCGGGTCACGATCACGACTCACGCCGCGGGCGGCCTAACGAACAGCGACTTCGAGCTCGCGAAGCGGATCGACGCGCTAAGCGCCTAGTGCGGATCGTCTACGTCGTCGGGACGCGCCCGAACTTGGTGAAGATGGCGCCGGTGATCTCGGCGCTGCGCCGCCGCCTGCCGGACGGCCGCCACGCGATCGTCCACACCGGTCAGCATTACGACCGCCTGATGTCGGAGATCTTCCTCGACGAGCTCGGCGTGGCGACCCCGGATCACGCGCTCGGTGTCGGGTCGGGGTCCCACGGCGAGCAGACCGCTCGCGTGATCGAGCGGCTCGAGCCGGTCCTCGAGATCGAAAGCCCCGACCTCGTCCTTGTCCCCGGCGACGTCAACTCGACGCTCGCGGCGGCGCTCACCGCGGCGAAGATGGAGATTCGGCTCGGGCACATCGAGTCCGGCCTGCGCAGTTTCGATCGCTCGATGCCCGAGGAGATCAACCGCGTCGTCACGGACCAGCTCTCGGACCTCCTCTTCCTGCACTCGGAGGACGCCGAGGAGAACCTGCGTCGCGAGGGGGCGCCGGATGAGCGCATGCATTTCGTCGGCAACACCATGATCGACACCCTGGTCTCGCTCGAGGACCGCTTTCGCTCTGCCGGCGCGCCGCGGCGGCTCGGTCTCGAGCCGGGTTCCTACCTGCTCGTCACTCTCCACCGCCCCGCGCTCGTCGACGGCCCGCTGCTCACCGACGCGATGCGGAGTCTGGCCGAGGTCGGACGGGAGCTCCCCGTCGTGTTCCCGGTCCATCCCCGGACGCGAAAGATGCTCGGACCCGACGACGAGCACCTCGGCGTCACGCTCACCGATCCGGTCGGATACCTCGACTTCCTCTCGCTCGAGGCCGACGCGGCCGCGGTGCTCACCGACTCCGGCGGGATCCAGGAGGAGACCACCTACCTCGGGATCCCCTGCTTCACGCTCCGGGCCAACACCGAGCGTCCGGTCACGGTGCGGGCTGGAACCAACACCGTGCTCGGCCTCGATCCGGCGCGGATCATCGAGATTCCGGAGCGGTTGGCAGGCGACGCCCGCGAGCGCGCGGACGCGCCGCCGCTGTGGGACGGCCGTGCGTCCCGGCGCGTCGCCGACGTGATCGCCGGTTAGAGCGAGAATCGTGGCTACCGAGCCACCACTTCAGTGCTAAAACGAGGCGCGCGACCCTGGGGCAGGGAGAGGGTCGCGCGCGCGCTGACGAGAGAGGAGTCTCGTGAGCGGAGTTAGCCTGACGTTCGCGGGGTGTGTGGGGGTAAACATCCGGATAATCCGATCCGCTCGGTTCCCGCTCTTTGCATCCTTTGGGTTGTGAAATACCTGTTATCGCGACATTTGGCCGTTGGGCGCGCCTGTAAGATCAGCCGCAGGATGGCCACGGGAGCGGTCGTCGTGCGCGGGGCAGGCAAGGCGGGGTTGGCCCTATGAGCACACAGACCGGAACAGTGCGACTTGCCGTAATCGACACCGACAGCGGCTTCGTCCAGGTGCTCACCAAGCGCCTTGACGCGGCGGGTTGGGAGTGCAGGGTGCTGAGCGGCGGCGTGCCGACCGAGGAGCTCGTCGCGATGAAGCTCAACGCGTTGCTCGTCGATCTCTCGGTGCTCGGCCCGGATGGGTGGAGCTTCCTCGACCGGGTGTGCGGGATGCTCCCCGACCTCGGCGTGATCGTGTGCACCGCGGGCTCGACGGTCGCCCAGCGGGTGCGTGGCCTTCGACTCGGCGCAGACGACTGGATCAACAAGCCAACCCATCCGGAGGAGGCGATGGCGCGGATCGAGGCGGTCGTTCGGCGCCGGAGGCGCGGGCGCGCCAGCGCCGACATCGGACCGCTCGTCGCCGGCGAGCTCGAGATCCGCCCCGATCAGTTCCAGGCCTTCGTGAGCGGGCAGTCGGTCGGCCTCACCCGGCGCGAGTTCGAGCTCTTGCACGTGCTCGCCGAGGCGCGGGGGAAGGTGATCGAGCGGGAGGAGATCTACCAGCGCGTGTGGGGCTACGCGATGGCCCACGGCGACCGCTCAGTCGACGTGTTCGTTCGCAAGCTGCGAAGCAAGCTGGAGAAGCTGTCGGCGGGGTGGGAGTACATCCACACCCACTTCGGCGTCGGCTACCGGTTCGAGCCGGAGGGCACGCTCGAGGGCGGCATCGAGGAGCCGGCCGCCGTTGACGAGCTGGAGCCGATCACGGAGACCGCGTCCGAAACCTCGGAAGGCGCGGAGGTCGCGGCCAAAGCGCGCTCCGGGCCGCGCTCGTAGCGCCCGACGGAGCGTCGAGCCGCCTGATTGGGCCCCTTCCGGTTCACGGCTTTTTCACATGTCCGCCCCGCCGATGTAACAAGGTGCCCGGCGGCGACTGACTAGCGTCGCCCCCCTGGGGATCCCGTGCGCCCCATCCCCCGGTCGGCACCGTGTGTCCCCCAGCCACAGCACACCGATCAAAGCCATCGATCAACCACAAAGGAGCGGTTCGTGACTTCACGCAAGTGGATGCTCGCCGTGGCCGGCTGCGTCGTTCTGGCGCTTGGGCTCGCCGCGTGCGGTGGAGATGACGACGACGATGACGGCGGCAGCGCCGGCACGACGCCCGAGGGGCTTTCGGGCGAGATCAGGATCGACGGCTCGAGCACCGTCGGGCCGCTCACCGAGCGGATCGCCGAGGACTTCCAGGGTGCGAACCCCGATGTCCGGGTGTCGGTCGGCACCTCCGGGACCAGCGGCGGGTTCGAAAAGTTCTGCGCGGGCGAGACGGCGATCAACGACGCCTCACGGGCGATCGAGGGGCCCGAGAAGAAGGCCTGCCAGGAGGGCGGCGTGCAGTACGAGGAGGTCCAGGTCGCAAACGACGCCCTCACGGTCGTCGTCAACACGGAGAACCCCGTCACCTGCATGACGATCGACCAGCTCAGCGAGGTCTGGAACAAGGGCTCGACGGTCGACAGCTGGGACCAGATCAAGGACCTCGACGCCGAGTACTCGGAGACGCTCGACCTGTTCGGCCCGGGGACAGACTCGGGGACGTTCGACTACTTCACCGAGGCGGTCAACGGTGAGGAGGGCGTGCAGCGAACCGATTACAACAACGTGGGGGAGGACGACAACGCGACGGTGACCGGCGTCTCAGGCTCGCCGGGCGGGATGGGCTACTTCGGGTTCTCGTTCTTCCAGGAGAACTCCGACGTGCTCAAGGCGCTCGAGGTCGACGGTGGCGACGGCTGCGTCGCTCCCTCGGAGGAGACCGTCCAGGACGGCACGTACACGCCGCTCGGCCGGCCGCTGTTCATCTATCCGTCTGCCGAGGCGCTCCAGGAGGAGGTGGTGAGGGCGTTCGTCGAGTACTACGTCGACAACGTCAACACGGTCGCCCCTGAGATCGGGTTCATCTCGATGACCGACCAGCAGACCACCGAGTCCCAGGACGAGGTGGCGCAGCTAGGCGGTTCGTGAGCAGGCGACGCGGACGGGCCAGCGGGCTGCCTCTGGGTTAGCAGCCGATGGAAGCACGGGACATCGCGGCCTCCGGGGCGGCGGGGATAACCCGCCGGCTGGAGGCCCCGAGCCCGCGCTACGGCGAGAAGCTGATCTACGTTGCGCTCTTCGCGTGCGCGATCCTCTCGGTCCTCACGACCACGGCGATCGTCATCGCCCTGATCGGGCCGACCGTGGGCTTCTTCGGGGACGTCCCGGTCGCGGACTTCCTGTTCGGGACGGATTGGGCGCCGGCCTTCGAGCCCGCCAGCTTCGGCGTGCTGCCGCTCGTGGTAGGGACGCTGAGCGTGACGTTATGGGGAATGCTGTTCGCGATCCCGCTCGGGCTCGGCGCCGCGATCTACCTCAGCGAGTACGCGAACCCACGGGTGCGCAAGGTGATCAAGCCGATCCTCGAGATCCTCGCCGGGATCCCCACGGTCGCGATCGGCTTCTTCGCCGTGACCTTCATCACGCCCGAGATACTCCAGACGATCTTCCCGAGCGCCGGAATCTTCCTGGCGCTTGCCGGAGGGCTGGGAATCGGGCTGATGGTGATACCGATCATCGCCTCGATCTCCGAGGACGCGATGCGGGCGGTTCCGGGGGGCCTGCGTGAGGGCGCGTACGCGATGGGCGCGACGAAGATGCGCGTCGCGACCCGCGTCGTGTTCCCCGCCGCGCTGTCCGGGATCGTAGCCTCGATCGTGCTCGCGATCTCGCGCGCGGTCGGCGAGACGATGATCGTAGTTCTCGCCGCGGGCAGCACGCCCAACCTGACCTTCAACCCGATCGAGTCGATCCAGGCGATGACCGCCTACATCGCGGTGACCGCGACCGGGGAGATCGCCCAGGGGACGATCAAGTACGACACGATCTTCGCCGTTGGCTCGCTGCTGTTCGTCATGACGCTGATCCTCAACATCATCAGCATCCGCTTCGTGCGCAGGTTCCGAGAGGTGTACGAGTGAACGACGACCCGCCGCGGACCGAGCGCACGCGGCTGGCGGTCGCGGGGGCCCGGGCGACCACCGAGGCGGTAATCAGCGGCCAGCCGCGCAAGGACGTGATCAAGAACACGGTGTTCGCGGCGCTTTTGCTCGTCGCGATCCTGATCGCGCTCGCGGGCCTCGCGGCGCTGTTGATCCAGGCCTTCGTCAAGGGCAGACCCGAGCTGAGTCTCGACCTGTTCACGGAGTCGGGCTCGAGCGACCCGACGATCGCCGGCTTCCGCCAGGCGATCCTCGGCAGCCTGATGCTGATCGGGGGCGTGATCGTGCTCGTCGTCCCGCTCGGGGTCGGGGCGGCGATCTACCTCGAGGAGTACGGGAGCCGGGAGAAGTGGTGGAACCGGCTGATCGAGCTGAACATCCAGAACCTCGCTGCGGTCCCGTCGATCATCTACGGGATCCTCGGCCTGGGGTTCATCGTCCGCGGGCCGCTCGACCTTGGGTTCACCGTGTTTGCCGGCTCGATCACCCTCGCGCTCCTGGTGCTCCCAATCGTGATCATCGCCGCGCGGGAGGCGATCCGGGCCGTGCCGCCGTCGATCCGCGAGGGCGCGCTGGCGCTGGGCGCGACGAAGTGGCAGACGATCCGCCGCCAGGTGCTGCCCGCGTCGATCTCCGGGATCGCGACGGGGGTGATCCTCGCCGTTTCCCGGGCGTTCGGCGAGACCGCGCCGCTGCTGCTCGTCGGCGCGGCGACGTTCGTGACCTTCGACCCGCAGTTCTTCAGCGGCGACTACACGGCCTTGCCGGTGCAGATCTTCCAGTACGCGACCCGACCCCAGGACGAGTTCCGCATCCTCTCCGCCGCCGGGATCATCGTGCTCCTGGTGATTCTGCTGGCGATGAACTCGTTCGCGATCTGGCTACGGAATAGATACGAGCAGAAGTGGTAGGTGACATAGAGTGATGGAGCGAATGACCGACGAGCAACGACACGCCGAACAGGCGGCCGCGCACGAGAGCGCCGCGCAACGCGGGCTCAGCCAGGCGATCGCGGTCGACGCGGAGCGTCCAAAGAAGGACCTCAGCCGCGAGAAGGTGTTCGAGCTCAAGGACGTCTCGGTCAGGTACGACGGCAAGCCCGCCGTGAAGGAGATCACCTTCGACGTGTTCAAGCACAACATCACGGCGCTGATCGGTCCCTCGGGATGCGGGAAGAGCACGCTCATCCGCTGCTTCAACCGCATGAACGACCTGATCCCCTCGGCAACCGTGGAGGGCGAGATCCTCTACCACGGGCAGGACCTGTACGGGCCGAATGTCGATCCCGTCCAGGCGCGCAAGCTGATCGGAATGGTGTTCCAGAAGCCGAACCCGTTCCCGAAGTCGATCTACCACAACATCGCCTTCGGCCCCCGCACCCTCGGCATGAAGGGGAACATGGACGAGATCGTCGAGAAGGCGCTGCGCGGCGCGGCGCTGTGGGACGAGGTCAAGGACCGGCTCGGCGACAACGCGTACGGGATGTCGGGCGGACAGCAGCAGCGGCTCTGCATCGCCCGCTGCATCGCTGTCGAGCCCGACGTGATCCTGATGGACGAGCCGTGCTCGGCGCTCGACCCGATCTCGACCGGGAAGATCGAGGACCTGATGTTCGAGCTCAAGGACGAGTTCTCGATCGTGATCGTCACTCACAACATGCAGCAGGCGGCGCGAGTGTCGGACATGACCGCGTTCCTGATCGTCGAGCTCGACGCCGACGAGCAGAACCGTTGGGGGCGGATCGTCGAGTACGACGACACGGAGAAGATCTTCACCAACCCGTCCGACCCGCGAACGGAGGACTACGTGACCGGGAAGGTCGGATGATGCCCGACGAGACCACCCGAATTCACTACGCGGAGGAGCTCGAGCAGCTCGAGCGGCAGGCTCTGTCGGGGCTCGATCTCGTCGTACATACCCTCGACCGCACGATCGAGGCGGCCGAGCACCAGGACGTCGAGCTCGCGGAGCTGGTGATCGCAGACGACGACCGGATCGACGGGCGCTACCTCGAGGTCCACCAGGCGATCCTCACCCTGCTCGCGACGCAGGCCCCCGTCGCCACCGATCTGCGGCTGATCTCGGCGCTGCTCCATGTGATGAAGAACATGGAGCGGATGGGGGACCAGTGCGTGAACATCGCGAAGGTGATCCCGATCGCCGGCCACGAGCCACCCGCCGACGAGGAGATGGTGCGCGACATCGTCACGATGGGCAAGCAGGCGCGAAGCCTGATCACGCAGGCGAAGCGCGCGTTCGCCGATCGCGACGTCGAGCTCGCCCGCGACCTCGTCCGCCAGGACGACGTGATCGACAACCTCAACCGCGAGGTCTTCAACCTCGCGCTGCAAGTCGGCGACAACGTGGACCGCCGCGAGTGGGGGATGACGATGATGCTTGTCGCCCGCGCGCTCGAGCGCGTCGGCGACAACGCCGTCGACATCGGGGAGCAGGTCGCGTTCGTCGTCACGGGGCTGTTCCGCGAGTTCGAGGACGCCTCCCACCCAGGCGAAGTCGCGCCGCAGCCGTCCCAGTAGCCGCCTCGCCCGAGCGTCCCGCGCAGCCGCTTACACAGGTCACACGGTCGCGGCGCGTGCAGGTTGCAGGACAAGTTCACAACGATTTAACGCCGGCTTTGCCGCGCGTTAACCGTTCTCAGGCGATCCGCGGCGACACTTGGGTGTCGATGGAGCAGGGCACGAGGATCGCCCGGCCGGCCGCGAATCAGCCTCCGATCGCCGCAGCACCCTCTCGGGTCGACATGCACTGCCACTCCGAGGCATCGCGGTTGACGAAGCCCGAGGTTCGCAAGGCGCTGTTCTTCGGCGAGTCTGCGACGGAGCCCGAGGCCCTGTACGAGCTGGCGAAGCGCCGCGGAATGGACTTCGTGACGATCACCGACCACGACACGATCGAGGGCGCGCTGCGGATCGCCGATCTCCCCGACGTCTTCGTCTCCGAGGAGCTCACGGCCCGGTTCAAGGACGAGACGCGCGAGGTCCATGTGCTCTGCTACGGGATCGACCCCGACGATCACGCGAGGCTCCAGGAACGAGCGGCCGACGTGGAGTCGTGCGCGGAGTACCTCCAGGAGCGCGGAATCGTCGCCGCGCTCGCGCATCCGTTCTGGGAGGTCGAGGACCCGCTGACGCTTCGCCACCGGCGCCGGCTTGCGCAGCTGTTCCCGATCTGGGAGGTGCGCAGCGGCTACTTCGGCACGGCGTTCAACGCCCCCGCGGTCGCGTTCCGCGAGGCCTGCGGTGGGGTTGGGATCGGCGGCTCCGACGATCACGGCGGGATCCACGCGGGCCTCACCTATACCGAGACGCCCTCGGCCGGCTCCCCCCAGGAGTTCCTGAGGCACGTCCGTGCCGGCCTCGCCGAGCCCGGGGGAGAGCAGGGGAGTCGCCTGAAGCTCGCCCAGGCGACGGCGGGAATCGGGCTGCGCAGCCTTCCCGGGGGGCTCGGACGCGCGGCGGGCGCGCTGGCATCGCGCGCCCCGCGCGTCCGGCCGAGGATGGCTCCGGCCCCCGAGCCGGGCGCTCCCGAGCCGCTCGCCGACGTGGTCGGGCTCTGACCGCGTCGTGACGAGCGAGCCCGCGTCCGCAATCAGCGAAGTCGCGCGTCACGCCGGCCCGGATCGCTCCCGGCCGGGTCCGCACGCTCTGAAAAGATCGGGCTCGATGGTCTGCGCAGCGATCGACATCGGCTCGAACACGACCCGGGTGTTGGTGGCGGAGCCGAAAGGGGGTCAGCTCCGCACGGTCATGGAGCAGCGCGCCTACACGCGGATCGGGAAATCCGCCCGCAGGAACGGGACCATCCTCGATGAAAAGGTGACCGAGATCGCCGACACGGTCGCGACCCAGGTCCGTCTCGCGGAGGAGGTCGGCGCCGAGGCGATCAGAACCGTCGCAACGGCCGCGATTCGCGAGGCCGACAACCGCGACGAGGTGGTCGCGGCGATCGAACGCGTCGCCGGGGTCGAGATCGAGGTCCTGAGCGAGCACGAGGAAGGTCGGCTCGCCTTCATCGGGGCGACGAAGACGCTCGGCCATCCAACGAGCGGCGTGATCGCCGTGGTGGATGTCGGCGGCGGCTCGACCGAGGTGATCACCGGGACGATCGAGCGAGGCGTCGAGGAGGTCCACCCGTTCAAGATCGGCTCCGGGTTGCTCGCCGATACTTTCCTCGCCGGCGATCCACCGTCCGCATCAGAGCTGCGTGGGGTTCGCGAGCACATCGCCGAGTTCTTCGAGGGCGCCGAGCTCCCCCACCCCGTGCAGGCGGTGGCTGTCGGCGGAAGCGCGACCTCCCTGCGCAAGGTCGTCGGCGCCGTGCTCGAGTACGAGACCCTGGAGCGCGCGATGCGGATCTTCTCCACCGACTCGGTGTCGGAGGTAGCGCGGCGCTTCGAGCTCGACCCGACGCGCGTCCGGATCCTCCCGACCGGGGTTCTGCTGCTCGAGAAGGTCTCCGAGCTGCTCGGGCGGCCGCTTCAGATCGGCAAGGGCGGGCTCCGCGAGGGCGTGATCCTCGACCTCCTAAACGGCTCTCTGGGAGGCGGCACGGGCGGCGCAAGCGGCGCGGAGCTCGCGTAGCGCCCGCACCCCGTCGATACACTCCCGCCGGTCGTGGCGAAGGCGCGCGAGATCCCCGGGTTGTCCGCCGAGGACTCCTACGCCGCCGCGGCCGCAAAGATCGTCGAAGTTCGATCCCAGGAGCTCGCCGACCGCGCGGCCGGAGTGCTCGACATCGGCGACATCGAGCGAGTCCACGACATGCGCGTCGCGACGCGGCGCCTGCGGGCGGCGCTGGAGATCTTCGAGCCGTGCTTTCCGCCCAAGCAGCTCAAGGCCGACCTCAAGGACGTGAAGCAGATCGCGGACGCTCTCGGCGAGCGGCGTGACCGCGACGTCGCGATCGCCTCATTGGAGCGGCTCTCGGCGAAGATGCCGGCGCCCGACCATGCGGGGATCCAAAGCCTGGTGACGACGCTTCGCGACGAGCAGCGGCGGGCCAACGAGCACCTCCGGCGAATTGTGGTCGCGGATCGCCTCGGCGGGCTCCACGAGCGCCTCCGCGAGCTCGTCTCGGGGGCGCGGGCGATGGCGCCCGAGGAGGCGACCGGGGCCGCGAAGGACGGGAACCGCACGGACGGCGCGGCATGACGAAGGCACGTCGCGTCAAGAAGCTCGATCCCGCGAGGCCGCTCGCCGAGAACGCGGCCCGGATCGTGCGCGTGCGCCTCGACGAGCTGCGCTCGTTCATACCGCGCGCGCTCGACCCCGTCGAGATCGAGGCCCAACACGACATGCGGATCGCGGCCAAGCGGCTGCGGTACGTGCTCGAGGCGACCGAGTTCTGCTTCGGCCGCGCCGGCGAGACCGCGCGCCGTCGCGCGCGCGACCTCCAGGAGGTGCTCGGCGAGATGCACGACTGCGACGTGCTGCTCCCGCGCGTCCACGATCACGCGGCCGAGCTTCGCTTGCAGGACTCGTCGTCGATCCGGGGGCGGGCCGGCGACGCGCCCGACCTCGACCCGAGGCTGGTCGGCCGGGCGCCGCACCGCACGGCTTACCGCGGCCTCGAATCGCTGGCCGTGTACATACAGGCGCGGCGCACGCTGCTGTTCGACCGCTTCGGGAAGATGTGGGCGCGCGACGAGGAGAAGGGAACTTGGGACCGCCTCGAGCGCGCCGCCGCGCGCCTGCTCGATGATGCCCGCGCGCGCAGGCGCGCCGCCCGCCAGGCCGAGCGTGCGCGGGCGGAGCTGGCCGAGGCCGAGCACGAGGAGCGCGAGGCGCTCGAGCGCGCCCGCCGCGCCGCGGCCGAGCTGGCGGACGCGCGCAGGACGGCGACGCCAACGTCCCCGGGCGGGGCCTCGCGTACCGGGCCGAGATCCACCGGCGCGTAACCGCGTTTTCACATCCCCGTCACCACCACTTCACCCGCGTCGGGGGGACGCCGTATAGCGTCGTGAGGCACAATGCGATTGGCTCGCGTCGTGGCGGTCCTCGAGCCCGGTGGCGCGCAACTCGCAATAGCTCGAATCTCCGCCGAGCTGTGCCACCGCGGCATCGAGACCCGGGTGCTCGCCGGATCCGCGAGCCAGCGGGGGATCGAGCTGTTCACGTCGCGGGGAATCGAGGTCGAATCGTGGTCCGAGCAGGGGCCGCTTGCGAGCGCACGCGCGAGCGCGAAGCTTCAGTACGCGTGCAGCGAGGGATTCGCAGCGTGGCTCCGACCCCGCGTGGCGAACGCGGGCGTCGTACACGCGCACATGTTCGGCGGCTGGTGGGCCGCCGCGGCGGCGGTCCCGGACGGAGTGCCGCTGGCGGCGAGCGAGCACAACGCCGTGCGCTGGCCCGATGCGCCCCGATTCGGCGAGATGCGGGTCGCGCTGGGACGGGTCGACAGGTTCTTCGCTCACGGACCGGCGACGCGAAAGATGATCCTGGAGCTCGGGTATCCGCGCGATCGCCTGCGCCGCGGCGTCTCCCCAGTAGAGCCTGGCGTTCCCCGCCCGCGCACCGGGCTCCCCTCGCACCGGATCGTGTTCGCCGGGAGGCTGCACGAGGAGAAGGGCCCGGACCTCCTGCTCGATGCCGTGGCCCGAATGCGGGAGCCCCGAGCGACGCTGATGCTCGGCGACGGTCCCGGACTGGCCCCGCTCCGGCGCAAAGCCAAAATGCTCGGCCTCGAGCGCCTGGTGCGCTTCTGCGGCTGGCGCTCCGCGGTTGGACCGTGGCTCGCCGGCGCGTCGGTGTGCGCCGTCCCGTCGCGCCACGACGCCTGGTCGCAGACCGCCGTGCTCGCGATGCGGCTCGGCGTCCCCGTAGTGGGGACCGCAGTCGAGGGTCTTCGCGCCACGCTCGGCACCCGCCGAGGCGTGCTCGTCGCGCCCCGGGACCCGGACGCCCTCGCTGCGGCGATCGAGGACGTGCTCAGCGGACGCAGGCGCCCCGACCTCGGTCGGGCGCGCCGCTACGCGGAGGCATTCACGCCGGCGCGCGTGACGTCCGCATACGCGCGCGAGTACGCGGCCCTGATCGCGGATGGAAGGCCCGGCGAGGCCCACCAGCCGGCCCGAGACCGGCTCACAGCCCCCGCTCTCTCAGCGCCGCTGGCCGCGGCGGGCTGACCGACCACCGGCCCTCCGTCCATCGGATCGCGGTTCCGTCCGCCAGCCGCGCGGCGGCGCGCCCGAGGCGGGGGGATCCCCAAAGCGTCACCTCGAGCGGTCGCTCGCGTTCCGGGACGTCGTTGAGTCCGTCGGCGACGTGGTCGGCCGGCAGCGTGACGACGATCGATCCGCTGCGGACCCACACGGGGATGCGCTCGAGCGGCGTGGTCGCGATCACCTCGTGCCCTCCCTCGACCCCGTCGCCCGTCCACGTGTCGATCCACCGTCCGCGCGGCAGGTACACGGGACGCGAGCCCTCTTCGTGCTCGAGGACCGGCGCCACCCACAACGCGGGACCGTAGCCGTACGCGTCGTCGATCGTCCACCCGCGCGGGTCGGCCGGGTCGATCAGGCACAGCGGCCGGACGATCGGCAGCCCAGTGCGCGCGGCCGTCGCGGCTGCGGCCCGCACGTAGGGCACGAGGCGCTCGTGCAGCACCACGTAGGCTCGGTAGACGTCGAGGACGTCCTGCCGGTAGCGCCACGGCTCCTGGGCAAAGCGCCCGTGCGCCTGCATCAGCGGCGTGAAGCATCCGAACTGGACCCAGCGCACTAGCAGCTCTGGCGGGCAGCGATCGGACAGCAGCTTGCCGAGATAGCCGCCCACGTCGTGCGACCAGTTCGAGAGCCCGCTGGCGGCGGCTGTCATCGTGGCTGCGACGAGCGCGCGCAGCGACCAGAAGTCAGACGCCTGGTCGCCGCCCCAGGTCACGCCCACGGACTGGGTGCCGGCCCACCCAGATCTCGCGAACAGCACGCCGCGGTTCGGGTGCACCTCGTCGAGCGCCTCCTGCATCGTTCGCAGGTACAGGCCCGGGTATGCCCAGGCCGCCTCGATCCCGGTGCGGCCGTCGGCAAACCGCGCGTCCGGGGGCAGGTAGTAGCCCTCGCCGTCGTCCGCCTTGATGCCCTCGACCCCGAGCTCGAGCACGCGGCGTGCCTGCGCCTTCCACCACTCCCGGGCGGCGGAGGAGGTGAAGTCGACCGGCGACCCCTTTCCCATCCACCACCGCCCCAGGTGCGGCGCGCCTCCGCGTGAGCACACGTAGTGGCCTGCGGCGGCGCCCTCCTCGTAGTTCTCCGCCGGCGCGCGGTGGAGGCGCTCGGACGCCGCGTCGGGCGGGCGCTGTCCCTCGGCGGAGTCCACGTTGACCCACGGCGTGGTCCACACGACGGTGCGCACCCCGGCGCGCCGCATGCGCCCGATGAGTCCCTCGGCGTCGGGGAACTGGTGGGGGTTGAAGCGCCACGTGTTGTACTGGGTCTCCCACGGCGAGTCGAGCACGATCGCGTCGAGCGGGATCGAGTGACGGGAGTAACCGTTGAAGTCGTCGAGAACGTCCCGCTCGTGCTCGTAGGTGTCGCGGCTCTTCCAGAAGCCGTACCCCCACTCGGGAAGCACCGCCGGCACCCCCGTGAGCCGGAGGTAGTGGCGCAGGCGGGCGGCGGGCGTCGGGTCGAAGATGAAGTGCAGTCGGAGCGGTCCGGCCGCGGCGCGAACCGACACCGCGATCGGATCGGCGAGCCCCAGCTCGACCCCGGCGCCGTCGGTCTCGAGCCACAGCGACCAGCCATGGCTAGACAGCAGCCACGGTACCGGGGCGTAGTCGCCCTGCGGGATTCCCCCGATCTCGAGCAGCTCGGCGGGGCAGTCGGGGCCCGTGTAGCGGCGATCCGCCCCGAGCTGGAGAACTCGCCCGCGCTGGTCGAACCCCTCGCGGTGGCGGGGACCGAGACCGGTCAGCCGCTCGTCGGTGTCGGCCATCCAGCGGGCCCCGAGCCGGAACGGCTCGTCCCCCGCCGAGAACTCGATCACGACCCGGTCGCGCTCCGGAAGCGCGGCGCCGAGCGAGCCCTCCCTTCCGCTCGAGGCGCGCGCCTGTATCCGCAGCTCCCGCGACCCCGCTCGTTGGCCGATCAGCTCGTCGAGCGGCTCAGGATCCTCGCGCTCCTCTTTCGGAAGCACGCCCTCCGTCAACGTGATCAGCCGGTCGTGCCCGGTGCCGGACTCGGCCCACGTCGCGAGGTCGCGAACCACGCACCGATCGCCCCGCCATATGTTGAGCCGGAGCGGCTCCGAGTGCAGCTCCACCCCCAAGGTGCCACGGGCAAGCGTCAACGGCACGGCGCTTCCCGGGACCGCAGCGAACACTGCGTGCAGCCTCCCATCGCCGGACGAAGTCCCGGTTGCGATCTCGTGAACCCGAATCAAAGCGCGCGATGTGCAAGCACATCGCGCGGTGGTCTGTCCCTGGACCGTGCGCGTGGGTTCACCGTGTGTTCACCCCTGCTTCTCCGTCCGTTAACCCATGCAATCGCCGGGGAAGCGATGCTCGCCGCAGAAGATGCAATCAAAACAGGGAGCACCGATGATTCCCCGGACCACCACGGTCGACATGCACTGTCACTCGACCGCCTCCGAGCTCTCGAAGCTCGGCATCCAGCGGGCGCTCGGCCTGCCGGAGTGCGGCACCGCGCCGGAGGAGGTCTACGAGCTCGCCAAGCGTCGCGGAATGGACTTCGTGACGATCACCGACCACGACACGATCGACGGCTGCCTCGAGATCGCCGACCGCCCCGACGTTTTCATCTCGGAGGAGCTCACGACCTGGTTCCGCGGCGAGCCCCAGGCGGTCCACGTGCTGTGTTACGGGATCACCCCCGACGACCACACGTGGTTGCAGCGGAACGCCCGCGACCTCGAGGCGTGCGCCGCGTATCTACAGGAGCACGAGATCACCCGCGCGCTGGCGCACCCCTTCTACGCGGTCGAGGCACCGCTCCAGCCACGGCACCGTCGCCGCCTCGCCGAGCTGTTCGGAGTGTGGGAGGTTCGCAACGGCTCGCGTGCCGCCGAGCTCAACATGCCGGCCGCCGTCTACATCGAGACCCATGGCGGGACCGGGATCGCGGGCTCCGACGACCACGCCGGTGTGGACATCGGACGGACGTTCACCGAGACGCCGCCCGCGTCCACGCCGGAAGAGTTTCTGCGCCGCGTGCAGGCGGGGCAAGCGCTGCCTCGCGGGGAGCAGGGTAGCGCAGCCAAGTGGGCGCACTCCGCGATCGCGCTCGCGAGCCGCGTCATGGCCGCCAAGGCGCTGCAGAACGGCGACGGCGTGCACGCCGAAGCGCCCGGCGACGATCTCCATGCCGCCACCGTCCTGAAGATGGCGGAGCGCGTCGTCCACGAAGGCGGCGAGCGCCGCGGTGACGTCGGTCGGGATCTCCGCCCCGAGGACGCCCGAGCGCTACTCGACGCGTGGCTCGACACGATCGGGCTCGACCTCCGCGGCCGCGAGCTGATCGAGTTCATGCAGTCCGAGGACTTCAGCCACGCCGAGCTGTACCGGCGCGCGCGACACGTGCACGAGAACGAGCTTCGAGGCGCGGTCTCGGGAGCGCTGACTGCGGCTGAGAACGGGGGCGCATACGGTGAGGCGATCCGGGCACTGTTGACCTCGTGCGTGCCGGTCGTCCCATACGTCCCCGCGGCGACGTTCCTCGGACGCGAGAAGGCGAAGCTCGGAACAGGGGAGGGAGATCGGCGGGTTGCCCTGGTCGTCGACGCAGCCGGTGCGATGCACGGCGTCACCCACACGCTCGAGGAGATCCGGCGCCGGGGCGTGCCCGGATTCGAGGTCGACGTGATCGGAACCGACCCGAACGTCGATCGTCGCCTCCCGGCCGCGGCCGAGGTCGAGGTCCCCTTCTACCCCGGCCTCGGGCTCGGGGTCCCGAGCGTGGCGGCGCTGGCCGAGACGATCGCCGAGGGCCGGTACGACCTGCTCCACCTCGCCTCCCCCGGTCCGGCAGGCGTCGCCGCCGCCGGGTGCGGGCGCGTCGGCGGGCTGCCGGTCGTCGGCAGCTATCACACCGAGCTCGCCGCGTACGTGCAGCTCCGCTCCGGCGACGCATCGGTCGCCCAGGGGATGCGACTCGCGCTCGGGATGTTCTACGGCGGCTGCGAGGTCGTGCTTTCGCCGAGCCCCGCGTCGGATCACTCTCTCGCCGAGGTGGGCGTTCCCGGCGAGCGCGTGATGCGCTGGACCCGCGGGGTCGACGCCGGGCGGTTCGATCCGGCCAAGCGGGACCCGTCGGGATATCCCGGCGAGATCCGCATCCTGTACGCGGGCCGGCTCACCACCGAGAAGGGCCTCGACCTGCTCGCCGACGCGTTCCTGCAGGCTCGCCGCCGCGACCGGCGGCTCCACCTGCTGCTCGCCGGCGGCGGCCCCGAGGAGGAGGCGCTGAAGAGCAAGCTCGGCAGGCACGCGACGTTCCTCGGCTGGCTCGACGGCGAGGAGCTCGCACGAGCCTACGCCAGCGCCGAACTGTTCCTGTTCTGCAGCCGCACCGACACGTTCGGCCAGGTCATCCTCGAGGCCCAGGCGAGCGGGCTCCCAGTGGTCGCCGTCGACGCCGGCGGTCCGAGCTCGCTGATCCGCGACCGCCACACCGGCCGCCTGTGCCCGCCCGACCCGGCGGCTCTCGCCGACGCGGTGCTCGAGCTCGCCGGCTCCCCGAGCATGCGCGACCGGCTCGTGCGGCACGCGCTGAACGCGGTTCGGCCGCGCTCGTGGGAGAGCGCGCTCGCGGAGCTCGCCGCGGGTTACGCCAGGGCGCTCGGGCCCCCCGAGGCGCTCACGGTGGAGGGGGGACCCGGGCTCCGCACCGAAGGCGCACAGCCGCCGGCGCTCCGCAGCGCCGCGTGAGAATGCGCTGTCGACCCCGAGAGCGCGGATCACACGCAGCAGCCCACCAATCGGCGCGCGACCGATGAGGCGATGCCACTAAGCTTGCGCGCTAGGTCAAAGGAAGCGAGGACTCGAGCATGGACGGTATCCCCGGATTTGCGCAGGGACCACGCCTCCTTGAGGAGGCCTACGAGCTGGCCGCCGAAGCGCATCACGGCGCGCGGCGCCGGAACAGCACCAACATCGACCACCCGGCCGAGGTCGGGAGGCTGCTGCACGACGCGGGGTACGACGACGAGGTCGTCGCCGCGGCGCTGCTGCACGACGTCATCGAGGACACCGAGACCGACCTCGCGGAGGTCGGAGACCGCTTCGGCCCGCGCGTCGCGGAGCTGGTATGCGTGATGACCGAGGACGCCTCGATCGAGCCCTACGAGGAGCGCAAGGCCGAGCACCGCGCACGGGTCTCGGATCATTCCACGCGCGCGGCCGCGATCTACGCCGCCGACAAGCTCGCGAAAACGAGGGCCCTTCACCATGACGAGGGTGGGAACCTGTCGGAAGCCAAGCTTGACCACTACAGACGGACGCTGATCGAGCTGCGAGAGGCCCACCCCGAGCTTCCCTTCCTCGAGGAGCTCGCCGACGCGCTGCAGGACCTCGACGCCGATCGCCAGCACGCAGCCCGCTCCTAGCTAGCATGGACCTGCCCTCGCGGGCCTGGAGATTGATGACCAACCGCGCCGACTCAGACCAGAGCACTCTCGTCGGACAGGAGAAGCAAGCAGTCGAGTCGCCGCCCGGCGTCGCCCCCCGCGCCGAACCGTCCGCGCCCGACCTCGAGGACACCTCGCTGTACTTCAACCGCGAGCTGTCGTGGCTGGACTTCAACGACCGCGTTCTCCAGCTCGCCGAGGACCCGTCCGTCCCCCTGCTCGAGCGGGTCAAATTCTGCGCCATCTACCAGGACAACCTCGACGAGTTCTTCATGGTCCGCGTCGCCAACCTCCATGACCAGATCGAGGCGGGGCGCGACGCGCGCGGCGCGGACGGGATGAGCGCGAGGGAGCAGATCGACGCGATTCACACGCGCGTCACCGGACTCCGGAGCCGCCTGCGCGCGTGCTTCGAGGGCGACCTTCGTCCCACCCTCGCCGAGCACGGGATCCGGCTGATCACGGTCGAGTCCGCCAACGACGCCGAACGTGCCGAGCTCGAGAACCTGTTCCAGCTCCAGATCTTCCCCACGCTGACTCCGCTGGTGATCGGCCACGGGCGGCCTTTCCCGTACATCTCGAACCTCTCGCTGAGCCTCGGTGTCGTGCTCCGGGACCCCGACCAGGGCGACGAGGTGATGGCCCGGGTCAAGGTTCCGAAGGAGCTCCTGCGGCGCTTCCTTTCGCTCGGCGACGGGACGACTTTCGTGGCGCTCGAGGACGTGACGGCTCACAACCTCGGGGCGCTGTTCCCGGGGATGGAGGTCGTCGACTACGCGCTGTTCCGGGTCACTCGCGACACCGACTACGACGTCTCGGACGAGGCTGACGATCTCCTGCAGGCCGTCGAGGACGAGCTGCGCCGCCGGCGCTTCGGCGAGGTCGTGCGTCTCGAGGTGGAGCGGGACATGGACCCGGGCTTCCGCGAGCAGCTCGTCAGGGCCCTCGACATCGAGGACAACCAGGTCTACGAGGCCGAGGGGCTGCTCGGAATGGACGACCTGTGGGACATCGCCGCGGTGCCTGGGTTCGAGGAGCTTCGTTACCCGTCGTTCTCCGGAGTCACCCAGCTCGGCCTGCAGGGCGAGGAGGGGAAGGCGCCGGACGTGATGGCGGCGATGCGCGACGCGGACATCCTCGTCCACCACCCCTACGACTCGTTCGAGACGTCGGTGGAGCGGTTCGTGAAGCAGGCCGTCGAGGACCCCGACGTGCTTGCGATCAAGCAGACCGTGTACCGAACGAGCCCCGACTCGCCGCTTGTCCCGGCCCTGATCGAGGCCTCGGAGCACGGCAAACAGGCGGTCTGCATGGTGGAGCTCAAGGCGCGCTTCGACGAGCAGGCGAACATCCGCTGGGCGAAGAAGCTCGAGGAAGCGGGAGTGCACGTGGTGTACGGGATCCCGTCGTTGAAGACCCACTGCAAGTGCACCCTGATCGTTCGCCGCGAGGGTGACCGCGTGCGCCACTACGTCCACATCGGGACGGGGAACTACAACCCCAAGACCGCCGGCCTGTACACGGACCTGGGGCTGTTCACTGTCGATCCCGAGATCGGCGCCGACGTCGCCGAGATGTTCAACTACCTGACCGGGTACGGTCGCCCGCGCGAGTCCCGCAAGACGCTCGTGGCGCCGTTCAACCTTCAGGAGGGGATCCTGGCCGAGGTCGACCGCGCGATCGCAGCCCATTCGCCCGAGCGACCCGCGCGGATCAGGATGAAGATGAACGCGCTGCTCGACGCGCCCTCGATTCGGGCGCTTTATCGGGCGTCCCAGGCCGGAGTGCGAGTCGAGCTCAACGTGCGGGGAATCTGTGCCCTGCGCCCCGGCGTGCCGGGCGTGTCGGAGAACATCGAGGTCGTCTCGGTGCTCGGCGGCTTCCTCGAGCACTCTCGGATTTACTCGTACGAGCACGATGGGGAGGAGGCGATCTACATCAGCTCGGCCGACCTCATGCCCCGCAACCTCTACAACCGCGTGGAGCTGACCACGCCCGTCGAGGACCCGCGCCTGCGTGCCGAGCTGCGCGACGTCCTCGACCGTTCGATGGCCGACAACACGGGAGCCTGGACGCTCGACTCGGAGGGCCGGTGGACGCGTCGCTCTCCGGACGGGGAACCTCGGTCCGTGCAGCGCGAGTTGATCGAGCGCCACCTCGCGCGAGCTGCCGAGCCGGCGCTGTGAGCGCGAGGTGATTCGGTGAGCGCGATCTCGCTTATTCCCCGGGACCGGGCGTTCTTCGACCTCTTCGTCGAGGCAGGTGAGAACACGCTGCGCGCCGCGCTCCTGCTTCGGGAGATGCTCGACAAGTGGCCCGACGATCCGGGCGGGCTGGCGCGCGACATCCTCAAGGCGGAGCAGGAGGGCGACAGGATCACGCACGACATCGTCCAGCGGCTCAACACGACCTTCATAACGCCGATGGACCGCGAGGACATCTACGCGCTGGCGACCAATCTCGACGACATCGTGGACTACATCGAGGAGGGTGCCGATTTCCTCGGCCTGTACCAGATCGAGGCGCCGATGGAGCAGGCCCAGGCGATGGCCGAGGTGCTCGTGAACTCGTGCGAGCAGCTAAACGGGGCGCTCGCGAACCTGCGCGGGTTCAAGGACCTGGATCGCTACTGGATCGAGATCCACCGACTCGAGAACGACGGGGATCGGATCTCGCGCGACGCGGTGGCGTCGCTGTTCGCCAACGGGATCGATCCGATGGTCGTGATCCGCTGGAAGGACATCTTCGACGTACTGGAACGCGCGATCGACGCGACCGAGACGTCGGCGCACATCCTCGAGGGCATCGTCATCAAGAACGCGTAGTGCCCGCCGGGGGTCCGTGTCGCGGTCCGTGTCGCGGGTAGGTTGCTGGCATGAGCGATGATGTCGTCGTCGTGCTCGTCGTCGCGACCGCGTTCGCGTTCGCGTTCACGAACGGGTTCCACGACACCGCCGAGGTGATCGCGACGTCGATCTCGACCAAGGCCCTGCCGCCACGGCTCGCCGTCGCATCGGCCGCGATCCTGACCTTCGCCGGGGCCTTCATCTCGCTCCAGGTCGCGGCGACGATCGCCGACGAGATGGTCGAGGTGGACGCGGTGACGCCGGCGGTCGTGCTCGCCGGGCTCATCGGTGGGCTCGCCTGGAACCTGCTCACGTGGTACTTCGGCCTCCCCGCGAGCTCCTCGCATGCGCTGATCGGCGGTCTCGTCGGATCGACCATCGCGGCCGCGGGGACCGACGCCGTGATCGCCGACGGCGTGTTCGGCAAGTTCCTGATCCCGGCGGTCCTCGCCCCGGTCGCCGCGCTGGTGGTGAGCGCGGTCGCGATCCTCGCCGCCTATCGCATCGTCGGGGGGCTGCGACCGGGGACCGTGACGCGCGCGTTTCGGATCGGCCAGACCGTGTCGGGCGGGCTGCTGGCGCTCGCGCACGGCACCAACGACGCACAGAAGACGATGGGCGTGATCACGCTCGCGCTGGTCGCCGGCGGGAGCCTGTCCGATGGCTCCGACGTCCCGTTCTGGGTCGTGTTCTCGGCCGCGGCCGCGATTGGCTTCGGCACGTACGGTGGCGGTTGGAGAATCATCAGGACGATGGGCATGCGGATCATCAAGATGGACGCGGTGCAGGGGTTCTCGGCCCAGAGCTCGAGCGCGGCGGTGATCCTCGCCTCGTCGTACGTCGGATTTCCGCTCTCCACCACGCACGTGATCTCAGGTGGGGTGATCGGGGCAGGCGCCGCGAGACGCCTGCCCGGAGTGCGGTGGGGGGTGGCGGGCAACATCGGCTTCGCCTGGGCGCTCACTCTGCCCATCGCCGGCGGGGTCGGAGCGGCCGCGTACGGCGTGATGCGCGCGTTCGGGACGGGCTCGGCCGGCCCGGTGATCGTCGCGGTCGGGACGGCGCTGCTGATCGCCGCCCTGTTCACTCGTCGCGCGCGTCAGGGAGCGCCGGTTCCGGCGGGGTGACGTGGGGGTGATAGCGCTTGTCGACTCAGCCGCGCTGCTCGAGAGCGCGGTCGCGTCGGTGCTCGCGGGAGCCGGGATCGCGATCGCGTTCTCGCTCGCGATCTACGGGATCGCGCGGTTTGGCGACGCACGGCGGGGAGACGCGCCGGTGGCCGCCGGCTTCGCCGCGACGATCGCCGTGCTGGGGCTCACCGCGTGGGCGGCGGCGATCACCGTCGGGATCCTGATCATGGTCGGCGACAGGACGTAGCGGGCGCAGGGCACTAGGATCGGGTCATGCAGACGATCCGCAACATCGTGATCATCGCCGTGCTGGCGCTGGGGGTGGCCGCGGTGCCGGGCGGCGGGACGGCGGCCGACACGGTGCTCACGGCGTTCTCGATGGCCTTCCTCGCCGCGATCGGCTTCTTCGCTTACCGGCTCTACATGCAGAACCAGCTCACGCTCGCGACGCTGCGGGATTCGCAGCGCGCGATCCTGTTCGGCGCCATCGCGGTGATCGGCCTGATGATCGTCGGTATCGACGAGCTGCTCGAAACGAGCGCCGGCGCGCTGGTGTGGATCGCACTGGTCGGCGCGTCGGCGTTCGCGATCTTCCGCGTCTGGACCGACGCGAACCGGTACACCTAGGCATCGCCGTCGAACGCGGCTGCGTGGCGCCGGCGGCGACCGCCCGCCCAGTGCGGTCGGACGGCGGCTGGGTGGGGCCCCGCAGCGCCGCAAACGCGACACGCTGACATCCGGCACAACTGAATCCTTTGGTAGTCCATGGGCTACCGAACCCTGCGGCGCCTGGTGTATGCCGATCGCAACACAGCCATTTGACCCTCCCGTCGCCGCACTTACACACTGAGCGCGCCATGCATGCGCGCGGGGACGCGATCTTCGGCGCGTGCCACGGCGCCCGAACGGAGCACTTGGCGAGGAGCGAGGCCAGGCCTCCGCGGAGCTGATCGCGGTAATCCCGGCCCTGCTGATTGCCGTGCTGGTGGCGGCGCAGGTCGGCGTCCTCGGGTGGGCCCTGTGGTCGGCGGGATCGGCCGCCCGGATCGGTGCCCGGGCCGCGCATGTGGGAGGCGATGCGGAGGTGGCGGCCCGCAGCGCGCTGCCCACGCATCTGCGCCGGGGCGCTCGCGTGCATGAGGACGATGGCGTCGGAGTGAAGGTGCGCGTCCCGACACTGGTTCCCGGCCTCCCCCGGATACCCCTGGAGGCTCGCGCCGGCCTCGACCCCGATACCTCGGATGAATGACGCTCGCGGACAAGCGTCGGTCGAGCTCCTTGCCGGTGTGCCCGCGCTGCTGCTCGCGGCATTCGTGGCGCTCCAGCTGCTCGCGGTCGGGTACTCGCTGACGCTCGCCGACGGCGCCGCGGAGGCCGGGGCTCTCGCCGTCGCGGCCGGCGAGCCGGCGCGTCCCGCCGTCCGGGCCGCGCTTCCGGGCTGGACCGACGGGCGTGTCGCGGTCGAGAGGCACGGGGGGCAGGTGAGCGTGGTGGTGCGCCCGCCCTCGCCTCTGCGGGCGCTGTCGGAGCGGCTGGCGGTCGACTCCTCGGTGTGGGTGAAGGAGCCGGCGGCCGAGCCGTGAGCCCGATCGGTGCAGCCCGGCGCACCGCCGCCGCCCTCCACGGCTTCCTGTTCGAGTCCGAGTCCACGCTGGAGGATGCCGGTGGGCCACCGCGGGAGTCGCACGCGGCGGACGCGGAGCCCGTAAACGGCACGGCCGCGCCGCCGGTGATCCTCGCGAGCGCGATCGGCGGCAGCGGCGGTGCGGCGTCACTTGCCGCGGCGATCGGCGTGGCGGCAACCGCCGGGGCGGGCGGGGGAGCCGCGCTCCTCGTGGACGTCGCCGGGGGGCAGCGCCGCGGCCCGACGGTGCTGGCCTCGGAGGCCGCGAGGGAGCTCGAGGACCGCGTGCGCGGTATCGGAGGCGTCTTCGAGGCCGCGGCTGCCCGCGGCAACCTCTGTCACCTCTCCCTCCCCGACGCGGAGGACCCGCTCGAGCCCGTCGCGGCGCTCCTCGCCCACGAGCTGCCCGCCTCGGCGGTGATCGTGCACATGAGCCAGGAGCTGTGGCCTCGGGCGATCGTGGAGAAGCGCCTGAGCGCCGCCGCCGGAGTGCTGCGAGCCGAGCTCCCAGGCGACCGGGCGCTCGCGGCGCTAGCCGTGGGGGAGCTCCGCGATCGCGGGCTGCGCGCCAAGATCGTCTCCGACCCGCTCGGCAGGGTCGCCTCGCGCCGCGCGCTCGCCGGGCTCGAGCCCGGCGGCGCGGCGTCGCGGCGCGCCGCCCGGCTCGCCCGCGCGCTGCTCGCGGATCATTCCGGACAGGGGCTGCCCCTCGTGCTCGGCGCGGCGGCGGCGCTGATCTTCGCCGCGCTCATCCTCGCTGCAATCGGGGGCGCGATCACCGGCACCGCGAGGGCTCAGCGAGCCGCGGACGTCGCCGCACTCTCCGGAGCGCGCTCGATGCGCGACGACTTCGACCGCCTGTTCGCGCCGGCGTTCCTGCCCAATGGGTCGCGCAATCCGGCGCACCTGTCGAAGGCCGAGTACCTGGCCCGCGCGAGGGCTGCCGTGCGGCATGCCGCGCGGATGAACGAGGTGCCCGCCGGGCGGCTCCTCGTGCGGTTCCCCGACGCGGACTCGTTCGCGCCGCTGCGCGTGCGCGCGAAGGTCCGGGCCGAGGTCGATCGCGAGGCGCTCCCGGGGCCGGATCGCGCGCGCGGGGGGCGCCGGGTGGGGATCCAGGTCGTGGCGAGCGCCGAGGCGGAGGCTTCCCCGCCGGCGTCGTGGAGCGGGATGCCGACGATGGCAACGGGAGGCGGGTACTCGGGGCCGCTCGTCTACCGGCAGGGCGAGGGGATGCGCCCGGACGTCGCCGCCGCGTTCGACCGCATGGCCGCCGCCGCGCGCCGGGACGGCATCTCGCTGCTGATCACGTCGGGCTTCCGTTCCGACGCCGAGCAGGCGGAGCTGTTCGAGCAGAACCCCGATCCCACGTGGGTCGCGCCGCCCGGGAAGTCGCTTCACCGCTGCGCGACCGAGCTCGACCTCGGCCCCCCGAGCGCGTACGGGTGGCTGGCGCGCAACGCGGGCCGATTCGGGTTTCTGAAGCGCTATTCCTGGGAACCGTGGCACTTCGGTTACACCCGCGGGCCCCCGCCGTGCTCCGAGGCGGGCAACTCGATCGGCGCCGGCGGCGGCGAGCGCGGCTCGAGCGGCGGCGTGCCGTCGTTCGTCCCCGCGCGCTACCGCGAGCCAATCATGCGCTCGGCCGCGCGCTGGAACGTGTCCGCGGCCCTGCTCGCCGCCCAGATCCTCGCCGAGTCGAACTTCGACCCGAACGCAGTCTCGCCGGCCGGCGCACAGGGGATCGCCCAGTTCATGCCGGGGACCGCGGCGTCGTACGGGTTGAAGGACCCGTTCGACCCCGAGCAGGCGATCGACGCCCAGGCGCACATGATGTCCGACCTACTGCGCCAGTTTCGCTCGATCCCGCTCGCGCTCGCGGCCTACAACGCGGGGCCAGGCGCGGTCGCGGCGTGCGACTGCGTGCCGCCGTATCCCGAGACGAAGGCCTACGTGGCGCGCATCCTCGGCCTGCTCGACGGCGCGGGGGCGCTGGTCGCGCCGGAGCTCGAGGTGCGGCTGGTGGAGTGAGCGCCGGGGGTTCTCGCCAACAAGTGATCGACGTCGGCCTCTCATTCGACTACTTGTAGTCTGCGGCGATCACCGGCTATCTCCCCTGGGCGATCTCGGGCACCTACCTCGAGGCCTGCAACTGCGACCCGATTTGCCCCTGCCGGACGATCAACGGCAGAGGGGGCGGTCGGTCCACGCATGGGATCTGCATGGGCGCGCTCTCGTGGCACGTCGAGAGCGGGCACGCCGGCAACGTGAAGCTGGCCGGACTCAGCATCGTGCTCGCCCTCAGATACGACGACGAGGAGCCCGGCTCGCCGTGGAGCTTCTACCTTTTGGTCGACGAACGCGGCGACGATAGCCAGCGCGACGCTCTGTCCCAGATCTTCCTCGGGCGGCTGGGCGGGACGCCCGTGGAGCAGTTTCCCTGGGTCTGGAAGGCGAGCAACCTGCGCGGGGTGCGCCCGGCCCCGATCGAGATCGACCAGACGCCCGGACGAGGCTGGTTTCGCGCCGGGCGCGCCGTGACCGTGCGGATACATGCGCCGCTCGAGGAGGAGGCAACCGTCACGTGCGTCATCCCGGGGCACCATCGCCCGGGCCGCGAGCTACGTACCGAGCTGATCGCCGTCGAAGAAGGCGGCCTTGGCTTTCGGCTTGAGGCCGTGTGCGGCTACGAGTCGACGTTCAGCTACTCGTCCGCCGAGGGTTGAGACAGCTCAAGCTGCGCGCAGCAGCGAACACCCACTCGTCATCGACTCAGCTTTCGCTGACCAGAACTCGAAAGAGGTTGTTGAAATCCGCCTTGGCGGTCTCGATGAAGACACCCTTGCGTCCGCCTTCGCCGACCGCAACCGTCCAATCCCCGCCCGAGTAGGCCCAGCCTTGCTGCGGCGTCCAGTTCATCCCGCTCATCTGTGAGAAGGCACCGCTCAGCGTGTCGAACAGCAGCGACACCGTCCCGCAAAACTGCGCCGCTCCCGCGGCCAGCTCCGGCGACATATCCATGCTCGACTTGTAGTCGATCAACGAGCCGTCTTTGCCGAACTCGCCGGCAGCCGCGACACCGTCAATCTGGAGTAGCTCCTCGAGGCTTGCCATCAGTGCTTCCCCTCCTTTACCGCTAGCGTGACGATCCAGCGCGAGTGTAAGTGCTGGCATTTTCGTGTGAGCCGCTCAAACGGCTCGGAAGCGGCGCCGCTCCGCTGATTAGCCGCGAGTTCACACGACGACTATGCCGCCGGTGCAGCGCTGTACTCCTCGTCGGTGACGTGCTCCCCCCAGGTGACCGGGCTGCCCTGGTCGTCGACTTCTTGCATCGCAAGGTGCGTCATGAAGCGGTTGGGCGCGGCGCCGTGCCAGTGGTCCTCGTCCGCTTCGAAGAAGACGCAGTCGCCGGGACGGATCACCTCGATCGGCCCTCCGCGGCGCTGGACGAGGCCGACGCCCTCGGTGACGCAGATGGTCTGACCGTAGGGGTGGGTGTGCCACGCCGTTCGGGCGCTCGGCGCGAAGTGGACGCTGTTTGCCTGCAGGCGCGATGGCTCTGTCGGCAAGGCGAGCGTGTCTATGTAGACCGCGCCAGTGAACCACTCGCTCGGGCCGGCCGCGGTTTCATTGGCGTTCTTGGTGATCTGCATGTCGTTCTCCGTTGTCGTTGTGGGAGCTGTGGCTGCGTGGCCCCGGCCGCGATTGTTCCATCAATGTTGCCGCTCTTGAAGTCGTCGTAGCCGCCCCGAGAAACGTGCAGGCGCGCCTGCATCCGGCGTCAGTCCAGCCGCTCGATCCGGAACCCGTCCGCGCCGGCGCTTACGCGCACGCCGGCTCCCTTCGAGATCGGGTCCACGATCTCACCCGTGAGCCCGAGAATCGCCGCCTCGTTGGTGGGGCTGTGCCCGACGACGAGAGCCGTCTGGCCGTCATCGAGCCGCTCGAGGACCCGACCCAGGGACGTGCCGAGGGCCCGTGAGTCGGACTCGACCAGCTCCGGGTCCGCCGCCCGCAGATCCTCCAGCCGCCCGCTTCCGGCCTTCCGGTAGGCCTCGCGCCAGCGATCCTCTCGCTCCGAGCGTAGCCCGGGCTCGACCACCGCGCCCCCGGGGATCGGATCCCGCAGTGCGCAGGCGAAGCAGGCGAGCGTCTGGGTGGCGCGCTGGGCGCCGGTCGAGACGAGCAACGCGTAGCCGCCCCCCAGGCGCGATCCGATCTCCAGCGCCGCCCGGGCGCCATCGGGGGTGAGCACGTCACCGTCATTGTCCGTGTGACGTCTGAGCTCGATCCGCTTTGCCACGATGCGCTCCCGGCCCCGCGGTGCGCGGAGCACAGCTAGGCTACCCCGAGAGCGATGGCCGAGCTATATGTGACGAGCGAGTCGCTTCGGCACGGCGGTGATCCGATGCCGGCGCGCCACGCGCTCGAGGGCGAGAACCTCTCCCCGCACCTGAGCTGGTCCGGCGTCCCCGATCAGGCGCAATCGATCGCGGTGATCTGCGAGGACCCCGACGCGCCCTCGGGCACGTTCGTTCACTGGGTGGGATGGGGAATCGACCCGGAGGCGGGGGGGCTCGGTGAGGGCGAGTCCGCTCCCCGGGAAGGACGGAACGACTTCGGGAATACCGGCTACGACGGCCCCAGCCCGCCGCCGGGACACGGGAGGCACCGCTACTACTTTCGGGTCTACGCCCTCGACACCGAGCCGGGGTTGGAGCCGGCGGCCTCGAAGGAGGAGCTGGAGGCCGCGATCAAAGGCCACGTGCTCGCGGCCGGCGAGCTGATGGGCACCTACGAGCGCTGAGCCCCCGCAACGACTGCTTCTTGAGGGCCGCCCCGGGGTCGGCAAGAGCACTCCAGGATCGAGACTGCCACCGGAGAGGAGAGCACCCTGGCCCACGTCGATCATCGGGGTGGCCGCGGATCGGCAACCGGCGTTGTGAAGGCGGGGCGGCGGAGCCGGTCTCAAGGCTTACCGCCACGCTCTACGTCGGTTGACCCGGCTCGGCCCGCAGGAGGAGAAGCTTCAGGGTCGAGGCGACCGCTTCCCGCTGCTGTTGGCTGAGCGGTTCGAGAAAGGCCTCGTCGGCCGCGATCACGGCATCGAGGGCCCGCTCGGCGAGGATCTCTCCCCTGTCCGTGACGCGAACGAGCACCCCTCGCCGGTCTGCCGGATCGGGCTTCCGTGCAATCAGCCCGGCCCGTTCGAGCCGGTCGAGACGTGATGTCATCGCCCCCGAGGTGATGAGCGAGGACTGGGCCAAGTCCCTGGGCTTCGTGCCGTTGCGTTCACCACGTCTGCGAAGGGTGTTCAACACATCGAAATCGCCGAAGCTCAGCCCGAAGGGGTGCAGCGCGGCCACGATGGCACGCTCGAGGTAGCCGGCGCAAACCAACAGGCGGCCGACGACCTCGAGCGGACTGGCGTCCAGCTCGGGGTCACGGTGGGCCCACGCCTCGACGATGCGATCGACGGAGTCTGTCTCCACGCCAGGAGGTTAGCTTGACATCAAGCGAAATGCAGGTATCCTGATGTCAAGTAACTTCAGGTCAAGCTACAAGGAGCTGCCATGGCCACCGATGAAACATCGCCTTCGCGCGGAGCGTCCTGGAGACGGAGGACTGGCCGCGACTCATCGACCGTCTCGCGGAGGACGTCGTCTTCAAGGTCACGATCCCGCACGGGACGCCCGTCAGCGGCGAGTTCCGCGGAAAGCAGGCCGTCGTGGAACACCTGCTGAACCTCGGAAACGTCCTCGAGTTTCGCCAGGAGAAGCCGTTGGAGTTCTTCGGCAACGGCGAGCGCGTCGTCGTTCTCGGCACGGAGAGCGTCGAGATCAAGAAGAACGGTGTCACCGTGCCCAACAGCGAGTACGCCGACGTGATTGACTTCCGCGACGGGCTGGTCACCCGATTCAGCGTCATCCAGGACCTGACCGCGGTCGTCGACGCCTACCGGAGCAACTGACCTACAGACCTTCGGGTCCGACGCGCACCTCGGCCTGCTCGACGGCGCGGGGGCGCTGGTCGCGCCGGAGCTCGAGGTGCGGCTGGTGGAGTGAGCGGGCTCGCAAGCCCGATCGAGTGGGGGAAATGGCGGTAGTCTGCCGGCCGTGTCGCTGATCGAGGTGGCTCCTTCTAGGGCTCCCCCGGCACGCAGTCGTCCTCGGGCTCCAGGAACTCCGATCCCTTGCGCGGGACTTCCAACCGCGCCGCGGAGCTACGGTCAATCTTGCGCTCAGGCGGCGACCAGGCGGTCGCGACCCTGGTCGGTCGCAGCAGTCCTGCACCCGACTGAGAATGCAGCGCCATGATCTCCCGCACGTTCGGTCTCGGCCTGCTGGTGATCCTGGTGGTCGCGCTGTCAGTCGCGGCGTTTCAGGTCGGCGGCAAGCTTCTGCTGTCAGTGGTCGTCGCTGGCGTCGTGTTCGCGCTGTTCCTGCGGGACCGGGCATCGGACCTCGACTGATTCCCTCTGGGGCCGCCCTATCCGCGGCTCGCCCGCGTTCACGATCACTTCGCGTAAGACAATGGCCGGGGTGAGGCCAGGTCTTTGAGGCCGCGACGCGGGGGCCTCCCCTCTCGCCGATCGCGTGTCCAGACCTCAATCGGCCCATTGCCGGCCTCGCGCTCGAGCGCGGGCTCATATTCCTCGCTCAGAAGATGGGAACCGCGCGCGACCAGCCGATTCCACTCCGCCGGGGCGCGGGTCCTCGGCTTGAATGAGGGGGTCACGAGAAGGAGCTGGGGCTTCCGATCGCGAATGCAGCGCGAGACGCCGGAAAGCTCCGGTGAATACACATACTGAGCGATCGTCGGGCAGGCGAGCACGTATTCCTTGTCGAGGAAAGCCGCGACAGCCTGCTCGTCGTTCTGTCCCAGATGCGCGAACGTCGTCTCCTGAAGCCGGGGAAACCGATCCTCTGCCGCTCGCGCAAGCAAGTCGGCGGTGTCGCTTCGGCCGCTCCCGAGCCAGGTCGAGATCGATCCACGGGGGGCGGGGTAGCCCGCCGTAGCTCCTAACAGGACGGCTACCAGTCCCGCGGTCGCACACGCGGCGACGGCCTTTGGCAGCCCGCGGGATGATCCTCCGATCACCATCGCGAGGAACGCGATCAGCAGGAGACCGGGATAGGCGAGCATCTGCAGGTGGTGAGGCCACACCGCCGTCAGTGCAAGGGTCGCCGCCGTCGCCATGGTCGTGCACAGAAACAAGGCGGCGACAGTGCGGATCGCAGGGGCCCCACGTTGCCCCGGGCTGCCGGCTGTCCGTGCGCGGAGCGTCCGGACCGCGAGCACGCTGGCCAGGAGGAAGGCCGAGGCGACAGCGGCGCGTTCCCCCGGGCTTCCCACCGCGTTCGCCGCGGCCGACACGTGGCCGAGGATCCCGGTCCGACGCCCCGTCTCTACGAGGACGTCGCGCGAGTACGCGACGTTGTCGATCACGGTCGCGAGATACCCCTGCAGCTCACCACGGAGCACGAGGATGGCAGCGCCCACTGCGAGGACGGCGCCGAAGCCGGCGGCCGCCCGTGTGACTTGGGAGCGGGCGGCGCCCGCGGGAACTCCAAGCAGCAGGAAGGCCACCGGCGCGCTGATGAGCACCAGGGCCAGGTTTACCTTGAACAGGAGACCGACGCAGAGCAGTCCTCCGGCCAGCGCGAAGCTGCCGCGGATCCACAGCCAAGCGATCAGCGGCGCGAGCGACAGGGCCGCCAGCATCGAGTAGCCGGCCAGGTACCAGGCGCCGGTGAGCAGGAGGGGGTAGGCAACGAATCCGACGGCTGCCGTCAGCCGAGAGGCTCCGATGGCATGCAAGAGCAAGACGGTGGAGGCCGCCGCGATCGCCAACCAGACGACGTCGAGGAGAAACGGAACCCTCCAGTCGCCGAGGGCAAGCGCCGCAGCATGCGAGTAGTAGAAGAGGGGATCCTTGTTGTCGAGTACGTCGACGTAGAGGCGATCTCCGTCCAGCAGGCGACCGGCGACGCTGAGAAAGATCCCGGCGTCGGATTTGAGGCTCGGCCTGCCCCGAATCACGACCAGCAATGCAGCGTACGCACCGCTCGCGGAGATCAACCACAGAGCTCTGGCGAAGCTAGGCCTTATCGATCACTCCGCTTTCCCGCATCATCGCCCCGCGCGAGTGATCGTACGCCCTGTGCGACGGAAATTGCGACGCTGGGCAATCCTGCTCGACGGCGCGGGGGCGCTGGTCGCGCCGGGGCTCGAGGCGGCGGGTGGAGTGAGGCGAGCACCGCGGCGGGTCTCGCGGGCCGGACAGGGCTCGGATAACGTGCCGGCGATGCCGGGCGGTGAGAAGGACCGACGCAAGCGGCCGTTGTCCGTGACGCTGGTAGCCCTGCTCGCGCTGGGCGTCGCGGTCTACAGCACGGTCTACGGCGTCGTGATCCTGGAGGGCGGCGAAGCGGATCGGCGAGCCGACGGCTTCTTCCACCTCGCGCTTGGCGTGGGCGCGCTCGCAGCGTGCGTCGGCGCCGTTCGGTTGCGACCGTGGGCGTGGGCCGCGTTCATGACCTGGGCCGTCGTCGGGCTCACGCACCAGATCCTGCGCTACCTCTTCTTCGGGGACGCCACCTACGCGGACATGGCAATCAACACGTTCGCGGTCCTCGCGCTCAGCCCGCTCGAGGTCCAGATCGCCTTTGGGCTCAGGCACACCGAGAATGTCGAACTCGCCCGACCGACCCGCAATCCCCTCGACCGCGGCTGACCTCGAGCTCCTTCGGGCGTTCGAGCCGGTCGTCCGGTTCACGAGTGGCGAGCTGTTCTTCCCGATGGACGTCGAGCGCTACCTCGGGGCCAGCAGTCTATGGCTCTACCACCCGGACGACCACGACGAGCAGGTGGTCCCGGAGGGCGAGTTGACGATCGAGAGCCTCGTCGAGCCGCGAACGGCCCCGTTCGGGTCCGTGTTCTACGTCCGGTTCGTTCACCCCCTGAGCCTCGACGAGAGCGCTCGCGCGTTGAGATCCCTCCAGCACCTGAAGCGCGATCGAAAGTACACGTTCCGCACCGGCCTCGGTCGTCTGGCGCGCGGCGGCCTCCTCCCGCGGGTAATGGACGCTCTGTTCTCCGCCTCGCTGTTGCTGCGGGGGCGCGTGCCGAAGGCCACCGCCGCGGCCGCCGCTGTCGAGTACGCCGGAATGCAGGCGCAAGGGGAGAAGTACGTCTACCACGGCCGGGTCGTGCGGGAGGGCGGGTGGACGGTGTGCCAGTACTGGCTCTTCTACGCGTACAACAACTGGCGCTCCGGCTTTCACGGCGTCAACGACCACGAGTCCGACTGGGAACTCGTGAACGTGTACCTGTACGAGCGCGACGACGCGCTTGTGCCGGAGTGGGTCGCCTTCTCGTCGCACGACTTCCACGGCGCCGACCTCCGGCGCCGCTGGGACGACGACATCGACCTGACCGCCGACGGGTCGCACCCCGTCGTCTACGCCGGGGCCGGATCGCACGCCTGCTACTTCCGGCAGGGCGAGTACCAGGCGGAGGTGCCGCTGACGATCCCGCGGCGCATCAGGGAGGCGCTCGAGGCGGTGGAGAGGTTCTGGAGGCGGAGCCTGGGCCAGGTCGAAGCCACGCAGAGCGCGTTCAGGGTCCCGTTCGTCGACTTCGCGCGCGGCGACGGCTTCAGCGTCGGCCCGGGACAGGACAGGGAGTGGAGCGCGAATCCGATCTCCGCGACGACGCCGTGGGTCGCCGACTACCGCGGGCTGTGGGGCCTCTACGCTCAGGACCCGATCTCGGGCGAGAACGCGCCGGCCGGGCCGATGTACAACCGGGACGGCTCCCCGCGATCGTCGTGGTTCGATCCGCTCGGGTTCGCGGAGCTCGACAGGGTGCCCCCGCCGCCGCTCGAGCTCGAGATCCTGGAGGACGAATGCGCCGCGCTCAGCGAGCGGCGAGGCGAGCTCGAGACGCTGGTCCCGAAGCGAGCGGCAACGCTCCAGCGGCTCGGAACCCGGCTCGAGAGCATGGAGGAGACCCCGCACCTCGCGGGGCCCTACGAGCGGCTCGAGGGCGAGACGGCGCGTGTCGCGGCCGAGCTGAGGACTCTGCGGGGCGAGCAAGCCGAGAACGACGCTTTGGGCGACCGCATGACCGACCGGTTGGAGCGGCTTCGCTCGGGCCGCCGCGACGACCCGCGCGCCCACATCCGCGACGCCGCCGAGCCTATGCCCCCGGTGCAGATGCGCTTCGGCCGGGTAGCGGAGATCTGGGCCGCGGTCAGCCTAAGCCTGCTTTTGATCGGGCTGGTGGCGCTGATCGAGTTCGCGCCCGAGGACGCATGGGCCGGCGCGATCGTGCTCGTGATCGCCCTGGTGGTGGGTGAGTCGATCCTGCGGGCGACGTTCGTCCGCACGGTGAACCGAGTCGCCGTGATCCTCGCGCTCGTCGCGACTGTGATCCTGCTGATCCACTTCTGGGAGGAGGTGCTCGTGGGCGCCCTGGTCGCGCTCGCCGCGTTCCTGATCCTGCAAAGGGTGCGGGAGCTTCGCGCCTGATGCGTTGGCCGGCTAGTGTGCCGGGCGTGTCGGTGGTCGAGGTTCAGGGAATCGAGGGCCTCAAGGGGCTTCTCGGCCAGAAGGTCGGGCCGAGCGAGTGGCACGAGGTCACCCAGGAGATGATCGACGAGTTCGCCGAGCTGTCGGGCGATGACCAGTGGATCCACGTCGACGTCGAGCGCGCGAAGACCGAGAGTCCGTTCGGCACGACAGTCGCGCACGGCAACCTCACGCTGTCGATGATCGACCGGTTCCGCCGCGAATTGGTCGCCTCGACCGGGTTCAAGCTCGGCGTCAACTACGGATGGAACCGGGTGCGCTTCCCGGCCCCGGTCCCGTCCGGCTCCCGGATCAGGGCCACCGCGGAGGTGACCGAGGTCGAGGATGTCGGCGGCGGGTGGTGGCAGGTCGTCACGCGGTTCACCGTCGAGGTCGAGGGCTCGGACAAGCCGGCCTGCGTCGCTGACAGCGTCGGTCGCGCCCTGCCCGAGTAGCGGCCACTTTCCGGCTTGACTGCGGACCAGCCGGTGGAGATCGAGGCGGCCGGCGGGGTCGTCGTCCGCGAGCGCGAGGGAGGAGGGAGGGAGGTCGCGGTCGTGCACAGGCCGAAATACGACGATTGGTCGTTGCCGAAGGGGAAACTCCACCGAGACGAGGACTGGCGCGACGCCGCGGTGCGCGAGGTCGCGGAGGAGACCGGCCTGCGCTGCGAGGCCGTCGCGGAGCTCGCGCCATCGCGTTATGTCGACCGCAAGGGACGACCGAAGCGGGTTCGGTGGTGGCTGATGCGACCACTTGGGGGCGAGTTCGAGCCCTCGGACGAGGTCGACGAGCTCCGCTGGGTGCCGCTCGAGCGCGCGGCGGAGGTGCTCGACTACGCGCAGGATCGCGAGCTCGTCGCGGCCGCCGGCGCTATCGCCCCTTGAACTCCGGCTCGTCGCCGGCAAAGAACGCGGTGACCCCGTCGCGCAGGTCCGTCGTCGCCATGCTGTCCGCGATCCCGTGCCGCTCGAGCTGCAGGTGCTCGGTGAGCGAGTGGTCGAGGCTCTCGTTCGCGAGCATCTTCGACATCCGCACGTAGTGGGGGGCCTTTGCCGCGAGCTCCTCCGCCTTCGCGCGCGCGACCTCGATCAGCTTGTCCGCCGGAGCGACGTAGGAGACGAGCCCGAGCTCGAGTGCATCCTGGGGCGAGATCATCGGGTCCTCGAGCAGCAGCTGCTTCGCCTTCGCCGGGCCGACGACCCTCGGCAGGAAGTAGGTCATCCCGCCGTCGGGTGACGCGCCGATGCGCCCGTATGCGATCACGAAGAACGAGTCCTCGGACGCGATACGGATGTCGCACGCGAGCGCGAGCGAGAACCCGGCACCGGCCGCGGCGCCGTTGACCGCCGCGATCACGGGATACGGGATGCGCTGGAAGTCAACGATCCCCTGGTGTAGGACCTCGGCGCCCCGCCGGACGCTCGACGGCAGGTCGATCGCGTCGTCCTCGACGCCGCGCTTGAACCAGTTGACGTCGCCGCCGGCCGAGAACGCGCGATCGCCGGCGCCGGTGACGATCAGCGACCGCAGGGGCGCCCGGTCGGCGAGCCATGCCGCCGCCTCCGCGAACTCGGCGATCATCTCGGGACTCAGCGCGTTGAGGGAGTCGGGGCGATCGAGCGTCAGCGTCCCGATCTCGCCGTCGATATCGATCCGCAGCGTCTCGAGCTCCGGAGGGCTGATTGTCTGGGTGGCCATGTGAGCGGAGCCTAACCTGTCTGGAGATGGCGAAGACAGCCGAGACGCTCGACGAACAGAGGCGAGACCTGCCCGATCAGCCGGGTGTCTACCTGTTCAGCGACTCGAGGGGCCGCGTGATCTACGTCGGAAAGGCGCGCTCGATCCGCAAGCGCGTCGCGTCCCACTTCTCCAAGCAGCAGGCGTCCGGCCTCGGTGACCTCACGCGGGAGATCGAGGGCATCGACTTCATGGTCACCGAGACCGAGGCGGAGGCGCTGCTCGCCGAGCAGCAGTTCATCAAGCGCCACCGCCCGCGGTTCAACATCCGGCTGCGCGACGACAAGTCGTACCCATATGTCGGGGTTAGCCTCGACGAGGAGTTTCCGCGCGTCTACTTCACGCGCGAGCGCCACCGTCCCAATCGCGCCTACTTCGGGCCGTTCTCGAGCGCGAAGCGCGTCCGCGAGACGCTCGACCTCCTCGGGAAGCTGTTCCAGTACCGGACCTGCGAAGGCCCGGAGCCGGGCCGGCGCTCCGGCGTCCCGTGCCTCGATTACTACATCAAGCGATGTCAGGCGCCGTGCGTCGGGTACATCGACCGCGACGAGTACCGTCGCAACATCGAGGCGATCATGGACTTCCTCTCGGGTCGCTACCGCGAGATCGAGCGCGACCTCAAGCGCGAGATGTCTGCGGCCGCCGAGGCACAGGAGTTCGAGCGCGCGGCGACCTACCGCGATCGGCTCGCCGCTGTCCGGTCGCTGATGCAGCGCCAGCGGATCGCCGGCGATGTGATCGGCACCGCGGATCTGATCGGCGTCGCCGTCGACGGCGCTGACGCCCACGCGCAGGTGTTCCAGGTTCGGGACGGGGTGTTCGCCGAGCGCCAGGGCTTCTATCTCGACAACCGTGCCGAGCGCGACGAGGCGGAGGTGACCGAGCAGTTCATCGCCCAGTACTACTCCGCGGCGCCGTCCGTGCCCCGGCTGGTGGTGCTGGGGCCGGCGATGCGCGACCGCACGGAGCTGCTAGAGCAGGCGCTCGAGAGCCGGCGCGACGGCTCGGTAGAGGTGCGGGTTGCAGAGCGCGGCGACAAGCGCCGTCTGCGGGAGCTTGCCGAGCGCAACGCGAAGCTGGCGCTCGCGCAGGACCAGATGCGCCGCGAGCGCCGCCGTCAGCAGCGCGTCGACGCGCTCGAGGCGCTCGCGGATGCGCTCGGCCTCGAGCAGCTCCCGATCCGGATCGAAGGGTTCGACGTCTCCAACCTTGGCGCCGAGCACACCGTCGCCTCGATGGTCGTGTTCGAGGGCGGGACGCCGAAGAAGGCGCACTACCGCAAGTTCAAGGTCCGGGGCATGGGGCCGGACGACGTGGCATCGATCTCGGAGGTCCTCGAACGCCGCATGGCCCGCTACGTCGACCAGGCCGATCTCTCGCCGCACGACGCCGAGCGCGACGGGAGCTTCGCGACGCTCCCGGGGCTGATCGTGATCGACGGCGGCAAGGGCCAGCTCTCCGCCGGGATGCGCGCGCTCGCCCCGCTCGCCGAGCGCGGCACCACGGTCATCGGGCTGGCGAAGCGGATCGAGCAGGTGTTCCTGCCGGGCCGAGCGGACCCCGTGCCGATCCCGGGCGACTCCGAGGCGCTGCGGCTGCTTCAGCGCGTGCGCGACGAGGCGCACAGGTTCGCGATCGAGTTCCATCGCGAGCGGCGCGACAAGGCGATGCGCCACTCGGTGTTCGACGAGCTGAACGGCGTTGGCCCGGTCCGCAAGCGCGCCCTCCTGAGTCACTTCGGCTCTCCCGACCGGTTCCTGCGCGCGAGCAGGGAGGAGCTGGAGGCCGTGCCCGGGATCCCGGGCAAGCTCGCGCGGGATATTCACAAGCAGCTTCACCGGGCGGGTTAGCGTGAGTCGGGCACGGGACATGTCCACGCGCACCGCATCGACGAAACCTGAATCGATTCCGGGGGTCGATCTCGTCGTGATCACCGGCTACTCCGGCGCCGGCAAGACGGAGGCGATCGCCGCGTTCGAGGACGGCGGGTACTTCTGCGTCGACAACCTGCCGCCGCGCATGATCGGCGCGCTCGGCGAGCTGTTCCGCCACGAGGGAAGCCACGTGCGCAGGGCCGCGGTCGTCTCCGACGTGCGCGGGGGCGAGTACTTCGACGAGCTCGTCGGCGTGCTCGAGGACCTCCAGGCGGACGGGTTGGAGCCCACGGTCATCTTCCTCGAGGCGGACGAGCGCACCCTCGTCGATCGGTTCAAGGAGACCCGGCGCCGTCATCCGGTCGCGCCCGAGGGCCGCGTGATCGATGGGATCCGCGCCGAGCAGTCGGTCCTGGGGCCGCTGCGCGAGCGCGCCGACGTGGTCATGGACACCACCGACCTCACCGGCGCGACGCTGCGGCGCCGGATCACGACCGAGATCCTCGGCCGCGACGGCGGCGGGCGGCTGGCGATGACGATCCTCACGTTCGGGTTCAAGCACGGGCCTCCCCGCGACGCCGATCTCGTGCTCGACGTCCGATTCCTCCCCAACCCGCACTACCGCGAAGATCTGCGCCCGCTCACCGGGCGCGATCCGGCGGTGGTCGCGCACGTCGAGGCGGGCGAGCTCGCCTCCGGGTTCTACGAGCGCATGCTCCCGATGCTCGACTTCCTGCTTCCCGCGTACGTCGCCGAGGGGAAGACGCACCTCACACTCGCGATCGGCTGCACCGGCGGGCGGCACCGGTCCGTGTGCGTCGCCGACCGCGTGGCCGCCCACCTGGAGGACCGCGACGACGTTCGCCTTCGCGTCGTCCACCGCGACGTCGACCTCGACTAACGGTAGCGCCCATACAATCGCCGAGTGCCGGAGCCCGTGATCCAGGTCCGCGAGCTGCGGAAGTCGTACCGCGACGTCGAGGCCGTGCGCGGCATCGACCTCGAGGTGGCGGCGGGGGAGATCTTCGCCTTCGTCGGTCCCAACGGGGCCGGCAAGACGACCACGGTCGAGATTCTCGAGGGGTATCGGGAGCGCACCCGCGGGGACGCGCGCGTGCTCGACACAGACCCGGCGTCGGCGGGGCGCGAGTGGCGGGAGCGGGTCGGGATCGTGCTCCAGGAGTGCCGCATGCAGCCCGAGCTCACCGTCCGGGAGACGGTCGAGCAGTACGCGGGCTATTACCGCCGGCCGCGGCCTGTCCGCGAGACGATCGAGCTGGTGGGCCTGACGGACAAGGCCGAGGCCAGGGCGGGCAAGCTGTCGGGAGGCCAGCAGCGGCGGCTCGACGTCGCGCTGGCGCTTATAGGGGACCCGGAGCTGCTGTTCCTCGACGAGCCGACGACCGGGTTCGATCCGACGGCGAGGCGCCACGCGTGGGGGATGATCGCCAGTCTGCGCGAGCTGGGCAAGACCGTGTTCCTCACCACTCACTACATGGAGGAGGCGCAGGAGCTCGCGGACCGGGTGGCGATCATCGCGAGCGGCCGGATCGTCGCCGAGGGACCGCCGGACGAGCTCGCTGGCGCGGATGAAACGGTGGAGGTCCGGTTCCGAATGCCGCCGGACGTCGCGATCGAGGACCTCCCGGGGGCAGCGCGCACCGGGCACAAGTCGAACGGCGTGGTCGAGATTCACACCGACCGGCCGGTCGAAGCCCTGCACGAGCTCACCGACTGGGCGCTGGGACGCGGTGTCGGCCTGCCTGCGCTCGAGGTGCGCCGCGCGAGCCTCGAGGACGTGTACCTGAGGCTCACCGGCGAGGAGGAGCACAAGTGAGCGCGGCTGCGCTAGTCCTCCACCAGTTCCGCTACGACCAGAAGACGTTCTGGCGCGATCCGGCGTCCGTCTTTTTCACAGTGCTGCTGCCGCTCATCTTCCTGTTCATCTTCGCGACGATCTTCGGCAACGACACGATCGAGGAGCTTGGCGGGATCAAGACGAGCACGTACTACGTGCCGTCGATCATCACGCTGGCGGTGGTCTCGGCGACGATGGTCAGCCCGGCGATCTCGCTCACCCAGGACCGCGAGAACGGCGTGCTGAAGCGGGTGCGTGGAACACCGCTTCCGAGCTGGGTGTTCATCGCGGGCCGGGTCGGGAACGCCGTCGTGATCTCGCTGCTGATGGCCGTCGTGCTCACGCTGATCGGACGGGTCGCATACGACGTGGCGATCCCGGACAGCACCCTTCCCGCCGCGCTGCTCACGCTCGTGGTCGGGGCGGCGGCCTTCAACTGCATCGGAATCGCCCTCACGGTGGCGATCCCGTCCCGGGACGCGGCGCCCGCGGTCACGAACGCGGTCGCGTTGCCGCTCTATTTCATCTCCGGGATCTTCATCCCCGAGACCGAGATCCCAGACGGCGTGCTCCACGTCGCCGACGCGTTCCCGTTCCGCCACTTCTTCGATGCGTTGTTCGAAGCGTTCGATCCGGCGACCACGGGGAGCGGGCTCGAGCCCGGGAACCTCGCCGTCGTGGTGCTGTGGGGGGTCGCCGCGCTCCTGGTCGCAGCGCGGTGGTTCCGCTGGACTCCGCGCAGCGAGTAGTGCCCCCGAAAGGGGTTCGTATCGCCGAGTGCGGGTAGATTTGGGAGGATGATCCACCACGTCACGCTGGAGGTGTCGGACCTCGAGCGCAGCGCGAGCTTCTACGACACCGTCCTCGCGCCGCTCGGGTGGCGACGCCACAGCGACGCCACGTCCCGGCTTGGATGGGGGATCGCCAAGCCGTGGATCTTCATCCAGCAGGGCGACGATGCATCGCCCGGGACCGAGCGGGTGTGCTTCACCGCCTCGGGGATGGCGGCGGTGAGGGCCGTGTGGGAAGCCGGTCTCGCGGCCGGTGGTAAGGACGACGGCGAGCCGGCTCAGAGGGCCGAGTACGGTCCGTCTTACTTCTGCGCCTACCTGCGCGACCCCGACGGCTACCGGCTCGAGGTAGCCGTCGGCTCGGATTAGATGAGTGATTCCACGACCACGCCCGCCCGGATGACGCGCGTGTCGGACATCGCCATGAAATCACTCATCGGCTACGTTAGGTCGCGAACGGCGTAGCCGTATGAGCTGAGCGACCCAGACAGGAGGACAGATGGCAGTCAGGGTGGGGATCAACGGGTTCGGTCGCATCGGGCGCAATCTGTTCCGGGCCGCGCACGAGGCGGGGGCAGACCTCGACTTCGTCGCCGTCAACGACATCACGGACCCGGACACCCTTGCGCACCTGCTCAAGTTCGACTCGACCCTCGGGCGCTTCCCGGGCCGGGTCGAGGCCACCGAGGACGCGATCTCCGTCGATGGGAGCGAGATCAAGGTGCTCGCGGAGCGCGATCCCGCCGAGCTGCCTTGGGGCGATCTCGGGGTCGAGGTGGTGATCGAGTCGACCGGCCTGTTCACCGAGCGTGACGATGCCGCCAAGCACCTCGACGCGGGCGCGCGCAAGGTGATCATCTCCGCGCCGGCGAAGGGACCCGACGTGACCGTCGCGCTCGGCGTCAACTTCGACTCCGCGTACGACCCCGACCAGCACCACATCATTTCCAACGCGTCGTGCACCACGAACTGCCTCGCGCCGCTCGCGAAGGTGATTCACGACACGGTGGGGATCGAGCGCGGGCTGATGACCACCATCCACGCGTACACCGCCGACCAGCGTCTCCAGGACCTGCCGCACAAGGACCGGCGCCGCGCCCGGGCGGCGGCGATCAACCTGATCCCGACCAGCACCGGCGCCGCGAAGGCGATCGGGCTCGTGCTCCCCGAGCTGGACGGGAAGCTCAACGGGGTGGCTGTGCGGGCCCCCGTCGCAGTCGGCTCGGTCGTCGACCTCGTGTGCGAGGTCGGCCGCGACACCTCGATCGAAGAGGTCAACGAGGCGGCGAGCGCGGCAGCGGAAGGGCCGCTCCACGGCATCCTCTCCTACACCGAGGACCCGATCGTCTCCACGGACATCGTCCACGACCCGCACTCTTCGATCTTCGACGCCGGGCAGACGATGGTGCTCGAGGGCAGGATGCTGAAGGCCGTCGCGTGGTACGACAACGAGTGGGGCTACTCGAACCGCTGCGTCGAGCTCGCGGAGAAGGTGCTCCAGGCGAAGCCCGCCGCCGTCGCTTAGCTCAGCGCGCCCGGTGAGCACCTTCACCAAGGCGAGCGTTCGCGACGCCCACATCGCCGATCGGCGGGTGCTGCTGCGAGCGGACCTCAACGTTCCCCTCCAGGGAGGCGAGGTCGAGGACGATACGCGCATCCGCGCCGCGCTACCGACGATCGAGCTGCTCGCGGAGCGCAGGGCCGCGACGGTGCTGTGCTCGCATCTCGGGCGCCCGGGCGGTGTCGATCCCGATCTCTCGATGGCGCCCGTCGCCCGGCGGCTCGGGGAGCTGATCGGCGCCGAGGTCCCGCTCGCACCCGCCGTCGTCGGCGACGATGTCCTGAGCCTCGCCGAGGGGCTCGAGCCGCGCGGCATCCTATGCCTCGAGAACACCCGTTTCGAGCCGGGGGAGACGAGCAACGATCCCGGGCTCGCTGATGCTCTCGCCGCGCTCGCGGGGCTGTACGTGAACGACGCATTCGCGGCGTCCCACCGCGCGCACGCGAGCACCGAGGGAGTCGCCCACCGGCTGCCCGCCTACGCCGGGCTGCTGCTCGAGCGCGAGGTGGTGGAGCTGACCGCCGTGCGCGACGATCCGGTGCCGCCACTCGTGGTGGCGCTCGGGGGGGCCAAGGTGAGCGACAAGATCGGTGCGATCGAGCGCTTTCTCGCGACCGCCGAACGGATCCTGATCGGCGGCGCGATGTGCTTCAGTTTCTTCCGCGCCCAGGGGCGCCCGACCGGCGACTCGCTCCTCGACGACGGCGTCGAGCTCGCGCGGCGTGCCCTGGAGCGGGCAACCGCCCTGGATTGCGAGTTGCGCCTGCCCGTCGATCTCGTTCTCGGGCGTTCGTTCGCCGCCGACACCGAGCGCCGCGACCGCGACGGCGTCGACGTCCCCGACGGGTGGATGGGACTCGACATCGGACCTCGCACGGCGGCCTCGTACGCGGAGGCGATCTCGGCGGCAGGGACTGTGTTCTGGAATGGACCGATGGGAGCGTTCGAGCTCGCGCCGTTCGCGGGCGGTACGCGCGCGGTCGCCGAGGCGGTGGCGGCCGCGCCCGGCAGGACGGTGGTCGGCGGCGGCGACTCGATCGCGGCGCTGAACGAGTTCGGGCTCGCGGACGATGTCGACTGGGTCTCGACCGGGGGAGGCGCCTCGCTGGAGCTGATGGAGGGGCGTGCGCTCCCAGGGGTCGAGGCGCTGCTGGACGCGACCGAGGTGCGAGCTTGAGTCACCGCACGCCGGTCATCGCGGCGAACTGGAAGATGCACAAGACGATCGAGGAAGCTGAGGCGTTCCTCGGCGATTTCCTGCCGCAGGTTGCCGACGTGAGCGAGACCGAGATAGTGATCTGCCCGTCGTACGTCGCGCTCCAGGCCGCGGTCGAGCTGTGCGCGCAGACGAGGGTGCGCATCGCGGCTCAGAACGTGCACGAGGAGACGGAAGGCGCGTTCACCGGCGAGGTGTCCGCCCCGATGCTGGAGGAGATCGGCGTGAGCGGGGTGGTGCTCGGTCACTCCGAGCGCCGCACGTATTTCGCCGAGACCGACGACGCGCTTGCGCGCAAGGTCCCGGCCGCGCTCGCGGCCCGCCTACGGCCGATCCTGTGCGTAGGGGAGACGGAGTCGCAGCGCGAGGCCGATGCGACCGAGGACGTGCTGCGGCGCCAGGTCGACGCGGACCTCGCCGGGATCGAGGACGGCCGCCTGGCCGAGGTGGTGATCGCGTACGAGCCGGTGTGGGCGATCGGAACCGGCAAGACGGCGACTCCCGACCAGGCCGAGGAGGCGATCGGCATGATCCGCTCGCTCATAGGCGCGCGGAGCGCGGAGGCAGCGGACTCGATCCGGATCCTCTACGGCGGCTCGGTGACCACCGAGAATGCCGCCGGGCTTCTCGGTCGCGCGCAGATCGACGGTGCGCTCGTCGGCGGCGCCAGCCTCGACTCCGACGGCTTCGCGCGCATCGTCACGGCGGCCCGGTGACCCGCGTCGAGCGTGTGCCGTCCGTGGCGCTCGTCGTCCTCGATGGCTGGGGTCTCGCCCCGCCGGGCCCCGGGAACGCAATCAGCCAGGCCGCGACACCGACCTTCGACGGGCTCTGCGAACGCTACCCGCACACCGAGCTCGACGCGTCCGGCCGGGCCGTCGGCCTACCCGACGGCCAGATGGGCAACTCGGAGGTGGGTCACCTGAACCTCGGTGCCGGCGCGATCGTGAAGCAGGACCTGCTGCGGATCAACGACGCGATCGCCGACGGCAGCTTCTTCGAGAACGAGGTCCTGACAAGGATCTGCGAGCGCGCCCGCTCGGGTCCGCGTGGCCGACTGCACCTGCTGGGCCTGGTCTCCGACGGCGGGGTGCATTCGGGATGGGAGCACATCGAGGCGTGCATAGAGCTCGCGGCAGCCGAAGGGGTGCCGGACCTGGTCGTGCACGCGTTCGCCGACGGCCGCGACACGCTCCCCGACGCGGCGGTTGGCTACATCAAGGAGCTCGAACGCTGGCTTCGCCACGCCGGCCGGATCGGCACGGTGAGTGGGCGCTTCTACGCAATGGATCGCGATCGTCGCTGGGAGCGCACGAAGCTCGCCTACGACGCGATCGTGCACGCGGACGGCCTCCGCGCCGCGAGCGCCGCCGAGGCGGTGCGGAGTTCACACGAGCGTGGGGAGACCGATGAGTTCGTCCGGCCGACGGTGATCGGGAACTACGACGGCGTCGCCGACGGCGACGCGGCGCTGTTCTTCAACTTCCGACCCGATCGAATGCGCCAGCTCGTCCGCGCCCTCGGCGAGACGGACTTCCACGAGTTTGTCCGCGGGCCGGCCCCGCGAGTCGCGACCGCAACGATGACCGAGTACCACCACGGGTGGAGCTATCCGGTCGCGTTCCCGCCCAGCCCCCCCAAAGTCACGCTCGCGTCGGTGCTGGCGGAGCGCGGCGAGCGCCAGCTTCACGTCGCCGAGACGGAGAAGTACGCCCACGTGACCTATTTCTTCAACGGCGGGAGGGAGGAGGAGTGGCAGGGCGAGGATCGCTGTCTCGTCGATTCGCCCCGCGAAGTTCCCACCTACGACCTCCGGCCCGAGATGAGCGCCGCGGCGGCGACGGCGGCGTTCACCGAGCGCTGGGAGCGCGACGGGTACCGGTTCGGGCTGATCAACTTCGCGAACCCTGACATGGTCGGCCACACCGGCGACATTGCGGCGGCGATCGTCGCGATCGAGACGGTCGACCGATGCCTTGACGAAGTCGTGGGAGCAGTCGGGCGCTCGGGCGGCGTGTGCGTCGTCACCGCCGACCACGGCAACGCGGACAACGTTCTCGAGCCCGACGGGTCACCGAACACTGCGCACTCGACGAACCCCGTGCCCCTCGTCGTCACCGTGGAGGGCGTGAGGCTGCGCGACGGCGGGGTCCTTCCCGACGTCGCGCCCACGGTGCTCGAGCTGCTCGCGATCGAGCAGCCGCCCGAGATGACGGGTCGCTCGCTGATGGAGATCTAACTCCGCCGTTACCCTTTTCCCGCTTGGCAGGTCTTCTCGAGGCCATCCGTCGTCGCCCGGAGCTCGTCGCGTTGTGCACGCTGATCGTGCCCGCACTCGTGCTCGTCGTGTCGCTGCTCGAGCAGCCGACCTACGAGGCGACGGCCACGATCCAGGTTCCGGCCGGGGAAGCCCCGGCGGGAGGCACCCCGCCGGAGCTCGCGGGCTCCGACGAGGTCGCCTCGGAGACCGCTGAGCGGGTTGGGGTCGACCCCGGCCAGGTGTCCGACGCCGTTGCCGCCGAGGCCGGGGACGCCTCCTCCGAGTACACCGTCGAAGCAAGCGCGGAAACTCCGAATCTCGCCGCCCGGCTCGCGAGCGGCTTTGCGGACGAGCTCGTCGACGCTTCGGGCGGAGGAGCCCGCGGGGCCGAGGTACTCGAGGCGGCCGAGGCCCCGAACGAACCGGTTTCTCCGCGGACCGTGCGCAACACGCTGATCGGACTGGGCGCGGGACTGCTTCTCGGGGTCGTCGCCGCGTTGGTGGCGAACGCGCGCGAGCGCCGCGTGCCCGAGCCGGAACGACGTGACGAGACCGAGCTGACCGACGAGACTGAGCTGGCCCCCGAGACCGGCGAGACCGTCCAGGTCGAGGCAGGCGCTGTGCCGATTGACGACGCGCGGTCCCGAAGAAGCGCTCCTCCCCCGGAGCCAGAAGAAAGCGCGGTCCCGCCCCCGGAGCCCGACGGACCCGTGGACCTCAACGAGGTCACCTACGAGGAGTTGCGCGGGCTCGATCTCACGATGACCCAGGCCAGGCGCCTGCTCTCCTATCGGGACCGGCGCGGTGGGTTCAGCTCGCTGAGCGATATCGACGAGGTGCCCGGGTTTCCCGCAAACGTGCGCGAAGACCTCAAGCGGCGCGTCTCTCTATAGGTCGTAGCGGGCGAGGTCCGAGCGCAGACGCTCGCTGTCCTCGGGATCGATCCCGTTCTCGTCGGCAGCGGTTTCGGGCGTGACGGGGCGCCGGCGCCACCGTCTCACCCCGATCGCGAGCGCGATCGCGGCGAGCAGTATTCCCGCTCCGGGCACCGCCCACGCCGCCAGGTCGAATCCCTCCGACTCGGGGGTCGCGAGGACCTCGGGCCCGTACTCGCGCACGAGTGCGTCCTTGATCTCGTCCTTGGACCGTCCCCGGGCGATCAGCCGCCGGATGAACGCGCGCTCACGCTCGGCCTGGGGCGCGGCCGCGAGGTTGAGGGGCGTGCCGCAGATCGGGCACATCACCTCGTCCTCGATGTCGGTGAGCGAGGCGCGCGGCTCGGCGGCGAGTGCGGGCGTCGCGACGGCGGCGGCGACGGCCGCGGCGAGCGCGAGCGACGAGACGATGCGCGTCATCGAATCATCGGCGCGACGAACCGATCGAGGTACTCGTCGTCGACGGGGCCGCGGCGGATCAGCGCCAGCTTGCCCCTCGGGTTGATCAGGTATGACTCCGGGAGCCCGGTGGCGCCGAACTCCTCCTCGGCCAATGGGCTGTCGGCGTCGGGATCGCGAACCTGCGGGTATGTGAGATCGAGCGCTCGCACGAAGGCGAGGGCATCGTAGGTGAGATCCCGAGTTGCGATCCCGAGCACGACCAGGCCGCTGTCGCGGTTCCGGTCGTAAAAGCCCTGCAGAACTGGCGATTCGGCGTTGCATGGCCTGCACCACGAGGCCCAGAAGTTGACCAGCACCCACTCGCCGCGGTAGTCGGCGATGCTCGCCGTTCCCTCCCCGTCGAGCCGGGGGAGGTCAGCTTCGGGGGCGGGTTCCCCCACCGCGAGGCTCTCGCCCTCCTTCGCGATGAGCCCGAATCCGAGCAGGGCGATCAACGCGAGGATCGCGATGACGACCACGAATGCGCGCGCACTCACGCGAGGAAGGGTAGAGAGCGAAACCCGGCGCCACGGCCCTAGAATCTGGCCTCCCAGCGGACGTAGCTCACCTGGTAGAGCGCGAGCTTCCCAAGCTCGAGGTAGCGGGTTCGAGTCCCGTCGTCCGCTTAGATTGAGGACCTCCGTCAAGTCCCGTCAGGTTGCGACAGGATGGCTCTGGCAGCCGGTATGGGGGTCCTAACGCACGATCACCGTCTTCGTGCCCGGGGAGCCATGATTTCGCCAAAGCCGTAGCCAGCGCGTAGCCGGATCACGCGTAGGAAGCGCTCGGCTACGACCCCGCTCCATGTCAGCGGTCCAGGTACAAGCGATCGGTAGTCGGGCGCCCCTCATCTCCTTGTCTCTCCTACGCATCCCCGGCTCCTAGCGCGATACTGAGCGGGCGATGTCGCAGGAGAACGTGGAGCGGCTCTATCGCGCCTACGACGCCTTCAACCGGCGCGATCTCGACGCCTACCTCGCGCTCATAGACCCTGAAGTGGAACTCACGCCGCGCATCATGGAGCTGGAGGGCGGTTCCTACTACCGCGGTCACGACGGCGTCCGTGAATGGTGGCGGACGCTGTTCGCCGTGTTCCCCGACTTCAGTACCGAGATCGTGGAAGTTCGCGACCTCGGCGAGTCGTTGATCGTCGCCGTGCGCGTTCGCGGTCACGGCGTCGAAGGCGGTGCGCCCATCGAGGAAGTGTGGTGGCAGACAATCAAGGTGCGTGACGGCAAGGCGACCTGGTGGCGAAACTTCGGAAGCGAGGCCGAAGCCCTCGAAGCCGCCGGGCTGGCCGAGTAGCAACTCCGCTGCGATCGCGCCCCATTCCGAGTACCCTGCCGCCCGTACAGAGGGAAGTCGGGGTAGGCCCGCGTCGAGCGTGCGCCCGCCCAGGGAAGATCGTGGCGAACGCCAAGGTCCCTAGCACGAGCGCTGGGCGGCAAACGAGGGCCAACGACAGCCGGTGGCCGAGTTGTTCGTTGCCAATCAGCAATCGATTCGGGCTCCCGCCAACCATGTATGGGATCCGGGCGTGGCCGATTTGCCGGACCCTTTGTACCCAACGTCGTCGCCGCGGGCTCGCGGGTCACGTCGGCTGGCCCGCGGGGCGCACGACTATCTCGTTGATGTCCACGTGCGGAGGCTGGGAGAGGGCGTAGATCACGACACGCGCCACGTCCTCCGGGCCGAGCGCGTTCTCGGGTCGGTTGTCGAAGAACGGCGTGTCGGTCGCGCCGGGCGAGATCGCGGTCACACGGATGCCATCGGTCTCGTGCATCTGGCGGAGCTCCTGGCGAAGCGACTCCGCGATCGCACCTACCGCCCACTTGGTCGCCGAGTAGAGTGAGCCGGGTACCGCCCGGCGACCCGCCACCGATCCGGTGAGCACATAGTGGCCGCGGCCGCGATCGAGGAGCTCGGGGAGCGTGGCGCGGATCGTCAGCGCGACGCCGAGCACGTTCGTCTCGATCATCGACTTCCAGTGCGCAACCGATTCCTCAAGGAACCCGCGCTTGGCCCCGAAGCCCGCGTTCGCGAACACGGCGTCGATGCGCCCGAACGTCGTCAGCGCGGCCTCAGCGATTCCTTCGACGTCGGCCCAGTTCGTGACGTCGCAGCTGCGAGCGATCGCGCGGTCTGCGCCGCCGAGCTCGCGCGCGAGCTTGTCGAGCTCCTTCTTGCGGCGCGCGCCGAGCACGAGCCGGTATCCGGCCTCCGACCCCGCGCGGGCCGTGGCGGCGCCGATTCCGCTGCTCGCGCCGGTGATCAGGAGTACTGGGTCGTCGGCCACGGCGGTCATTCTCGCATTGCGATAATTCCCTCCTCGTCTCTGGATGGACCCCGATCGCAAGCGCAAGATTCGTCTCGGTGTGGCCCTCGGCGCGGCCGTGCTGCTGGCTGCCGCACTGGTCTACACGTCGTTCAGCGCCTCGACCGAGGCGAAGCAGCCATCAGACCTGCTCAACTCGGGCTCTTCGGACACCTACGACCTGACGGGAAGGGTCGTGACGAACTCCGTCGAGCGAACCGACGACCGGATTCGATTCGGGATCGAGGACCGCGACGGGTCCGAGAGCCTCCCGGTCAGCTACAGCGGGACCGTCCCCGACCCCTTCCGCGAGGGCCGTGAGGTGATCGTCACCGGGCGCCTCCAGGAGGGCACGTTCGTCGCCGATCGCGACAGCCTGATCACCAAGTGCCCCTCGAAGTTCTCGGACGAGGCCGAGCAGGACCCCGAGCACGTGATCATCGAGGAATGAGCACGCCGGGCCGCGCCCAGCGATGATCGTCTTCGGGGCCGCCTGCCTCGTCCTCGCGCTCGTAACGGCGCTGTACGCGGCGGGTGCCGCGCTCGCCGGGACGAGGGGCGATCGGCGCTGGGTCGACTCGTCGCGCCGCGCCGTGTACACGCTCGCCGCCTTGCTCACGCTCGCGGTGGTGATCGTCGAGGCGGCGTTCCTGCGCTCGGACTTCTCCTTCCGGCTCGTCGCGGAGCATTCGTCGACCACCACCCCGACCGGGTACAAGCTGACCGCGATGTGGTCGAGCCAGGGCGGGTCGCTGCTCCTCTGGGCTTGGGTGCTCTCGCTTGCATCGTCTGCGGTGCTGTTCGTGACCAGGAAGCGGTTGCGCGAGATCGTCCCGTGGGCGACCGCGGTGTTGATGGGCGTCGGAGCGTTCTTCTGTGGCCTGATGCTGCTCGCGGGGCCCGACGCCAACCCGTTCGCCCGCCTAGACCCCGCGCCGGCGGAGGGGGTCGGACTGACCCCGCTGCTGCGCCACCCGGCGATGGCGATCCACCCCCCGATGCTCTACTCGGGCTACGTGTTCCTCTCGATCCCGTTCGCGTTTGCGATCGGGGCGCTGATCACGCGACGGCTCGACGCGAGCTGGATTCGCTCGACGCGCCGCTTCGCGCTCATCGCCTGGACCTTTCTCACGATCGGGATCGCGCTCGGCGCCCGGTGGTCGTACAGCGAGCTCGGCTGGGGCGGGTACTGGGCATGGGACCCCGTCGAGAACGCGTCGCTGATGCCGTGGCTTGTCACGACCGCGTTCCTGCACTCGATCCAGGTCCAGGAGCGCCGCGGGATGCTGAAGGTCTGGAACGCGTCGCTGATCGTGACGGCGTTCTCGCTCGCGCTGCTCGGCACCTTCATGGTCCGCTCGGGGATCCTCGACTCGATCCACGCTTTCGGCGCGTCGACAGTTGGCCCGCCGATCCTCGTCCTGATCGCGTGCGTGGTGCTCGGGTCGACCGCGCTGATCGTCTCGCGGCTCGACGACTTGCGCTCGGAGCGGAGGATCGACTCGATGGTCTCGCGTGAGTCGATATTCCTCGTCAACAACCTGCTGTTGCTCGGTCTGTGCGCGGTGATCTTCTGGGGCACGTTCTTCCCCCTCGTCTCCGAGGCGGTGACGGGCACTCGCTCGTCGGTCGGCCCGCCGTTCTTCGACCGGCTCGTGACGCCGCTCGCGATCCTGCTCGTGCTGTTCACGGGGATCGGCCCGCTCGTCGCGTGGCGCCGGATGAGCCGCGAGGCCGCGTGGCGGACGTTCCGGGCCCCGGTCGGGGTCGCCGCCGCGGTCACGATCGGGCTGGTCGTGTTCACCGACGCGCGCGGCGAGCCGTGGGCGCTCGCGCTGTTCTCGTTCGCCGCGTTTGCGCTCGTCGCGCTCGTGCAGGAGTTCGCGAAGGGCGTCGCCGCCCGGCGGGCACGCGCCGGCGGCTCGGTCCCAGGCGCGCTGGTGGCGATGGTCTCTCGCAACCGGCGCCGCTACGGCGGATACGTGGTCCACGCCGGGATCGCGGTGCTGCTCGTCGGCGTCGCGGCGTCCTCGACGTTCCAGACGAGCAGCGACGTGTTCCTTGAGCCGGGAGAGTCGGCGAGCGTCGGCGACTACGAGGTCCGCTACGTCGAGCCCACACAGAACGTCAGCGCCGCCGAGCAGCGGCTGACACTCGGGGGCGTGCTGGAGGTGACCCGGGACGGCGAGCGCTTCGCGACGCTGCGCCCGTCGCGCAACTACTACTCGAGCCGCGATACCGATCCCTCGGCTCCGGTGCGGGGCTTCTTCGAAGGCGAGGCGACCAGCGAGGTCGGCCGCACGGACGGCCTCGACGGCGACTTCTGGACCGCGATGCAACCCGATCTGACGCGTCTCGATCCCGTGATCGAGCAGGCGGACCGCAACCTGGCGACGATCGCCGAGCGCATCCCCACCGAGGCGCCCGTCGCCCAGCAGCAGCTTGCCGCGCTCCAGGGAGACGCGATCCGCGAGGTCGCGGCCCGCTACCAGCGTGATCCGCCGCCGGCGAACTTCCGCGTCAATGTCAACCCGCTCGTGACATGGATCTGGATCGGGTGGCTGCTCGCCCTCGTCGGGGCGCTCATCGCCCTGTGGCCGACCGCCGCGGCGCGCCGGCGGAGGGTCGCGGACGTGTACGCGGCGCGGCTCGCGCGGGAGCTCTCCCGCGCCTAGTGCGCCTCCGCCCGTAGCCTTCGTCACGCCGTGGAGCTCGTGCTGATAGCGGTGGTCCTCGTCGTGCTGGCCGTCTTCGTGACGGCGCCGCTGCGGCGGGCCGCGCGGCTCGCGGACGGCGAGGACGAGGATCCCCGGATCGCCGATCTGGAGGCGCGCAAGCAGGCCAAGTACCGCGAGATCCGCGACGCGGAGCTCGACCGCGAGGCGGGCAAGATCGACGAGCAGGAGTGGCGCCGCCAGGACGCCGAGCTGCGCCGCGAGGCGATCGGGATCCTGAAGCGGCTCGACGAGCTAGAGGCCGGCAGGCGTAAGAAGTAGGGGCGGTTGCAGGCGCGCGCTGGCTACACTGCTGACCCCATGGAGACTCTCCTCAGCGTCGTCCAGGTGCTGATCTCGGTGATCCTGATCTTCCTCGTGCTCCTGCACTCGGGCAAGGACACGGGGCTATCGGGTGCATTCGGGATCGGCCAGACCGGCAGCACCTTCGGCGGCGGCTCGTTGGTGGAGCGAAACCTGGATCGCTGGACGATCTTCTTTGCGATCCTGTTCGCCGTCAACACGCTCGTCATCCTGAAGATCTAGCTCCCTCACGATGTCTAGTCGGCTGCGCGGCGCCCTGGCTCGGCATCGACCGTTCGGTCCGGGGAATCGACTGGGCGAGCGCGATCGAGGCGCTGTCGGGGGGTGTGGTGGATGACGATCTAGGGCTCATGACAGCTGTCCATTTCGCCACCCTCCGTTCGTCTTAGGGTTACCCGACTCCAGCAAAGGAGGAAGCGATGCAGTACCTGCTCCAGATCTACTCCGGCGACGCGATTGCCGAGTTCGAGAAGCTGTCCGAGGACGAGCGCAAGCAAGTGCTCGGCGAGTACGACGCGATCTCCGAGACGCCGGGTGTGATCGGCGGCGATCAGCTCCAGCCGGCCGAGACCGCGACAACGGTGCGCGTGGAGGACGCCAAGACGCTGACCACCGACGGCCCGTTCGTTGACACCAAGGAGGTCCTCGGCGGGTACTACCTGTACGAGGCGGACGATCTCGATGCGGCGATCGAGCTGGCCTCGCGCATTCCAACCGCGCGGATGGGCGGGGCGATCGAGGTGCGCCCGGTGGTGGAGCGCTGATCGAGCAGGCTTTTCGCGACGAGTGGGGCCGCGTCCTCGCTTCGCTGATCGGGTTCCTCGGCGACATCGACCTCGCCGAGGATGCCGCTCAGGACGCGTTCGCGATCGCCGCAGAGCGGTGGCCGCGCGAAGGTGCCCCCGCCAACCCCGGCGCGTGGCTCGTCACGACCGCTCGCAACCGCGCGATCGACCGGATCCGGCGCGATCAGACGCTCGCGGCGAAGACCAAGCTGCTCGAGGTGCCCGGCGCTGTGGAGGATGAGCTGGAGAAGACGGCCTTCCCCGACGAGCGGCTCGAGCTCGTGTTCACGTGCTGCCATCCCGCGCTCGGCACGGACGCCCAGGTGGCCCTGACCCTACGGACCCTCGGCGGCCTCGGCACGGACGAGATCGCCCGCGCGTTCCTGGTGCCCAAGCCGACGATGGCGAAGCGGATCGTACGAGCGAAGAAGAAGATCAAGGCGGCCGGGATCCCGTTCCGCGTCCCGCCGGACCATCTGCTCCCCGACCGGCTGGCCGCGGTGCTCGCGGTCGTCTACCTGATCTTCAACGAGGGGTACGCGGGTCGCGGGGAGCTGTCGGCCGAGGCGATCCGGCTCGGGCGCGCGCTCGCCGAGCTGATGCCCGACGAGCCCGAGGCGCACGGGCTGCTCGCGCTGATGCTGCTCAATGACGCTCGCCGGGACGCCCGGTTCGCGAACGGAACCGTCGTGCTGCTGCGAGATCAGGATCGCTCACTGTGGGACGGCGACCAGATCGCGGAAGGACGGCGAACGCTCGATCGCGCGGCGGCCCTGGGTGGGCGCGGTCAGTACACGCTCCAGGCAGCGATCGCGGCCCTTGCACACGGAGGAGTCCCAGGACTGGCCCCAGATCGCTGGGTTGTACCGGGAGCTCGCTCGGCTCACCGGTTCGCCGGTGGTCGAGCTGAACCGCGCGGTTGCGATCGCCGAGGCGGGCGACGTCGAGGCCGCGTTGGCGCTCATAGAGCCGCTCGAGCTCGACCGCTATCAATACCTCCACTCGACGCGGGCCGAGCTGCTGCGGCGACTCGGCCGGTTCGACGAGGCGCGGTCCGAGTACGAGCGGGCGCTCGGAGTCGTCCATTCGGACCCAGAGCGGCGGTTGCTCGAGCGGCGGCTGGGCGAGATTCAGGCGCGGTAGCGCGACAGCGCCTGGATCAGCTCGACCATCGCGTCGGTGCCCGGACAGCGCTCGCATCTCGGCCCGGAACTCGCTGGCGATGGCGTAGGGGCTACAGCGTCGCGATCCGCAGGACCAGTTCGGAGACCGCGATCACCAGGATCGCCGCTGGCGTGGGGAGGTTCGCGGTGTCGCCGGCCCTGATGTGGGATGCGACCGCGAGGACGAAGTAGGCGACCACGCCGATCGCGGCCGCGACACCGATCGGAGCCCACACGAGCCCGAGCGTGAGGCCTCCGGCGCCGGCGAGCAGGATCGCGGCGAGGTAGTCGAGCTTGCCCTCGGGGACGCCGACCCGCGCGTAGGTCTGTACGACCGGCTCGCTGTGACCGAGCTTCCTTATCGCGGCATACGACAGCAGGGCGGCGAGAAACAGGGAGATGACGAGGGTGGCCAGGAACATGCGGCAGCTCCATCGGTTCGGTTGACGGTTCGCCTGATTCTAAACAAATGTATAGTTTCGGCCCCCATTGCCAGGGAGACGTGAAGCCGTCCCGTGAGCCCTCAGCGCAGCAACAGGTCGCGCCTCATCGAAGGCACCCTGCGCTGCCTCGAACGCCTGCCTCCCGAACGGATCACGGCGCGCGCGATCGCCGACGAGTCCGGTGCCAACCTCGCATCGATCAACTACCACTTCGGCTCGAAGGACGACCTCGTGGCCGAGGCGGTGATCGAGGGGCTCGATCGGTGGCTCGAGGAGGTCGCGAGCGGCCTCGGTGACCTGGAGTCGCAGGCGCCCGCCGAGAGGTACCGGCGCGCGGGCGAGGTGATCGAGGCCACCCGCCGGCGCCACACCGGACTCGCGAGAAACATGGTCGGGGCGCTCGCGAAGGCGCAGCACGACCCGCGGATCAGGGAGATGCTCGCCGGTGGCTTCGACCGCACCCGCCCGACAGTCGCTTCCCTGTTAGGCCTGGGAGACGACGCGGCGGGCAGGGACGCGGCCGGGCTGACGCTGGCGCTGTTCTACGGGCTGCTGTTTCAGGTGCTGCTCGACCCCGAGCTCGCGATCGAGGGCGGGCGGCTGGAGCGCGCTCAGGCCCGATTGCGCGGGATCCTGCCCCACGATTCGTCGCGCCCCCGACCAGGTCTAGGTTGAGGGACCCGACATCAAGGCGGTGTGAGGTGCTGCTCTCAGGACCGGATCCGCTCGTTGTCCGGGTCGAACAGGGGTGTCGAGTCGGGAACCTCGACGGTCACGGGGTACCGCTCGCCCATGTATTCCACGGCCAGCTGCTCGCCGACGTTCGCGAGCTCCGGAGGCAGGTAGGAGAGCAGGATGTGCTTGCCCAGCGATGGGCCCGCGCCGGCGCTCGTCACGTACGAGCGTCGCCGCTTGCGGTCGGTGAGCGGCCGTCCGTCACGAGTCAGGATCGGCTCGTCGCCGAGCATGTAGCGCAACTGCCCGTTGTTCGCGGTGTGGTCGTCGACGGTGAGCGTGCACAGCACCGCCGCCGGCTCCTCCTCGCGGTGGCGCACATGCGCCTCCTTGCCGACGAAGTCGTGATCCTTGACCTTGCCCCAGGCCATGCCCGCCTCGACGACGTTGTAGTCACCGTCGAGCTCGAACCCGAAAGCCCTGTAGCACTTCTCCAGCCGGCCGGTGGTCCCGTACACGCCAATCCCGGCGGGTGCCACGTCGTACGGCCGGCCGCCCTCCCACACGACGTCCCAGAGCCTGGCGCCCTGCTCGATCGGAACGTGGAGCTCCCACCCTCGGTCGCCGACGTACGAGATGCGCGACGCCAGCACGCGCAGCGAGTCGATCTCGATGGTGCGGCAGGACGCAAACGGAAAGCCTTCGTGCGAGACGTCGTCGCTCGTGACGCTCTCCAGCACGTCGCGAGACCGCGGCCCCCAGAGACCGAGGGTGCACCAGCTCGAGGTGAGATCGAAGATCTGCGCGCTGCCGTCTTCCACGAGGTGGTCGGCGAACCACTTCAGATCCGCCGTCCCGCGCGCGCCGCCCGTGACGACCCGGAAGTGCTCGTCGCCGAGCCGCATGATCGTGAGGTCGGCGCGGAAGCCGCCGCTGGGCGTCAGGATCGGGGTGTAGACGACGCGCCCAACCTTTACGTCCATCTGACGGACGGCGACCCGCTGCACGCTCTCGAGCGCTCCGGGGCCGACGAGGTCGAATGTGCAGAAGGCCGTGAGGTCGAACATCGCCACACCGTCGCGCATCGCGAGGTGCTCGGCGTTGATGATCGGCGACCACCACCGCGAGTCCCACTCGGCCTCGCGGTCGTTTACTCGCCCGGCGTACCGCTCGAGCAGCGGCCCGTTCGACTCGTACCAGTGGGGGCGCTCCCAGCCGGCGGCCTCGAAGAACACGGCGCCCAGCTCACGCTCGCGCTCGTAGAACGGCGGCAGCCGGACGGGGCGATCCGACTCCCACTGCTCCCCGGGGTGGACGATGCCATACGTCTTGTTGAAGCCCTCGGCGGCACGCGCCTTGACGTGCGCGACGGTCTTCTGACACTCGTAGAACCGGGCGACGTCGGAGCTTTGGAGGTCGATCTCGGGCTCGCCGTGGACGATCCACTCGGCGATCGCCCGCCCGACGCCGGGTCCTTCCTTGATCCACACCGCGGCGGCCGACCACAGGCCGGCGACCTCGGGTGTCTCGCCGAGGATCGGTTGTGCATCCGGCGTCAGCGAGAGCAGTCCGTTGATCGCGCGCTTGATGCCCACCGACTCGTCGCCGAGGATCTCGGGAATCAGCTCGCGCGCATGCTCCATCTGCCGTTCGAAGTCTTCGGGCGTGAACGGGAGCTCGGTGGGCGATGGCGAGGCCTCCTCGAGGGATGGGATCTCGTCGGGATCGGGGAGCATCGGGCGATGGGCGTAAGACCCGACCTCGAGATCGCCGCCGTCTTGTCGCTCGTACATGTTCGGGTCCATGTCCCGCACGATCGGATACTCGATCGGGGCCGCGGCGTCCGCGAACCGCGGCACGGGCCCAATGTCGATCATCTGGTGGACCGCTGGAGTCAGCGGGATCGCCGCGCCGGCCATGCGCGCTACCCGCGGGCTCCACACGCCGCAGCAGATCACGACCGTGTCGGCGTCGATGTCCCCCCGGCTCGTGCGCACGCGCTTCACCCGCCCGCGCTCGGCGTCGATACCAACGACCTCGCTGCTCGCCGAAACGGTCATGGCGCCGGACTGCTCGGCGCGCTCCCGCATCAGCGCCCCTGCGCGCACCGAATCGACCACCCCCCCGGTAGGCGTGTGGAAGCCTCCGAGGATCACACTCTCATCGATGTAGGGGACTAGTTCCTTGACCTCGGCTGGAGCCAGAAGCGAGGCCGGCTCGACTCCCCACGACACGGCGGACGCCATCCGGCGCCGGAGCTCCTCCATGCGCTCCTCGGTGCGGGCGAGCTCTAACCCGCCACACTCGGTGAACACGCCGAGTTGCTTGTACTGCTCCATGCTGTCGAGCGTGAGCGCGGTGATCTCGCGCGAGTGATCGACCGGGAAGATGAAGTTGGATGCGTGCCCGGTCGAGCCGCCGGGGTTCGGCAGGGGCCCCTTGTCGATCAGCACGAGGTCACGCCACCCGAGCCCGGCGAGGTGATGAACGATGCTGTTGCCGACTATCCCGGCTCCGATCACGACGGCGCGCGCCGCGGCCGGGAGAGCGCTGGATGGTTGGGGCTGGTCCGCCAAGCGGTCACCTCGCGGCTAGGAGAGGTGGCCGATATATCACACCCACCGGGATCGGTTCCCGCGGAATCGGCACGCGCGGCGGCCGAATGTCACCGCGCTGGCTAGGATGGGTTGGATCGAGTCGCCCGTGAGCACCACCCCCGCGACTGAAGCCAAGTCCCAGCGGGCGTTGATCGAGGCGCTGAACCGCCCGCGCTACGAGGTCCTGCCCCTGGACGGGGTCGTGGACGAGGTCGTCACGCATGTTCCGCGCGGGATCAAGGTCACTGTTACGGCCTCCCCGAGCAGGGGGCTCGAGGCGGCGCTCGAGCCGGTTGAGCGCCTGAGCGCGGCAGGCTACGCGGTGACGCCGCACCTGTCGGCCCGGCTGGTGCGCGACCCCGGTCACCTCGAGGAGCTGGTGGGGCGTCTTCGATCCGCGGGCGTGACCGATCTTTTCGTGATCGCCGGCGACATCCGGGAACCGGCAGGTCAGTTCGAGGACACCGCGGCCCTCCTCTCGGCGATGGGCCAGCTGCGTGAGCGCTTTGCGGAGGTCGGGATCTCGGGCTACCCCGAAAGCCACCACGTGATCAGCGACGAAACAACGATCGAGGCGATGTTCGAGAAGGAGCCCATGGCCACGTACATCGTCAGCCAGATCTGCTTTGAGGCCGAGGTGATCGCGACCTGGGTTCGGCGCGTGCGCGACCGGGGTACTCTGCTCCCGATCTGGATCGGGGTGCCGGGCTCGGTCAACAACCGCAAGCTTGTTCGGATCTCGCGGAGGATTGGCCTGGGCGAGTCTGCGCGCTTTCTGAGAGCGCACCGCGGGTGGGTGAGGCGGCTCGCGCTGGCGCGCACATACACGCCCACTACCCTGGTCGGGGAGCTCGGAGCCTTGATCGCCGACCCCGCCGCCCGGATCGCGGGCTTCCACATCTATACCTTCAACGAGCTGGAGCGCACCGAGGAATGGCGGCGACGGCTCGTCGAGCAGCTGATCGGACGGCAGGACCACGAGTAGGTCGACAGAAGGAGGAGCACTCCGTGTCAGAGATCAATGAGCACCCCGAGATCCTGCTCTACACGCGCATTCGCAAGTCGCCGTACTTCTACGCGTCGCGCCGCCACGGCGTCGCGATGTACGCCGTCTACAACCACACCTACCACCCCAGGCACTACGGCGACCCGGTGGAGGAGTACTGGCAGCTGCTGAACGGCGTCACGCTGTGGGACGTGGGAGTCGAGCGGCAGATCGAGATCAGCGGGCCCGACGCCTTCGACTTCACCAACCTGCTTGTCGCCCGAGACCTCACCAAGTGCGCGGTGGAGCAGTGCAAGTACGTCTTCCTGTGCCTGCCGGACGGGGGCATCATCAACGACCCCGTGCTGATGCGCGTGGAGGAGAACCGCTTCTGGCTGTCGCTGGCCGACAGTGACGTGGAGCTGTGGGCGCGGGGCGTCGCGCACAACTCCGGCTACGACGTCGCGATCAAGGAGATAGACGTCGGGCCGGTGCAGGTCCAGGGGCCGAAGTCGAAGTACGTAATGGTGGACCTCTTCGGCGACAGCATCCTCGAGATCCCCTACTACTATCTGCGGCCCTTCGAGCTCGACGGGATGAAGGTCCTGGTCTCGCGCACCGGCTACACCGGAGAGCTCGGCTACGAGATCTACCTGTACGAGGCCAGCCGGAATGGCGTCAAGCTTTGGGACGCCGTGCTCGAGGCGGGCAAGCCGCATGACCTCGCCGTGATCGGGCCGTGCCACATCCGCCGGATCGAGGGCGGCATCCTCGCCCTCGGCGCCGACATGTGGTACGACACGAACCCGTACGAGGTCGGCATGGGCTATGACTGGATGGTCGACCTCGAGCAGGGCTCCGACTTCATCGGCAAGGAGGCACTCGACCGCATCAAGCGGGAGGGCGCGAAGCGCAAGCTCGTGGGCGTCGAGATCGGCGGCGAGCAGCTCGGCGCTTACAACGACGGCTCAATGATCGACCTCTTCCCCGTCCACAAGGACGGCGGGCGCATCGGCGAGGTCACCTCGGCCTGCTTCTCACCGCGGCTGGAGAAGAACATCGGCTACGCGATGGTCCCAACCGAGCATTCAGACCTGGGCACCGAGCTCGAGGTCGAGCGGCCCGAGGCGAGGGCCTCTGCCGTGATCGTCGAGAAGCCGTTCATCGACCCGAAGAAGGAAACTCCCAAGCAGGAGCTGGCCTCGAGCCCGGGGTCCTGAGCACGGCGGTCCACATACTCTCGGGGCCGCTCGGCGACGACCGGCGTGGCGAGTTGATCTTCGGAGGCGACCTGCTCGTCTTCAAGGCAGTTCCGCCGCTGCTGGAGGCAGCGCCTGTCGCGGAGGGCCTGATTAGCGAGGTGCTTGGCGAGCCTGAGCGGGCGGACCTCGACGCGATCGATGAGCTTAGGAACCGGTTTCGGCGCGACCCGGAGTTGACACGGTTATTCCGCGCGGCACTCGAACAAGTGGGAGTGGACGCCGCGCGCAGCTACTGGGACTCGCTCTACCTGCGGGTGGTGCCGCCAATCGACGCGGGCGCCGAGCGTCAGGTCGGGAGGATCGGATTTCACCGGGACACCTGGTCGTCCAACGTCCCCCAGCAGACGAACTGGTGGACCACCATCTACCCGCTCGCGCCTGAGCGAACGCTCGCCTTCTACCCCCAGTACTGGTCGCGAGCGATTGCCAATACCAGCTCGAAGTGGGATCTGGACGAGATCCGCGCACGCCGCCGAAGTGGGGAGCGCGATGAGGATCTAGAGATCGTGCCCGAGCCGAGCGAGCCGGTCGATACATCCTCGGAGCTGCGTATCGTTATCGAGCCCGGCGATCTCCTCTGCTTCTCGGGAGCGCATCTTCACGCGAGCGTGCCCAACGTGTCGGAACAAGCGCGGGTCAGCGTCGAGCTTCGCACGGTCAACCTCGACGACCTGACGCGCGGTCGTGGCGCCCCCGAGATCGACGGGAAGGCCCCCCACATTCCGCTGGAATGGTTTCGCTCGATGGAAGACGGATCGCCGCTGAATCGCGACGACGCTTGACACTCCTATGATCCTCGGCACGGTGTTGAGACCGTGGTGAAGATGGCCACGCGGATGTTCATCGACGGCGAGTGGGCCGATGCCGCCGACGGCGCCACGGCGGAGGCCACCAGCCCGGCCACCGGCGAGTCGCTTGGCCCGGTGGCCGAGGGGAGCCGCGAAGATGCCCGGCGCGCGATCTCAGCCGCGAATGCCGCCTTCCAGGCGTGGGCGGCGCGGACAGGGTTCGAGCGGGCCGCGCTGATCCATCGCGTGGCAGATGCCTGCGAGCGGCGGCGCGACGAGCTCGCGCGCATCTGCACGCTCGATCAGGGCAAGCCGCTTCGGGCCGAGGCGGAGGTCGAGGTCGGGGAGCTGATCGAGTTCTTCCGCATGGCGGCCGAGGACGCCAAGCGCCTCGAGGGTCGGATCCCCGAGAGCTCCGCGCCGGGCAGGCGGGTGTTGCTGCTGCGGCGACCGGTCGGAGTGCTCGGGCTGATCACCCCCTGGAACTGGCCGTACACGATGCCGGCCGAGGTGCTCGCCCCGGCGCTCGCGTGCGGCTGCGCCGTGGTGTGGACTCCCGCCCCGACGACCGCGGTGTGCTCGGGCGTCCTCGCCGAGTGCGTCACCGAGGCCGACCTCCCTCCCGGCGTATTCAACTTCGTGCTCGGACCCGGCCCGGAGGTGGGCGACGAGCTCGCGGCCAACCCCGGCACCCACGCCGTGGCCTTCACCGGCTCGACCCGGACGGGAATGACGGTCTCGCGTCGGGCGGCCGGCAAGGTGCAGCTGCTCGAGATGGGCAACAACGGCCCGTTCGTGGTGATGGACGACGCCGACCTCGACGCCGCGGCGGACGCGGCGCAGGTCGGCAGCTTCCTGGGAGGGGGCCAGAGCTGCTCCGCGGCCGAGCGGATCCTCGTCCACGAGTCGGTGCGCGAGGACTTCGTCGACCGGCTCGCGGCGCTGGTGGAGCGCGACGTCCGCCTTGGCGACCCGCTGGAGGAGGCGACGACGCTGGGGCCGCTGAACAACGAGCCCACGGCCGCGAAGATGGACGCGCACGTCGCGGACGCGGTCGACCGCGGGGCGGCCGTCGTCACCGGCGGCGCACGCGCGGACGGGTTTCCCACGCCGCTCTACTGGCCGGCCACGGTCCTGGACCGGGTCCCGCCGGATTCGATCGCAGCCACCGAGGAGACGTTCGGGCCGATAGCGCCGATCGTGTCGATCGGGTCGATCGAGGAGGCGATCGAGCAGACGAACTCCCAGGCCTACGGGCTCATGGCCGCGATCTTCACGGCCGACGTGGGAGCCGGCCTCCGGTTCGCCGACTCGGTTCAGATGGGTCTCGTGAACGTCAACGAGACGACCAACTACTGGGAGGCCCACCTGCCCTGGGGCGGGAGCGGCCGCTCGGAGAGCGGTATCGGGCGCGTCGGCGGCCGCTACCCGATGGAAACGCTGACCGAGCTCCAGACGGTGCTGATCCGATCCGAGCCCCAGCAACCGGACGGGTGATGGGCTCGGCCTTCGACTTCGTGATAGTGGGTGGCGGCTCGGCCGGCTGCGCGCTCGCCAACAGGCTGTCGGCGGACCCTGGCACGCGCGTGCTCGTGCTCGAGGCCGGGCGGCCGGACTGGTCGTGGGACGTGCTGATCCACATGCCCGCCGCACTGTCGTTCCCGATCGGCAACCGCTTCTACGACTGGAAGTACGAGTCCGAGCCGGAGCCCTACATGGGCGGTCGTCGCGTCTACCACGCCCGCGGCAAGGTGCTGGGCGGATCGAGCAGCGTCAACGGGATGATCTTCCAGCGCGGGAACCCGATGGACTACGAGCGCTGGGCCGCGGGGGCGGGGGTTGAGACATGGGACTACGCCCACTGCCTGCCGTACTTCAAGCGGATGGAGAACTGCCTCGCGGCGGCCGCGGACGATCCCTTCCGCGGCCACGACGGCCCCCTGGTGCT
>Ga0081538_10000065_pt1 | contig 98948 bp, 97 predicted proteins | sample TabmetS5T2R1_FD_71022 | JGI IMG/M metagenome (GOLD analysis project Ga0081538, IMG submission 71022) | Tabebuia heterophylla rhizosphere microbial communities from the University of Puerto Rico - S5T2R1 | ecosystem: Host-associated > Plants > Roots > Rhizosphere ... | reverse complement strand
CCGGCGGCGCTCGGCCTCGCGCGCCTGCTCCACGTGCCAGCGCTGCTCGGCCTCGAGGCGCTCGGCGCGCTCGCGGAGCGAGACCACGAGCTCGCGCCGAACACGGGTGAACAGCCCCCAAGCGATGAAGACGACGGTGGCCAGCAGGCCGACGAGAGCCTGCATTCCCCAACTGCCTTGGCTCGGGTAGAGAAGAGGCGAGATCCCGATCGCGACCAGCGAGAGCGCGGCGATGCCGACGAGGGAACGAGTCGAGCAGCGGACCGCGACGCCGAACACGGCGATCGGCGCGGCCAGCGCCGCCGACGAGGCGACGATCGAGGCGGAAACCGCTATCAACGCCACCGTGAGGGGAAGACGACGGCGCAGCCACAGAGCGAGACAGGCGATCGAGCCGAGAATGGCGTCAAAGACGGTCCATGCGGTTCCGTGGTCGGGCGAGGTCGCGACGAGCTCGAGCAGACCTACGCCTGCCGCGATCGCGAACAGCGCTGAGTCGACGAACCAATCGCGCGCCGAGCGGTCGACCCGCGACGCTCCGAGCAGATCACCGGGGAGTAGTGGGCGCTGCCAGCCCAGCAGCCCTGCGTGCTCGCTCCTGGCGGTAGTCATTGCTGCCACAGCGTACGTCGGACTCGCAGCGCCCGCCTTCGACCAAAGTCGATGCGATCAGCGACTGCAGGCGAAGACGATGTAGACGCGCGGCCGAGGCGGTCGACCCCGGCCGGGAGCCACCCTCGGCCCATGATCGAAACCAAGAACCTCACCAAACGCTTCGGCGGGAAGACGGTCGTCCAAGACGTCTCGTTCCGCGCCGAGCCCGGCACTGTCACCGGCTTCCTTGGTCCCAACGGGGCCGGGAAGACCACCACTCTGCGAATGCTCGTCGGTCTGACGCGGCCGGACGCCGGAGAGGCGACCGTGCTCGGCGGTGCCTACCGAGACCTTCCCAACCCGGGCCGCCGAGTGGGCGTTCTCCTGGACGCATCCGCGCAGCACGCCGGCCGCCGCGGGCGTGAAGCGGTCGCGGTCTCGGCGCACTTGATGGGCGTCGACCCGCGACGGGTCGACAGCCTGCTCGAAACCGTCGGCCTCGACAGCTCGGCAGCCCGGAAGCGGGTGCGCCACTACTCCCTGGGCATGCGCCAGCGGCTCGGGATCGCGCATGCGCTTCTCGGCGATCCCGACGTGTTGATCCTCGACGAGCCGGCGAACGGCCTCGATCCGCCGGGGATGCGCTGGATGCGCGATCTCCTGCGCGACTACGCCGAACGAGGCGGGACCGTGCTTCTCTCTTCACACCTTCTGCGTGAAGTCGAGGTGATCGCAGACCGGCTGCTGATCATCCGCGACGGGCGCATCGTCGCCCAGGGGACGCGGGAGGAGCTGCTCGCGGGTGCGGGGACGCTCGTCCTCGCGCGGGACGAGTCCGGACTGCGGGCCGCACTCCAAAGGGCCGGCCTCGCGGCGCGGCCGGCGAGCGACGGCGGCTTCGTCGTCGACGCTTCTCCCGATGTCGTGGGCCGGGCTGCGCTCGACGGCCGAGTCCCTCTCACCCACTTGGGCCCGTCCCAAGGGATTGATCTCGAGCAGCTGTTCTTCGAACTGACCACGGACGCCGGAGATGCCTCCGTCGTCCCCGACCTCACGGAGGCTGCCTGATGAGCACTGCTGTTCTCGACGCAGGCGCGTCTGCGGGCACGCGCCCGAGTCTGGTCCGGCTCGCGACGGTCGAGCTGCGCAAGATGGCCGACACCCGCTCGGGTTTCTGGCTGTTGCTCGACGTCGTCGGACTCATGATCGCACTCGCGCTGGTCACCGCGGTCGTGGGCGACGCCCAGGACCACACGCTTCGCAACCTGATCGCCGCTGCGCTCTTCCCGGTGAGCGTGCTCCTACCGGTCGTCGGCATTCTGCTCCTCAGCTCGGAGTGGTCTCAACGCACCGGGATGATCACCTTCGCGCTCGTCCCGCAGCGCACGCGCGTGTTCGCGGCGAAGGTGCTGGCTGCCGTTGCCGTGTCGCTCGTTGCGCTGCTCCTTGCGCTGGGCATCGGCGCAGCCGCAGCCACGGTCTTCGCTCCCGACCTGACCGGAACCTGGTCCCTTCCGCCTGCGATGGTTGGGCAGGAGGCGGTGCTCGTCGCTTCGGGGATGATCATGGGCCTCGGCTTCGCGGCCATGCTGCTCTCGTCGCCGGCGGCGATCGTCCTCTACTTCGCCCTGCCGCTCGGCTTTCAGGCACTCGCCGCGATTCCGGGCTTTGACGGCCCGGCCGGATGGCTCGACGGCTCCCGCTCGCTGGCGCCGATGACCGACCATGTCCTGAGCGCGACGGAATGGGCACGAGTCGGCACGACCCTGGCCGTGTGGATGCTCGTGCCGCTCGTCATCGGCGTCTCGCGCGTGACGCGAAGCGAGGTTCGGTAGCCATGGCCGCGACAGCACATGCGCTGAACGGGCTTCGCGAGCTCGAGTCTGCCGACCGGCTCGTCGTTCAACAGGTCTTCAAGCCGATCGGCAACGAGTATCGGATCAGCGTTCCCGGCCCTGGGTCGACCGAGGAGGGAACGCCGCTCCTCTACGTGAAGCAGAAGAAGCTCAAGATCAGAGAGGAGATCCACTTCCGGGTTTCGCCCGACGACGCGGATCACATCTTCATGATCAAGTCGAAATCGCGCTTCGAGTTCCGCGGCCGCCACGCCGTGCTCGCTGATGATGGCAGCGTGATCGGAATGCTGGAGAAGGACTTCGGCCGCTCGCTGCTTCGCAGTCACTGGCATGTCCGTGACCACTCTGGAGCGGAGGTGCTCGACGCCCAGGAAGCGAACTGGGCCATCGCGCTCGTTCGGCGAGTCGTCGGCTTCCTCCCCGACTGGCTCACGCCTCTGGGGTGGCTGCCGTTCAATTTCGTCCTGCGTCGCGAAGGCCGCGTCGTCGGCGACTACCGTCGCGTCCTCGGCAAGGTCCGTGACCGGTATGCGCTCGAGCTCACGCCGGAGATCGCCGACATCGATCGGCGGCTCATTCTTGCCTTCGCTGTCGCCCTCGACGCTCTTCAGGACCGGTAGCGGCAGTGCGTACGCACGAGGCACAAACGAGCCGGTTACCGCGCTCCTTGACGGCGGTGACGTGGGTCGCCGTTCTGGCGCCGCTCCTCTACGGCCTCTTGCGAGCGCTCTGGGCGCTCGGGCTTCCGGTCGGCCTCACCGAGGAGGGGCTCGACGACATCGGCGTCCCCAGCGTCGGCGGCTCGACCTACCTGCTCGCGCTCGCGGTCGCGTCTGCGGCGGTCGGCCTGGTGACCCACCGCGTCGCGCTCCATGACGGGCGCACGCTTCCTCGCTTCCTGCCGTTGATAGGCGGAAGACGGGTGCCACCACTCCTGCTGATTGCACCGGCGGTCCTGATCGCGCTCTTCCTGATCTCGTCGGCGTTCGGGTCCCGGCCGCCTTACGAGCCGTTCACCGACCCCGACGCGTTCCGCCGGTCGATCGCTCCGGAAGGCTGGGCGCCTGTCTGGTTCTTCTGGGCGCAGCAGACCCTGTTCCTGCTCTGGGGCGTCTCCCTCTCGGTCGCGACTGCTGTGTTCTGGCGCAAAGCGCGACGGGCCGGCGAGTCTCATCGAGGCGTCGCCCCGGCCGCCGGGAGGTCGTAGCCAGGGAAGCAAGCGGACGGGGATATAGTTAGCGTAATGGCTAACGATCCGTTCAGGGCCCTGGCCCATCCGGTCCGGCGCGGGATCGTGGAGCGTCTCGCTCACGGCCCGGCCACGATCGGGGAGGCCACCGAGAGCTTCGGCGTGGCGAAGCCCACGATCTCGAAGCATGTGAGGGTGCTCGAGGAGGCGGGTGTGGTAGTGCGAACGATCGAGGGCCGCAGACACCGCCTGAGCCTCGACCTGGACGCTCTCGGCGAAGCGGTCGACTGGATCGACCGCCAGCGCGCAATCTGGGAGCGCATGTTCGACGTCGTCGACGAATACCTCGAGAGCAAGGAGGCCAGATGACGGACCGGACGACGCCGGATCCCGCCCCACTCCGATTGGAGCGGACCTTCAACGCCTCGGCGGAGGCGGTTTTCGAGGCGTGGACGAGCGCAGAGGTGCTGAGACGGTGGTGGCCTGCCGGATCGGACTGGGAGACCCCGGTGGCCGAGGTCGACGTCCGCGTGGGCGGCAGCCTGCGGCTCGTCATGCGCAGCCCCGACGGCGAGGAGTTCGGCGGTCGCGGCGAGTACGTGGAGATCACCCCGCCCGAGCGCCTGGTCTTCACCTGGACCTGGGATGGTCACGAGGGACACGAAGGAACGCAGCTCGTCGAGGTCGAGTTCAGGGAGCGGGAAGACGGGACGACGACCGTGGTGCTGACGAACTGGGGACTCGAGGACGAAGAGTCCAAGCGCACTCACAGAGAAGGCTGGGAGGCGTCCTTCGACAATCTCGACCGCGTCCTGGCGGCATGAGCCAAGGCTCCGGCGGACGCGACCCCCGTCGCTGGCTGGCGTTAGCGCTGCTCGGGACGGCCTTCTTCATGGTCATCCTCGACGGGACGATCGTCTACGTCGCGTTGCCGAGCATCGACGAGGCGCTCGGCTTCTCGGCCGGCGGCCTGCAATGGGTGATGAGCGCCTACCTGCTCACCTTCGGCGGCCTCCTGCTGCTCGGCGGCCGGTCCGCGGATCTGCTCGGACGCCGCCGCATGTTCATGGTGGGCGTCGCGTTGTTCGCAGGATCATCGCTCCTGTGTGGGCTGGCCTGGTCTGCTGAGGTCTTGGTCGCCGCCCGTGTGCTCCAGGGGATTGCGGCAGCGATCATGGCGCCGACCGCACTCTCGCTCCTGACGACCGTCTTCGAGGAAGGACCCGAGCGCAACAAGGCGCTCGGCATCTGGGGCGGGATCGGCGGAGTCGGCGCGACATCCGGCCTGCTGATCGGCGGCCCGATCACCGAGGGCCTCGGGTGGGAGTGGGTCTTCTTCATCAACGTCCCCGTCGGCCTCGGCGTGCTCGCGCTCTGCCCGGTACTTCTCCCGGAGAGCAGGGCGCCCGTGCGTCAGCGCGTCTACGACCTCGCGGGAGGGGTGACGATCACCGCCGCGCTCGTCCTTCTCGTTTACGCCGTCTCCGAGGCACCGGACGTGGGTTGGCTCGGCTGGCAGACGCTCGGCTCGATCGCCGCCACGGTTGCCCTGCTGGGCGCGTTTGTCCGCATCGAGACGCGCTCGACGGCGCCACTCGTTCCGTTACGCATCTTCCGCTCGCGAACGCTGGTCGGCGGCAACCTCGTGCTGCTCACCGCCGGCGCGGCCCTCGACGGGATGCTGATCATCCTCACCCTCTACGCGCAGGAGGTGCTCGGCTACTCGACCGTCCAGTTCGGCCTCGGGGTCGCGGTGCTGACGGTGATGTCGGTCGTCGGCGCGGTCAGCGGGCAGGCGCTCGTCGCCCGGATCGGGCTGAGGCCCGTCGCGCTCACGGGCATGATCCTCGTCGGAGCCGGCTGCCTCGTGCTGACGCAGGTCTCCGTCGGCGGCAGCTACCTCGGCGACATCTTCCTGGGCCTGCTGCTCTTCGGGGCCGGGCTCGGGGCCACCTTCGTCGCCTCCCAGATCGCCGGGCTGTCGGGCGTCGCCGAGCAGGAGTCCGGCCTCGCCGCGGGCCTCGTCGACTCCTCCTTCAACATCGGCAGCGCGCTGGGGATCGCGCTGCTCTCGACCGTCGCCGTGGCGCGCACCGAGGACGTGCTCGCCGGCCCCGACCCACCGGCCTCGACCGCCGCCGCGATGACCGAGGGCTTCCAGACCGCGTTCCTGGCCGCACTTGGGATCGCGCTCCTGGGCGCGCTCCTTGCGCTCTTCCTGTTGCGGGCAGAGGAGGCGGCCGAGGATGCCGCGATCGAAGCCGCGCGCCAGGTGACGCCCTGCCCGCCGACCCGCGCGAGCCCGGTAACGGCGCTCAGGACCGAGCGCGAGAGCTAGGGGTTTGCCGCACGGGACCCGCCTACCCGACACACGCACAGGCAGAGAGGAGGATGGAATGCTGCTCGAGAGCAAAAACGCCATCGTCTACGGAGCTGGAGGCGCCCTCGGCGGCGCGATTGCGCGCGCCTTCGCGCGCGAGGGCGCACGGATCTTCTTGGCTGGGCGATCCCTGGCACCGCTCGAGGCCGCGGCTGATGAGATCTCCGCCGCGGGAGGAGCCGCCCACGCGGCGAGCGTCGACGCTCTCGACGAAGAGGCCGTAAACGAGCACGCCGACGCGGTGGCAGGGCGCGCCGGCCGCATCGACGTCTCCTTCAACGCGATCTCGCTCGGCGACGTCCAGGGCATCCCGCTGCTCGAGATGCCGCTCACGGACTTCAGCCGCCCAATCACGACCGGCACGACGACGCACCTGCTGACGGCCAGGGCGGCTGCGCGCCACATGCTCGAGCAAGGATCGGGTGTGATTCTGACCCTGACTGCCTCGGCGGTGCGTCTACCCGACCCCGTGATGGGGTCTCCTCTGATGGGAGGGTTCGGCGTCGCCTGCGCCGCGATCGAGTCGCTGACAATGAACTTGGCGGGCGAGCTCGGCCCTCACGGAATCCGCGTCGTCTGCCTGCGGGCCGAAGGACTCCCCGAGACATGGCATGTCGCGACGGAGGAGGCGAAACCGTTCGGCGACCTCCAAGAGTTCCACGATCTCCTGGAGGGAAGGACCTTGCTGCGGCGCCTGCCGACCTTGGCCGAGGTCGCCAACGTGGCCGTCTTCGTCGCGTCGGATCGAGCGAGTGCGATGACGGCGACCGTCGCCAACGTCACCTGCGGCTCAGTCGTCGATTACTAGCGCTTGCTCAGGAGCCCCTCAGCCGGGCGTCTCCATCGTCTCGTACGGCTCAGGTGGGCCCATGCCCGGGAGCTCGCCGGGGCCCGAGCCTCGATCCTCGACCAACGGGCGCACGGGCAGGCGGGCAGTCTTCCATGCCTCGAATCCTCCGATCATGTCTGTCGCTCGCACGCAGCCCAGCTCTCGCAGGCTCGCTGCGGCAAGGCTCGAAGAGAAGCCCTGGGCGCAGAAGAGCACGATCCGGCAGTCGAGGCTCGTGATGTACGGATTCGCGTAGCCGGAGGCGGGGTCGACACGCCACTCGAGCACCGAGCGAGGAATGTGCAACGAGCCCGGGACGACTCCGTTGCGGCGCCGTTCGTCCTGCGAGCGCAGATCGACCAAGAGGGCGCCCGACGCGAGCGCGCGGTGCGCCTCGTCCGGCTCGAGCCGGGGCTCGATCCGCGCGCGCGCGCCGGCGAGGAGGTCGTCCACCGTTCGTCGCATCGGACGAGGCTCCCTACCCCACGCCGTCATCGCAACCCAGAGACCGCTCGCGGCCGTGAGCGCGGCAACGACGGCGATCGCCCAGCCGGCGCCGAGCCCGTCGGCGACGACCCCGGCGATGACCGCACCGGCGACGAAGCCGAGGTCTCGCCAGAAGCGATAGACGCCCACCAGCTGGGCACGCTCCACCGGCTGCGCGACGTCGGAGACCGCGGCGATCAGCGTGGGGTACACGAGCGCGGTTCCTGCCCCCAGCAGGATCGCCGCTCCGAGGGCGGGCGTGAAGGCACCGCCTCCGGCGACGAGGAGCGCGAGCGCACCTGCCTGGACGAGCATCCCGAGGACGATCAGCGGCTTGCGGCCGGTGTGGTCGGAGAGCCAGCCGGTTGCGAGCTGTCCGCCTCCCCAGACGGCGGGATAGACGCCCGCGACGATTCCGACCTCGGTGACGCTGGCACCGTTCGCGGCGAGGTAGAGCGGCGCCAGCCCCCAGGCAAGCGCGTCGTTCAGGTTGTTCACCAGACCAGCCTGCGAGCACGCCCGGAGGACCGGGTCGCCGAGCGTGCCGCGGGTGAAGGCGCTTCGAAACGACCGTGGCGCTGCGGCGCCGTGGGCGCGCTGCTCCTCCCCCACGTGTCCCCGTGTGTCACGGACGAAGAGCACCGAGAGGAGCGTCCCGACCACCGCGACGAGGGCCGACCCGACCCAGACGACCGTCCGCGGCGCGTAGGTCGCGGCGAGGACTCCCGTTGCAAGAGCGGCCAGCGCGACGCCGAGGTAGCCGGCCGACTCGTTCAAGCCGAGCGCCAGGCCACGTCGCCTGGGCCCGACGAGGTCGATCTTCATCACCACCGTCATCGACCAGGCGAATCCCTGGTTCAGGCCGAGGAGGAGGTTGGCCAGGACGATCACCGACCAGCTGGGCGCGAGCGCGATCAGAAGCGGGACGGGAAGCGCGAGGAGCCAGCCGAGCACCAGGAGCCGCTTGCGTCCGACGTGCTCGGCCAACCCGCCCGCGGCGAGGTTGGCGAGCGCCTTCGTGGTCCCGAAGGCGACGACGAAGGCGAGGATCGCGCTCGTCGAGGTGAGCCCGAACTCGTCCTCTCCGACGAGCGGCAGCACGCTTCGCTCGAGGCCGACCATCGCCCCGACGAACGCGTTCAGCGCGACGAGGAGGGCGAACTGACTCGCGTTCGCCCGAAGCCCGAGGCGAACGGCGCTGTCGGTCACCTACGGGCGGGTGAGAGCCCGCTGCGATTGGCGGCGACGATGGCCGCCTGATCCGCCGGCGGGGGTGGGACGTCCCCGAGCAGGGCACGCGAGAAGCTCTCCTCGTCCGCGTAGGAGAGCGCTCGGTTGTGGCTACGCTCGAAGCCGATCGAGGAGAAGGGGTTCGACGAAAGGTCCCGCCCGCAGACCGAGCCGCCGAAGTGGCTCGGATAGACAAGCAAGTGGTCAGGAAGCTCGAGCAGGCGCGCCATCGAGCGAAACTGCTCGCGCGCCAGCGGCTCGGGATCGCCGGCCGTGTGGAGATCGGGACGACCGACATCGCCGACGAGCAGGGAGTCGCCGGTGAAGACGAGCCACGGCTCCTCGGTCCCGCGCCTGCGGTCGGCAACGACGAAGGCGAGGTGCGCAGGGGCGTGTCCCGGGGTCGCAAGTGCGCGGACGACGGTATTCCCGAGCTCGACGACGGCGCCGTCCGTCAGCGCCTCATGCGGGAACGCGACCTCTGCTCCAACGGGAAGATAGGCGGTCGCGCCGGTCGCCTCGACGAGCGCCGGGAGGCCCGAAACGTGATCCGCCTGGACATGGGTCTCGAAGACGGCCGCGATCGGCGAGCCGACACGCTCCGCGGCCCCGAGGTACTCGTCGACGAGCTCGACGTGCGGGTCGACGACCGCGAGCCGTGAGTGCGAGAGGCAGCCGAAGAGGTAGCTCGCACAGGCAGTTTCTTCGTAGAGGAAGGGTCGCAGGATCATGCTCGGGACTGAGGCTACGCTGTAAGCTTCTATCGTGCTAGGCGAAAGTGACGATGGCGAGTATCGCCTCTACCGATAGCACGCTCTCGCTCCTCTGGGACTCGACCCGACTCCGCCTGCTGGTCGAGTTGGAGCGGCACGGGAGCGTCTCGGCGGCGGCGCGAGCGGTCGGCATCGGCCAGCCGAGCGCCAGCGAGCACCTCCGCCTGCTCGAGGCCGCAGCCGGCCAGCGCCTCGTCGAGCGCAACGGACGCGGGAGCCGCCTGACCGAGGCCGGCAGCCTGCTCGCTGCACGGGCACGGGAGGCGCTCGCCGCCCTCCAGGCCGGTGAGGAGGAGCTGGGCGCGCTCGCCGGGCTCGAGGCCGGCACGATTCACATCGGCGCGTCGACGACGCCGGGCGTCTACCTCCTCCCCGACACGCTCGGCTGCTTCAGGCGCGACCACCCGAACGTGGACGTCGAGGTGGAGATCGCCTCGACCGACGAGATGATCGAGCGGCTGCTTGCCGGACGGGTGCAGCTTGCTCTCGTCGGCGAGACGCGGGTCGACGAACGAGTCGAGCTGATCCCCTTTCTCGCCGACGAGATCGTCGGCATCGCCAAGCCGGGCCTCCTCCCCATCAAGGCCGGGAGGGTCAAGCCGGCTGCGCTCGCCGAGCAGACCCTGCTCGTCCGCGAACCCGGCTCGAGCACACGACAGACGGCGGAGCGCGCGCTGGGCGCGCTCGACGCACGCTCGGGACGAGTCTGGGAGCTCGATTCGAGCGAGGCGATCAAGCGCGCCGCCCGCGAAGGGCTCGGCCTGGCCTTCCTCTCGCGCTATGCCGTCGCCGAGGAGATCGAACGTGGCGAGCTGGTGAGCTTTCGGATCGCGGGGCAGCCGCCGATCGAACGACGGCTCTACGTTGCGCGGCTCGCCCGCCGACCGTTGAGCCCGAGCGAACGGGGATTCATTGCCACGCTCACGCGCTGCTGCGCCAAGAACACGGAGCTCGCCGCCGCCTGCGTTGGCTAGTCGGTCGCGAGACCGTTGCCGGGCATGAGCCTCCAGTCGTTCGTCGAAGACCACCTCCCGCCCCCGCCGGCCCGCGTTCTCGAGGTGGGTTGCGGCCGCGGCGACCTCGCCCGCGGAATCGCCGGCTCGGGCTACGAGATGGTGGCAATCGACCCGGACGCGCCGGGCGGTGAGCTCTTTCGGGCCGTCACACTCGAGGAGTTCGTCGCCGCCGCTCCCTTCGAAGCGGTCGTGGCGAGTCGTGCCCTCCATCACATCCCCGATCTTCCGGGCGCGCTCGAGAAGATCGCGGGCCTGCTTCGGCCGGGGGGCCGCCTGATCCTCGACGAGCACGCGTGCGACCGCCTCGACGAACCGACGGCCCGCTGGTACCTCGAGCGGCGTCGAGCGAGCAAGGACGCCGCCCCGAGTTCGCTCGAAGCGTGCCTCGCCGACTGGGAGGCTGACCACGCTGACCTCCACGGGTACGCGGCGATGCGCGACGAGCTGGATCGCCGCTTCACCGAGCGCTTCTTCACCTGGATGCCCTACCTGTACGGGGAGCTCGCCGCCGTCGAGGAAGAGGAGGAGCGCGCCCTCATCGAGGCGGGCGCGATCCAGGCCATGGGCTTTCGCTACGTCGGCGATGTGGGTGCGTCGATCGGGGCCCCGCCCGTTCGTCACTAGAGTGACACGCGATGACGAAGACGATGAAGCATGCGGCCTTCGGCCCTGAGCTCTTCTCGTTCCTCGCCGACCTGCGGGCGAACAACAACCGCGAGTGGTTCGCGGCCAACAAGGACCGGTACGAGGAACACGTCCTCGAGCCGGCGCTCGACTTCATCAACGCCTTCGCGCCGCGGCTGGAGAGGATCAGCCCGCACTTTCGCGCCGTCGCGCGGCCGAGCGGCGGATCGCTCTTCCGCATCTACAGGGATACGCGCTTCTCGAAGGACAAGACGCCGTACAAGACCAACCTCGGCATCCATTTCCGCCACGAAGCCGCGAAGGACGCCTACGCGCCCGGCTACTACCTCCACATCGGCCCGGGCGAGGTCTTTGCCGGAGGCGGCATCTGGCACCCGGGCACCGAGGCAGCGACGCGCATCCGCGAGGCGATCGTCGCAGACTCGGAGCGTTGGAAGCGCGCCACGCGCGGCCGTGCCTTCGCCAAGCGGCTCGAGCTCGGCGGCGACTCGCTCAAGCGCGTCCCGTCCTGGGCGGACTCCGAGCACCCGCTTGCCGAGGACCTCAAGCGGAAGGACTTCTTCGCCTGGGCCCGTCTCAGAGAAGACGACGTCGTCGCTCCCGGCTTCGTGGACGAGTACGCGCGGATCTGCCGCACCGCTGCACCTCTGCTGCACTTCCTCTGCGACGCGCTCGAGGTGCGGTACTAGTCCCAGGCCAGCGGCAGCGCAGAACTAAAGGTTGGCGGAGCGCGACCGATGCTGTTAGCGGGCCGGGGCGTGCACGATCCTCGTGTTGGCCGCAAGCCACGAGGGCCACGCCCCGGCCCTAGTAGGAGGGTTTCGCGGATCACGCTGTCGCGATGGATCGGCACCTGTGGGGCACGGATCCGTCGCCAGGAACTCCCTCACCAAAGAGCCGAAACCGCCGGGCCAGCGCGTCAAGGTTCCCGTCGAAGTCTCTGGAGTCGCTCAAGCCGCCGTGGAGCAGGACGAGGGCGTCGCCGGCCCCACGCTCCTCGTACCAGGTGCGCACACCGTTCAGATCGACATAGGCGGAGCTCATCGACGATTCCGTCACGAAGCCGCCACGGCCTGATCGTAGTACCGCCTGACGCTCGAGCCGATCCGCGAGACGTCCGTACCGTAGACGTGGATCGAGATTGCGGTGTCGTCGCCGACGTTCCGGACGCGATGGATGTCGCCCGGCGGAGCGAACCCGCTGACGTCGCCCTCCCGATTCGTCTTGGCGCCGACCTCGACGAGGCATCCTCTCTCCTCGTCGAGCACGAAGAGCTCTTCGTGCTCTGCGCCTTGGAGGACTCCGAACACGCACCAGGTCACGTGATCGTGGATCGGCGTCACCTGGCCGGGGCGCCAGACGAGGCCGACGATCGAGAAGGCCCCGCCGGGCTCGGAGTAGAGGAGGTGGCTTCGGTAGCCCTGCGGGTGCCCGAGCCGCTGCTCGGGACCGAGGACGTCCGGTGACGGTAGATGCCGAGCGAGCTCGGCGGCAACCAGCCGAGCCGTCTCGCGCCAGTCCTCCTGCCGGCTCACGACGGCGCGGACGGCGGCGATCAGCTCGTCCAGCCCGGACGGCACTGGTCGAGGCGGATCGACCTTCCGCTCGCCTGGCAACGTGGTCGTCTGGCTTCGGGCCCTCATGATCGACGCGTCATTTCCTGTAGACCCCCGACCGGTCAAAAGCTCATCGCGCGGCACCGCGGCCGCCGGCGGTCAAGTGATCAGGAGCACTAGACTGTCTCCGGTTTCGACCGGTGAAGACTGCCCAGGAGAGCTCCAAGCTCGACGACGAGCCGGTATCCGCAGGGCTCGATCTCCGTGAGCGAGAGGCGGAGATCGCGGCTGTCAAGACACTGATCGACCACCCGTCTGAGCAGGGCCGGCTCCTGGCGATCGAGGGGCCCCCGGGAATCGGCAAGACGTCGCTGATTCTCGAGTCGCAGAAGCTCGGGCGGCAGGCCGGGCTGCACGTCTTCGGCGCGCGCGGCTCCGAGCTCGAGAGCACGTTCTCGTTCGGAGTGGTGCGGCAGCTCTTCGAGCCGTTTGTCGTCCAGCTCGCCGAGGACGACCGGGACGCGCTGCTCAGCGGCGCAGCGGGGCTCGCGAAACCCCTCTTCGAGCCGGCCCGGCTTGCGGCCGAGCCGTCGGAGAGCGCCTCGCTGGCGATGCTCCACGGCCTCTATTGGCTAACGGCGAACGTTGCCGCCGACAAGCCGGTCTTGCTCGCGATCGACGACCTGCATTGGTGCGACCCGCCCTCGCTGCGCTGGCTGGCCTACCTGCTGCCGCGACTGGACGGGCTCGAGCTCTCGATCGTCGTCGGGCTCCGCCCGGCCGAGCCGGGCGAGGACCCCGCCCTCCTCGCCCGGACGGTGCTCGATCCGGCAGCCACCGTCGTGCGACCGGCTCCGCTCAGCAGCTCGGCGGTCGCCGAGCTCGTGCGGGAGACGCTGTCGCAGGAGGCCGACGACGACTTCTGCGCGGCTTGCCACGAGATCACGGGCGGAAACCCGCTCCTCGTGCGGGACCTCCTGGGCGTCGCGGCTGCCGAGGGCCTGGTCCCGATCGCAGCCGGCGTTCCTCCTCTGCGGGAGCTCGCCGGCCGCGCGGGGTGGCGTGCGGTCTCGGCTCGCCTCTCGAGCCTCTCGCCGGCGGCAACCACGCTTGCACAAGCCGTTGCCATCCTCGGCGAGGACGTCGAGCTGCGCCTCGCCGCCGCGCTCGCCGACCTGGTCGACGAGGGCGCATCGAAGGCGGCCGCCGACCTTGCGCGGGCCGATCTCCTGCGCCCCCAACCGCCGCTCGGCTTCCTTCATCCACTAGTCCGTCGAGCCGTGTACGAGACGCTCACGCCGCTCGAGCGAGACCGCGGCCACGCCCGTGCCTCGCAGCTCCTAGCCGAGTCGGGCGCGGAGCCGGAGCGCGTGGCGGCTCACCTGCTGCTGACTCCTCCCGCCGCGGACCCACAGATCGTCACCCGGCTGCGGGACGCTGCCGGTTGTGGCCGGACTCGTGGCGCCGCGGAAAGCGCGGTCGCGTACCTCCGGCGCGCGCTCGCGGAGCCGCCGCCCGAGGGCGAGCGAGCCGACCTGCTGCTCGAGCTGGGCTCGGCCGAAGCCCTCGTGGGCGGCGACGCCGCGGTCGACCATCTGACCGAGGCGCACGAGCTCGTCGACGACCCGATCCTGCGAGCAAGGACGGCGTTCCTGCTCGGCCGCCAGCTCTTCTTTCTCCGTCCGGACGAGTCCGCAGCCGTGTTTACGCAGGCGCTGGACGAGCTCTCTGGCCTGGACGCAGAGGCCGAGTGGATCCTCGAGGGTGCCCTGATCTCGAGCTCCCTCTCGGAGCCAGAGCTCTATCCCGAAGCGCTGAGGCGGCTCGATCGCGTCCGCGGTAGGGCTCGAGGCACTGCGGCGACGCTGCCCGAGCGATGGCTGCTGGCTCTCCTCGCCTACTGTGACGCTCGTGCCAACGCACCGGCCGCGGGAGCCGTCCCTCTCGCGCGCAGAGCGCTGGCCGACACGTTGCTGCTTCCGGAGGGGACGTCGGCAGGACACTGCCTGGCCGCCAACGTGCTGGCGATGGCAGATCTGGAGGAAGCCCTGCCCACGTACGACGCTGCGATCGCCGACGCACATGAGCATGGCTCGATCCTGGATCTCGCCCTCGCCAAGGCGTTTCGGGCGCAGACGCTCCTCTCTCGAGGCGATCTGGCGGATGCGGAGACCGATGCACGGGAGGCGCTGGAGGCCTGCGAGGCTTGGGGAGCGTCCGCGGGGCTCGCCGACTCGCTCGCGGTCGTCCTCTCGGACGCTCTTGTAGAGCAAGGCAAGCTCGACGATCCAGCGGCCACGCCCGCAGCGAGCCCGCCGATCTACTTCTTCCTCGACAACTGGGCGCGCGCCCGGCTGGCAAGCGACCTGCCCGGCGGCCTGGAGGAGCTGCTCCAGGCCGCCCATCGCTTCGAAGCGGTGGGCGGACGCAACCCCGCGTTCATGGCTTGGCGTTCGCAGGCCGCCCTCGCCTTGCTCGAAGGGGGCGAACGGGAAGAAGCAGGCCGCCTCGCGGGCGAGGAGCTCGAGCTTGCCCGCGCCTGGGGCGCCCCCCGGGCTCTCGGCGCCGCCCTGCGCGCCGCCGGCCTCGTGGCCGGAGGCAGGGAGGGCCTGGCGCTCCTCACCGAGGCAGTGGAGGTCTTGGCCGGGTCCCCGGCCAAGCTCGAGCACGCGAAGGCGCGCACGGAGCTGGGCGCCGCCCTCCGCCGCGCCAATCGCCGCGCGCAGGCGCGTGAGCAGCTTCGCCGCGCGGTCGAGCTGGCGACGATCTGCGGTGCCGCGCCACTCGCGGCGCGGGCCGAGACCGAGCTGCTCGCCACCGGGGCGCGGCCGCGGCGAATTGCCCTGAGCGGCGTCGAGTCGCTCACCCCAAGCGAGCGACGCGTCGCGGAGATGGCGGCGAAAGGGCCCACCAACCGGGAGATCGCCCAAGTCCTCTTCGTCACCCCGAAGACGGTCGAGGTGCACCTCTCGAGCGCCTACCGCAAGCTCGGGATCAGCTCGCGCGCACAGCTCTCCGCGGCGCTCGCTAAACCGGCTCGCGCGTAGATCGCTCCGCGACCCTCCCACCCTCGTCTTAGGGGGCCGCAGAAAACACTAGGTGTGGCACTCGGGAGCGTCCACGATGCGGGCGCGGCCGCGCACGAGCACGATCGATGCATGCAGCGCGTCCACATCGACATCGGCACACACACGCAAGCGACCCCAGAGGCTGTGTTCGAGCTCCTCGCGGACGGAGCCACCTGGCCCGCTTGGTCACCGATCGAATCCTTCGAGCTCGAACGGCATGGCGATCCGACTCCCGAAGGCGTCGGGGCCATTCGCGCTTTCAGGGAGGGGCCGAGGACCCGACGCGACCAGATCATCGAGGTCGTCCCCGGTCGACGCTTCTGCTACGTCACCCTGTCGGGAACGCCGGCCCGCGACTGCGAGACCCAGGTCGATCTTGACGGCTCGCGGGAAGGGACTGCGATTCGCTGGCGGGCGTCGTTCTGTCCGAGGATTCTCGGCACCGGCTGGCTTGTGAAGCGCGGGCTTCGCCACTTTCTCGAGGACTGCGCACGAGGTCTCGCCCGTCACGCCTCTCGGGATCGGGCGACGACTATCCCCGCGAGCCTTCTTTGGCCCGAGGACGACTGGTGGGGCCTGGGATCGCCACCGGTGAGAACCCCGGGCGACGAAGGAGTCAGCTCGTGACAGAGCGGCAGAGAATCCGATGAGTTTCGCGTTTGGCGGGGGTCTGACCTAGGCGGACGACCACCGAAACGAGGAAGACGCGTACTAGGAGGCCCGCCTCGGAATCCCCCCGGTTGTTCAGCAGGCAGGAGCGCGCTGTCCTCGGCGTTCTTGCTCTCGCGACGGCCGTGGGCGGCACGGGCTCGCCGCGGGCGGGACTGCGGGCGCTCTGCTCGGAGCCGAGCTGGCCGGATCGGATGCGGCGGCAGGGATTCCCCTCGGGCTTCTGGTCGTCGGCTCCGCCGCGGCCGCGCCGTTGATCTCGTACGCGACGCCGCGAATCGGGCGCGCGCTGAGCCTGACGCTCGGCTATCTCGTCGGCGCGGCCGGCGCGGCGGTGGTCGTCGTCGCCGCAGTGGTCGAGAGCTTCGCTCTCCTGCTGGTCGGCAGCGTTCTTGTCGGCGCGGCCAACTCGGCGATCTTCCTCACCCGTTACGCGGCGGCCGACAGCGTCGGGCCGGGCATCCGCGGGCGGGCGCTTGGAACCGTGTTCTTCGCGACTGCCCTCGGAGCCGTCGCGAGCCCACTCTTGCTCGGCCCGAGCGGCGACCTTGCCGAGGCGCTTGGACTGCCTCGGCTGAGCGGCCTCTACGCCGCCGCGCTGATCGCCTTCACGCTCGCCGGCCTCGTGCTCGCGGCCGGGGCGTACGCACGGATCGTCGAGTCCGGGCCGAGAGCCCTCGGCCCGGATGAGGGCATCCCGGTGACCCGTCACGATCTTGCGGCGGGGCTCCGAGCCGCACGCGCGAGAGCCGCCCTCCTTGTGCTCGGCGCGACCAACTTCGTCATGGTCGCCGTGATGGCGATCGCCCCCGTGCACCTGGACGACCACGGCCACCGCCTCGAGTTCGTGGGCGTCGTCATCTCCGTGCACGTGGCCGGCATGTTCGCGCCCTCACCGATCTCCGGTTGGCTCGCCGACCGAGTCGGGGCGATTGCAGTCGCCGGCTTCGGCTTCGCACTTCTGGCAGCCGCGGGCCTGGCCGGCGCCCTCATGCACGCGGAGAGCGGGATGCAGGCGAGCGGAATGCTCGTGCTTCTGGGCTTGGGCTGGAACTTCGGCATCGTCGGCGGAAGCACCTTGCTGTCGGCATCCACGACGCCCAGGCTGCGCCCACACGCCGAGGGCATCGGAGAGGTCGCGATGGGCATCGCGGCCGGCGTCGGCGCTCCGATCGCAGGGATTCTGGTTGCGGGCGGCGGCTTCGCATCGCTCTCGCTCGCAGCAACTGCCGTCGCGATCAGTGCCCTCGTCTACCTGCGTCGGCTGACACAAGCCCCGCGGGCGGCGGCGACAGAGCTCCGCTGAGTGCGGATAACCGCACCACCTGACGCCTGGTCACCCCACCGCCCTCGCGCGCCGCTCCTGCGAGCCTCTTGAAGTCGCTCCGATACCGGTCTCGCGAAGAGAGATGTCGTTCGTGCTGCACACACGCTGGAGCTGCCCGTGCTGGCCGTAGAGGCCGTCGACATCAGCTGGCTCCTCGTCTGCGCGGGGCTCGTCCTGTTCATGCAGGCGGGCTTCACCGCGCTCGAGAGCGGCCTCGTTCGATCGAAGAACTCGATCAACGTCGCGATCAAGAACTTCGCGAACTTCCTGGTCGCGGCGTCGCTCTTCTGGCTCTTCGGCTTCGGGCTCATGTTCGGCTCGAGCGAAGCCGGGCTGATCGGCGGGTCGTCGTTCTTCTTCGACAGCGACACCGCCTTCCTGGTCGCGTTCTTCGTCTTCCAGCTCGGGTTCATCGGGACCGCGACCACGCTCATGTCGGGGGCGGTCGCCGAACGCATGCGCTTCGGGAGCTATCTCGTCCTGGCGACCTTCGTCGCGGCCGTGGCGTACCCCGTGTTCGGCCACTGGGCCTGGGGTGACGCAGCGTTCACCGAGCAGGTCGGCGACTCGGACGGCTGGCTCAGAGAGCTCGGCTTCGTCGACTTCGCGGGGTCCTCGGTCGTGCATTCGACGGGGGGCTGGGTCGCCCTCGCGGCCATCATCATCCTCGGGCCCAGGATCGGGCGCTTCGGCGCCGGTGCGGTCCCCATCCGCGGCCACGATCTTCCACTCACCACCCTTGGGGTCTTCGTGCTGTGGGTCGGTTGGTACGGATTCAACGGGGGCAGCACGTTCGGGCTCACGAGCGAGGTGCCTGCCGTGATCCTCAACACGACCTTGGCGGCCACCTTCGGCGGCTTGGTCGGGATGACCCTCACGTGGCGCCTCGACCGGCGTCCCGACGTCGTGACGATCATGAACGGTTCGCTCGCCGGCCTCGTCGGCATCACGGCGTCGGCCGACATCATGAGCCCGTGGAAGGCCGCCCTCGTCGGAGGCGTGGCCGCCGTGGTCATGCAGCTCGTGACGCTGGCGCTCGAGCGCATGCGGATCGACGACGCGGTCGGCGCCGTGCCGGTTCACCTCGGAGCGGGCATCTGGGGAACCTTGGCGGTCGGCCTCCTCGGTGACGCCGACGGCTTCCCGGTCGCCTCGAGCCGCGTCGAGCAGATCGGCATCCAGCTCCTCGGGATCGGGGTGTGCTTCGTGTGGGCGTTCGGAGTGGGCTTCGTGGTCCTCTCGCTCATCAATCGGCGCTTTCCGTTCCGCATCGACCGGGAAGGAGAGCTTGCCGGGCTCAACATCGCCGAGCACGACGCGAGCACCGAGATCACCGATCTCCTGTCCGACATGGACGAGCACCGTCGAACCGGCGACTTCGCGCAGCCGGTTCGCGTCGAGCCCCACACCGAGGTCGGCCAGATCGCAGCGGAGTACAACCGTGTCCTGGCCGCGATCGGACACCGCAGGGACTCGCTGCAGCTCCTTCAGCGGACCGCAGCCGCGGCGAACGAGTCGTCGACGATCGACGAGGCGATGACCGTCGCTCTGGACGAGGTGTGTCGGTTCACCGACTGGCCGATCGGCCACGCGTTCCTCCTCAGCCGGGACGATCCGACGCAGCTGGTCTCGACGGGCATCTGGCGCATCGACGACGAGAACCGGTACCACGCGTTTCGGGTCGCGACCGACGGCGAGCGGATCCGGGTGGGCAGCGGCCTGCCGGGCGTGGCGTTCGAGGCAGGGAAGCCGGTCCTCGTCTCGAGCGACGACCTGCTCGGGCACCCTCCCGGATCGGCGAGGTTGACGGTCGTCTCGCTGGAGTCCTCGAGGAACGGTAAGTCGACGCCGGTCGTCGTTCCCCTCGAAGGCATCCGGGGGAACAGGGCGGCGGAATGGATGGAGCTGGGCCTTCGCGCAGGGCTCGCCGTCCCGGTCATGGCAGGCCCGAACGCCGTGGGCGTCCTAGAGTTCTTCTCCGACGAGCCCTTGGTGGCGGACGCCGAGCTCCTCGAGCTGTTGCTGAGCGTCGGCACCCAGCTCGGGCGCGTCGTCGAGCGTCAGCGATCCGAGGAGGCTCGGCTCCGGGCCCTGGTCGACAACATGCCGGCCATCGTCTACCTGCGCGACGTCGGTGGGCGGTTCATTCTCGTCAACCGCCAGTACGAGGAGTTCTGGGGGCTCCGCGACGACGACATTCGAGGCAGGACGCTCTTCGACGTCGACGGGATGACGGAGGTCGACATGAAGCCCGGCGTCAATGCCCGGGTCGACCGTGAGGTCCTGGCGAGCCGCGAGCCGCAACGGCGCGAGTCACACGTCGTTCGGGAGGGCAAGGAGCACGTCCTCGCCAACGTTCACTTCCCCGTGTTGGACAGTGGCAGGCAAACCGTTGCCGTCGCGGGCATCGACATCGACATCACCGCGCAGAAGCGCAACGAGGCGGAGCTGGCCGAGCTGCTGCGGCGCGTGGAGATGGCCCGCGATGCGGCGATGGAGGCGGCATCCGCGAAAAGCCGGTTCCTCGCCAACATGAGCCACGAGCTCCGAACGCCCCTGAACGCCATCATCGGCTTCACCAAGATCGTGTCGCGAAACGCGGAGGAGCTGCCCGAGAAGCAGGTCGACAACCTGTCCAAGACCCTCGTCAGCGCCGAGCACCTGTTGGGGCTGATCGACCAGATCCTCGATCTCTCCCGCGTCGACGCCGACAAGGTGATCCTCGACGTCGCCGAGACGGAAATCGCCGACGTTCTGTACGAGGCCGCAGATTCCCTCGAGCCGCTCCTCGACAGCCCGCGAGTCGACCTCGTCCTGGAGGCCGACCCGGCGCTCCCTCCCGTGGTGACTGACCGGGAGAAGGTCAAGCAGATCCTCCTCAACCTCCTCAGCAACGCCGTGAAGTACACGGACGCAGGATCGATCGCCGTGCGCGCGGCGGCCGTGGACGGGCGGCTACGGGTCGACGTCTCGGACACCGGGGTCGGAATCCCGCCCGACGAGCTCGGGAGGATCTTCGACGAGTTTCACCGAGCCGATTCGACGGAAGCGCGAAAGCGCCGTGGAACCGGTCTGGGCCTGACGATCTCGCGTCGGCTCGCCCGGACGCTCGGGGGCGACGTCACGGTCGAGAGCCGACTCGGTGTCGGATCGACGTTCACTCTCGACCTGCCAGTGAGCCAGCGGAGGGACACGTGAGGAAGCGGCTGCTGATCGTCGAGGACAGCGACCTCAACCGTGATCTGCTCGCACAGATCTTCGAGGGCGCCTACGACGTCGAGCTCGCCTTGGACGGCCAGACCGCCGTCCAGGTCGCGGCGGCCAGGCCCCCGGACTTGATCCTGATGGACATCGGCCTGCCGAGGCTGAGCGGCCTGGGCGCGGCGCGCGCGATCCGAGCGGCCGGGGCGGCGATTCCCATCATCGCCGTGAGCTCGCGGGTCATGCCGGGAGACAAGGAGCGGGCATTCGACGCCGGCTGCGACGAGTTCGTCGCGAAGCCGATCGACGACGTGGCTCTTACGGAACTTGTGGAACGGATCGCGGGACGATGAGGACACCGTCCTTGGAGCGGCCGGCGCGGATCTTGATCGTGGACGACGAGCCGCTCAACGTCGACTACCTCGAGCAAGAGCTCGACGGCCTCGGATTCGTCACCGATACCGCCGCAAACGGGCTCGACGCGCTCGACCGAGTGGCCGCCGCCCCACCCGACCTTGTCCTGCTCGACGTGATGATGCCCGAGCTGGACGGCATCAGCGCGCTCCGGATCCTCAAGGACGATCCGGAGACGATGCTCATCCCGGTCGTGCTGATGACGGCCCTGAACGCGGTCGAGGACCGCGTGCGAGGCATCGAGGCCGGGGCCGACGATTTCCTCTCGAAGCCGGTCGACGATCGGGAGCTTCTGGCCAGGATCAATACGGCTCTGAATCTCAAGCGGACGATCGACGAGACCGTCGGCGAGCTCCGCAGCATGAATGCGCACCTTGAGCGCGACGGCCGACAGGAGCGTGAGGTGGCCGTCCTCGCCGTCGACCTGCGCCTGTCCCAACCGGGCCTGCCGGACGAGGCGGTGGGCTTCGTCGGGCGCCGCCGAAGGGAGGCGGCCGAGAAGCGGATTCGCGCTCTCGGAGGGATTCCCAGCGGAGGCTACGGCGGCTTGCTCGTTGCCGTCTTCGACGGGAAAGATCCGCGAGCCCGCTCGATCGCGGCCCTCGAGGCGGCGCTCGCCGTCTTGGAGGAGCGCTCGGCGGCCGCCCGACCGGGCGGGTCACCGGAGGTGGCCGCCGGCGCCGCGGTCACCGTGGGCACCGCTCGCGTCGGCTCGACGCGCGTGAGCCGGGGCGGCCGGGCGGCCTGGGTGTACGGAGCCGAGGGTGAGCCGGTCGAGCGTGCCTCTGACCTCGCGCGGCGTGCCCAGACCGGCGTGCTCGTGGCGGACGACGCAGCCGCGGCCGTGCGCGACAGGTTCAGGCTGCAGCCGGCAGAAGGGGCGTACCGAGTCCTGGGGCCGAGCACGGCCGGCGCGGGGGACGTCGGCGCGGCCCAGAGTCGTCGGATTCTCACCATCCTCATGACGGACATCGTCGGCTCCACGAAGGCGGTCGAACGGCTCGGCGATCATGCGTGGGCGGAGCTCCTCGCCGCTCACGAGCAGGCGACCCGAAAGGAGCTCGCCCTCTTCGGCGGCGAGGAGATCGACACGACCGGAGACGGCCTGCTGATGGCATTCGACATCCCGGGCCGGGCGATCCGTTGTGCGCTTGCCCTGCGCGACCGGCTGGCGGAGCTCGGCTTGACGATTCGGGCCGGCGTCCACACCGGGGAGGTCGAGCACGTCCAAGGAAGGCACCGCGGCATCGCCCTGCACATAGTCGATCGGATCACCGCCAAGGCAAGCCCGGGAGAGATCCTGGTCAGCGCCACGACGCGCGAGCTCGCCGCCGGTGGCGGGCTGGTCTACATCGATCGGGGCGTGCATGCGCTCAGGGGCGTATCCGAGCCCAGGCGGCTGCATGCGGTCGTCGAGCAGCGCATCGGAATCGTCCCGGAGCCGTCGGCACGCGAACGACGGTCTGGAGGCGAGGCGCCGTACCCGTCGGGCCTGACCGAGCGCGAAGTCGAGGTGGTGAGGCTCGTCGCCCTCGGGCTCACGGACTCCGAAGTGGCGAACCAGCTCTTCCTCAGCGTTCGCACGGTCAACGCCCACCTGCGCTCCATCTATCGCAAGGTCGGCGTGCGGTCTCGCGCCGCGGCCGGTCGCTTCGCCGAAGAGAACGACTTGCTCTAGGGGGTGGCGACACGCCCGACGAGGGCTGGCAGATAGGCAACCGAATCGGCAGAAGCGCCGATGTCCTCGGTCCGGCGCCGACGTACCGTCGCTCCGTGGTTGCGACGACGTCCATCCCCCGGCTCGGAAGCCCGGTGGCCGTCGGGCTCCTACGACGCCGGTGCGACGGTCGGCACGGTGATGTCGGGCCGGTTCCTGCTCGCCGCTGCGTTTCTCTGGCTGCTCGTCTCGCTTCCAACCCTGGCCCGCGTCGATCAGGACGCCGCGCGGCAGTGGCTGTCGAGACCGTCCCTCGCGGGTGCCCACTAACCGTATCGATGCCCCTGGAGGATCCATGTACCCCCACATGACACAGCTCGAGACCCGGCTCCGGAGGCTCAACGAGGAGATCGAGCTCGTCGACGCTCGTCGTGAGCCGAGCGGCGTAGCCGCCACGTCGACCTCTCCCCTACGCGACCGTCCGGCCGAAGATTGGGGAGCTGATTGGGGGAGCTCCCCGAGGCGACGGTCAGGACTCCGGCGTACGGTCGAGACAGCCTCGTGAGCACCATCGAGATCACTCAAAGGCACGATCTGGACCCGGTCGTCGCGGCGGCGACAGAGGGCGACGAGTCCGCGTTCTCCGAGCTGGTAGCCCGATATCGACGCGAGCTGGGTGTCCACTGCTACAGGATGCTCGGCTCGCACGAGGACTCGGAGGACCTGATCCAGGAGACGTTCCTGCGCGCTTGGCACAGGCGCGAGAGCTTCGCCGGTCGGTCCTCCTACCGGACGTGGCTCTACCGGATCGCGACCAACGCCTGCCTCACCGCGCTCGAGCGCCGGGCCCGCCGGCGGGAGACCGCCCCGCGGCCGGCCGTCGCTCCGACCCCGTTAGACCTCGACCGGTTGCTCGAGGAGACCGCGACTGCAGACCCCGGGCCGGAGATCGAGGTCGTTGCGAAGGAGACGTTCGAGCTCGCGTTCCTCGTTGCCGCCCAGCACCTGCCCCCGAGGCAACGAGCGGTGCTGTTTCTGCGCGACGTTGTCGGCTGGTCGGCGAAGGAAACCGCGGAGTTGCTGGACACGAGCGTCGCGTCGGTGAACAGCGCCCTGCAGCGCGCCCGGAGGACGCTGAGGGAGCGCCTGCCCGAGCACCGGCTCGAGTGGCAGCTTCGACCAGCAGGAGAGCGACGTGGCTCGGGCCGGTGACGAGCTTGTCAACCCGGCAACCGGGTTGCGAACCGTGTTCCGGGAAACCTCGCAGACGACCAACGGTGCGCTGCTTCAGGTCGACTGGATCGGCGACCCAGGCTGGACGACTGGTCCCGACCACGTCCATCCCCACCAAGAGGAGCGCTTCGAGATTCTCTCCGGCACGGTGGCCCTGCGGGTCGCCGGGGCGGACCGGATCCACGCCCGAGGCGACGCGGCCGTGGTCCCCGCGGGCGTTGCGCGTGCCGCGTGGAACGCGGGCGAGGGTGCCGTGCACGTCCTCGTGGACTTCAGACCTGCGCTCAGGACCGAGGTGGTCTTCGAGACGTTGGCAGGCCTCGCCCGCGACGGAAGGACGACGGCGGCGGGAGTCCCCAGGAACCCGCTTCGGCTGGCGCTTGTTCTCCGCCACTTCGAGGACGAGATCTACCTCGTCCGGCCTCCGCTGACCGTTCAGAGGGTGGTCTTGGGCCCCCTGGCCGCGATGGCGCAGGCTCTCGGCTACCGAGCGGAATACCCCTACCCCCAGAGCGGGCGGCACGAAGCGATGAGGAGGGCTTCGTGATCGACGACCGGATTCTCGTGACCGGAACGAGAGGAGTTGAGCGTTCAGTGACCACCGAGGGTGCACGGGCAAGGCCAACGCTGATCGCCGTCGGGACGGGCAAGACCGGCCGCCGCGTGGCGGAGCGACTCACCGCCCGCGGGCTCCCGACCCGCGTCGGCTCGCGCTCCGGCCACCCCCCGTTCGATTGGGCGGACCCGGAGTCGTGGGCGGGCGCGTTGTACGGCGTGGAGTCGGTCTACCTCTCCTACTACCCGGACGTCGCGCTTCCGGGCGCCATGGCCACGGTGCGCTCGTTCGCCGATCTGGCCGTGCTAGCCGGCGTCCGGCGCCTTGTGCTCCTGTCCGGCCGCGGCGAGGAGGAGGCACAGCGCGCCGAGCGAGTCGTCCAGGAGGCCGGCGTCGACTGGACGATCGTGCGCTCCGCCCGGTTCAGCCAGAACTTCAGCGAGGGCTTCCTGCTGGAGCCGCTGCTCACCGGCGAGGTGGCGCTCCCGGCCGGAAGCGTGCCCGAGCCGTTCGTCGATGCCGACGACATCGCCGACGTTGCCGTCGCCGCGCTGACCGAGGACTCCCACGCGGGGGAGGTCTACGAGCTCACCGGCCCACGGCTCCTCACCTTCGCGGAGGCGGTCGCTGAGATCGGCGAGGCGGCAGGTCGCGAGATTCGGTACGCGCCCCTCTCGGTCGAGGAGTACGCGACCGGGCTGGACGGGGACGTACCGAACGAGACCGCCTTCTTCCTGACCCACTGGTTCGGCGAGGTCCTGGACGGCCGCAACGCCTACGTGACCGACGGCGTCCACCGCGCGCTCGGCCGGGAGCCGCGGGATTTCGGCGACTATGCGCGGGCCGCCGCCGCCACCGGCGTCTGGAGCCCGCTGCCGGCCGGACACGTCGATGCAGCTTGAAACAGCCGCCAACCACTTCGGACACCGAGAGAACGTCGGCGTCGTCGTCGACCTGTTCTGGGGCCGCAGCGGGCTCGAGGACGAATTCCGCGTCGAGGTCCTGGACAGGCTCATGGGAGTCCGCTTCCTTCTCTACCCGAGGTCGGGAAGAGAGGCGATGCACGCCTTCTACCACCCGTTCGCGGCGGCGGCCGCCTCGAGGGAGCGCGGCCGGGGAGATCAGACTGCGAGGAGCGGCCGCTCGGGAGTCATCGCAGTCATAGTTCGAGCACATGAGACGACTGGTCGTGCAGGAGTTCGTGTCGCTCGACGGGCTCGCCGCGGGACCCGACGGCGGGGTCGAGTTCATCCCCGCGGCGACCAGCGGGGACGCTCTCCTCGCCGAGAACCAGATGCGGTTTATCGACACGATCGACACGATCGTGCTCGGGCGCACGACCTACGAGATGTTCGCCGGCTACTGGCCGACGGCGACCGGTGACGACAAGCCGTTCGCCGACAAGCTGAACGCCATCCCGAAACTCGTGTTCACGAAGACCCTGGATCGTGCGCCGTGGGGCTCGTTCGCGGAAGCGACGATCAGCAAGGAGGACGTCCGCGCGGAGATTCCACGCCTTCGCGAGCAGGAAGGCAAAGACATGGTCGTCTGGGGAAGCCTGAGCATCGTTCGATCGCTCGCGGAAGCGGGACTCGTGGACGAGTACCACCTGTGGCTGCTGCCCGTCGCCCTGGGTGGCGGAACGCCGCTCTTCGCAGCAGGCGGGTCGACGTCCATGGAGCTCCTCGAGGCCAAGACGGCGGAGAAGGGCGGGGTCCTGCTGCGCTACCGGCCGTCCTAAAGGGCGCCGGGACGATGATGGACACGAGGCACACCCCACATCGGGGGCCTCGCTCGCGGTTACGAAACCGTAAGGGCGCGGGCGCTCTGCGCGGGTACGTTCTCGGCGGTGTCGTGCTCGAGCGTCGGCCCTTCGATCGCCTCCCCGCCGGGCGACCGGGTGACGCGAAAGTTAAGGCGCCCGTAATGACTTGGCGCGCTGAAGCTGTTAGAACACTCGGACTTCCCCTGGCCGAGGAGGTCGAGGATGGCACGTGATACGAGCCTCGTTCTGGCGGCCATTCGAGACGATGCTGCAGCGCGCATCGCGGCCGAAGCTGTCTCGGTCGATCGCGACCGGAGCTTCCCGGAGGCGGGCCTTCGCGGCCTTGCTGTGGTCGGCGCCCAGGGCCTGGTCGTGCCCGAGTCCGCCGGCGGCTCGGGCGGCTCGTTGGCCGCGCTCGTCGACGCGTGCGAGGCGGTCGGCGCGGCCTGCGCCTCGACGGGCATGGTCTTCCTCATGCACTCGGTCACGGCGGCAACCGTCGCGGCCGGCGGGGGACCACGGGCCGAGCGCTACCTGCGCTCCATGGCGAGCGGAGAGGCGCTGGGGACGCTGGCGTTCAGCGAGCGCGGAACCGGCGCTCACTTCTACAGCCCGGCGCTCCGCGCGAGCCGCTCCAACGGTTCCGTCCGCGTCTCGGGGCGGAAGTCATTCGTCACCTCTGGAGCCCATGCCGACCTCTACCTCCTCCTCGTACAGGGTGAGGGCGACGGCCTCGACTGCTACGCGGTCGAGCGTGGCCAGGAGGGACTGAGCTTCGACGGGAGCTGGCTCGGCCTCGGGATGGCCGGGAACGCGAGCATCGCCATGGACCTCGACGTCCTCCTTCCCGAGGAGGCGCGCATCGGCGAGCCGGGGAAGGGCCAGGGGCTCGTCTTCGAGGTCGTGGCGCCGTTCTTCCTCCTGGGGCTCGCCGCCGTCAACCTCGGCATCGCGCGCGCCGCCTCGGAAACGGCAGTCGCGCATGCCCGCGATCGCCGCTATCCGGACGGGACGTCGCTCGCCGAGGTCCAGTTCATCCAGCACGAGCTCGCGGCCATGGACCTCAGCGTTCGCTCGTCGCGCCTCCTGGCCGACGATGCGGCAAGGCTCGGGGAGGCGGGCGATCCGGAAGCTCTCGTCGCCATCATGGAGGCCAAGGTCGCCGCGACTGAGACGGCGGTGGACGTGACCCAGCGCGCCCTGGAGGTCTGCGGCGGCCAGGGCTACACGCCTGCGCTTCCCATCGAGCGGCACCTGCGGGACGCCCGCGCGGGAACCGTCATGGCTCCGACGAACGCAGTGCTCAAGAGCTGGGTCGGGAAGGCGCTCGCCGGGTTGCCCGTTCCATGACGTATCGCGTCGGCGCCGTCGCGTACCACCCGCGCGTGGTCACGATCTGGGAGGACTTCCGCCGGTGGTTTGGCGATCAGGGGCTCGTCCTCGACTACACGCTGTACGCGACGTACGACGCGCAGGTGGACGCCCTCCTGGCCGGCGACATCGATGCGGCGTGGAACACGAATCTCGCCTACGTGCAGGTGCGAGAACGCTCCGGTCCCGCGTGCCGCGCGCTGGCGATGCGGGATACCGACCGGGACTGGACGAGCCACGCGGTCGTTTCGGCGGGCGCACCCACCGGCCTCGAGTCGCTTCGGGGCAAGCGCGTCGGCTTCGGCGATTCCGACTCTCCCCAGGCATGGATCCTCCCGGCCTTCGCCATGCGGCAAGAAGGTCTCTCCCCCGAGACCGACCTGCGGGCCGAGCGGCTCGATCGTGACCTGGGCAAGCACGGGGATACCGGCAGGGCGGAGCTCGTGCAGGTCGACCGCCTGCGCGCGGACGAGCTGGATGCCTGCATCGTCTCCAACTGGACGCTGAAGGCCCTCCGTGAGCAGGGAGACGGCGACGGACTCGACGTCGCCTGGACGTCGCCGCCCTTCCACCACTGCAATTTCACCGTCCTCGCCGGCTCGACGGCGCGCCACGACGACTTTCGCGACCTGCTCCTGGCCATGGACGCCGCCGATCCCGCGCTCTGCGACGCGATGCGTCTCGAGAACGTCAACCGTTGGCTCGAGGGAGACGAGTCGGGCTACGCCGACCTTGTCGAGGCCGTGCGGTGGGACGGCTCGTAGGGCTCCTGTCGCTCGCGGCGATCTCCGTGGCAGCAGCGGGCTGTGGCGGCGACGGAGGAGACGAGACGGGAGCCCCGGTGAGCTACAGCGAGGTCCAGGGCGTCTTCGAGAAGTACGGGTGCACCGGGTGCCACCCGGGGGTGAATCCCTCCCTCGACCTCACCGAGGGGAACTCGTACGACCAGCTCGTCGGCATTCCTGCCCTCGAGGATCCGACGCTCTTCCGGGTCGTCGCCGGCGACCCTGCACGAAGCTTCCTCTACCTGAAGCTCGGCGGCGAACCGCCCGTCGCCGACATCCCTGCGATCGGGACGCGCATGCCCCCGCGCGCGCCTCCGATCGACCCCGACGACCTGGATCTGGTCCGGCGTTGGATCCTCCAGGGCGCCAAGGACGTGGACGGGCGCACCGGCGGGCCTCAGGTGGCCACACCGGGAACCCCGCCCGGCGACCTCGACCGCGAGCTTGCGGGGGAGCCTGAGGGAAGCGCGACGATCGTGGGCTCCGTCGTCGACCAGCGTCGTGAGCCGTTGGAGGGCGCGCTGGTCACGATGCTCCTTGCCGGAGAGGATCAGGAGGGCGGCGAGGAGCACTACCGCGTCGCCGTCACCGACGCTCAGGGGCGCTTCGAGCTCGCCGACGCGCCCACCGGCCGGTTCCTGCTCAAGGCGTACGGGCCCGACACGATCTACGTGTCGCGCATTGTCGCGCTGGACGACGGCGAGCGGCAAGAGGTGCGTTTCGGCCTCCCGGACCGCGTGGTCGACAATCCGGCGATCTCGAACCCGAGCGTCGAGGGCACGACCCTGGCGATGAGCGTCGCGGGGAGCGACCTCGACGGCAACTACACCCTGGCTATCAACCCCCGAGCCGGCCTCGTGTTCGAGCTGCACAATGCCGGCAACGCGCCGGGGACCTGGAGCGCGACGATCGACCGGGAGCTCGGCGGCCCGTGGATCTTCATGGCGGTGGACGAGTCGTGCAACGTCAGCGAGTTCCTCACCGTCGCGGGCTAGCGATGCTGGCGGCGGCCCTCGTGGCGAGCGGATGCGGAGGCGGCGCCGGCGTGTCCTTCGAGGACGACGTGCAACCGATCTTCGACCGCAAGTGCACCGCGTGCCATCCGGTGAGCTATCCGTATCTCGACCTCCGCCCAGGGCGCTCGTACGACCAGCTCGTGGGCGTCTCGGCGCGCACCCGCCCCGCTTTCGAGCGGGTCCTGCCCGGACGTCCCGAGCTCTCGTACCTACTCACGCATCCCCCGGATCCATCGCTCGTCGGCCTCCTCACCGACGAGGAGCTCGAGCTCATCGCCCGCTGGATCGACGAGGGGGCGAGGGACAATTAGCCGCGTCCCGCTGCTTCCCGCCGACGAGGCGCCGCTGCTTGCCCGACGGTGGTACCGCCCTGACGGCAGCGCCTCGGCGCTCACGCGCTCGCTGGCGAGCGCCCCGGACGTGATGGAGACGCTCATGCCCTTCCTCGGCGCGATCATGGGCGAGAGCTCGCTCGACCTGCCCACGAAGGAGCTCGTGATCGTGCGCGTCTCGCAGCTGAACGGCTGCCGCTACTGCCTGGCGGCGCACCGCCCGGCGGCCCTCGAGGCCGGGCTCCCGCCGGAGCACGTGGACGCGATCTGCGAGAGCGCCCCGCTCGAGTCGCTGCCGTCGCGTGAGGACGCGATCGTCTCCTGGGTCGACCAGGCCGTCCGCGACCCGGGCGGCGCGACCGACGAGCTCGTCGGACGCACGCTCGAGCACGTGCGTTCAGACCAGCTCATCGAGCTGACGCTTCTCGCCGGCGCGATCACGATGCTGAACCAGTACTGCACCGCCCTCGACATCCCGCCGCCGGAATGAGAGCCGAGCTAGAGACCGCAGTCGCGGAGGGGCGGATGGGTGACCGGCTGTGGCTCTACGCGACCTACCACTGCAATCTCGCCTGCGTCTACTGCCTCACCGAGTCGCATCCTGCAATCGCAGAGCGCCGAACGCTGACGCGCGAGACCATGGTCACCGCGGCCCGCGAGGCGCGTGAGCTCGGGTTCCGGTCGGTCGGGATCACGGGCGGCGAGGTCTTCATGCTCCCCGACTTCGCCGACACGATGATCGAGATCGCCCGGATCCTGCCGGTCGTCGCACTGACCAACGGCACCCTCTTCACGGACCGGCTCCTCTCCCGCGTCGAGCCGCTCGCCGGTCTTCCTGCGGCCGTTCAGATCTCCCTCGACTCGGACGAGCCGACCCGAAACGATGCCTTCCGCGCACCGGAGAACTTCGCCAAGGTCATGGACGCCATCCCGAAGCTCCTCGAGCGGGGGCTCGAGGTGCGGATCGCGACGACCGTCGAGTACCAGACGGAAGAGGAGCTCGAGCGCGTCTGCGCCTTGCACCGCAGGCTCGGGATCCCCGACGAGCATCACATCGTGCGCCCGGTCGTCAGGCGCGGCCGGGCGGCGGTGGAGGAGCTGGGGAGAGAGCTCGGGCCGTTCGACGTCCTTCCGGAGCTGACGCTCACCGCAGACGGGGCGTTCCTGCACCCGTTCGCGCCGACCGTCCGCCGCGGGGTCACCGACCTCGACCTGCTCGTCTCCCGCCAAGTCGCCCCGCTGGCAGCTCCCACGCGCACGTTTCTGCGCATCGTCGCCGACCAGCCGCTGGGCGACGACGTCGTCAGGAACCTCAGATGAGCGTGAGGCTGGGCCCTCGGTCGAGGGCCGCGCTCCTCGCGCTCCTCGGAGCTCTCGTCTTCGCGCTCCAGCTCGTCCTGCGCGGCGACAACGACATCACGACGCAGGTCGTCGGCCAGCTCGTCGCGTTCGCCCTCTTCCTGCCGGCGGCCGCTCTCTGTTGGCGGGGCCTCGGTCTCGGCCGTCTCGGGCTCCTGCTCGTGCTCGTCTTCGCCGTCGCGTTTCGCGCCGCCGCCTTCGAGCCCGCCGCGAGCCCGCCGCTCTCGACCGACGTCCACCGGTATGCCTGGGATGCCCGCGTTCAGGCGGCGGGGATAAATCCCTACCGCTACCCACCGGCGGATCGACGCCTCGCGCACCTGCGGGACGAGGAGGTCTGGCCGCGCATCAACCTCAAGTCGTGGCGAACGGTCTATCCGCCGGGCGCGGAGGCCGGCTTCCTCGCCGCCCGCGGTCTCTTCGGGACCGGCTTGCGGTCGAGCACATGGCTCCTCCTCCTCGGCGAAGCGGCCACGGTCGCTCTTCTCGTCCTCGTCCTCCGGCGCGAAGGCACACCGCCGGAGCGGGCGGCGCTCTACGCATGGCATCCGCTCGCCGTGTCCGAGGTCGCCGGCAACGGCCACGTCGACGGGCTCGCCGTCGTGGGGCTCGCCGGCCTCCTCGCCGCCTGGCAGGCACGACGGTTCGCGCTCGCCGGGCTCGCCCTCGCGCTCGCCGCGCTCGTCAAGCTCGGACCGGCTCTGCTCTTTCCCGCGCTCGCCCGCCGCGGCGGCCGGCGCTTCGTGCTGACAGGCGCAGCTGTGGGTGTCGTTGCTTACCTTCCGTACGCGAGCGTCGGCGCAGGCGTCGTCGGATCGATCGAGCGCTACGTGGACGACCAGGAGATCGGCGGGAGCATCTGGCCGCTACTATCGGATCATCTGAGCGACGCGCAAACCCAGGTCGTCCTCGGCCTGGCTGTCGCGCTCGTAGTGGCCGTCGTCGCCCTCAGGGAGCACGCCGCGCTAGAACAGGTCGCCCGCTCGGGGCTACTCGTGCTCGGAAGCCTGCTCCTCGTGCTCGCGTACGTCCAGCCGTGGCACGCGCTCTGGCTCCTCCCGTTCTTCGCCTTCACGGTTGCACCGGGGTGGCTCTGGCTCACGGGCACGCTCCCGCTCGTCTACCTGTACGGCCTCGAGCAGGATTTGCCGGAGTGGGTGCGACCGGTCGTCTACGGGCCGCTCGCCCTCTGGGTGCTGGTGAGGATCGTGGCGGCTCGGAGGACCTCGAGCGCACCGCCGCCGTTGGCCGCGCGGCCGAGCGTTGCCGTCGTCATCCCGGCGCTGAACGAACGGGCCGCGCTACCGCGCGTCCTCCACGAGCTTCCAACAGGGCTCGTCGACGAGGTGATCGTGGTGGACGGCGGATCGCAGGACGGCACCGTCGAGGCGGCCCGGGCTGCAGGCGCACGGGTGGTCGTCGAGGCTCGGCGCGGGTACGGGAGGGCGTGTGCCCTGGGCGCGGCAAGCACGGATGCGGACGTGATCGCGTTCCTCGACGGCGACGGCAGCGACGACCCTGCCTTCCTCCCTGCCGTGCTGGAGCCGGTCTTGGAGGGGCGGGCCGTCCTCTCTCTCGGGGCACGCACCCGCCGGGAGCCGGGAGCGCTGCTGCCGCACCAGCTCGTCGGGAACCGTCTCGTCGCGCTGCTCGTCCGGCTCGTCTACGGCGTTCGCCTCCGGGACATTCCGCCCATGCGGGCCGTGCGGCGCGACGTCCTCCAGGGCCTTGCACTCAGCGAGATGACGTACGGCTGGCCGACCGAGATGATCGTCAAGACCGCCCGCGCCGGGCTCCCCATCGCCGAGGTCGAGGTCGGGAGCCGGACTCGGCGCGGTGGAAAGTCGAAGATCGCGGGACGTGCTCTGCCCTCGGCCCTTGCCGGAGCGCGGATGCTCGCGGTGGTCGCGCGGTACGCATGACCCTCTGGGCGCTCACCGGCGGCAGCGGCTTTCTCGGGCTCCACCTGGCGCGGCGACTGCTCGCGAACGGCCACGCCGTGCGCTCGCTCGACCTCGAGCCGAGCGAGCTCGACGAGATGGAGAGTGTCGTGGCCGACGTCCGAGACGCGGCCGCCGCTAGGGCGCTGTGTCGCGGCGCCGACGTCGTCGTCCATGCGGCGGCCGCCCTGCCGATCCGCGGGTCACGCCGTCTCCTCAGAAGCGTCAACGTCGATGGCACCGCAACGGTGCTCTCCGCCGCAGCGGAGAACGGCGTACGGCGGGTCGTCTACATCTCCTCGGCGGTCGTCCTCCCGCGTCCGATCGAGGCGTATGGAGAGGCAAAGGCCGATGCCGAGCGACTCTGCTCCGAGTTCGCGGCCCGCGGCCTCGAGGTGACGATCCTGCGCCCCCAGGCGTTCGTCGGGCCAGGACGACTCGGGATCTTCGGCCTGCTCTTTCGCTGGGTCGTGGAGGGCAGGCGCATCTACATGCTCGGCCCGGGCGCGAACCGGTATCAGCTCCTCGATGTGCACGACCTCGTCGAGGCGGTTCTGCTGGCCGCCGAACGGCCCGTCGCCGGAGAGGCCCTCGCCCTCGGAGCCGCGGAGTTCGGCACGGTCGCGGCCGACCTCCAAGCGCTCATCGATCACGCCGGCTCCGGAAGCGTCCTCACGCCCCTGCCGGCCCGTCCGGCCCGCGCGCTGCTGCGGGTGCTCCACCTGGCCCAGCTCTCACCCTTGAGCGAATGGCACTACCGGACGGCCGACCGCGACTGTTTCGTCGACGTCTCGGCCGCCGAGCGCCGCCTGGGTTGGTCACCGCGCTACTCGAACCGCGAGGTGCTCGCCCGAGCCTACGACTGGTACGTCTCGGCTGCGAGCGGCGAGCACCGCCTCGGCTCGACTCACAGGACCGCCTGGGACGAGAAGGCGCTCGCGCTCCTTCGGAGGCTCTCGTGAGCCCGAAGGCACTGATCGTCGCGAAGGCGCCGATCCCCGGGAGAGCCAAGACGCGTCTCGTCCCCCCGCTCACGCCGCAGCAGGCGGCCGACCTCCAGGAAGCCCTCCTGCTCGACACCGTGGAAGCCTGCCGCGCCGAGGCCGAGACCGCGCTCCTCCATGCCGACCCGTCGGACGCGCCGGTGCTGGCGCGCCTGGTTGGGTCAGACGTGCCCCTGGTCCTCCAGGAGGGGCGCGGGCTCGGCGATGCGCTTCGGCTCGGCATGGCCCGCGGGCTCGCGGACGGGCCGGCGGCGCTCGTCTCCGCCGACATCCCCGCGTTCCCCGCCGGTTCCTTGTCCCGCGCGTTCTCGCTGCTGGAAGAGCGGGCGGCCGACATCGTGCTCGGCCCGGCGCTCGACGGTGGTTATTGGCTGATCGCCATGCGCGAGCCGTCCGCCGTCCCGTTCCATGAGATCCCCTGGTCGACCCCGGCCGCGTGTGCGGTCACGGTGCAGCGGTGCCGAGAGGGAGGCCTCGAGCTCGCCACGCTGGATCCGTGGCGAGACGTCGACACGACCGTGGACCTCGCCTTCCTCCTCCGCGAGGCCGACGGCCTACCGGCTCCGCGAACGGTCCGGGCACTCAGGGCGCTCGCTCTCGACGGCGCCGTTCCCGATCCGCCGGAGGCTCGGCTCGACACGAGTCGCCTCGTGGTGGGATCCCCGTGGCGGGCGGTGCTCGAGGACAGGCTTTCGGGCAACGCGGGCCGCAGTGCCAGCTATACGTACCTCGCCGTTCCGCGTGCGGTCTTCGTCGTCCCGGTCACGGACGCGGGCGAGGTCGTCCTCGTCCGCCAGTACCGACATCCCGTGCGCGACTGGACGCTCGAGGTCCCCGCCGGGTCGGTCGAGGACGGCGAGCAGCCTCTCGAAGCGGCGGCGCGCGAGCTCCTCGAGGAGGTCGGAGGTCGGGCGCGCGAATGGCGGCATCTGACGACGTTCTACTCGTCGAGCGCTCATCTCAGCCTGCGCTCGGATGCCTTCCTGGCCACCGGCGTCGCGCTCGAGACGCCGCAGCCCGGTGAGGAGGAGAATCTCGTCGTCGTCCGCATGCCCGTCGCCGATGCGCTCGCCCGCGCGAGGGCGGGCGACTTCGTCGAGGGTCAGACCGCGCTCGCCCTGCTCCTCGCAGCGGCCCATCTCGACCCGGGGATACGGCCATCGGGATAGGCATCCGGCGTGAAGTCGCTACTCGTCGAGCGGTTTCCCGATCAGCCAGTGATGACCTTCAGGATCAGCGACTCGTCCTTGCCGAAGGCCGTAGGGCTGATCGGCCACGGCAAAGATCTCACGCCCTCCCGCGCTCACCGCCCGAGCGGCGGTGGCGTCGGGGTCATCGACGATGAGGTTGATGCGAACCGTGGTCCCGTCGAGCGACGTCGGGCTCAGGTTGAACGCCTCCGGGTTCTCGTCGACAACGAAGAACCGCAGCCCGTCCATCGCCATCTCGGCGACCACATGCCCCGTCGGCGCTGTGAAGCGAGCTTGTTCGACGGCAGCGAATGCCTCGCGGTAGAACTCGATCGCCGCGACCGCGTTCTTGACGGTCAGCATCGGTGTGAGCGAGGAGGTGGTCATCTCGCCGAGGCTAGCACCGTACGCGCTCGTGCCCGGAGAAGCAGGTGCCGGGTTCCCGGCGCCCAGCTCTCGAGCCGGCGGTCAACTGCGGACAGCCTGGGCCCGGCGAGGGTGGCGAACGCGTCTCCCCGCAAGTAGGCGATCGGCTTCGTGCACTGCGGCCGCCGCGTCCTCGCCGGCACGGGCCCGCTCTCCACCGACCTCGAGGCCGTCCGAACGGAGCGTACACTCGGTGTCGTGCAGGTCTGCCCGAGCTGCGGTGAGGAGAATCCGGACCGATTCCGGCTCTGCGGTTTCTGTGGGGCCAAGCTCGAGTCCGAGGCCCCGCGTCAGGAGGCCCGCAAGCTCGTCACCATCGTCTTCGCGGACCTGGCCGGATCGACGTCGCTCGGCGAGGCGCTCGACTCCGAGTCGCTACGCGGGCTCATGACTCGCTACTTCGAGGAGATGCGCGGCGTGCTCGAGAGTAACGGCGGTGTCGTGGAGAAGTTCATTGGCGACGCGGTCATGGCCGTCTTCGGGCTCCCTATCGTGCGCGAGCACGACGCGCATCGCGCCGTCCGGGCAGCCGAGGAGATGCGAGTCGCCCTCTCCGGTCTGAACGACGAGCTCGAGACCGGCTGGGGCGTGCGCCTCGCGGCCCGGATCGGAGTGAACACGGGCGAGGTAGTCGCCGGCGACCCCGAGTCGGGCCAGCGGCTCGTCACCGGGGACGCGGTCAACGTGGCCGCGCGCCTGGAGCAGGCAGCAGGCGAAATGGAGGTCTTCCTCGGCCCGCTCACCTACCGGCTCGTGCGCGATGAGGTCGAGGCTGAGCCGGTCGAGCCGCTCGCCCTCAAGGGCAAGGCCGATCGCGTGCCGGCCTACAGGCTCCGCGGGCTCGCGCGCACCCACGGTCGCCCGCGTCGGCCCCCGGCGCCGCTCGTCGGCCGGGGACCCGAGCTCGCCGCGCTACGCGACGAGTTCTCCCACGCAGTCGACTCCAAGTCGTGCCGGCTCGCGACCGTTCTCGGCGATGCCGGCGTCGGCAAGTCGAGGCTCGTCGCCGAGCTCGCAGAGTCGCTGGACGGCGAGGCCGTCCTCCTACACGGCCGGTGCCTTCCGTACGGGCGGGGCATCACCTTCTGGCCCCTGCGAGAGGCTGTGCGCCAGGCTGCCGTCATCACCGACGAGGACCGGCCGGAAGAAGCGCGGGCGAAGCTCGTTCGCCTCGCCGGCCCGGAGGCCGCCGACGCGGTCGAGCGCGTCGCGTCGGCGATCGGGCTCTCCGACTCTCAGTTCGCCGTGGATGAGGTGTTCTGGGGCGCCCGCAAGCTACTGGAGACGATCGCTCGAAGGCAGCCGCTGCTGCTCGCGTTGGAGGACGTGCACTGGGGAGAGATGACCTTTCTCGAGTTCATCGAGCACTTGGCGACAGAGGCCGAGGAGGCCCCTATCCTGCTCGTCTGCCTCGCGCGACACGAGCTGCTCGAGGTGAAGGGCGATTGGGGCGAACGGGCGACCGAGCGGCGGATCCTGCTCGAGCCGCTTTCCGAGCAGGACGTGGGACGGGTGATCGAGAACGTGCTCGAGCAGGCCCAGGTAGCCAAGGACGTGCGCGCGCGAATCGCTGCCGCGGCAGAAGGCAATCCGCTCTTTGTCGAGCAGCTGGTCGAGATGATGATCGACGAGGGCCTCCTTCGCCGGCAGGACGACGCCTGGGTCGCGGAAGGTGACCTGCGCAGCGTCTCCATGCCGCCCACCATCCACGCGCTCGTGGCCGCGCGCCTCGAGAGGCTCTCCAGGCAAGAGCGGACCGTGATCGACGCGGCGAGCGTGATCGGCCAGGTCTTCGCCGAGCGGGCCGTCGTCGAGCTCGTCGCCGACGGCGTCGCCGAACCGATCTCTCAAGTGCTCGAAGCGCTCGTCCGCAAGCAGCTCGTGCGGCCGGAGCCCTCCGAGCTCATCTCTGACCGGAGCTATCGATTTCGCCACATCCTGATCCGCGACGCCACTTACAAGGGGATCCTCAAACGCTCTCGAGCAATCCTGCACGAGCGCTTTGTTGCCTGGGCAGACCGCGTCAACCAGGATCGCGACCGAGCCGTCGAGTACGAGGAGATTTTGGGATACCACCTGGAGCAAGCCCACCGCTGCCTCTCCGAGCTCGGCCCGCTCGACGAGCACGGACGCGAGCTTGGTATCCGGGCCGCGACTCGTCTCTCGTCGGCGGGCGGGCGGGCGTTTGCCCGCGGGGACATGCCGGCGGCTGCCAATCTGCTTCGCCGTGCCGTCACGCTCTTGCCCGCGGCGAGCAAGGATCGGCTCGCCCTCCTACCTGACCTCGCCGAGGCGATGCTGGCGATCGGGGAGTTCGCCTGGGCCGAGACCTTCCTCGACGAGGCGATCGCGACGGCAGGGGCGACTGGTGAGGCAGGGCTCGCGGCGAGCGCGCGAATTCTCCGGATTCGCGTCCGGAGCCACTCAGCCGTGCCCGAGGACTGGACGGGGCAGGTGGTCGTGGAGGCGAAGCGCGGGTTGCCGCTGCTCGAATCCGCAGGCGACGATGTGGAGCTGGCGCGCGCGTTCCGCATGCTCGCCTGGGCGAACGGGACAGCGTGTCAGTACGGGGAGGCGGCGGTCGCGGCCCAGCGGGCGATGGAATATGCCGCGCGCGGCGGTGACGAGCGGCAACGGCGCCACGCCGGGTCGCAGTACGCGATCGCGGCGCTCTACGGGCCCACGCCGGTCCCCGAGGCGATCTCCCGCTGCGAGGCGATCGTCGCCGATGCGGTCGGCGACCGCCGAACGCAGGGACTCGTGATGAGTCTCCTGAGCGGGCTCCGGGCGATGCAGGGCGACTTCGACCGCGCGCGGGACCTCTACACGCACGCGCGGATCATGCTCGCCGACCTCGGGCGCAGCGTCGTGGCCTCCTCCACCTCCCAGCAGTCCTGCGGGGTCGAGATGCTCGCCGGGGACCCCGCGGCGGCCGAGCGGGAGCTTCGCCGCGATTTCGCCGAGCTCTCGGAAATGGGCGAGAAGTACTTCCTCTCCACGGCCGCGGGCGAGCTCGCCCGCGCCGTGTACGCACAGAGCCGCTACGACGAAGCAGAGGAGCTCACCCTGATGGCGGAGGAGCTTTCGGCGGACGATGATCTCACGTCCCAGGCCCTGTGGCGCTCGGTTCGCGCGAAGGCGCTGGCACGCAAGGGCGCGGGCCGGGAGGCGGAGGAGCATGCGCGCCAGGCCGTCGAGCTCCTGCGTGGCACGGACGCCCTCGCTCTGCAGGCGGGCACACTCGAGGACCTCGCCGAGGTGCTCGCGGTCCTGGGCGTGGACGGGAGCCGCGAGTATCTGGAGGAGGCGCTCGACCTGTTCGAGCGGAAGGACGACGCCGTCTCGACCGAGCGATTGCGCGCGTCGCTGCGAACGCTCGACGCGACCGCCGTCTAGCTCCTAGTGCATTTTCCCGTTGTGAGCGGAGATTAGCGTGGCTTCGAAGCCGCTTCTCCCCAGATCGCGCACGTTCCAGAGGCACGGGAGCTCACTCGGTGACGGCGTGGCGGAGCTGCACCGCGTCCGGATGATCTCCAGCGCACACGTGTCGCAGGCGATGTAGAAGACGGCGAAGTTCCGCTCGTTCTGCTTCGCCGGCACGAGCTCGTCCGGCCAGCGGAGGATGAACTGGAGCGCGGGGTCGAAGGTGCCCGGGATCGAGGCGCTCACCCAGCCACCGCCTCGGCAGATCTCACCTTCCGGGCAGATGAACTCCGGCTCGTCCGTGATCGCAAGCGCCGCGGTTAGGGCGTCGTGCTGCGACGGGATTCTCGACTCCCCACTCTGGCCGCCTGCAGCAGCGAGGAGCTTCGTAGCGATCCCTCGGGGGACGAAGGAGCTCGCTCTGGGGCCTCCTAGGGCGAGCGTGGTCGCCTCCTCGGAGACAGTGACCGTATCCTCGTTGGGGTCCGGGCGCGGGCTGTCGCTGCCCCTCTCCTTGACGGAGACGCTGACCACGTTCCGGAACGGCCCGACCTGGACCGGAGCGCGGGCAACCAGCTCGACCGTGGCAACCGCGCCTCGGGCGAGCGATCCGAGCTCGCAGCGGGCCGTGGTCCCCGCAATGCTGCAGGCGCCACTGCTCGGAGTCGCCGAGAAGAATGCGGCGCCCGGCGGGACGGCCCCGCAGGCTCCCGCGCCACCGGCGCCCGCCACCAGACATGCGGTCGCCGTCGTGTGAGTCAGCGTGCTTCCGCCTGCGTTTCGCACGGTGACGGCGTAGGCAACGAAGGTCGGCCCGCCCGGGGAGGCGGCGGATACGTCCACGGGCGTGTGGGTGACGCTCACGCAGAGCGCGCGCCCCTCCGGTGGGGGGCAAGGCGACTCGACCGCAGCGACAGACTGCGCTCCGCCAAGCCCGGCGACCATGAACACGCTCGCGACCAGAGCCCCGCACGCTATGCGCCGTCTTCTCATCCGACCCCTCTCCCTCTTGGCCTCGGCTGATCTTGGCAAACCCCTTTCGGTGAGTCAACGGGGGTCGGACGGGCTGAGCTTGACAAGGTCAGCGGAACATGATCATGCGTCGGCCGTTAGGTCGAGCCCTCAGAGCGAGGGAACCCAACGAGCGCCTCGGCCTGGCGGTCGGGTGTAGAACGCGCGCGGTCAGGTCAAGCGAGCGGGTAGAATTCTCCTTCAGGTTATCGCCTACTAGTCGTAAACTAGATCAGGAGACACGATCCATGGAGATCGCCGCCCCAGCCCGCCCGCCGGCCCGCGCATCGCGCGACGTCGAAGACGTCCTCCGGACGACCGGCTTCACGCCGTTCCATCGCCGGGCCGTTCTCGTCACCGGAGCAGCCTGGACGTTCGTGGCCATGGAGATCCTGCTCGTCGGGTTCACGGTCCCCGTCTTCACGGACATCTGGGGCATCTCCGGGAGCATGGCCGGCTGGATCGCCGCGTCGGCGCTCGGCGGCGCCCTCCTCGGGGCGGTCGTGCTCGGCCGCCTCTCGGACCGGATCGGGCGGCGGCGGATCTTCCAGGCGTCGATTCTCTGGTATGCCGTCTTCACGGCGCTGACGGCTCTCGCCTGGGGACCGGGGTCGCTGTCGGCCTTCCGCTTCCTGGCCGGAATCGGGCTCGGAGGCATCCTCGTCGTCGATCCGGCGCTCCTGGCCGAGTACCTCCCGCCGCAGCGAAGGGGACGGTTCCTCGTCCTCCTCGACCTCTTCTGGCCGGTCGGCCTCCTGCTCGCCACGGGCCTCTCGTGGATCTTCCTCGACCAGGTCGGCGGCGAGAACGGGTGGCGCTACCTGTTCCTCGCCGCGGCGTTCCCTGCGTTCCTGGCCTTCGTCGCGCGGCTGGCGCTCCCGGAGAGCCCGTACTACCTCGCCCGAACGGGTCGGACCGGAGAAGCAGCGGACGTCCTCTCGCGGATTGCCGGAGAGCCGGTCGACGCGCGCGAGCTCGAGGAGGCCGAGGAGCCTCGCGGCTCCGTCCGCGAGCTCGTGTCGGAGCGCCTCCGCTCCTCGACGTCGCTCGTGCTCGTGGTCTGGATCGCCCTCAACATCTCGTACTACGGCCTGTTCCTGTGGCTGCCCTTCGTGCTTCAGGACGAGGAGCGCTTCACGGTGAACGTCTACCTTCTCCTGGCCTTCTCGGCCCTCTCTCAGTTCCCGGGCTACGCGGCCGCGCTCTGGCTCGTGGAGCGGATCGGTCGGAAGCTGACGCTCGCGTCCTTCCTCTGCTTGGGCGGCGCGTCGGCCTACGCGTTCGCCGTGGCGGACTCGGCGCCCGCGTATATCGCGTCACTCTTCTTCGTCGGCTTCTTCAACCTCGGCGCCTGGGGCGCGGTCTACCCGTTCACCGCCGAGCTCTTCCCAACGCGGCTGCGGTCGAGCGCGTTCGGGATGGCCGAGGGCATCGGCAAGGGCGCCGCGATCGGCGCCCCGTACCTCTTCGGGGCGCTGATCGACTGGAGCGGCGACACCGTGTGGTCGCTGACCTTCGTCGCCCTCGTCATGGTCGCCGGAGGCCTCCTGACCCTGCTGGGGCGGGAGACGCGCGGCGCACGACTCACCTAGGAGGGTTCGGCGGAACGTCGCTCGTCGCCGGGGTGCGATGATCGTTCCGAGGCAAGGACGCAGGGAGCGCCCGTAGCGGATGATCTACGGGCGCGACTGAGGACGCAGTCCTCGGGGCGAGCAGCGCGGCCCGGCGGCACAGTCGCCTATTTCGCCAAACCCTCCTAGGCCAAGCCCCTAGCCGAAGCGAAAGAGCTCGACGAAGCGCGCGACCTCCCCCGGCTCGCCCGCCACCACGGTCAGCGCGGCCGGCTCGAGCTGGCCGGCCAGCACGCCGACGAGGATGTCGTCGTCCGCCTCGAGCACGAGGTCCGGCTGCGCACCGGAGCCCGGCGCCACCGAGAGCGCACCGTCCGCGACTGCGAGGCTGAAGGCTCCCTCCCCCAGGCGAACCTCGTACGCGCGCGTGACGCCATCGGCCGCCTCGGAGTGGAAGCACGCCTTCATCGCGAGCGCCAGCCAGTGGGAGCGCAGCGCCTGGCCGGGCTGGCGGGGGCCGAGCGCTTCCGCGCCCCAGCGGCCCAGCGCGGCCACCGCCGGCTCGAGGGCGCGGCCGTAGCTCGTCAGCTCGTACACCGCCGACGCAGCCGGCGGCGGCAGGACGCTCCGCTCCACGACGCCGGCGCGCTCTAGTCCCCGGAGCCTCGTCGCGAGCACGTTCGTGCTGACGCCGGGCAGGCCGTCGAGCAGGTCGGTGAAGCGCTTCGGCCCGAGCAGGAGCTCGCGCACGACCAGGAGCGCCCAGCGCTCACCGACGAGGTCGAGCGCCTTCGCGAGGCCGCAGTACTGGCCGTAGGTGCGGTCGGCCCGCGGCCTCTCCGCAGTCACAACTTCGTAATCAGAATTCGACACTTGCTTTTCCGAAGTATGACGACTAGCGTGGCTCGCGACAGCAACGGGAAGGAGCCGCGGAGATGAGCACCGTCGAAACAGCGGTCGGCCGCTTCGTCTGGCACGACCACATGTCCGGCGACCCGGACGCCGCACGCCGCTTCTACGCGGACCTGCTCGGCTGGGACTTCGAGATCTGGAAGGCCGGCGAGTGGGATTACCCCATGATCAAGGTGAACGACACGACCCACGGGGGCTTCGGCCCCTCGCAGGGCGACGCCCCGCCCCACTGGCTCTGCCACGTGCTCGTCGACGACGTCGATGCGGCCGCCGGCCGCGTGGAGGCCGCGGGAGGCTCGATCGTCGCGCCGGCGATGGACATCCCGGACGTCGGGCGGATGGTCGTTGTGGCGGATCGGCAGGGGGCCGTCCTCTCGCTCTACGCCTCGACCGGCGAGCCTCAGGTCTCCGAGGGCGTGTTCATCTGGGACGAGCTCATGACCACCGACGTGGAGGACGCCAAGCGCTTCTACGGCGAGGTCGTGGGCTGGGAGGCCCGCGACATGGACATGGGCCCGAACGGCACCTACACGATCTTGAGCTCCGGCGGAGCCGACCGCGCCGGCGCGATGGCCCGTCCGCCGGACGCGGAGGACGTGCCGCCGAACTGGATGACCTACCTCGGCACCGGCGACGTCGACGCGACGGCCGAGAAGGCCAAGAGCCTCGGCGCGAACATCATGATGGAGCCCTTCGACATCCCGACCGTCGGCCGGATGGCGATCTTCGCCGATCCCACGGGCGCCGTCATCGGCCTCTTCAGCCCGGAAGCGCAGTAGCGGCTAGGAGGGATTGGCGGAATGTGGCTCGTCGCCGGGGTGCGGTGGTCGTTCCGAGGCAAGGACGCAGGGAGCGCCCGTAGCGAATCAGCTACGGGCGCGACCGAGGACGCAGTCCTCGGGGCGAGCAACGCGGCCCGGCGGCACAGCACTCATTTCGCCAAACCCTCCTAGTACCTAACGCCACAGGGGAGCGGGCTCGGCCCGCTCCCCCACCGCCCACCCCGGTATTCTCCAGTTCGACACAATGGGCGGTCTTCTTGCGTACCTGGACCCGGGCTCCGGCTCGATGCTCCTGCAGGCGCTCGTCGGCGGCGTCGCCGCGGTGGCGGTCGCAGGCAAGTTCTACTGGCGCCGGTTCCTCGGATTCCTCGGCATCCGGAAGAAGGACGACTCGTAGCGGGCGGCGAGCCCCGAGTCGAGCACGGCTCCTTCCGGGACCCGGACAGCCACGTTTTCTACGCCGACGGCGAGGTCCTGCGCGCGCTCTCGGCACAAGGGCTCGCCGACTGGGAGGCGCTCGCGGAGACGACGCTCTTCGCGGAGAGCGTCGCCCAGGGCTCGCTCGTAGCCACCCAGCGGATCGCCGAGCCGGCCGGCGTGCTCCCCGAGCTCGACGGCGGCGGCGTTGCGGCGGTGCTCCGGCACGAACGGATCCCGTTCGTCTCGTACCCGTACGAGTGGACGTTCGGGATGCTCAAGGCCGCAGCCCTGCTCGAGCTCGACCTCCTGCTCGGCGCGCTCGACGAAGGCCTCGTGCTCAAGGACGCCTCGCCCTACAACGTCCAGTGGCGCGGGTCGAGGCCGGTGTTCGTCGACATAGGCTCCTTCGAGCGGCTGCGCGAGGGCGAGCCGTGGGCCGGATACCGGCAGTTCTGCAGCCTGGTCCTCTACCCCCTCCTGCTCCAGGCGTACAAGGGGGTCCCGTTCCAGCCTTGGCTGCGCGGATCGCTCGACGGGATCGAGCCGGCGGAGATGCGCGCCCTGCTCGGCTTTCGCGACCGCTTCCGGCGCGGCGTTCTCACGAACGTCGTCCTCCACGCAAGGCTCGAGCGACGCTACGCCGACCGCGACGTGAAGACCGACCTGAAGAAGGCCGGCTTCAGCGCGGAGCTGATCCGCGCGAACGCCCGCAAGCTGCGGAAGCTGGTCGAGCGGCTCGACTGGAGCCCGGGGCCGACCGCGTGGTCCGGCTACGGCCAGGCTAACCCCTACGACGAGGCTGACGCCGCCGCGAAGGAGGCCTTCGTCCGAGAGGCATCGGGGGCTCGGCGCCGCCGGCTGGTATGGGATCTGGGCTGCAACGACGGGCGCTACACCCGGATCGCGGCGCAGGAGGCCGACTACACGGTCGCCGTCGACGCCGATCCGGCGGTCGTCGAGGGGCTCTACCGCACGCTCCGTGACGAGGGCGCCGAGACGATCCTGCCGCTCGTCGGCAACGTGGCCGATCCCTCCCCCGGCCTCGGCTGGCGCGGCTCGGAACGAACGCCGCTCGCCGAGCGAGGGAGGCCCGATCTCACGCTCTGCCTCGCGCTCGTCCACCACGTGGCGCTCTCGAGCAACGTCCCGGTGCGCGCGTTCCTCGACTGGCTCGCCGAGCTCCGGACCGAGCTCGTGATCGAGCTCCCGACGCGCGGGGATCCGATGGTGCGGCGGCTGCTCACCCGGAAAGGGCCGGGCGCGAACCCCGACTACGACACCGAGCCGTTCGAGCGCGCGCTGGGCGAGCGGTGGCGTGTCGAGCGCCGCGAGGCGCTGCCGTCCGGGACTCGGATCCTCTACCGTGCGCTTCCACCCGCCTGACCCTCCGGGATCTTTCAAGGCGGCGGGGCTCCACCTCGCCGGCCTGTCGGCGCTCGCCGTCGCGCAGCCGCTCTTCGATCTCCTCTCCCGCAACGTCGAGTTCTTCGCGGTCCGCGGCTCGAGCCGCTGGGACGTCGTGTTCTTCGCGCTCGGCATCGTCGTCCTGCCGCCCCTTCTCCTACTTGCGCTCGAGGCGCTCGGGGGCCTCCTGCACCCAAAGGCGGCAACGGTCGTCCACCTCGCATTTCTCGCCGCCCTGGTCGGCTTGCTCGCGCTGCAGGCGCTCCGGGGGCTGGGCTCGGGAGCAGTGGGGCTCGCGGCTGCGCTCGGCGCAGCGGCCGCCTTCCTCTACGTGCGCGCGCGTCCGGTCCGGGCGCTCCTCTCGGTCGTGGGCGCCGCGCCGCTCTTCTTCCTCGTGCTCTTCCTCTTCTTCTCGCCCGTGTCGCGCATTCTGGAGAGCCCGCCCGAGCCGCGCCTGGCGCAGGCGCCCTCGGGCGCCTCGGTCGTCATGGTCGTGCTCGACGAGCTTCCCACCGTCTCGCTCATGCGCGCCGACGGTGAGATCGACGCCGTGCGCTATCCCAACTTCGCACGGCTCGCGGGCGACGCGACCTGGTACCGGAACACGACGACGGTGCACGAGTGGACGACGGGCGCGCTGCCCTCGATCCTGACCGGCAACCGCCCCGAGGGGCTCCCGCTCTTCCTCGACCATCCGAACAACCTCTTCACGCTCCTCGGCGGCACGTACGACCTGAACGTCTACGAGTCGCAGACCCACCTCTGTCCGCCGGAGCTCTGCGATCCGGAGCGGGAGGCGCTTCCCCAGCGCGTGAGCTCCCTCCTCTCCGACCTCTCGGTCGTCTACGGCCACCTCGTGCTCCCGGAGGATCTCGCCGACGAGCTCCCCTCGATCTCGACCGCGTGGCGCGACTTCGGAGAGGGCCCGCAGGCGCTCCTGCAGGAAGGCCCGGCGCAGGCCGGCGGCCGGCCGGCGGCCTACACGGGGCGCGACGCCGAGGTGCAGGAGTTCGTCGACTCGCTCACGCCCTCGGAACAGCCGACGCTCGCGTTCCTGCACGTCCTCCTTCCCCACCACCCGTGGGAGTACCTGCCCGACGGGAAGATCTACGCGTCGGACCTCGGCTTCCAGCCGGGCCTGGAGGACGAGGGCTGGGTGGGCGACCCCGAGCTGGCCGTCCAGGCCCACCAGCGGCATCTGCTCCAGGTCGGCTATACCGACCTCGCCCTCGGCCGCGTTCTCGATCGGCTCGACGAAGCCGGCCTCTACGACGAGTCGCTCGTGGTCGTGGTCGCCGACCACGGCGTCAGCTTCCGCCCGAACGGGGAGCGGCGTCGCGTGGAGCCGGGGAACATCGAGGAGATCGCCTTCGTCCCGCTCTTCGTGAAGCCTCCGGGTCAGACCGACGGGAAGATCGTGGACGCCTCGGCCCGGACGATCGACATCGTCCCGACGATCGCCGACGTCCTCGGCATCGATGTTCCGTGGGAGCTCGACGGGCGCTCGCTCCTCGTCGGCGACGGGGAAGGCGACGTGGCCGTCGCCACGTCTGCCGGCGAGGTCGTCGAGGGCGACCTGGACGAGCTCGTCGCCCGGCGCGACCGCGTCCTGGCCCGCCAAGTCCAGCTCTTCGGCGAGGGTGACGACGTCCCCGGGCTCTTCGGCATCGGCCCCAGGCCCGACCTGCTGAGGCGGCCGGTGGGCGCGCTCGCCCTGGCGGCGGGCGGCGGGCCGACGTTCTCGAGCTACGGCGGGAGCGACTACGACCCCGACTCGCCGTTCGCGCCCGTCCGCGTCTACGGACGGATCGACGGGGCGCCGCCGGGCGAGGACGTCGCGATCGCGGTCAACGGCCGCATCGTGGCCGTCACCCGGAGCTTCGAGCACGACGGCGACACGCTGGTCACCGCCGTGACGCCGGAGGACGCCTACCGCCCGGGGACGAACAGCGTACGCCTCTTCCTCGTGGCGGGAAGCGGCGAGAGCACCGTTCTCCAGGAGCTGCTGCCCGCGTCTTGACTTTATCGCACGACTGCTATATATAGCATGACTGAGATGAAGAAGCTCACGAAGGACGAACGGCGCCGCACCATCGAGACCGCCGTCGAACGGCTCCGCGGGCGCCTCGCGGGCGCCCAGGACGGCTGGCTCTTCGCTCAGATCGCCGAGCAGGTCGCCGACCGGCGCCGCGAGCTGGGGCTCTCTCAGGCCGAGCTGGCCGAGATCTGCGGGACGACGCAGTCGGCGATCGCCCGCCTCGAGTCCGGCGGCCGTCCGCCCCGCATCGACACGCTCCTCAAGCTCGCCCACGCGCTCGACTGCGAGCTCCACGTCGAGCTGCGGCCGAGCCCGTCGAAAGGCTCGGAGGCGGCATGACCCGCCTCGAGGTCCTCGAGCAGCGGCTCGCGGCCCTCGAGGAGGAGGTGGCCGACCTGAGGACGGTCGTCCGGGGCGCCGGCCCTGTCGGCCTGGCCGAGCGCGCCGCGTTGAGCCCGGATCGTGCAAGCGAGCGCCGTCCTCCGGTGACGCGCGAGCGCACGATCCCGCCCCATACACCGCCACGACCTATGCCGCCGCCGCGGCCTCCCCGCCCCGCCAAGCCGCGTCGGGAGGTCGACCTCTCGAAGCTCTTCGGCGCCTTCGGCCTCGCGGCCGCCGGCGGGATCGTGACCGTCCTCGGGATTGTCTTCCTCTTCGTGCTCGCCGTGAACCGCGGCTGGATCAACCCCGAGCTGCGACTTGTGTTCGGCGCCGCAGCGTCGGTTGCCGTCTTCGCGGCCGGCTTCTGGCTGCGGCGGCGCTTCGGGACGACACACGCGGCACTCGCCGCGGTCGGGGCCGGCGTTGCCGGCGCGTACGCGACCCTGCTGGCCGCGACCGCGCTCTACGGCTTCGTGCCGGAGCTGGGCGCGCTCGCGGCCGCCGCGGCCATCGCGGCGGTCGCAACCGTCGTCGCCGCCGCCTGGCGGGCCGAGCTCGTCGCGGCGCTCGGCCTCGTCGGCGCGCTCCTCGTCCCGCTCATGACTGTGGTCGAGGACGGCGAGTTCACGCTGATCGGGACGAGCTTCGTCGCCGTCGTCCTCACCGGCACCGCAGCCGTCGCCCTCCACGAGCGCTGGGGCCGGTTGCTGATCGCAGGAATCGTCGCCGCCTTCCCCCAGATCGCCGGGCTCGTCGTCCAGAGCGGAGCGACGGACTGGGCCGTCGTCTGGCTGACGGCGCTCTTCTGGGGCATTTTCGTCGGCATCGCCGCGGCCGTGCAGCTGGTGTCGAGGGCGAAGGTGGAGCCGCTGGCCGCAACGCTCGTGTTCGCTGCAGCGGCCCTCGCCGCCTTCGCCTCGGCCCGGCTCTTTGACGGCGAGGTCGCCGGCTGGAGCCGGGTGGGGCTCGCCCTCTTGACGGTGGCCGTCGCCTACCTGGCTCTCGGCGCCGTCTTCCTCCGGCGCGAGCGCGACTTCTCCACGCTCCTCTGGGGCATCGGCCTCACGCTCCTCGCGGTGGCCGGCGCCGAGCTCCTGAGCGGTGCCTGGCTCGCGGTCGCCTGGGCCGGCGAGGCCGCCGTGCTGGCCTGGCTCGCCGCCGCGACGGACGAGCGCCGCTTCCATCTCGCCTCGACCGCGTACCTGCTGCTCGCGCTCGGGTTCACACTCGGGCACGAGGCGCCGCCGACGGACTTCCTGGACTTCGGCCCGCATCCTGCGGACGGTGTCCCGAGCGTGCTCGCGGTCGCGGCGTCGGGCCTCCTCGTCGCCTGGTTCTGGCGCCGCCCGGCGCCCGCGCCGGAGGCTCTGCGCCCTGCTCGTGGCGCCTTCGTCTGGCTCGCCGGCGCGCTAACGCTGTATGCGGCGTCGCTCGGGATCCTCGACCTCGCGGTCCGGCTCGCCGGGGACGGCGCCGGCCGGGTTGGATTCCAGTGGGGCCACGTCGCCGTCAGCGGCCTGTTCGCACTGGTCGCCCTAGTGCTCGTCGAGGTCGGAGGCCGGGTGAGCCGAGTGGAGCTCTCCGTGGGTGGGCTTGCACTCACCGGCTTTGCAGTCCTGAAGACGGCGACCTACGACCACTCGCTCCTGACGCCGACGCGCTGGGCGATCGCGTACCTCCTCGTCGCCGCCGGCGCGCTGCTCTCGGGCTTCGAGTACCAGCGGCTCTGCGCAGCACGCTGGAACGTGCTCAGGCTCGAGGCGGCCGGCGCGATCCTCGTCAGCGTCCTCCTCGGCGCCACCGCCGTGGCGGAGCTGGCGCACGGCACGTGGCACGAGGTCGATGTGCAGGGCGCGGGCCTCGTCCTGCTGGGCCTCCCCTACGCTCTCCTCTCGGCCGCCGTCTTCCGTGCGCAGGGCATGCGCGATCTCGCAACCCTGCTTTGGGCCATCTCGCTCACGGTCGTCGGCGCTGCCCTGCTCCTCCTCCTGTCAGGCGCCTGGCTGGTGCTGGCGCTGGCCGCGGCAGCCGCGCTTCTCTCCGTGCTCGCCGTCGGCGTGCGCGAGCCGCGGCTCCAGCTCGCGTCGGCCCTCTATCTGCTGAGCGCGCTCGTTTACACGCTCGCCTACGAGGCGCCTCCGCGCGACTTCGTCGTCGCGGCCGAGCATCCGGGAACGGGCGCCCTCAGCCTCGTCCTCGTCGCGCTCGCCGCCGTCGTGTTCGGCTTCAGCGCGCGACACGAGCCGCCGGCCGAGCGCCCGCATTTCTCCTGGAGCGGGCCGATAACCCTCGCCGGCCTGCTCGGCGCGCTGCGCTCCTGGCAGGCGTCGTACCGGCTCCTCGCCTACGCCGGCGCCGGCATCCTCGGTCTCTACGCGTTCTCGCTGGGCATCCTCGAGCTCGCCGAACTGTTCTCGGGCGCCGGAGTCGCGGTGGACTTCCAGCGCGGCCACACTGCGGTCAGCGCGGCCTGGGGAGTGATCGGCCTGTGTCTGCTCACCGTGGGGCTTCTCCGGCGTTCGCGCGGGATCCGCCTGGCGGGCTTCGGCCTCTACGGGATCTCGATCGCCAAGCTCTTCCTCTACGACCTCACGTACTCGAGCCCCATGGGACGGCCCCTCTCGTTCCTGGCAGTCGGCATCCTCCTGCTCGCGAGCGGCTTCTTCTACCAGCGCCTGAGCGAGCGAATGGCGACCTAACGCGCCGCCGGCCAGGGCCGGCGCTATCGTCAAACGGATGGACGACGTCCGCGCATTTCTCGACGCCTCGGAGGCGTTCTTCTCGGCGTTTGCGGCCGTCGCCTGGGGAGCGCTTTTCCTCGCAGTCGCCTTCCACCTGCTCCGGATGGCCCTGCGCGTCCGCGCGTGGCAGAACATCCTCCAGGCCGCGTATCCGGAGACGAACGTGCGGTACTGGAGCACGTTCGGCGCGTACATGGCAGGCGTCGGCGTGAACGCCATCGTCCCGGCGCGCGGCGGCGACGTCGTCAAGCTCTACATCGCCAAGCACCGGATCGACGGGTCCAGCTATCCGACGCTGGCGTCGAGCCTCGTCGTGGAGACGCTCTTCGACTTCTTCGTCGCCAGCGTGCTCTTCCTCATCGCCGCCCAGATGGGACTGCTCCCCGGCCTCCCCGACCTGCCGCGGCTGCCGGCGTTCGACTGGACCTTCGTCGTCGAGAACCCGCGTATCGCGGTCTTCATCTGGTGCATCCTGCTCGGCGGCGCGATCGTCCTGATCGGCTGGGCGTCGCGCCACGTGACCGCCTTCAAGCAGAAGCTGGCGCTTGGCTTCGCCATTCTGAGCGACTGGCGCGTCTATGCCAAGGAGGTCGTCTCGTGGCAGGCGGGGAGCTGGCTCGCGCGGATCGCCTCGACCTTCTTCTTCCTGCGGGCCTTCCACGTCGACGCCACCGCTGAGACCACGCTCGCCGTGCTCGTCGTGGCCGGCCTCTCGACGCTGCTGCCGTTCACGCCGGGCGGCGCGGGCACGCAGCAGGCCATCCTCGTCTTCGCCTTGAGCGGGGCCGCGGCGCGTTCGACGATCCTCGCCTTCAGCTTCGGACAGCAGCTCGTGATCACGATCGTGAACGTGGCCATCGGGTTCGGGGCGATCCTGCTCATGCTCGGCACGCTCCGCTGGCGCCTCCACGTCCGCGGGGACGAGGAGGAGATGCGGCGCTCCAGGCCCAGCGGGACCGCGGGCTCGGAAGGGGACGCGCACACGCCGCTCCCGCCTCCGGTCGCCGCCGATCGCGACCGCGTATGATGCTCCTCGGATGGAGCGGACGGTTCGAAGGCACGAGCCGGGGGGTTATGCGGAAGCCGTTTCGCGCCTCTGGGAGCGCGTAGGCGCCGCGCTCGTTCGGCTCGAGCGCGTCGCCGAGTCGCCCGCGGACGGCGTTGCCGACGGGTTCCTGGACGAGCTGCCCCAGCTGCAGTACAGCCTGCACGCCGGCGCGGAGCTCGCGGTCGGGATCGAGCCGCCGCCCGGCGCGGAGACGCTTCATGCGGAGCTCGTCTCGGCGCTCGCCGAGGCTCGGGACATCACGGCCGAGGTCGGCTTCGCGCTCGAAGCAGGGGACGTCGAGCTGGTCGAGCCGCTCCTGCCCGAGTGGCGCGGCGCGCTCTTCCGCGTGCGGCTCGCGCGCCTGCGGGCGCTGGAGCGGAGCGCCCTCCAGATGGGCAGCGACGGGAACGCGGAGCCCGAACCGCCGAGGAGTAGGCGGGAGCGGCCTTCGCTTTCGGCGCTCGTCGCCACCGGGCTCGTGATCACCGGCGCGTTCCTCTTCACCGCCGGCGCCGTGCTCGCCGCCTGGCCGGTCTGGGCCGCCGGGCTAGCGCTCTTCGCGGGCGGGTTCGTGCTCTACCGCTAGCCGGGCCAGCGACTCCTCGCGGCCCAGCAGCTCGAGGCTCTCGAAGAGCCCCGGCGAGACCTTCGAGCCCGTGACCGCGAGGCGGATCGGGCCGAAGGCATCGCGCGGCTTCAGGCCTCGCCGCTCGGCTAGGCTCCGGAGCGCCGCCTCGATCGGCCCAGCCGTGTAGGGGTCGACGGCGGCCAGGGTCTCGCGAGCCTCGTCGAGAAGCGGGCCGGCGCCGTCGAGGAGGTCGGCGGGCGGCTCCACCCTGCGGAAGAGGAAGCCGGCGAACTCGGGGTACTCGTCGAAGCGGGAGATCTTCTCCTGGACGAGCGGCGCCGAGGCGCGGATCGTGTGCTCGTCGCCCTCGAATCCGCGCTCATGCAGGTAGGCGACGAGGACGTCAGCGAACTCCTCGGGCGGGAGCTCGCGGAGGTAGACGCCGTTCATCCAGTCGAGCTTCGCGTAGTCGAACGTCGCCGGGCTCGAGCCGATGCGGCCCAGCGTGAAGCGTTCGACGAGCTCGTCGCGCGACATGATCGTCGTCCTGTCGTCGAAGCTCCAGCCGAGGAGGGCCAGGTGGTTCATGAGCGCGGGCGCGAGGTAGCCCTGGTCGCGGAACTCCTCCACCGAGACGGCCCCGTGGCGCTTGGAGAGCTTCTTGCCGTCGATTCCGAAGACGTTGGGAACGTGGGCGTAGACCGGCAAGTTCCGCCCGAGCGCCTCCAGAATCCGGATCTGCTTCGGCGTGTTGGGGACGTGGTCCTCGCCGCGGATCACGTGCGTGATCGCCGAGTCGGCGTCGTCCACCGCCGCCGCGAGGTTGTAGGTCGGGCGCCCGTCCGAGCGGAGGAGGACGAGGTCCTCGAGCGTCTCGTTCGGATACTCGATGCGGCCCTTGATGGCGTCCTCCCACGCCGTCGTCCCCTCGTCGGGCATGCGGAAGCGGACGGCGCCGTCGTCCTCGTAGGCGTGACCCTCGGCGAGCAGCTGCCGGGCGGCCGCATCGTGCCGTGGCAGCGACTCGAGCTGAAACTCGACCTCGCCGTCCCAGTCGAGCCCGAGCCAGCGCAGGGAGCGCTGGATCTGGCCGACCGACTCGTCGACCTCGCGGCTCGTGTCCGTGTTCTCGATGCGGAGGAGGAACTCGCCCCCTTCATGCCGCGCGAAGAGCCAATTGAAGAGCGCGGTGCGGACGCCGCCGATGTGGAGGAATCCGGTCGGGCTGGGTGCAAAGCGCACGCGCACGGGCACGCGGTCATCGTACTCAGGTGCGGTCGCACGCTAGCTGCCGGCGAGAAACTCGAGGAGAGCGCGCTCAGCGTCGGGGTCCCGGAGAAGATCGGTCCCGTGCTCGGCGCCGCTCGTCACGATCAGAGCCTTGTCGCTCGACGTGGTCGCCTCGTGCAGCCGACGGGCGTCGCGCGCGAAGCTCGCGTCTTGGCCTCCGACGAGGAAGAGTGCCGGGATCTCGAGGCGGCGGACGGCGGGGAGGGCGTCGAGGCCGCCGAACTCACGCGGCGCGGACAACGCGGCGACCCCATCGGCGCCGGCCTGCCGGGCGGCGACGAGCGCGGCGGTTCCACCCATCGAGGCGCCAACCAGGATGATCCGCTCGGCGCCGCGTCGCCGCAGGTCCTCCGATCCGGCCACCATGTCGTCGTCGATCGACGAGCTGGCGAAGTTGATCGCGAGCGCGCGCATGTGGCGCTGAGCCAGCTGCTTCGCGAAGGGGACCCAGGAACAGAAGTCGCTCCTGAACTGATGCCCGAGGACGACACCGACCTCTCCATCGCCCACGAGCGCGGCGTCCCGACGTCACTCGCCCGCTTTTCGTTAGGAGGCCGAGCAGCCGCGGTTATCGTAGAGTCGTGCTCGCCGGAGCCCACGTCTCCACCACGGGTGGGATCCACACCGCCGTCGAGCGAGCGGTCGAGCGGGGCTGCGAGTCGGTGCAGATCTTCACCCAAAGCCCGCGCGCCTGGCGCCCCACCAATCATCCCCCGGAGAACTTCGAGCGCTTCAAGGAGGCACGCGCGGAAGCCGGAATCGGCGCGGTCGTCTGCCACGCCCTCTACTTGATCAACCTCGCGGCGACGGACGCGGAGGTCCGCAAGAAGTCCCGTACCGCGCTCCTGAACACCGTCGGCGTTGCTTGCGCGATCGAGGCGGAAGGCGTCGTCATCCACGTGGGCTCACACATGGGCGACGGCTTCGATGCCGGGCTCAAGCGCGCGACTCCGGCGCTGAAGGCGGCCCTCGACGCGTGCGAGGGCCCGACGTGGCTCCTGCTCGAGAACTCGGCCGGCGCCGGCGGGACGATCGGCCGGTCGCTCGACGAGCTCGCCACGCTGGTCGACCGGCTCGACCGCCATCGACACCTGGGGATCTGTCTGGATTCGTGCCACCTCTGGGTCTCGGGCGTGGACGTCACCGATCCGGCCGTCTACGACGCGACGCTCGCCGACATGGACGAGCTGGTCGGCTTCGAGCGGCTGCGCTGCCTCCACGTGAACGACGCCGCCGCAGAGCTCGGCTCCAACCGCGACCGTCATGCGAACGTCCTCGACGGGCAGATGGGCGAAGGGCTCGGCACCTTCCTCGCCCACCCCCGAGTCCAGGGTCTGCCTGCGATCCTCGAGACGCCCGGCCCGGACGGTCACGGCCCCGACGCAGCCGAGGTCAACCGGCTCAAGGACCTCCACGCGCGCGCGACGGGAGCTACGCGGCCTGGTCGCTCTGCTCGACGACCCGGAAGGACGGCGTCCCGTGGGGGAGCTCGAAGAACTCGGGGTTGACGCACCCGAGCTCGTCCGCCCGGTGCGCGTAGCAGCTCGACACCTCGGCCCTGCACATCGGGAGCGGCTGGCGGATCGCCCGGACGGCGCCGAAGCCACCCTTGCGGCCGCGCGCCTCGTCGAGTAGCTCGAGGTCGATCTCGACCGCGTAGACCTTCTGCATGCACCCGACGTAGGTCCGCCCCCACTCCTCGTAGGCGTAGAGGAAGGGGCACGCGCGGTCGATGCAAGCGGAGGGATAGACGACCTTGTCGCAGTGCACCTGGCAGCGCCGACACTCGGTCTCCTCCTGAGGTCGGAGCGGAAGCTCGGTTCCGGTGAACATCTGTCGCCGCACAGGCTCCCCTGGATTGTTGACCGCCTCCACCCTCCCCGCAAGACTTGACACGGCCCCGCTCCGGGTGTAGGCGACGACGCCTCAGAGCTCGCCGCTGAGGCGCCTGACGACGTTCAGGACGTCCATGGCGGTGAACGCCTCGAAGTCGGGGTCGAGGCCCCGCTCGTCGTCGTCGGCACGGAACCAGAGGGCTTGGACGGTCGTCATCCCGAGCTCCTTCGCGCCGCGCACGTCCTCGTACCGGCGGTCGCCGACGAAGAGCGCGTCCTCGGCCTCGACGCCGAGCTTCGAGAGCGTCGCCTCGAAGACCGCCGGGTGCGGCTTCCGAAGGCCGACCTCGGACGAGAAGACCGCAGCGTCGAGACGCTCCGAGAGGCCCATGTCGGCGAGGTCGCGGTGCAGGAGCCAGCCGGGGTCGAAGGCGTTGGACACGAGCCCGGTCAGGAGGCCCCGGTCGCGGAGGGAGTCGAGGAGGGCGTGCGTGTGGGCGCCGAGCATCCGCGCCGGCGCCCAGGCGGCGTGCTCGGCGGCGAGGAAGCCGTCGAGCTCGCGGTCGTCCAGCTCGACCGCGAACCCACCGAGGAGCTCTCGGATCATCTCCGGGTACTCGACCTCCTCCACCGAGCCCGGGACGAAGAGGAGCGGAAGGTAGCGCTCGCGGAACCGGGCCGCCGTCTCGTCGGGTCCAGGCAGCCCGTCGCGCTCGAGCGTGGCGAGCCCCGCCTCCCAGCCCGCCGCCAGAAGCTCCTCGTCGTAGGCGAAGTGGAAGAGCGTGTCCCCCCAGTCGAAGAGAACGGCGCGCAGCACTTGGCAGAGGATAGGGTGGCGCGGCCGTGGTTCGCCGCATCCTCCTCGCGCTGCTCCTGCTCGGGCCGATCGTCATCGCCCTGGACAAGTTCACCGAGCTCGGCGACATCGCGCTCTTCGTCCTCTCGGCGCTCGCGCTCGTCCCGCTGGCCTGGCTGATCGGCGAGGCGACCGAGCACGCCGCGCACCACACCGGCCCCGGCATCGGCGGCTTCCTGAACGCGACGTTCGGGAACGCCCCCGAGCTGATCATCGCCCTGATCGCCGTCAACTCCGGGCTCACGGAGGTCGTGCGCGGATCCCTCACCGGATCGGTGATCGGCAACCTCCTGCTCGTGCTGGGCTTCTCGCTCGTCTTCGGCGGAAGCGGGCGCCTCGACCGCGAGTCGAGCCTAACGTCGTTCGCGCTCGTCGCCTTCGCGGTCATCCTCTTCCTGATCCCTTCGGTCCCCGGGTGGGAGGGCGATCCCGACCGCCGCTCGCTGGCGGTGGCCTCGGTGCCGGTCTCGATCGTCCTGCTGCTCGTCTACGTCCTGGTGACCTGGTACTCCCTTCGTCGCCACCGCTCCCTGCACGTCTCCGACGAGGCGGCCGCGATGGCGGCGTGGTCGCTGCCCCTCTCGCTCGGAGTGCTGGCCGCCGCGACCGTCGTGACCGCATTCGTCGCCGAGACGCTCGTCCACACGCTCGAGGCCTTTGCCGAGGAGCTCGGTCTGACGGAGTTCTTCGTCGCCGCGGTGATCGTCGCCATCGTCGGGAACGCCGCCGAGCACGGCGGCGCGGTCGTCGTCGCCCACCGCGGACAGCTCAAGCTCGCCGCGGAGATCGCGCTCGCCTCGAGCGCTCAGGTCGCGGTGTTCCTCATCCCGGCGGTCGCGCTCCTCTCCTGGCTAATCGAGCCGCTTTCGCTCGCGTTCCGGCCGATCGAGCTCATCGCCGTCGGCGGCTCCGTGGTCTTCACGGTTCTCCTGCTCTTCGACGGCCGCTCCTCACGCTGGCGGGGCGCGGTCCTGATCGCAGCGTACGCCGCGGTCGCGTACGGCTTCTACGCGGTCGGCGACCGCCCGGCCTGACCCGCTCGGCGGGTTCGGTTAACCCCACGTCATGTCTCGCGCTCACCTCCTTGTGGGGCGGCCGCCGGGGCGGAAACATGCCGGGGATCCACGGCTCTCAGGAGGTCCTTAGAGTGGCGAGCATGGCTACCGAACCGCAGCAGACAGAGCAGAGCGCCCTCGACGCCGTCGTCACCGCACGAGGCGTCACGCGCACCTACGGCGAGGGTGACACCGCGGTGAATGCCCTCCGCGGCATCGACCTCGATGTCACCCGCGGGAAGCTCACGGGAATCATGGGCCCGTCGGGCTCGGGCAAGTCCACCCTCATGCACATCCTCGCGGGGCTCGACAAGCCGACCGAGGGCGACGTGTCCATCGACGGGACGAGCATCGAGGACTTGAGCGACACGGAGCTGACGAAGCTGCGCCGCAAGCACATCGGCTTCGTCTTCCAGTTCTTCAACCTGCTGCCGATGCTCACCGCCGAGGAGAACATCCTCCTCCCGCTCGAGCTCGGCGGCGCCAAGATGGACAAAGCCTGGAACGACTCGGTGATCGAACGGGTCGGCCTGGCCGACCGTCGCAAGCACCGCCCATCCGAGCTCTCCGGCGGGCAGCAGCAGCGCGTCGCCATCGCCCGTGCGCTCATCTCGAAGCCGACCGTCGTCTTCGCAGACGAGCCGACCGGCAACCTCGACTCGACGACGAGCCAGGAGATCCTCGAGCTCCTCCGAGAGTCCGTGGAGACGCTCGGCCAGACCTTCGTGGTGGTCTCCCACGACGCGAAGGCGATGGCCATCGCCAATAGGACGCTGTTCCTCGCCGACGGCTACATCGTCAAGGAGCTCGGGAGGTCGACCGAGCACGAGGTCCTCGAGACCATGGAGCAGGTCAGCCACAAGTGATCCGGGTCGCGCTTCGGGGCCTCCTCGGCCGCAAGCTCAGGGCGACTCTCACTGCGATAGCGATCGTCCTGGGCGTCGCCATGGTGAGCGGCACCTACGTCCTCACCGACTCGATCGACCGCGCGTTTGACAACATCTTCACGGACAGCCGGCAGGGCTCCAACGCAGTCATCAGCGGGAAGTCGGCGTTCGACCTGACCGAGGGAAGCGGGGTCACCGCCCCGTCCTTCTCCGAGTCGCTCCTCCCGGAGGTGCAGCGCGATCCAGACGTCGCGGAGGCGGAGGGCAGCGTCGACGGCGAGGCACAGATCATCGGTGACGACGGCAAGGCCATCGTCTACGGCGGGGCCCCGAACCTCGGCTTCTCGATCGCGAACGGCGACAGCCGGTTCAACCCGCTCCAGCTCGTCAAGGGCTCCTGGCCAGGAAACGGCCAGGTTGTCATCGACGCCGCCACCGCGGACAAGGAGGACTTCGCCGTCGGCGACACCGTCGGGATCCAGGGAGAAGGTGCGGTCCAGCGGCTCAGGATCTCCGGGATCGTCAGGTTCGGCTCCGTGTCGACCATCGGCGGGGCCACCCTCGCCGGCTTCGACCTGCCGACCGCACAGCGCATCTTCGACAAGGAGGGCAAGCTCGACGAGATCGCCGTGGCCGCGAAGCCCGGGGTCTCGGACGAGCAGCTCGTCCAAGACTTGCAGCAGATCATTCCCGCGAACACCGAGGTGAAGACGGCGGCCGAGCAGGCCAGGAGCGACGCAGAGGACACGGACGAGTTCATCTCCTTCCTGCGAACGTTCCTGCTCGTCTTTGCCGGCGTCGCGCTCTTCGTCGGGTCCTTCGTGATCGCGAACTCGCTCTCGATCACGATCGCGCAGCGCACGCGGGAGTTCGCCACGCTGCGGACGATCGGCGGCTCGCGGCGTCAGGTGCTGACCTCGATCATCATCGAGTCCCTCGTCGTGGGCGTCATCGCGTCCGTGATCGGCCTCTTCCTCGGCCTCGGCCTCGCGAAGCTGCTGTTCTGGCTCTTCGACGCCGTCGGCTTCACGCTTCCGAACACGGGCCTCCTCTTCGAGACGCGCACGATCGTCGTGGCGCTCCTCGTCGGCGTCCTCGTCACCCTCCTCGCAAGCCTTCGCCCGGCCATCCGCGCCACTCGCGTGCCGCCCATCGCCGCGGTGCGCGAGGGCGCGACGCTGCCGGAGTCGCGGTTCGCGCGCTTCCGCGCGGTCGGCGCGGTCCTGCTCACGGCGCTCGGGTTCGGCGCGCTGATCTTTGGGCTCTTCGGAAGCGGGCTGGACACGACCGAGATCCTCCTTTTCATGGGCCTGGGCGCGCTGCTCGTCTTCTTCGGCGTCGCGCTCTTCGCCTCGAAGCTCGTGCCGGCGCTCGCAACGGCCCTCGGCTGGCCGGCGGCCCGGCTCGGCGGCGCCTCGGGGCAGCTCGCGCGCGGCAACGCCAAGCGGAACCCGCAGCGGACGGCCTCGACCGCGGCCGCGCTGATGATCGGGCTCGCGCTCGTCACGCTCGTCGCCGTCCTCGGCCAGGGCATCCGTTCGACCTTCACGGACGCGGTTGACAAGATCTTCGTCGCCGACTACGCGATCACGGCGCAGAACAACTTCTCCCCCATCCCGATCGAGGCCGCCGAGACGGCCGCGCAGGCGCCGGGCGTTCGCGAGGTGGCGAGCGTCCGCACCGGCGAGGCGCTCGTCTACGGCGATCCATCCTTCATCACCGCGGTGACGCCGAACGCCGGCTCCGCGATCAACCTCGACTGGAAGGACGGGTCGCAGGCGGTGTTCTCCGAGCTCCGCGCCGACGGTGCCTTCGTCGACGAGGACTTCGCCAAGGACCACGACCTCACGGTCGGCTCGCCGATCGAGCTTACGACGCCGACGGGCAAGAAGCTCGACCTCACCGTCAAGGGCATCTTCGACCCGCCCGCCGGCGGCTCGCCCTTCGGCAACGTGACCATGTCGAGCGACACGTTCGACGCCAACTACGACCAGCCGCAGAACCTCTACTCGTTCGTGGAGGCGGACGGCGGCGTGACCGAGGCGAACACGAGGTCGCTGGACCAGGCTCTGGCCGACTTCCCGAATGCCAAGGCGCAGACGCGCGAGGAGTTCAAGGACAACCAGGTCAGCTTCCTCAACAACATCCTCAACATCCTCTATGTGCTGCTCGCGCTCTCCGTCGTGGTCAGCCTCTTCGGCATCGTCAACACCCTCGTCCTCACGGTCTTCGAGCGGACGCGCGAGCTCGGCATGCTGCGCGCCATCGGCATGACGCGGCGGCAGGTCCGCCGGATGATCCGCTACGAGAGCGTGATCACGGCGCTGATCGGCGCGGTTCTCGGGATCGTCCTCGGGATCGTCCTCGCCGGCCTGCTCGTCTGGCGCGTCGACTTCATCGACTTCGCCGTGCCGATCGGCCAGGTGATCGTCTTCGCGATCGCCGCAGTCATCGTGGGGATCATCGCCGCCATCTTCCCGGCGCGGCGCGCCGCCCGGCTGAACCCCCTCCGAGCCCTCCAGTACGAGTAGGCCGTGATCCGCGTCGCGCTCAGGGGCCTGCTCGGCCGCAAGCTCAGGGCGACGCTCACCGCGCTCGCGATCGTCCTCGGGGTCGCCATGATGAGCGGCACGTTCGTCCTGACGGACACGATCGACAAGGCGTTCTCGACGATCTTCGACGAGTCCTATGCCGGAACCGACGTCGTCGTCTCGGGCAAGGGGGCCGACATCAGCTTCCAAGGCCTCGAGGCGCAGGCGCCGCCGGTCGACGAGTCGCTCGTGGCCGAGGTCAACGTTCTCCCGGACGTCGAGATCGCGTCGGGAAGCGTCGCAGACGAGACGAACACGAAGATCATCGGCTCCGACGGCAAGGCCATCAACACGCAGGGCGCCCCCAGCCTCGGCTTCGGGATCGAGACCGGCCCCGAGGTCGAGCGCTTCAACCCGCTCAACCTCGTCGCGGGCACCTGGGCCGAGCGAGACGGCCAGGTCGTCATCGACGCCGGCACCGCCGATCGCGAAGGCTACGACGTCGGCGACACGATCCAGATCTCGACGCTGCAGCCGAAGCAGGACTTCGAGGTGACCGGCATCGCCAAGTTCGGCGACGTCGACTCGCTCGGAACGGCCACCTTCGCCGTCTTCGACCTTCCCACGGCGCAGAAGCTCCTCGACCGCGAGGGGCAAGTCGATTCGATCTCCGTCGCAGGCAGGGACGGGACGACCCCCGAGCAGCTGATCGAGGAGATCCAGCCGATCCTCCCCGCCGACGCGCAGGTGCGGTCGGCCCAGGTCGAGGCGCAGGAGGACAAGGACGACGTCAACGAATTCATCAGCTTCATCCAGTACTTCCTGCTGGCGTTTGCCTTCATCGCGCTCTTCGTCGGCGCCTTCGTCATCTTCAACACCCTCTCGATCACGGTGGCACAGCGCACGCGTGAGTTCGCCACGATGCGAACCGTCGGCGCCTCCCGCCGTCAGGTTCTCTGGTCCGTGATCGTCGAGGCGCTCACCATCGGATTCATCGCCTCCGTGATCGGCCTGTTTGCCGGCCTCGGGCTCGCGATCGGGCTCAACGAGCTCTTCAAGGCCCTCGACTTCGAGCTCCCTACCGCGGATACCGTCTTCGCCACGCGGACGATTGTCGTCTCGCTGCTCGTGGGAACCGGCATCACCCTCGTCGCGGGAGTCTTCCCTGCGATCCGAGCCACGCGCGTGCCCCCGATCGCCGCCGTCCGGGAGGGATTCACCCTGCCGAAGTCGCGGCTCGCGCCGTTCGCGCCGTACATCGCGCTCGCGATCATCGCGCTCGCGCTCGTCCTCCTCGGCTACTCGATGTTCCGAGACGAGCTCGACACGGCCACGCGGCTGCTCTTGATTGCCGGCGGTGTTCTACTCCTGTTCGTCGGCGTGGCGATGATCTCGTCGCGGCTGGTTAAGCCGTTGGCCGCGGTGGTCGGCTGGCCGGCGCGGGCGCTTGCGGGCCCGGCCGGCAAACTCGCCAGCGGGAACTCCATCCGCAACCCGGGTCGCACGGCGACGACCGCCGCCGCGCTCATGATCGGCATCGCCCTGGTCACGTTCGTCGCGGTGCTTGCGAACGGGATGAAGGCTTCCAACCGCGGGGCGATCGAGGACCAGGTGACGGCCGACTACGTCGTCACGGCCCAGGACGGCTTCACGCCCTTCGTCGCCGCCGCGGGCGACGAGGTCTCGGGCTCGCCGGATGCAGAGACTGTGTCGAACGTTCGAGCCGACCTGGGCAAGGTGCGCGACTCCTCCACCTACGTGACCGGGATCGACCCGAGCACCATCCTCCAGACGTACACCTTCGACTGGAAGGAAGGCGACGATTCGCTCATCCGCAACCTGGGCCCGAACGACGCCATCGTCGACGCCAAGTTCGCCGAGGACAATGACATCGCCGTCGGCGACACGATCTCGATTCTGACGCCCTCGGGCGTCATGCTCGAGCAGCGGGTGAGGGGCCTCTACGAGCCGCCGCCGTTCTACCCGCTGCTCGGCGGTGTCTCCGTCACCACCGAGACGTTCGACTCCTACTACGACAGGCCCCGAAACCAGTTCACGTTCGTGAACGTCCCCGGTGACCCAACCGATGCGACGAGCCAGTCGCTCGAGGCCGCCGTCGCCAGCTTCCCGGATGCCAAGGTGCAGACGCGAGAGGCGTGGATCGACCAGCAGGACGAGGAGTTCAATCAGTTCCTCCTGATGCTGTACATCCTCCTCGTCCTGGTCGTGATCGTCAGCATCTTCGGGATGATCAACACGCTCGTCCTATCCGTCTTCGAGCGGACGCGCGAGCTGGGGATGCTGCGGGCGGTCGGGATGACGCGGCGGCAGGCACGCCGAATGGTGCGACACGAGAGCATCATCACGGCGCTCATCGGCGCCGCGCTCGGACTTCCTCTCGGCATCTTCCTCGCCGCCCTCGTCACGCAGGCGCTGCAGGAGTTCGACGTGCGCTTCGAGATCCCATGGGGGCAGCTCGTCGCCTTCGCGATCGTGGCCGTGATCGTCGGGATGATCGCGGCGATCATGCCCGCGCGACGCGCGGCGAAGCTCAACGTCCTCAGGGCCCTCCAGTACGAGTGAGCGCGGGAGAGGGCCCGCGGAGCCCGTGCCCCTCTCCCGCGTCGCGTTTGCACGTCGAAGCGTCTGCTAGGGTCCCCGCGCTCGCGCGCTGACGCGCGACGGAGAGCCCATGCCCACCGCCGCACGCCTGGCAACGACGCTCGGCATCGCCCTCGTCGCCGCGCTTGCCCTCGTCGGCGGCGTCGCGGCCGATCCCGACCAGATCGACGCGAAGCGCGCAGAGGCCGAGAGCGTCCTCGCCCAGATCCACGAGCTGGACATGGAGCTCGAGCTGGCGATCGACGAGTGGAACGGCGCCAACGTCCGCCTCGAGCAGATCGAGGCCGAACTGGCCGCCAACACTCGACGCCTCGCGGTCGCGAAAGCGAGCATGCGCCGCGCGCAGACGACAGCGGAGCGACGGCTGGTCACGCTCTATCAGGAGGGCGAGGTGGACGTCGTCGAGGTGGTGCTCGGCGCGACGAGCTTCGACGACCTCCTCGACGGCCTCGACACGGCGAGCCGTGTCGCGGCGAACGATGCGAGGATCGTCGAGGAGGTCCGGAGCACGAAGGCGGAGGTCGAACGCCAGCAGACGGCGCTCGAGGGCGCACGAGCACAGCAGCAGGAGATCGTCGCCCAGCGCGCCGCTCGGCGCGCCGAGATCGAGGAGGGGCTCGCCGAGCGACGGGCCCTCTACGACTCGGTCCGAGCGGAGATCGCCGAGCTCGAGGCCGCGGAGCAGCGCCGCCAGGAACGGCTCAAGGCCGAGGCGCGCCGCCAGGCGGCCGCCATCGAGCGGCGGCAGGCCCGGGCGCAGGAGACACAGGCGAACGACGCCGAGCCGGATCCGGCATCCTCCCCCGCGCCCGAACCGAGCCCGTCGCCGTCGCCCTCGCCGCCCGCCGGCCCCGGGCACCCGGAGGTCGTGCCGATCGCGCTTCGCTACCTCGGCGTCCCCTACCGCTGGGGCGGCGCCTCGCCGTCCGGGTTCGACTGCTCCGGCTTCACGATGTACGTCTACGGGAAGATCGGGATCTCGCTCCCGCACTACGTCTCGTGGCAGTACCGCTACGGGAGCCCTGTCTCCCGCTCACAACTGGCCCCGGGAGACCTCGTCTTCTTCAACGGGCTCGGCCACGTCGGCATCTACATCGGCGGCGGCCGCTTCGTGCACGCGCCGCACACGGGCGACGTCGTCAAGATCTCGAGCATCTGGGACTCCTGGTACGCCTCGACCTGGGTCGGGGGCCGGCGGCTCTAGGCCGGCGGCTCTAGGCCGGCGGCGGGGAGAGCTTGCCTGTGAGCGACACCTGGATCGCTCGCGGGCCGAAGTCCTTGCGTGAGAGCTCGCGCACCACGCCGTGGGCGGCTTCTGCGAGGTCGGGAACGGGGGCACCGTCACCCACGAGCGCCGTGGGGGCGAGCGTGCCCTTCACCCAGGACCCGTCGCCCCGGAGCTTGACCCGGAGCACGCCGCCGACCCCTCCTGGGCCGTCGATCCGGAACGTGTGGTTCCCGGCGAAGTTCCCGAGGCTGTAGGCGATCAGCCGCTCCTTGTACCACTCCATCCCGCGCAGGACGTGCGGGCCGTGGCCGACCAGAAGGTCGGCGCCTGCGTCGACCACCGCGTGCGAGAAGGCCCGCAGGTCGCCGCGCTCCTCGCCGAGGTACGTCTCCATCCCGCGCGTGACCCGGGTCGCATCCGTTCCCTCGGCGCCTCCATGGAAGGTGACGACGACGACGTCCGCCCAGCGGTCGGCCTTCTCCACGAGCTCCTCTGCGCGCGGGATGTCGAGCAGGCTCTCGGCGGTGGTGTAGAAACCGAAGCCGAGGACGATGACGCGCACCGGGCGCTTCTGCACCCGCGGGAGCTCGTCGACGAGGCCTGTGTGGGCGAGACCGGCGCCTTCGAGCGCCGCCACGGTGTCGTCCAGGCCGGGCTGCCCGTAGTCGTACGAGTGGTTGTTGGCGACGTTGAGGACCGTGAACCCGGCCCCGGCGAGCGCGTCCGCGGTCGACGGCGGCGTGCGGAAGGCGAAGCAGTCGGCCTCCCTCTCGCCGCATTTTCGAGGTGCCCGAGTCGGTCAGCGCCTGCTCGAGGTTGCCGATGACGACGTCACCGCGGAGCAGGTGGCTCACCTGGGCGAAGAGCGCAGCGCCGTCGGCAGGCGGCAAGAATCCGTCCCGTCCCATGGCGATGTCCCCGACCGCGGCGATCGTCACGGTCTCCTCGACGGGCGGCTCGCGGCCGGTCTCCGTCTCCGTGGAGGTCGTCTCCGTGGACGTGTCGGCCGCCGTCGGCGACGAGGTCACAGGCGGCCCGGCGCGGCGGTCCGAGGGATCTTCGCGGACGGCCCAGGCCGCCGCCAGCCCGGCGACGAAGAAGATCCCTGCGAGCAAGGCGAGGCCGCGCAGCCGGGCGCGCCGACGCTGCTTCCGTCGCCGGCGGCGGGCCTCGAGCTGCTCCCGCGAGTACGCCAAGTGCCGCTAGTAGGGAGTCGGCGCGGCCTCGGCCGGGTGAGCGGCACGCGGCGCGCCGGTGAGCGCGCGCGGGATCCGCTTGATCGCCTCTTCGACATCCCTGTCGGACACGTCGAGATGGGTGACGGCCCGAAGGACGTCCGTGCGCGCCGCAAAGGAGAGCAACACGCCCTCGCCTCGGACGCGGGCGACGGCGTCGTCCGCGCCGAGGCCGAGCGCTCCGACGTCGAGGAGCACGAAGTTGGTCTCGACCTGGTCGACGTCGACCGGCAGGCCGGCCGCGGCGAGGCCCTCGGCCAGCCGGCGGGCGTTTGCGTGGTCGTCGGCGAGGCGCTCGACGTGGTGGTCGAGCGCATACAGCCCTGCTGCCGCGACGATGCCGGCCTGGCGCATCGCGCCGCCGAAGAGGTGCTTGAACCGGCGCGCCTTCGCCATGCGCGCGTGCGAGCCGGCGACCAGCGCGCCCAGCGGACAGCCGAGGCCTTTCGACAGACAGATCGTCACGGTGTCGAACTCCCGCCCGTACTCGGCCGCCGACGTCCCGCTCGCGACGACGGCGTTCAAGAGCCTCGCACCGTCGAGGTGCACGGCCAGGCCGTGCCTGCGTGCCTCGTCGGACACCTCGCGAACCTGCTCGAGCGGCCACACTCGGCCGCCGCCGCCGTTGTGGGTGTTCTCGATGCAGACCACGCGCGTCGGGGCCATGTGCAGGTCGGCAGGCGGGTTCACGAGCTCCGCGAGCTGCGTGGCCGCGAACCGGCCGTCCTCGGTTTCGAGCGGCTTCATGACGAGGCCGGAGTGCACCGCCGGCCCGCCGAGCTCGTAGCGGAAGATGTGCGCATCGGCCTCGGCGATTACCTCGTCCCCGGGCTCCGTCACCGTACGCAGCGCGATCTGGTTCGCCATGGTTGCCGTCGGCACGAAGACCGTTTCCTCCTGGCCGAGGAGAGCCGCCCCGCGCTCCTCGAGCGCCGTCACAGTCGGATCCTCGCGTTTCTGCTCGTCGCCGACGACCGCCTCGGCGATCGCACGACGCATGGCCGGCGTCGGCTGGGTGATGGTGTCGGTACGGAGGTCGATCACGCGCTCACCGTACCTGGCGCCTCCGGCGGGCGCAGCCTGCCGGGCGTGCGAGAGAGCGAGGTACACGGCGCCCGAGACGTCGAGCGCGGCTGCACGAGCGCGACGAGTCGCACGCTTTCGTCACGCTTCCCCGCGCCGCCGGCACATTCCGTCACACACCTGCGCGCACTTCCCCGTTACGCTGGGAAGCGGGTGGTGGCCCGGGGTGGCCCCAGCGGACGGACGCCGAACCCGGCGAGGTAGGCGCTACCGGCCCGCCAGCCGCTCGGCGAGCTCCGCGTGCCCGCCGGCGCGGGCGAAGTCGGCGGCAGAGCGGCCGTCGTCCGCGGTGACCGACGGGTCGGCTCCGTGCGCCAGCAGCAGCTCCGCAAGAGCCTGGTCGCCGTTCTGCGCCGCGGCGTGCAGCGGCGTGAACCCGCCCAGCTGCTGCGCGTTCGGATCGGCGCCCCGCTCGAGCAGCAGGGCAGCTGTCTCCTCGTTGCGGGCGGCTACCGCGCTCTGGAGCGGAGTCACGCGGAGCTGATCGTTGCGGGCGACCACGTAGACGGGCGCGCCGCGCTCGACGAGGACCTGGGCGATCTCGGGATGCTCGAAGAAGGCGGCCAGGTGCAACGGCGTGAAGCCATCGTCGCTCCAAGCGCTGACGAGCCCCGGCTGGGCGTCGAGGAGCTCGGTCACCCGGTCGGCCATGCCGACAGCCGCAGCTTCGAAGACGTCGAGCTCGGGATCGCCGGTCAGGATCTCGCCGACGCGAGCCTGATCCCCGCGGTACACGGCTTCGAGCAGCTCACTCAAAGAACGTGTCCTCGTCCGAGTACTGGGGCGCACAGCAGCAGAGGAAGCGCAGCTCCTCATGAGCGGCCGTGATCTCGTGCCACGCGCCCGGAGGGATGAGGATCGCGTCGCCGGGGCCGACGTCACGTTCGTCGCCGTCGACCTCCATGCTTCCTGTCCCTGCCAACACCACGTAGATCTCCTCGGTACGTGCGTGGTAGTGCCTGCGCGTCCCCGTTCCCGGAGTCAGGGTCGCCTCTGCGAGGCTCTGCTTGAAGGTGCCGCCGAGGCGGGCGTCGAGCAGCACGCGGATGGTGGAGCCGTCGAGCGTCGTGAACGCCTCGGCCTCCTCCCGGCTTCGCACCTCCATCACGCGCCCTGCTCCTCGAGGGCGAGGGCCGCCGCCCGCGCCGCGTCCCGCTCCCCCGGGAGCTCCGCGGCTTGGGCGCGCTCCTGAATCACCGGGAGCGCCGTTCGGTCGCCGATTCGAGCGAGCGCGTGCATCGCGGCGATCCGCTCCGGCGCTTCCTCGGCGTGCAGCCTTCGCCGGAGGTCCGGGACGATCGGTTTCGCAGCCTCCGGGCCGAGCTCGAGCAGCGCGCCCACCGCGGCGTCCCGAACCGACCGGTCACGGTCGCGGGTAAGGGAGAGGAGGAGCCGCCTTGCTCCATCCTCGAGGATCCCGGCCGCGGTGCCTGCTACCCAGGCCCGCACGCGTCCGCTCTTGTGGCGGGAGAGCTCGTCCAGCACGATCGCGGCCCCGCCGCGGTCTCTCCTCAGCTCTTCGATCTCCCGCGCGAGCGAGGCCTCACCCTCGGGACCGGCCTCGATCGCGTCGGCGATCGCCGCGGCGCGATCGTCGCTCCAGAGGCGCTCGAGCTTGCCGAATGTCCGCCGGAACCACCCCCTCGCGGCGATGCGCTGGCGCAGGGCCTCCTGGAAGTCCTCCTCGTCGGCCGCGCGCTCGAGCAGGACCTGCTGGAGGACGGCACGGTCGTCGGCGTCGAGCTCGGCCGCCAGGCGCTCCGCCGCCACAACGAAGTCGTCTCCGGTGTACGCCTGGGCGAGCGCGTCCACGCGCGCTCCGATCTCCTCCTTCGTCGCGGTCACGACCCCTTCTGGGCCTCGAGGGTCTCCCGCTCGCCTGCGACCGGGGTGGGCGGATGCTCGTCGAACCCATACTTGACGATCGCCCGCTTGGCGGCCTTGACCTCGTCCAGCCTGCTCACAGGTCTGCGGTGGGGCGCGTCCTTGAGAGCCTGGGGATCCGTGCCCGCCTCTGCGGCGATCGCCCGCATCGCCTCCACGAACTCGTCCAGCGTCTCCTTGGCCTCCGTCTCCGTCGGCTCGATCATGAGCGCCTCGGGAACGACCAGGGGGAAGTAGATCGTCGGCGGGTGGAAGCCGTGATCCATCAGGCGCTTCGCAACGTCGAGCGCCGTGACGCCGTGATCCCGCTTGAGGCTTCGAGCCGAGAGCACGAACTCGTGCATGCAGAGCCGGTCGAACGGCAAGTCGTAGACGTCCCGCAGGCGCGCCAGGAGGTAGTTCGCGTTGAGCACGGCTGCCTCGGACATCTCGCGGAGCGCCGGGCCGTAGGAACGGATGAACGCATACGAGCGGACGAAGACGCCGAACGGCCCGCAGAAGCCGCGCACTTTCCCGATCGTCTTGGGCCGATCGTAGTCCAGGGCGAAGGTCTCTCCGTCGCGGACGACGGCGGGCACGGGGAGGAAGGGCTCGAGGAGGTCCCGGACGGCGATCGGCCCACCGCCGGGCCCGCCGCCTCCGTGCGGCTGCGAGAACGTCTTGTGGAGGTTGATATGCACGATGTCGAACCCCATGTCGCCCGGCCGGGAGATCCCGCACACGGCGTTGAGGTTCGCGCCGTCGTAGTAGAGGAGCGCGCCGGCATCGTGGAAGATTGCCGCGACCTCCTCGATGTGCTCGTCGAAGAGTCCGAGCGTCGACGGGTTCGTCAGCATCAGGCCTGCCGTGCGCTCGTCCACCTTCGCCCGCAGGTCGTCGAGGTCGAGATTCCCGCGCGCATCCGTGTCCACCTTCTGCAGCTCGTAGCCCGCCATGGCGACGCTCGCCGGGTTGGTGCCGTGCGCGGTATCGGCGGTGATGACCACGCGGCGCTGCTCGGCTTCTCCCCGGTCGGCGAAGTACGCGCGCATGAGCATCAAGCCGGTGAGCTCCCCCTGCGAGCCCGCCGCCGGCTGCAGGGAGACCGCCTCGAGCCCGCACACCTCGGCGAGGATCTCCTGCAGGCGCCACATGAGCTCGAGCGCCCCCTGCGTCGCTTCCTCCTCCTGGTACGGATGGAGATCGCGGAAGCCGGGGAGGTTGACCACGCGCTCGTTCACGCGCGGGTTGTGCTTCATCGTGCACGAGCCCAGCGGGTAGAAGCCGGTGTCCACGCCGAAGTTCCGGTCGGCGAGAGCCGTGAAGTGGCGAACGAGCTCCGGCTCCGAGATCTCCGGAAGACGTGGGGCGGTGCGGCGCGCAAGCTCGTCCGGTACCTCCGCCTTCGGGAGGTCGTATCGCGGCAGCGACCCCGCACGGCGACCGGGCTTGGACTTCTCGAAGATGAGCTTCATCCGGCCACGTCGCCCAACACCTCGGCCAGCCGGTCGATGTCCGCCGGGGAGCGCTTCTCCGTCACCGCGACGAGCAGCGCGTCGTCGAGCCCGGGGTAGTCGCGCCCGAGCGCGTAGCCCGGATGTACCCCCTTCGCGCGCGCTTCTCGGATCACGTCCTTGGCGCTCCGTCCGACGCGGACCGCAAACTCCTTGAACGTTGTCTGCTCCGGAAACACAAGCGGGAAGCCCAACCGGGCCTTGGCGTACTCGCCGAGGCTCATGCAGGTCTCCCCCAGCTCCCGCAACCCCTGTGGGCCGAGCCAGGAGAGATGGACGAGCCCCGCCAGCGCGAGGAGCGTCTGGTTCGTCGTGATGTTCGACGTCGCCTTCTCCCGCCGGATGTGCTGCTCGCGGGTCTGCAGAGTCAGGACATAGCCACGCTCTCCGTCGAGATCCGTCGTCTCGCCCACGATGCGTCCCGGCATGCGGCGGATGAGGTTCGAGCGCGCCGCGATGAACCCATAATGGGGACCGCCGTAGGACTGGTAGTTCCCTGCGCTCTGGCCCTCCCCGATCGCCAAGGCGGCTCCGTAGGAGCCCGGCGCCTCGAGGACGCCGAGCGAGACAGGATCGACGTGCACGACAGCGAGCGCCCCCGCGTCGTTCACGACAGCCGCGAGGTCGCGAGCGCGCTCGAGGCAGCCAAAGAAATTGGGCTGCTGGAAGATCGCGCACGCGGCGTCGGAGGCTGCCTCGCGCAGCTCGTCGGCATCCGTGACGCCGCCGTTGTGGCCGACCTCGACGACCTCGAGGCCGAACCCCGGCGCGTACGTCTTCACGACCTGACGCACCTGGGGGTTCAGCGTCTCGCAGAGCACGACCTTGTCCCGGCCGGTGGCGTGCTTGGCCACGAAGCACGCGTCGGCGGCGACCGTAGTGCCGTCGTACCCGGACGCGTTCGAGACGTCCAAGCCGGTCAGCTCGCAGATCACGGTCTGGTACTCGAAGATCGCTTGGAGGATTCCCTGGCTCATCTCCGGCTGGTACGGGGTGTAGGCGGTGAGGAACTCCCCCCGGGAGAGAACCGCGTCGACCACCGCTGGCACGTAGTGGTTGTAGATCCCGGCGCCCAGGAACGAGAGCTCCGTTCCCGTGTCCATGTTGCGCTCGGCCAGCTCGGTCAGGTGCGCGACGAGCTCCGGCTCCGACAGCGCCGGCTCGAGGTCGAGCGCGCGGCCCAGGCGCACGCCTGCCGGGATGTCACGGAAGAGCTCGTCCACCGAGGAGAGGCCGACAGCGGCGAGCATTGCCTCCCGGTCGGCCTCCGTGAGCGACAGGAAGCTCACTGCTCGGCCGTCAGCTTGCGGTAGGCGTCGGGATCCAGGAGCGAGTCCACCTCCGTGGGGTCGGACAAGCGGATGCGAATCAGCCAGCCCTCGCCGTAGGGATCGTCGTTGATCGTCTCGGGCTCTTCGACCACCTTCGCGTTCACCTCGACGACCTCACCCGAGAGGGGTGCCACGACTTCGCTCACGGCCTTCACCGACTCGACCTCGCCGTAGCTCTCGTCCTTGGCGACGGAGGAGCCCGCTTCCGGCGGCTCGTAGTGAACGATCTCGCCGAGGGCGTCCTGCGCGTACCACGTGATCCCGAGCGTCGCGGTGTCGCCCTCGACCCGGACCCAATCGTGCTCCGGGTGGTAGCGAAGGTCGTCGGGGTAGCTCTCGTCGGCGGCCACTAGGACTCCTCTCGCTGGTAGAACGGCTTCCTGACGATACGCGCCCGTCGCGGTCGTCCGCGCAGGTCGAGGGTGATCTCCGTGCCGACCTCGGCGAGCGCTGCGGGAACGTACCCGAGGCCGATGCCGACTTCGAGCATCGGCGACAGCGTCCCGGACGTCACCTCGCCGCCCTCGGCGATCGCCATGCCGGCTCGCGGGATCCCCGGATCCTCCATGCTGAAGGCGATCAGCTTCTGCGCCGTCCCTTCCTCCTTCTGCCGGCGCAGGACCTCGACCCCGGTGAAGTCCTTCTCGAGAGCGCACGCCCAGCCGAGACCGGCCTCGATCGGGGTGCGGTCCGGCGTGATGTCGTTCCCGTGCAGCGGGTAGCAGACCTCGAGCCGGAGCGTGTCCCGAGCGCCTAGCCCGCACGGCTCGACGCCCTCCACAAGGATCGCGTCCCAGAGCGCGACGGCGTCGTCGGGAGCGCATCCCAGCTCGCAGCCCCGCTCGCCCGTGTATCCGGTCCCCGCGACCAAGCAGCGAACGCCGAGGACCTCGACCTCCTCGCGGACCGAGAACGGCTCGACCTCGAGCCCCAGCCGCTCGAGTGCCTCGGGGCCCTGCACGGCCAGGTACGCCCAGTGGTCCGAGGCGTCGTCGGCCTCGGAGAGAGTGGCGTGATCGGCGTCGGTATTCGCGGCATTGACGACCAGGAGGTAGTCCTCCGGGCCGAGGCGATAGACGATCAGGTCGTCGACGATCCCACCGCGCTCGTTGGTGAGCACGGTGTACTGCGCCTGGCCGACGTCGATCCGGTCGAGGTCGTTGGAGAGACGAGCCTGAAGGTAGTCGCGCGCGCCCGCGCTGGCGATGCGGAGCTCGCCCATGTGCGAGACGTCGAAGACCCCGGCCGCCGTCCGCACCGCGCGATGCTCGTTCGCGATGCCCGAGTACTGCACCGGCATCTCCCACCCCGCAAAGGGAACGAGTCGCGCGCCGAGAGCGGCATGTCGTTCGAACAAAGGCGTGCGCCGGAGCGTCTGCACCGGGCTGGAATCCTAACCGCATCAACCCCTGTTCCGGCGCCCTCCAAGGGGGCGCCGAGCCCCCCGATTCGATGCTATCGCCCGATTGCGTACGCGTGGCGCGCGCGATCGTGCCGAGAGTGCTTCGGCGCTCAGGTGCGCTCGAAGCGCGCGGTGGAGTAACGCCGCGCATGAGCGCCGCCCACTGCTCCTGGCTCATCGCCCGGTGCCGAAATCGGTCAGGAGATCGAGCTCGACGTCGTCGGCCGAGAGCAGGAGGAGGTTGAGCCCGGCCGCCGCGGGCGCGCGCTCACGCTCGTCGCGCGTCGCCGCCCGTACGGGCTCGACCATCTTGATGCGGCCAGTTCGCGAGGGAGCGCATGGCCCCGGCTTTCCTCACGTCGGCGGTCTGGGTGAGGGCGCTAGCTGCGGCGCAGGAAGGACGGCACCTCGAGCACGCCCGACGGCACGTCGAAGCCCTCGCCCGCCTCGCGCTCGGCCAGCGGCTCCTCGCGCTCCCGCGGCTCCCGGCGATAGGCCTTGTCGAACCCGGTCGCGATCACGGTCACCCGCACCCGGCCGCCCATGGAATCGTCGATGACGGCGCCGAAGATCACGTTGGCATTCAAGTCCGAGGCGCCCGTCACGACCTCGGCCGCCTCGTTCACCTCGAAGAGGCCCAGGTCCGGGCCCCCCGTGATGTTGAGGAGCACTCCGGTCGCGCCCGCCACGGAGGCCTCGAGAAGCGGTGAGGAGACTGCGGCCCGCGCTGACTCCGCGGCGCGGTTCTCACCGTCCGCCTCGCCGATGCCCATGAGGGCGGAGCCGGCGTCCGTCATGATCGTGCGCACGTCCGCGAAGTCGAGGTTGACCAGGCCGGGGATCGTGATCAGGTCGGTGATCCCCTGGACGCCCTGACGCAGGACCTCGTCGGCCATTCGGAACGCATCGACGACCGAGGTTTGCTTCTCGACGACCTGGAGCAGGCGGTCGTTCGGGATGATGATCAGCGTGTCCACCTGGTCGCGCAGCTTGCCGATGCCGACCTGGGCCTGCTCGGCACGGCGGCCGCCCTCGAAGCCGAAGGGCCGCGTGACGACGCCGACCGTGAGCGCCCCGATCTCGCGCGCGATCTCGGCGATGACCGGAGCGGAGCCGGTGCCCGTCCCTCCGCCTTCGCCGGCCGTGACGAACACCATGTCGGCACCCTTGAGCGCCTCCTTCAGCTCGTCGCGCGTCTCCATCGCCGCCTCGTAGCCCTTCTGCGGGTCGGCCCCGGCGCCCAGCCCGCGGGTGGCGGATGCGCCGATGTGGATCTTCTGGTCGGCCTCGACCATGAGCAACGCCTGCGCGTCCGTGTTGACGGCGATGAACTCGCAGCCGCGAAGCCCGGCCTCGACCATCCTGTTCACCGCGTTGGAGCCGCCGCCTCCTGCGCCGACCACCTTGATCACGGCGAGGTAGTTGCCAGATTGATCTCTCACGTTGATCCTCTCCCTGACACGCCGAGCTTGAAGCTCAGCTTGAGCGTCCGGCTGAGGGTACGCACGCGCCACCGGGTTGTCAAATGCGTATTTGCAGCGAGATTACGCCGAAACTCTAACCTTCTAGTTGAGAGTTGAGGGTTGTGCCTCCCACTGCGCGCTCCGGGACCGAGACGTCGAGATAGGCAAGCGCGGCCGCCTCGTCCCCGCTCAGGCTGCGAAGAACGCGCCGGGCGACCGCGAGCTTGAGCGCGAGCGAGCGGGCCTCGCCGAGCCGGACCTCCATGCCGCCCGCGAGAACGAGGGTGACGGCGCCCCCGGTGGCGCTGGCCGAGGCGACGCGCTCCGGGAAGCTCGTCGGGAGCCGGCGAAGGGCGTCCAGTGACGTCCTGACGTCCTCGGCGTGGACGGTCGCGCCCGGGGCGAAGCCGGAGCCGGGGTCCGCCCGTACCACCGGGCGCTTGCGGGCGCGCTCCGGGTCGACCGCCCTGATCACGCGGCCCTGGGCGGAGACGAGCCAAGCGTCCTCCCCGCTCTGGACGACGGCGAGCGGGCGCTCGTGGACGATGGCGATCCGCAGGGTGTGAGGGAACGCCCGATCGATCCGGGCGGACCGCACCGCCGGGAGCGTTTCGAGCTCGCGGCGCAGGTCGGCCTGGTCGAGCGCGACCAGGCTCTCTCCGACGAGCGGCCGCAGGGCGGTGCGGACCTGCTCGCGCGCAGCCGGCCCGCCGCCGGTGAGCTCGAGCTTCTCGAGCGCGAAGAGCGAGGTGAAGCGCGCGCCGGCGTAGAGGAGAACCAGCACGGCGGCGAGGAGCACGAGAACGCCGAGGATCCTCACGGTCGTGGCACCCAGCCGGCCGCGAAGCCCGTTCGCGGGCACGAGTGAGAGGTGCGGTCGAGAAACCACGGGACCGTGTTCGCCGCCCGGCACCACGGTCCTACTCCAGTGGCGGGACCTCGAGGTCTCCGAGCAGCTGGACCTCCGGGTGGAGGACGACGCCGAACTCCTCGCGCGCGCGCCTGCGCGCCTCGCCGATGAGCGCGATCGCATCTGCCGAGCGCGCGGCGCCGGCGTTCTCGATGAAGTTGGCGTGCTTCGGCGAGATCTGGGCGTCGCCGATGCGGTAGCCGCGGAGGCCGCACGCCTCCAGCATCCGGCCCGCGGTCAGCTCGTGCTCGGGGTTCTTGAAGACGCTTCCGAACGTCCGCTTGTTCGTCGGCTGGGCGGCCTTGCGCTGTGCCTGCATGGCAGCGACGGTCGCCTTGATCTCGGCTAGGGGCCTGGCCTCCAGCGCGAACTCGGCCGACGCCACCACCTGGCCACGTCGAAGGCCTGAGGCCCGGTAGCGGAGGCCGAGCTCGTCGGGCGTCCGCCAGCTCGCTCCGGCCGCCTCGACGACCAGCGCCCGGCGCAGGACGCCGGCCGTGTCACCGCCGTAGGCGCCGGCGTTCATCCAGACGGCGCCGCCGACGGTGCCCGGGATCGCGCAGACGAACTCCAGGCCGCCGAGCTCGGCAGCCCGCGCCCGGTGCAGGCAGACCGCGAGCGGAGCTCCGCCGCCCGCGACCACCGACCCGTTCCGCGCCTCGGCCGCCGCGATCTCCCCATCGAGCTTGAAGACGATCCCGGGGAACCCCTCGTCGGCCACGAGGAGGTTCGAGCCGAGCCCGACGACGGCGACCGGCAGGCCTTCCTCTTCGGCCCAGGCGAGTCGCGCGATGAGCTCCTCGACGGTCTGCGGCCGGTCGAACCAGCGCGCCGGCCCGCCCGTGCCCAGTGTCGTGTAACGGCTGAGCCCGACGTCTTCCTTCATGCCTCCAGCTCCTCGCGGAGGAGCGGCAGCACCGAGTCCACGTTCCCAGCGCCGGCGGTGAGCAGGACCCCGCCCGGGCGCGCGAGCGAGGCGGCGATGCGGGCGGCGTCGTGGAGGGACGGCGCCCAGCCGATCGGCATCCCGGGCCGCACCTCGGCGAGCCGATCGGCCACGAGCTTCCCGGTGATTCCCGCGACGGGCTGCTCTCGGGCCGCGTAGACGTCCGTCACGACTGCCGCGTCCGCGGCGGCGAGTGCCTCTCCCAGCTCGCTGCCGAGATGCACGGTCCGCGAGTACAGGTGCGGCTGGAAGAGGACGACAAGCCGCCCTCCCTCGGGCAGGGTCCCGCGCGCGGCGGCGATCGTCGCTGCGAGCTCGGCCGGATGGTGGGCGTAGTCATCGAGGAGCCTCACCCCGCCGGCCTCGCCGTGCTCCTCGAGGCGCCGCCCGACGCCGCGGAAGCCGGTGAGGACCTCCGCTGCGGCGTCCCGCTCGAAGCCGGCGAGCTCGAGGGCGGCGAGCGCACAGGCCGCGTTCAGGCGGTTGTGCTCCCCGGGAACAGCTAGCTCGAGGTCGGCCGGCCGCTGCTCCGGCCCCCACACGACGCAGCCCGGAGGCACTCCGGCCGCCCAGCGCCGGAAGCGCTCCTCGAGCTCGGCCGTCGAGGCGTACGTCGCATGGTGGTCGAGCTCGACGTTGGTGACGACCGCGATGTCCGCCGGCAGCTTGAACACGGTCCCATCGGACTCGTCCCCCTCGGCCACGAGCCACCCGCTCCCGGCGCGGGCGTTCCCGCCCAGCTGGGGAACCTCCCCGCCGATGAGGAAGGAAGGGTCGTCGCCGAGCTCGTCGAGGCAGAAGGCGATCATCGCCGCCGTCGTCGTCTTGCCGTGGGCCCCGGAAACGACGATCGAGCGCCGCAGGCCCGCCAGCTCCGCGAGGAGCCTTGCGCGGCTGCCCCCCGGGATCTGGCCGGCGTATGCGGTCGAGACGACCACCTCGGTGCCCGGCGGGGGCTCGGGCGGCTCAGGGGAGACCGTGACCGGGATCTCCGCGGCGCGCACGTGCGCGAGGTACGGCGTCTCGTTGCGGTCCCATCCTGAGACGTCGGCGCCCCAAGCCTTCGCGACGACCGCATATCCGGAGAGCCCGGCGCCGCCGATCCCCGCGAGCCAGAGGCGGCGCCCGTCAAGCTCGGGCAAGCTCGATCAGCTCCTCGGCGACGACCTCGGCGGCGTCCGGCTTCGCCAAGGCGGCCATCGCCTCCCCCATCCTGGCCAGCCGCTCGGGGTCTGCGAGCAGCTCGTCGACCAGGCGGCGCAGGTCGAGGTCGGCCTCGCCGACGACCACGGCGCCGCCGGCGCGCTCGAAGTAGGCGGCGTTCTTCGCCTGGTGGTCGGCGGTCGCGTGCGGGTAGGGAACGAGCAGCGCCGGGCGGCCGGCGGCCGCGACCTCCCATACCGATCCGCCGGCGCGGGCGACGACGAGATCGGCGGCGGCGAGCGCCGCCCCGAACTCGTCGGTGAAGGCGAGGAGGCGATAGTCGTCTCGGCGCGGGCGCGTGTCGAGCTCGGGGAAGTCCCGCTCGCCGGCGAGGTGGAGCAGGGCCGGGCCCTCGGCGGCGTAGGCGTCGAGGGCAGCGTCGTTCAGGCGCCTGGCGCCTTGGCTGCCGCCGAAGACGAGCAGGACCGGGCCTGTCGTCGGGAGCCCGAACGCCTTCCGGGCCTCGTGCTTCGAGGTCGGCCGGGAGCGCGATGGGATCGGCCTGCCCACGACCCGGTACTTGGGGCCCTCCCTCCCTTCCAGCGGGAATGCGCAAAGAACGCGCATTGCCACCGGCGCGGCCAGGCGGTTGGCGAGCCCGAGGTGGGCGTCGGCCTCCAGGATCGCAGCTCGAATCCGCAGGAGGCCCGCGGCGCAGACCATTGGACCGCCGACATATCCGCCCGCGCCGAGAACGACGTCCGGCTTCCGTCGCCGCAGGATCCGCAGGCAGGCCGCGGGGGCGGCCGCGTCGCGGGCGAGGGCGCGGAGGAGCCTCAGGCTCACGCCGCGGGGCAGGCCCTCGACGGGGAACCCGTCGAAGTCCAGCCCGGCCTCGTGCGCCAGCCGCTCCTCGACGGAATCAGGCCGACCGGCGAGCGTGACGCGCGCGCCTCGGCGCTGAAGCGCCTCGGCGACCGCGAGCGCGGGCAGGACGTGCCCTGCCGTCCCGCCGGCGGCGATGAGGAACGTCGGCTCTGGCCTCTGCTGCATGGTTGACGGCGATGTTAAGGAGGATGCCGACGGACGCGAGCATGACGATGAGGCTCGAGCCGCCGTACGAGACGAACGGGAGCGGGATCCCGGTGAGCGGGGCGAGGCCCATCACCGCGCTGACGTTGACGGCGGCCTGCCCGCAGATGAGGGCGGTGATCCCGGTGGCCAGGAGCTTTCCGAAGCGGTCCCGGCAGGAGAGCGCGACGTTGAAGCCCGCGTAGCCGAAGGCGACGAACGCCGCGAGGAGCGCGAACGCCCCAACGAGCCCGAGCTCCTCGCCGATGATCGCGAAGATCATGTCCGTGGAGGCCTCGGGCAGGTAGTAGACCTTCTGGACGCTCTCCCCCAGGCCGACGCCGAAGAACCCGCCCGAGCCCAGCGCGAGCATCGCCTGGACGCTCTGGAAGCCCGCGCCCTGCGGGTCCTGCCATGGGTCGAAGAAGCTGAGGATGCGCTCGCGCCGGTACGGCTCGAGCCAGATCGCGGCGAGTATGAGCGAGACCCCGATCGCCCCGGCGGCCGCGAGCGTTGAGAAGCGGGTGCCGGCGACGACCAGGACCGCGGCGAGCATCACCGCCACGGAGATGGCCGTGCCGAGATCCGGCTCCATGAGGACGAGGCCCATAGCCGCGCCGAAGACGATCCCGATCGGGCGAACGAGCCCCCCCAGCGACCGCGGGGCAGGTGAGCGCGACAGGTAGGCGGCGACCCAGAGCGCGAGGGCCAGCTTTGCGAGCTCGGACGGCTGCAGCGTCGCCGGTCCGAGCGTGAGCCAGCGCTTCGCCCCGTTCACGGGCGTCCCGGCGACGAGGACCGCGACCAGCAGAACGAAGCTCGCGAGCAGGAGTGGCGGAACGAGGTAGCGCAGCCGGTGGTAGTCGGTGCGGGAGAGCAGGACGAGGGCGATGACTCCGAGGAAGGCATAGGCGGCCTGGCGCTTGAGGTAGTAGGCAGGGTCGTCGGCGGCGAGGGCCGCGCGGGCGGAGCTCGCGCTGTAGACCATGACGAGACCGAAAGCGACGAGACCGAGCGTGATGACGACGAGCAGGTGGTACTCGAGCCCGCCGCCGGCCGTGCGCTTCACAGCGCCTCCACGAGCTGCCGAAAGCGCTCGCCGCGCTCCTCGAAGTTCTCGAACTGGTCGTAGCTGGCGCAGGCCGGCGAGAGGAGGACGACGTCGCCCGGCTCTGCGTCCGCCCGTGCGTCGGCCACGGCGCGATCGAGGTCGACCGAGTGGCGGAAGCGGACGCCCTCCCGGGACAGCGCCTCGGCGATCTCATCGGCAGACTCGCCGATCAGGTAGGCGCAGGCCACTCCCGACGCGCGCGCCTGGGCGGCGAGGCCGCCGAAGGGCGTGCCCTTGCGGGAGCCGCCGAGGATCACCCGCAGCCGCGGCGGGTAGGCGGCCAGCGCCCGCTCAGCGGCCTCGGGGTTGGTGGCCTTCGAGTCGTTGACCCAGCGCACCCCGTCGAGCTGGCGGACGAGCTCGAGCCGGTGCGGCACGCCGCCGAAGCTCCGGAGCGCGGCAGCGATGGCCTCCTCCACGATCCCTGCGACACGGGCGGCGGCCGCCGCCGCGGCAGCGTTCTCACGGTTGTGTGCGCCAGGGATGCGCGGCTCGGCCGGCAGCGGGTCGTCGCCCCCGAACTCGACGCGGCGTCCTTCGCCCGGCACCGCAGGGAAGCCGCGCGGGACGACCGCGACGTCGTCCGGGCCCTGGTTCTCGAAGATGCGGAGCTTCGCCGCCCGGTAGGCGTCGAAATCGCCGTGGCGGTCCAGGTGGTCGGGAGTGACGTTGAGGAGAACCGCGACGCGCGGCCGGAGCTCGTCGATGTCCTCGAGCTGGAAGCTCGAGAGCTCGCACACGATCCAGGCGTCGTCGGCGAGCGCTCCGTCGAGGCCGGTGAGCGGCCGTCCGACGTTCCCGGCGACCGCCACCTGGCGATCCGCCGCGCGGAAGATCTCGCCGAGAAGCTCGCTCGTCGTCGTCTTCCCGTTCGTGCCGGTGATGCCGATCAGCGGCTGGGAGAGGATCCGCGCGCCGAGCTCGACCTCGCTCCAGATCGTCACGCCGCGGGAGCGGGCAGCGGCCACGAGAGGCACCTCGTTGGGAACACCGGGGCTCTTGATCAGTAGGTCCACGTCGTCGACGAGCGCGGGGTCTTCCGCGCCCAGGACGACTTCGACGCCGTGTGTGCGAAGCCTGCCGGCGTCCACCTCCACGCTGCGGTCGACCGCGAGCACCTCGACGCCCCGTCGGGCGAGCGCGAGCGCTGCGGCCTCGCCCGAGCGGCCAAGCCCCATAACGAGAGCCCGCTTCGAGCTCCCAACAGCATGAAGAGCCGTGCCGGCCATCATCCTGCTGGGAGCTCAGGAAGCAAACTCGGACGCGTAGCGGTAGTAGAGGACGAAGCCGCAGGCGCAGAGGATCGCCGTGACGATCCAGAAGCGCACCATGATCCGCGTCTCCGACCACGCCTTCATCTCGAAGTGGTGGTGCAGCGGCGCCATCAAGAGGACGCGGCGGCCGAACCGCTTGAAGCTGACGACCTGGACGATCACGGAGAGCGCCTCGATGACGAAGATGCCGCCGATGAGGATGAGCAGCGACTCCGTTTTCGTCATGATCGCGAAGGCCGCGAGCGCGCCACCGAGACCCATCGAGCCCGTGTCCCCCATGAAGACCTGCGCGGGAAAGGCGTTGTACCAGAGGAACCCGATCGACGCTCCCACGAGGCTGGCGCCGAGGATGGCGAGGTCGAGGTCGACCTGGTCGGCGCGGCCGATGGCGCGGATGGAGGCGAGCGCGGCGACGAGGCTCATCGCCGTGTAGGTGAGGATCGCGATCGTCGTCGTCCCCGCGGCGAGGCCGTCGATGCCGTCGGTGAGGTTCACCCCGTTCGCCGCACCCGCGATGATGACGAAGAGGAGGACGTACCAGCCCCAGGACAGGGGCAGGTCGACGTCGAGGAGCGGGAGGTACACGTCCGTCGTTAGCGGATCGTCCAGGCCCCGCGCGGCCACGATCCCGACCACGACGCTGATCGCACCGAGCCAAAGGAGCTTCCAGCGACCCGAGAGGCCGAGCGAGCGACGGCGCGAGACCTTCGTCCAGTCGTCCACGAAGCCGATCGCGGCGCAGCCGAGCGTGACGAAGAACGCGGTGACCGCGGGAACGGTCCGGGCGGAGAAGATCAGGAACGGAACCGACATGGAGATCATGATCAGGAGGCCGCCCATCGCCGGCGTCCCCTGCTTGACGACGTGGCCCTTCGGGCCCTCCTCGCGGATCTGCTGCCCGAACTCGTTCTTGCGCAGGAAGTCGATGAACTTGGGGCCGGAGAGGATGGAGATGACCATCGCCAACACGCCCGCGAGGAGGACTTCGACCATCGCCGGAGCCTACGACACGACCGCGACAGCCTCGGCGATCACCTCGAGGCCCATGGCGCGGGACCCCTTCACGAGCACACAGTCGCCGGGTCGGAGGACGGAGCGGAGCGCCGCGAGGCCCTGTTCCACGGTGGGCGCCCAGCGCGTCACGGGCACGCCCCGCGCCCCGGCCACGTAGTTGCGCGCGAGCGGGCCGACGGCGACGAGGACCGCCACCCCGTTCCGCGCGGCGGCCGCCCCGACGTCGCGGTGGTAGGCGGGCGCGCCGGGGCCTAGCTCGGCCATGTCGCCGAGCACCGCGACCTTGCGGCACGAGCCGCCGCGGTCTCTCAGATGGTCGAGGGCCGCCGCCATCGAGAGCGGGTTCGCGTTGTAGCAGTCGTTCAGGAGCACGCCGCCTCCCGGCAGCGGCACCTCCTCCCCGCGCAGGCGCGAGAGCTGCACGCGACGGGCGCCCTTTTGCGCCTTCCCGAGCGGAAGCCCGAGCGCATGGTACGCGGCGAGAGCGGCGAGGGCGTTCGTCGCGTTGTAGCGCGAGGAGAAGCTGAACTCGAGCGTCAGCGGCCGCCCGAACGCCTCGACCCGGAGACGCGCGCTGTCCCCGCGCGCCGCGAAGTAGCTCAGGCTGACGTCGCCCCCGTCGCCGAAGCGGAAGACGCGAATGCCTTCGCGGCCGAGGTACGGCTCGAGGTAGGCCTCGCCGGCCGGAACGACCGCCGTGCCTCCGTCGGGCAGACTCTCGATCAGCTCCGCCTTGGCCTGTGCCACTCGTTCGACGGTCCCGAGGAGCTCGAGGTGCACGGGCCCCACGCTCGTCACGATGCCGACGTCCGGCTGCGCGATCTCGCAGAGCTCGGCGATCTGGCCGAGGCCGCGCATGCCCATCTCGACGACGCCGACCTCGGTGTCCTCCTCCAGGCGGCAGAGCGTGAGCGGGAGGCCGATCTCGTTGTTCTGGCTGCCCTCCGCGACGACGGTGCGAGCGTGAGGCGCGCAGAGCGAGCCGAGGATGTCCTTGGTCGACGTCTTCGCGGTCGAGCCGGTGACTGCGACGACCTTGGCCCGCGAGCGTTCGCGAACCGCCTGCGCCAGCGCCCCGAGCGCTCCAAACGCGTCCTCGGGGACGAGCGCGGCAGCGGCGCCGGCCGCGAGGGCGTCGTCGACGAAGTCGACGCCTCGGCCGACGGCCACGAAGACGTCGCCGCGTTCGGTGGCGCGGGAGTCGATCGTCACACCCGTGGCCAGCTCGGCCCCGGGCGCGCGTGTCAGCCGGCCCGGTGCGAGCGCCTCGATCTCGTCCAGTCGAAGCGGGATCATGCCGGTGCGCCGAGACGGCGCAGGGCGTCACGGGCGACCTCGCGATCGTCGAAGGGGATCGTCCGGTCGCCCAGCTCCTGTCCCTGCTCGTGGCCCTTGCCGGCGATCACGACGACGTCGCCTTCCTCGGCCGCCTCGATCGCGAGCGCGATCGCGGCCGCGCGGTCGGGCTCGACCTGCTCGCGGCCGTCCATGCCCGTCAGGATCTCGGCGATGATCGCGTCCGGATCCTCGCTCCGCGGGTTGTCGGACGTGACGATCGCGGCGTCGGCCAGGCGGCTCACGACCTCGCCCATGAGCGGGCGCTTCGCCCGGTCGCGATCCCCCCCGCAGCCGAAGACGCAGAGGAGCCGGCCGGCGGCCAGGCCGCGCGCTTCCGCGAGGACGTTCTCGAGCGCCTCCGGCGTATGCGCGTAGTCGACGACGACCGCGAACGGCTGCCCCTCGTCGACCGCCTCGAAGCGCCCCGGCACGCCGGCGACGTGCTCGATGCCCTTGACGACGGCCTCGTCCTCGATCCCGAGCAGGCGTGCTGCGGCGACCGCGCCGAGCACGTTCTCGACGTTGAACCTGCCGCGCAGGCGCGGGCGCAGCACCAGGCCTGCCGCCCTGAAGCTCGTGCTCGACGGCGTGAGCTCGAGCTCTTCGGCACGGATGTCGGCGTCCTCGACGAGGCCGAAGGTGACGAGCTCCGCGCCGAGGTCGCGCAGATCTTCGGCGAGGCGGCGTCCGTGCGCGTCTCCGACGTTGACCGCGGCGGGCGGGCGGTTCCCGTCCACATCCGCCTCGGTGAACAGGCGGCGCTTGGCCTCGTAGTAGGCGGACAACGTCCCGTGGAAGTCGAGATGGTCCTGCGAGAGGTTGGTGAAGACCAGCGCGCGAAAGCGCGTTCCCACCAGCCGCTTCAGCTCGGAGGCGTGGGACGAGGCCTCCATGGCGCAGCTCCGGTCGCCGGCGTCGAGGAGCTCGCGGAAGGTCCGCTGGAGGTCGATCGCCTCCGGGGTCGTCCTTATGACCGAGCGCCGCTCCCCGCCGACGCGCATCTCGACCGTGCCGAGCAGCCCCGGCCGACGGCCCGCCGAGGCGAGGATCGCGTAGAGGACGAACGCGGTCGTCGTCTTGCCGTTCGTTCCGGTCACGCCTGCCACCTCGAGCTCGCGCGTTGGCCGGCCGAAGAACGCGTCGGCAGCAAGCGCCATGGCGAGGCGGGCGTCGGAGACGACGAGCTGCGGCACCGGCAGGTCGAGCGGCCGCTCGACGATCAGGGCGACCGCGCCCCGCTCCACCGCTCCCTCCGCGAAGTCGTGCCCGTCGGCGCGCTGCCCCCGAACGCAGACGAAGAGGCTCCCGGGACCGACCGCGGCGGCGTCGTACGCGAGGTCGAAGACGGAGGCCGGCGCGGCGTTTCTGACCTCCGCGGCGCCGACGGCTTCGGCGAGGGTCTCGAGCGCGATGGCGGGTGGTTCGGACATGGCTCGGGCTGTGCTTCGGCGCGCGCGGCGCGGCTCTTTCCTCCGATCTGCGTGCATTCTGGCGCGGTCCGTTGCACGCGCGCGCAGATTCCCCTGGTATTCGTGCCCGAGTACCTGTCCTGACGCGGCTGCTACTCGTCGTACGCGCGGCGCCGGTCCGGTGGAACCTCGAAGTACGGCAACGCGAACTCTGCGATCTCCGCGAACGCGGGCGCGGCGACGGTGCCGCCCCAGATGGCGCCCCTCGGCTCGTCCACGGTGACGAGCACGACGAGCCGAGGCCGGGTCGCGGGCGCGAAGCCGACGAATGAGGCGACGTAGCGCGTGTCGGAGTAGCCGCCGTTCGGATCCGGCTTCGCCGCCGTGCCTGTCTTCCCGGCGACCCGGTAGCCGGACACGTGCGCGTACGTCCCGGACCCCTCCTCGACGACGCGGCGAAGCATCTTCGTGAGCTGCGCGGCAGTGCGCTCGGAGAGCACCTGACGCTCGTCCGGCTCCACCCGGCCCTGCCCCTCGACCTTGTCGACGAGATGCGGCTGCATCCAGACGCCGCCGTTCGCGATCGCACCGTAGGCGGCGGCCATCTGGATCGGCGTCACGGCGATGCCCTGGCCGATGGGGACGTTGCCGATCGTGGAGCCCGACCACTCTTCCGGCCGGAGGACGATGCCGCGCGACTCGCCCGGGTAGTCGATCCCGGTCTTCCGGCCGAACCCAAACCGCTCGATCCAGTCGGAGAGCCCAGCGCGCTGGAGCTGGAGCGCCAGCGTCACCACCCCGACGTTCGACGACCGCGAGAGGATCTGCGACACGGTCATCGTCTGCGTCCCACGCGGAAGCGCGTCGTGGATGATCCGGTCGGCGATCGGAAGTCTGTACGGCAGCCGGAACTTGGTCGACGGCGAGACGATGCCGGACTCGAGAACCCCGCCGACCGTCACGACCTTGAAGGTCGAGCCCGGCTCGTAGGTGTCGGTGACCGCGCGGTTGCGAAGGCGCTCCTCCTCCCACTTCGCGACCGTCGGGTACTTGTTGGCGTCGAATCCGGGTTCGACCGCAAGGGCGAGGAGGGAGCCCGTCCGGGGATCGAGGACGACCGCCGAGGCGGACAAGGCGCTCCAGCGCTCCCTCGTCCTGCGCAGGACACGCTCAACGTGGCTCTGGATCGTGTGGTCGATCGTGAGGTACACGTCCCTCCCGTCGTCGACCGGCGTCGACTGGACGACGTCGATCGTGCGCCCGAACGGGTCGCGGACGATCGTCCTCGACCCGTCCGCGCCCCGCAGCTCCTCGTCGAGCTGGAGCTCGAGGCCCGAGAGCCCACGGTTCTCCGTGCCCGCGTAGCCGACCACCTCCGAGGCGACCTTGCGCTGCGGGTAGACGCGCCGTTCCTCGGGGACGAAGCCGATCCCGGGGAGCTCCTCGGACTTCAAGGCCTCGGCCTTCTCAGGGTCCGCCTTTCGCGCCAGGTAGACGAACCCGCGCGAGCGATCCTCGAGCAGCGGGTAGAGCCTCCCGGGATCGAGGTCGAGCGCCTCGCCCACCGCGATCGCCGTCTCGCGCGCGTCCTCGACCTGCTTGGGGTTGGCGTAGACGGTGGTCGCCGGCTCCCCGAAGGCCAGTTGGACGCCGAGCCGGTCGAAGATCGTGCCTCGCCGCGCGGAGACGTGAACCTCTTCCCGGTGCTGGCTCGTGGCGAGACGGTCCAGCGTCTGCGCCTTCACCGCCTGCAGCCAGGCCACGCGCGCGAAGGCGGCGACGAAGACGACGGCGAAGACCGCCACGAGGAGACGCAGGCGCCTGTTCGCCGTGCGCACGGGGCGCTACTCCTTGACGCGCGCGAGCCGGACGTAGGTGGTCTCGGCGGGCTCGACGAGCCCGAACCGCTGGGCGATCCCCTCGATGCGGCCCGCGGCAGCGGTCCGCGAGAGATCGGCTTCGAGGTTGTCGCGGTGCGCCAGCAGCTCGGCACGCTCGGCCTCGAGGTCCTCGGACTGCACGTTGAGGCGGAGCACGGCGACGTTGAGGGCGACGATGCCGGCGAGCAGCGTTGCGACCACGACGATCCAGACGACGTTCCCGGCGACGCGCGGCCGCGGCTGGGCGCGGCGCCTGGGCGCTCGGCGCGGCTCCGCGCGCGGGCGCGAACGCGGCGCTCGGCGCGGTTCCGCCCGCGCGGCGGCGGTCGCCACGGCTAGCGCCCTCCAGGCACTAGGTCTTCACCGCCACTCGAAGCCGAGCAGACGAGGCCCGTGGGTTGGCCGCCGTCTCCGCCGGCGACGGCCGCACCGCCTTGCGCGTGGCGAGCCGGAGCGTCGGCTCCTTCCCGCACACGCACACCGGAAGGTCGGGCGGGCACGTGCAGCCGCGCGCCTGAGCTGCGAGGAACCGCTTGACGATGCGGTCCTCGAGGGAGTGGAAGCTGATCACCGCCAGGCGGCCGCCCGGCCGCAGGAGACGAAGCGCGACGGGGAGAGCCTGCTCGAGCGACGCGAGCTCCTCGTTGACGACAATCCTGAGCGCCTGGAAGACACGCTTGGCGGGATGGCCGTCGCCAAAGCGCCGCGGTGCCGGAATGGCGCCGCGCACCACCTCGACGAGATCGGTCGTCCGCTCGAACGGCCGCTCCGCCCGCCGGCGCACGATCGCCCGTGCGATCTGGCGGGAGAAGCGCTCTTCCCCATAGCGGCGGAAGGCCTCCGCGAGCTCCCGCTCGCTCGCCTCGTTGACCACGTCCCGCGCCGACCTCGTTGCGGTGACGTCCATGCGCATGTCGAGCGGCGCGTCGGCGGCGTACGAGAACCCCCGCTCGGGCCGGTCGATCTGCATGCTGGAGACGCCGAGGTCGAGGAGGATCGCGTCGGCCTCGGCGCCGTTATTCGCGAGCTGGCCGAGCACGACGGCGAAGTCACCCCGTAGGAAGCGCGCTTGCACCCCGGCCCGGCGCTGGAACCGATCGAAGTACGGACGCACACTGGCGTCGCGGTCGATCGCGATCAGCTTGCCCTTGCCCGCCAGGTCGGCTGCGAGCAGCTCCGCGTGGCCGCCGGCACCGAACGTCGCGTCGATGACCGTTTCCCCGGGCTGCACCGCGAGGAGCTCCCGCACCTCCTCGGCGAGGACGGGCACGTGATCAGCTGTCTCGTGTTGCAAGGCGTTCCGCAACAACGTCCGCCCTCCTCTCGACGTCTTCCAGCTGGACTCGCCAGGCGTCCCGATCCCAGACCTCCAGGTAGTCGCCGACGCCGGCGACGACGACGTCGCGCCCGAGCTCGGCCTTCGCCATCAGGGCGGCCGGGAGCGTCACGCGCCCCTGCTTGTCGAGCTCGGCCACCACGGTCCCGGAGAAGAGATAGCGCCGCATGTCGCGCGCCTCGCGGCTGAACCGGTCGAGGCCCGCAAGCCGCGAGCGCACGAAGCCGTCCCAGCCCTCGCGCGTGTAGACGGCGAGACACGGCTCGATGCCCCGCGTGAGAACGACACCATCCGCAAAGGACTGCCTGAACCGGGAAGGAAGCGTAAGGCGGTTCTTGTCGTCGATCGTGTGCTCGTGCTCGCCGAGAAGCATCGGCTGAGGCCTTCCTTCGTCTCCACTTTGCCCCACTGTAGACCACAACTCCCCACTACGCAACCCCTCGGCAAGAATGCGAGGGACGGCGTCCCACGGCCAAGGAGAATCCGGTGCAGCCGCAGCTGACCAGGGAGGAGCTGGCGAGACTGCTGCGCGAGGCCGAGCAGGCCCACGCCGCCTACGAGAAGGAGCTCGGGCGACGGGACGAGGACTGGCCGGGCTGGTACGCCGACTACATCCTGCGCCGACTCGAAGGCCCCTCCGCCTAGGAGGGTTCGACGAAATGACGGCTGTGCCGCCAAACCCTCCTAGGAGCCGTGCGCGCCGCGGCGCGTGAGCGCCGAAGCGCCGCACTCGGCCGCGAACGCGAGCGCCGCCTCCACTTCGTCCCCCTGCGCGAGCGCGTACGTGAGACCGGCCGCGAAGCTGTCACCGGCCCCGTAGGCATCGACGATCGGGCCGGGAGGCGGAACGGGCTCGTACGTGCCCGCGCGGCAGGCCGCCGTCCTCCACGTACCGCCCTCGCTGCCCGAGGTCGCCACGACGAGCCTGGGCTGCGGCTCCAGATCGCCTCGCTCGTACACCTCGCTCGGGTCGCTCGAGCTGCGGACGAGCGCGTCCAGCTCGACGCCGGCTTCCGCCAGGACCGCCAGGGAGCGCGCGGTCGCGACCAGGACTCGGGCGCTCCGAGCCGCCCGCGCAGCGCCTGCGTCCCCGCTGACGAAGTAGACGCCGTCGGCGTGGGTCAGCTCCTCCCAGGGCAGCGGATCGGATCGGCGCGGGATGTGCTTCTCCCCGAGGATCGTGATCGTCCGCTCGCCCGAATTGTCGACGAAGGTGAATCCGCGCCGCTGCGGCTCGGGATGGCGCGCGGCCTCGACCCGAACGCCCATGCTCGTCAGCTGCTCCTGGGACGCCTCCCCGAGCTCGTCCCGGCCGAGGGCGGTGAAGAGGGTCGACGCCCCCGCTAGGCGGGCCAGCAGGACCGACGCGACGCCCCCTCCCCCGGCGGCCTCCCCCCACCACGCCTCCGCCTGCACGATCTCGCCCGGGGCGGGCACCCGCTCGACACGGGCGAACTCGACCCACTCGACATGGCCCACGACCGCAACGCGCACGCCGGGCAGTCTCACATCTCGGCGCCCGCCCGCGTTTCAACGGATGATGGAAGCCGTGGCTGCGATACCACCCTTCGAGCGCTTCTACGAGGAGCGCAAGGACGAGATCTTCGGCTACCTCGTGCGTCTGCTCGGCGGCGAGGCAGCCGAGGACGCGTTTCAGGAGACGTTTCTCAGGGCGCTGCGCGCCTACGGGAAGCTGTCGCACGGCCGTCACCTCCGGGCGTGGGCATTCACGATCGCCACGCGCGTCGCGATCGACGTGCGCCGGCGCCCGGCGACCGCGACCGACGAGGCACCCGACGTGCCCGTCGTCGACCATCGCCCCGCCTACGCGGAGCTCGAGCACCTCGCCGACCGGCTTCCTCCGACGGAACGAGCCGCGGTCGTCCTCCGCTACGGCTACGACCTCTCGTACGACGACATCGGCGCCGCGCTCGGCTCGAGCGCCGAAGCCGCGCGTGCCGCGGCCTCGTCCGGGGTGCGGCGCCTGCGCAGGAAGGAGAGCACATGACCACCGTTCCCCACGAGCTCGACCGCCGCTTCCGCGAGGCTGCTGCCTCCGCTGGGCTGCTGGACGTCGCCTACGACTACACCGACTCGCCGGTCGGCCGCCTCCTCGTCGCCGCGAGCGACCGCGGCCTGTGCATGATCTCCTACGACCCAGAGCCCGAGCGGGAGCTGGACTGGCTCTCGGCGTCGTTCGGAGCGCGGGTTCTGCGCTCGGCGGGCCCGGTCGACGCCGCCCGGCGTGAGCTCGAGGAGTACTTCGACGGCGCGCGGCGCGAGTTCGACCTGCCCGTCGACTTCACTCCGCTCCCCGGGTTTCAGCGCGCCGTCCTCGAGGAGCTCGTTCGGATCCCGTACGGCCACGTCGACACCTACGGCGGCCTCGCGCGGCGCATCGGGAAGCCGCAGGCCGCGCGCGCGGTGGGCGGGGCGCTGAACCGCAACCCGATCCCGATCGTCGTCCCGTGCCATCGCATCGTGGGCGCCGGCGGACGCCTGACGGGCTACGCAGGCGGCCTCGAGCGCAAGCAGGCCCTCCTCGGGCTCGAGGGCGCGATCCTCACGGCCTAGGCGGCCTGACCGGGTCGGGCCGCCATGCGGCGGAGGAGCTCACGGCGCAGCTCCTCCCCGCTCAGGCGGGCCGCGTTGCGCGGGTACGTGAAGACCAGGTGAAGCGCAGGACCGTCCTCGGTCGGGCCGTCGGGAGCGGCGGGGCGTGCCGGCGCTTCGGGCCGGTACTCCTCGACGACGGTGACCTCTCCGCCGCGCACGCCGTGGAGCCGCGCGTAGCACTCCGCTTCGTCGAGCGGCCTGAGCCGCGGGCGCCGGCGGAAGATCCGCACCGGCCGAGCCTAACGACCAGGTCGGCTAGGCCTTCAGGCCCAGTCCATCGGCTCGTAGCCCCTCGTGCGCGGGGCGGAGACGAGCAGGAGGCGCACGGGCTCGTCGCCGACGTTGACGATCGTCCGCAGCGGCTCCGGGTCGAGGCGGACGAAGGTCCCAGCCGGGGCCGGGTGCTCCTCGCTGTCGACGAGCGCCACCGCGGTCCCGGCGAGCACGATGTAGACCTCTCCTGGTCGCGCGGCGTCTCGTCGTGCTCCGGGATCTTGCCGCCGGGCTCGATCTCCACGAGGTTCATTTCCGAACGAGCCACGGCCGAGCGAGCGACGCGCGAGCAGCCAGCGGCCGCTTCGTTCGAACTCGTCCTCGTGCAGGACGGTGAAGGAGTCGCCCACAGGCGGGGTTCATCAGCCCTACCCGGCCGCCGCGCCGAACCCGCCGCCCCCGGGGGTCTCGATGGTAACCGAGGCGCCGGCGTCGACGGCGAGAGTCACCTTCGCGGGCACTTCGTTCCCGTCGACGAGGTTTCTGCCCGGCGAGCCGGGGCCTCCTCCCCGCGTTCCGGCCGGGCCGCGCGCACGGCGCTCGCTCACGATCGACACGCTGCAGGGCTCGAGCGCCGTGATCTCGCGGATGACCCCGTCACCTCCCCAGAAGCGCCCCGCGCCGCCGGAGCCCAGCCGCACCGCGTAGCGCTCCACCCGGAGCGGATACGCCAGCTCGAGCGCCTCGACGGGCGTGTTGAGGGTGTTCGACATGGCGACGTGGACGCCGGACGGCCCATCGGCGTCCGGGCACGCGCCCTGGCCGCCGGCGATCGTCTCGTAGTACGTGAAGCGCGCGTTGCCGAAGGTGAGGTTGTTCATCGTTCCCTGCCCCTGCGCCGGAACGGGCAGCGCCTGGCCGAAGGCCCGGAAGAGCACGTCCGCGATCCGGCTCGAGGTCTCGACGTTTCCCGCCACCACGGCAGCCGGAGGCCGCGCGTTGACGAGCGAGCCCTCGGGCGCGGTCACGGTCACCGGAGCGAACGCCCCGCCCGAGGCGGGAACATCGGGATCGGTGAGGCAGCGGACGACGAAGTACGCCGCCGAGCGGGTGACGGCGAGCGGGCAGTTGAGGTTCCCGGCGTGCTGCGGCGAGGTGCCTGCGAAGTCGATCTGGATCTCTTCACCGGAGATCGCCACCCCCGAGCGAATCACCAGCTCGCCCTCAGGCGCCTCGAGGACGTCGAAGGCGTCAAAGCGCCCGTCCGGAAGCGCGGCGATCGCCGCACGCACGCGGCGCTCGGAGTACGCGTAGAGCTCGTCCATCGCGGCAGCCACGCGATCGGCCCCGCGGCGTTCGCAGAGCTCGGCCACCCTGCGCTCCGCGAGCCGGTGGGCGGCGAGCTGCGCCCGCAGATCGCCGCGGCGCTCGTCGGGGTTGCGCATGTTGGCGAGGAGGATGGTGAGAACCTCGTCCGTGAGCGGCACCGGAGGAACAACGAGCCCTTCCTGGTAGATGTCGGTCGAGCCTGCCGGGAGGCTCGCGGGCTGGGCCCCGCCGACGTCCGCATAGTGGGCGCGCGACACGGCGAAACCGGTGGCGATCCGGGACACCAGGGTCACGTCCGGAAGGTGGGTCCCCCCGGTGAAGGGGTCGTTGACGACGAAGACCTCTCCCGTCCGAGGATCGCGCTCGAGCACCGCGGCGACGGCCTCCGGCATGGCGCCGAGGTGCACGGGGATGTGCTCGGCCTGAGCGATCATCCTCCCATCGGGCGCGAACAGCGCGGTCGAGCAGTCCCGACGCTCCTTGATGTTGGTCGAGAAGGCGGAGCGCACGAGCACCGCGCCCATCTCCTCTGCGACCGCCCGGAGCGCGCTGCCGAGAACTTGGAGCTCGATATTCACGGACTGGTCACCGTCTCGTGAGGACTAGCGTGCTATTCCCATCCCTAGCCCCCTCCCACCCGGGGGGCACCCAGCAGGTGGCGCCCTCGAGCTCGACGACGGCCGGGCCGCTGACGGGTAGCGGCTCGCCGCCGACCAGCTCGAGCTCGGGGCCCGGTGTGACCTCCGCGGTGCGCACGGCGACCAGCTCGATCGGCCGCCCGCGATCGGCGTAGCCGTAGCGCTCCTCGTGGAGGCGGTGGAAGGACTCCGCCGGATCGTCCTCGAGGCCCACGGTCAGCTCGAACGACTGTCCTCGGTAGCGGAGGTCGACCTCGCCGTGCTTGGGGAGAAGACCGGCCTCCGTGAGCGGGATCACGTACGAGCGCACACGGTCGCGCCGCTCGTCGCTCGCCACGAGGCCGAGCGCGGACAGCACTCCTGCGGCCGCCGGGACAAGCACCTTTCGGATGCCGAGCTCATCCGCCAGCTCGCAGGCGTGCAGCGGCCCGGCGCCGCCGAACGCGACCAAGGCGAAGTCGCGTGGGTCGTGGCCGCGTTCGACGGAGACGAGCCGGAGCGCGCGCAGCATCTCGGCGTTGACGACGTCGACGACCGCCTGCGGCTCGAAGTCACCCAAAGCGAGCTCTGCCGCCGCGGCGTCGAGCTCGAGACCACCGGCCAGCGTGGCGGGAAGGCGGCCCAGAGCGAGATTGGCGTCGGTGACGGTCGGCTCGAGGCCGCCGCGGCCGTAGCACGCCGGGCCCGGGTCGGCGCCCGCGCTCTGCGGGCCGACGCGGAGCGCGCCGCCGGTGTCGCGCCAGACGATCGACCCGCCACCTGCGCCCACGGTCTGCAAGTCGACGGTCGGCAGGCGGATCGGAAACCCTCCCAGCTCCCGCTCGGCTGCGCGCTCGACCGTGCCGCCGGCGATCAAGCAGACGTCCGTCGACGTCCCTCCCATGTCGAGCGAGATGGCGTTGTCGACCCCGGCCAGCCGGGCAATCCGTGCCGCCCCCACGACACCGGCCGCAGGCCCGGAGAGCAGTGCGAGCGAGGGGTGGCGAGCTGCCTCGTCGAGGCTGCAGACTCCGCCGGACGAGCGCATCACGAGCGGAGCGAAGAGGCCCGCCTCCCGGCAGCGGTCGGCGAGCGACCACAGGTACTCGGCGAGGACAGGGCCGAGGTAGGCGTCCACCGTGGTGGTCGAGGCCCGCTCGTACTCGCGAAACTCGGGGGCGATCTCGTGCGAGGCAACGACGTGCACGCCGGGAAGCCGCCGCCGCACCTCGTCGGCCACGAGCCGCTCGTGCGTCGAGTCCCGGAAGGAGAAGAGGAGGCAGATCGCCACCGCCTCGGCGTCGAGCTCGGGGAGGGAGTCGAGGTCGAGGGGCTCGATGACGCCCTCCGGGCCGACCCGCTCGTGGACGCCGACACAGCGCTCGAGCGGCACGAGCGGCTCCGGGTGCCGGTCGCACAGTCGGTAGAGGTGGGCCCGTGTTTGCCGACGCAGATGGAGGACGTGCTCGAACCCGGCCGTGCCGACGAACGCGGTGCGCGCCCCTTTGCGCTCGAGGAGTGCGTTCGTCGCGATCGTCGTCCCGTGCGTGAAGCGCGCGAGCGGCTCGCCGCCGGCGCCGACCTCGGTCGCGGCCTTGACGACGGAGTGCTCCTGGGCGCGGACCGTGGGCACCTTGGCGGTGCGCAGCTCGCCGTCGGCGAGGAGCACGGCATCCGTGAAGGTGCCTCCCACGTCGATCCCGAGGATCGCCACGCGGCACGTCTACCACGGATGGGAGACGGTGACCCGACCTAGGCCGCGTGCCGACGTCGATAGGAGCGGGCCTTCGTGCGGTTCCCGCACACGGCCATCGAGCACCACCGCCGAGAGCGGTTGCGCGCGTGGTCGTAGAAGGCCCAGCCGCACCGATCGGCCCGGCAGGCCTTGAGGCGGCTCCAGGTGTCGTCCGCCATGGCCGTCGCTGCGATGGCCACGAGCCGGCCGAGCGCCCCGTCGACGCCGGGCGCCGCAGGTTCGAGCCGCGCCTCCCCGGCCGCCTCGAAGCGGAGCGCGAGCCGCGCGCGCTCCGCCGTCCGGCTCAGGACGGCGGCCGACTGCTTGCGGGCCCGGACGCCGTTGTTCTCGAGCAGGAGCCCGCGAATCGCCTCGCGCAGCTCCCGGGCGGCCGCGACGTCCGCCTCGTCCGCCGAGACGTCGCGGGCGAGACCGTGCCCCTCGAGCCAGCCCGCGAGCGCCCCCGGAGCGGACAGCGCGTCGGTGCCATCCTCGAGGTCGGCGGTGTTGACGAAGAGCCGGACGAGCTCGAGCTTCCCCGGCGCGGTGTCGCTCATAACCATCTATGATATCTCACTGGTTACCAAGCCACCAGGGAGGTCAAGCATGACCGACGCGCCGTACCGCGTTGCGCACGTGACCGAGATCGTCACGCCGCTGAGGGAAGGGCCCGGCATTGCGCCCTGGCGTGCGGTGAGGAGGCACTTCGACATCGGGTCGTTCGGGATTGCGGCGTACACGGCCGAGGCTGCGGGCGACGTGTTCACCCGCGACCATACGGAGGTCGACACGCGCCACGAGGAGCTCTTCTACGTCGCCACCGGCCGCGCCGCGATCCGGGTCGCCGGCGAGACCGTCGATGCGCCGGCCGGGACGTTCGTCCACGTCCCCGACCCCGAGGCCCTGCGCGGCGCGACCGCGCTCGAGCCCGGCACCATCCTGCTCGCCGTCGGGGGCGAGCCGGGGAAGCCGTTCGAGGTCTCGCTGTGGGAGCGGCGCTATGAGGACGATGCCTAGCCCGGTCTGGAGCGCGGAGCTCGCGCTCGCCGGCGCGGGCGGCGAGCCGGTCGACCTGTGGCGCTCGATCCAGTCCCACGGGCTCGTCGACCTGCCGCCCATGCGCATCGACGAGGAGGGGCGGGCGCTCGAGATCACCGTGCCGCTCCCGGGGACGCGGCCGCGCACCGTCAGGATCGAGGACGGGCCAAAGGGACACGCGCGCGTGACGGTTGCCGGCCGGGCCCCGGGCGCCCGCGCCGCCGATGCCGTCCTCGCCGCCGTCGCGCACGTCCTCCGTCTGGACGAGGACCTCTCCCCCTTCTACGCGGTCGCCGCCGCCGATCCCGACCTCGCCTGGGCGACACAGGGCGCCGGGCGGCTCGTCCGTAGCCCCACCGTCTTTGAGGAGGTCGTGAAGACGATCTGCACGACGAACACCGCGTGGTCCGCGACCGAGCGTATGGTGGGGGCGCTCGTCGAGCACCTCGGCGAGCGGGCCGCCGGCGCCGCGGACGGGCCGTATGGCAGGGCCTTTCCGACTCCTTCGGCTCTGGCCGAAGCTGACGAGGCCTTCTATCGCGACGTCGCCCGGACGGGCTACCGCGGAGCGTACCTGCGCTCCCTGGCCGCCGACGTCGCCTCGGGAGCACTCGACCTCGAGGCGCTCGGCCGGGCCGACCGGGACGAGCTCCCCGACGACGACCTGGCCGACCTGCTGCTCGCGCTCCCGGGCGTCGGGCCGTATGCGGCGGCGCACATCATGATGCTCCTCGGCCGCTACTCCCGCCTCGTGCTCGACTCGTGGACCCGCCCCAAGTACGCGAGCCTGAACGGCGGCAGGGTGGTGAAGGACGCCACCATCGAGCGGCGCTTCCGTCGGTACGGCCCGTATGCGGGCCTCGCATTCTGGCTCGTCCTGACCCGCGACTGGGTTCCCGACGCGTGACTCAGAGCAGGTACCGCGACGGGGCGAAGAAGATCGCCCCGATCGGCATCGCCGCGTTCGCGTTCGGCGTGTCCTTCGGCGTGCTCGCAAAGGCGTCCGGGATCGCCTCCGCCGAGGCGATCGTTATGTCCGCCACGACATTCGCCGGCTCGGCGCAGTTCGCGGTCGCATCCATTCTGGGCGCCGCAGGTGGCGTCGTGTCGGCCATCGTCGCCGCGACCCTCCTGAACGCCCGCTACGCCCCCATCAGCGTCTCGGTGGCACCGGTCTTCGTCGGCGGCCCGATCCGGCGGCTGCTCGAGTCCCAGCTGATCGTGGACGAGTCCTGGGCGATGTCCCGGCGCGAGGACGGCCGCTACGATCGCAAGCTCCTCGTCGGCGCCGGTCTCGTCCTCTACCCCAGCTGGGTGGGAGGGACCGTCATCGGTGCGCTCGCAGGCGACGCTCTCGGCGACCCGGCCGCCCTCGGCCTCGACGCCGCCTTCCCCGCCCTCTTCCTCGCCATCCTCGTCACCCAAGTGCACGACCGGCAGGCGCTCGCCGCCGCAGTGCTCGGAGGGCTGATCGCGCTGGTCCTCCTTCCGTTCACCCCGGCCGGCGTCCCCATCGTCGCCGCCGCCGCCGCGTGCCTGCTCGGCTGGAGGCGCCCGTGAGCGAGGCGTGGGTCGCCGTCCTCGTCGTCGGTGCCGCCACCATCGTGCTGAAGTCGGTCGGCCCGGTGCTCCTCGGCGGCAAGCCCCTTCCCGGACATTTGACGGGCATCGTCGGGTTGCTCGCGCCCGCGCTCCTGGCCGCGCTCGTCGTCACGCAGTCCGTCGGCGGCGACGAGGAGATCGTGCTGGACGCCCGCCTCGTCGGGGTGGGCGCCGCCGTCGTCGCCATCCTCTTGCGAGCCCCGCTCCTGGTCGTTGTCGTGGCAGCGGCCGCAGCAACGGCCCTTGTCAGGCTGGTCGCTTGAGTGACCCGCCCCCGAGGGCTCCTCGGGCTCGACGAGGCGTGCACGATCCACAACTACAACGTCGTTCCGACGTGGCGTATCAACGATCCGCGCGTCACGGCGTACTACCGGACGCCCTTCTCCAACCCGCAGTCGCAGCTTTTTACAATCGATTAACGACTAGAGCGAAACCCGCTTAGCGAGGGCGGCCGCCACCCCACGGCCGCCCTCTATTCGTGATGCGCTCGTTGACGGATCCGAGCAGCCCCGTAAGACTGGCCGGCGCATTAGGGGAATCGGGAGCAAGGGGATCCCGAACATCGCAGGTAGTGGTTCGCTGTGCTCCCGCGACTAGGAGGAGGTGTCTTTTCGCGTGCACAAGCTACGACTCTTGCTGACACTTGCCGTTCTCGTCGGCGGAATCGTGATGCTCTCGCCGGGCGCGTCGGCGGTGCCGCCGGAGGTGGCTCAGGCGACGAGCACATTCGATTACACGAAGAACCTGCACCCGCAGGGCTACTCTCCCCGCGGCAACACGCCGAACCTGCCGGGGCTGACGTTCACGGCGAACTCGGATCTCGCCTTCTGGGGCAAGCTCGCGTTCCAGGGCCACTACGAGGGCTTCCGGATCGTCGACATCTCGGCGCCGGCGAAGCCGCGCGAGATCTCGTTCACGGAGTGCTTCGGGAACCAAGGCGACGTGGTCGTCTGGGACGATGTCCTCGTCCGCTCGTGGAACTCGCCCGCGACGGGGACCGGCTCCTCGCAGCTCTCCTGCGATGGTGAGCCCGTGCCACTGGGCTTCGAAGGCGTCCACATCTTCGACATCAGCGACACGACGAACCCTGAGGTCGTCGGCTCGCTGGCGCTGCCGTGCGGCTCGCACACCGCGACCGCCGTTCCGGACCTCGAGAACAACCGCCTGGTCGTCTACAACCAGACGTCCGGCGGCCCGTGCCCGTTCATTACCATCTTCGAGGTTCCGCTCGACGATCCGGGCAGCGCGAGCATCATCCGCCAGGAGCCGCTCGAGGAAGCTGACGCGTGCCATGACTCCGCCGTCATCCTCGGCGACGTCATGAAGCTCGCGTGTGCGAGCCACGACCACGCCAACGTCTTCAGCATCGGCGGGCCCGACGGCGGATCGCTCGAAGATCCGGAGTTCCTGTACACCGTCTCGGAGCCGGGCGTCGGCGTCGGCGGAAACTGGCACTCGGCCGCGTTCACGTGGGACGGCGAGGTGCTGATCCTCGGTTGGGAGCCGGGCGGTGGCAGCCTGCCAGAGTGCGAGGCAACCGACCCGGATGTCAAGAAGAGCTGGTTCTTCTACGATGCGAGCGACGGCTCCAAGCTGGGGCAGTTCGTCCTGCCGCGGCCGCAGACCGCAACGGAGAACTGCACGATCCACAACTACAACGTCGTGCCGACCGACAAGCGCTACGTGCTCGTCGGCGGCAACTATCAGGCCGGCCTCAGCGTGGTCGACTTCACCGACCCGGCGAACGCAAGGGAAGTCGCTTACGCCGATCCGGCACCGCTCACGCCGACTCAGCTCGGCGGCGATTGGTCGACCTACTGGTACAACGGCCGGATCTACGAGTCCGACATCACGCGCGGGCTCATCATCTGGAACCTCAGCGACAACGTGACTGCAGGGGCCAAGAAGTTCGGCCACTTGAACCCGCAGACAGCGGAGACGTCCTTCGAGCTCAAGGGCTAGTCCCGCCCGCCGAACGACTTCGGGGCGGCCGCCGGCAGGC
>Ga0081538_10000064_pt1 | contig 99059 bp, 89 predicted proteins | sample TabmetS5T2R1_FD_71022 | JGI IMG/M metagenome (GOLD analysis project Ga0081538, IMG submission 71022) | Tabebuia heterophylla rhizosphere microbial communities from the University of Puerto Rico - S5T2R1 | ecosystem: Host-associated > Plants > Roots > Rhizosphere ... | reverse complement strand
CCGCCGGGGAGCTTGTTCCCCCCCCCCCCGAGCCGCTGGACGCCGCCCCGCGCGCACGCCGGCATCAGCAGGTCGGCGCCCTTGCGCGCCTCGGTGCGCCCCACGAACAGGGCCAGCCCCCCCTCCCCCTCGAGCCCGAGCCGCCGCCGTGCCTCGGCGCGGTCGCGCGGACGGAACAGGTCCGTGTCGACGCCGTTCGGGATGACCTCGTCCACGCCCAGCCGGAAATAGCGGCGCACCTCGCGGGCCGCGCTCTCCGACACGGCGACTCGCACCGCCCCGCGTCCCGCCATCCCCTCGGCGAACCCCTCCCCCACGACCCGGCGCGCCCGCTCGCGCAGCGGCTGGTCGAGGTCGCCGCGCAGCGTGTGCTCGACCATCGTGCCGTGGTAGACGTGGATTCGCGGCACCCCGGAAGGGGCCCACAGACCGTAGCCCGACGAGGTGATGAGCAGGTCGAGCGGCCGTCCGTCGTCCAGCCCGCCCAGCACGGCGTGCGACTGGTGCAGCGAGCCCACACCGAGGCGCGACGCCCAGCGCGGCGGCTCGCCGCCGGGCGCCGCGATCGAGACCGACCACCCGCGCCCCTCGAGCACGCGCCGGAGCAGGTTCGAGGTCCGCTCGACGCCGCCGGCGTTGCCCGGCGTGTCGGCGAGGATGACGGCGTGGCGCGTCACGCCGGCCGGCGGCGCAGCCGGGCGAGCAGGAAGCCGCGCGCGTGGGTGGCGATGCGCCGTCCAGCGAAAGAGGCCTGGAACCTCACCTTGCTCGGCACGTGGCCCTGCTCGACCAGCCAGTCGCCGTGCAGGCGGAGAAAGCGCCAGTTGTTGCGCAGGGTGTCGAGCTCGTAGCGCAGCCGGGGCGCCCGCGATCCGCCCTCGTTCCACTGCTCGACCTGGTACGAGGCGGTGTACGGCGTGAGGACGCAGCGGTACCCGGCCCGCACGGCCTCCACGAAGAACGCGGTCTCCTGGCGCCAGGCGTTGCCGGTGTAGCCCTCGTCGAAGCGGACCCGGTCCAGCACGTCGCGGCGAATCAGGGCCGGCGCCGGCACGAAGGGGGTCTCGACCGTGTCCCCCGGCACCAGCCCATGCCGGTCGATGCCCGGTTCGGCGGTCGAGGCGCCGCGCAGCCGCGCGAGCTCGTCGGCGGGCTCCCGGCCCGGCTCGATGTGGAGCCAGGGGGCGCCGGCGATCTGCGCGTCGTGCGCGAGCGCCTCCCGCTTCAGCACGCTCGCGTAGTCGCGCGGGAAGCGGCAGTCGTCCTCGCCGAACAGGATCCAGGCGCCACCCGAGTCGTCCACGCCGGCGTTGCGCGACGCCGACAGCCCGGGCGTGCCCGGGTTGCGGATCAGGCGGAGGCGCTCGTCGCCGATGCCGGCCACCACCTCCTCGGACTCGTCGCTCGTGTGGCGCTCGATCACCACGATCACCTCGCGGACGTCGTCCATCTCGAGCACTCCCGGCAGATTCGTGCGAAGGGCATCGGCCCGGTTGTGGCTCGGTATCACCACCGACACGTCGTTCTGGGGGCCGCTCATCTCGATCGGAATGCTGCCAGCAGCTCCCGCAGGTCGCGCGGGCGGAGCCCGCCGGTGAGCAGGAGAGCGGCCGGGTAGGTCAGGGCGGCCGCCGCGACGAGCACGCCGAGGGGCGCCCCGCCCGCGTCCAGCGCGAGGACCGCGAGCGTCATCGCCGTCGCCGCAGCGAGCACGCGCGCGAAGCGGCCCACCCCGAACCGAAGCTCAATGCGGCGCAGCCCCGGCACCAGCGTCAGCGCGGTCACGAGCACCTCGGTGGCCAGTGTCACCCACGCCGCGGCGACGAAGCCGTACGGAGGGATCAGGATCAGGTTGGCAACGACGTTGAAGACGAGCGCTATGGCTGCGTTGCGCAGGAAGAGGCCCTGAAGCTCCAGCACGATCACGAGGTGACCGGCGAGGTAGCCGAAGCAGATGACCACGAAGGCCGCCATGAGAATCGGAAGCGCCTGCCCGGCGTCGGCGAACTCCTCACCGAACAGCAGGACCACCAGCGGCTCGGAGGCCACGATCGTGAAACCCAGCACGGGCAGCGAGATCATCACCAGGTACTCGGCGACCAGCTGGCTGAGGCGCCGTGCCCGGTCGGGATTCGCCGGCCAGGCCGCCGCGATCATCGGGAATAGCGTGGTCATGAGCGCGATCGGAACGAACTGGGCCTGGTCGAGGATTCGGTAGACCGAGCCGTACAGGCCGGCGTCCTCCGGGCCGGCGAGTGCGAACAGCAGGATCTGGTCGAGCTTCACGTAGCCCGTGACCAGCATGCCGGCGATGCCGACGGGGACGCCGATCCGGGCGAGCTCCCGCCACATGGGCCGCGACCCGCGGAGCCGCGGCCGGGCCATGCGAACGGCCAGCCAGACACCGACGGCAGTGCTGATCGCCGCCGACCCGAGGAAGACGGCGGCGTACGCCACCATCGACCCATCCCCCGCCGCGATCGCCACCACGGCCGCGGTCCACAGCACGCTGTTCACGGTGACGACGGCGACGCTCAGGTCGTTGCGCACGCGAAGCTGGAATGCCGCACGCGTGGAGCTGAGCGGCGCGAGCAGCAGCGTTCCGGTCAAGAGCAGCCCGGTGGCGCGCATCTCGTCGCTGTCGGCCACCAGGAGCTGAACCAGCGCACACCCCGCGGTCACGGGCACGGCGATCGCCAGCCTCAGGGTGACGAGACCGCCGATCCAGTCCCGTTCCCGCGCCCGGTCCGCGGCGGCGTGCCGCACGGCGACCTGCTCGAGCCCGAACTCGCCCACGTATGCCGCGATCTGCACGATGGCGAGCGCCGTCGACCACTGCCCGAATCCCTCGTCTCCAAGCGCCCGGGTGAGCAGGACCGCGACGACGACGCCGGCCGCGAGGTTGAGCGCACGCCCCACCACTTGGACCGCGACGTCGGCCGCGGCGCGGCCGCGGCCCACGTCCGAGGTGCTGCTCATCGGGTGAGCGTATCCGCGCCGGCGGCGCGCTCAGCCCGCGCCGGTGATGCGGCGCAGCGCGTGGTAGGCAGGCTTGGGGCTCAGGTCGTTGTGGACGATCCCGTAGAAGTGCTCGGACTCGGACGGGTTCCGCTCGTCCAGGCGGAAGTGGTAGAAGAACATCGCCTCGACGAACCGGTAGCGCGTGCGCACCATCTGGGCCGCGCGCTCCATGTAGGCGGCCTGCTCTGCCTCTGTCACGCACCCTTCCGCGTCTCCACCGGGGCAGGTGGTCCACCCGATCTCAGTGATCCAGAACGGCTTCGAGCCGGCCCCGTGGCTCTCGAGCACCCGGCGCGCCTCGGCGAACCGCTGGAAGCCCCACGGATCGTCCGGCTGATCGGGAGCACGGCCGATCGCGTACGGGTGCACGGCGACCGCGTCGAAGTAGTCGTTGAGGTTCGGCTCGGCCGCATAGAGATCGCCGATCCAGGTGTGCCGCTCGCCGCCCGGCGTGTGGTCCACCGCCATGAGGAACTTCGCCGCGCCGTTCGCCTGGCGGCCTCTGGTCACGGCGGCCTTCAGCACCTGCGCGTAGCGTCCCGGCTGAACGGGCCCGTACCAATCGCCATACGGCTCGTTGTAGATCTCGAAGTACTCCGGGGCGAGGGACGCGTCGAGGTCGGGGTGCTCCGACCAGAAGCTCCCGCCCGGCCCGTAGCGGCCCGCGTGGGCGGCCACCATGGCCGCGTAGGCGTCCACGTCGTCCGGCAGTGTGTTGCCGGTCTGGAGGAGCGGCAGCACGCGGAGCCCGCGGCGCGCCGCCTCGGCGATCACGTAGTCGGTATCGGCGCCGGGCGGGCTGTCGAACTCCTCGCGCAGCCAGCCGACACCCGTCGTCTTGGCGCGGTCCTGCTCGGACGGCGCGCCGGACCCGCGCCCGTACGTATTGGCGACGATTCCCCAGCGGAAGCGCTCCGGGCCCGGCGCCGGCGGGCGTAGCTCCCCGGCGGCGGCCTGGATTCCCTCGACGCCGAGCATCAGCCGCAGCGGCCGCCGGCGGATGGATCTACGCGCCCTGCGGCAGGCCGCCTTGGCGCGACGCACATGCCGCAGTCTGGCCCGTCGCACGGCGAGCGGCGCGGTACGACCGCGACGGGACCGGCGCACGACGCGGAGGCGGTGGAGCACACGGCAGGGACGCGGATGCTTGCCGACCTTGAATACCACGGCGCTCGTGCGCGCCTGCGCGTCCTGCGGACCGGCGGGAGGGGCGGCGACGGAGAGGGAGGCGAGGAGGGCGAGCGCGACGGCGAGCCAGACAGGCCGGCGGACGGACGGGGCGGGACTGGACACGGATGCGGCTCCTTCGGCAGCCGGGCTATCTCGGAGAGACCCCTGGCTTTGCGACCCCGCCTCGCGGCGGGTGTGCCATTTCGGGAGCGCGCAGCCCTCGCGCGCTCCGGCTTGATCGACTCTCTTCTTTCCTCGACTCTGGGCTCGATCGTCGGAGCGCTGCAAGCCTTCTTGCAGCGGACGGGCGGCCGGTCGACGGATGTTGGAGAGACGCGACCAGCGGCTCCGGCTCCCGGTGCAGTTACTCTGGACCGGGAGCGATGGAGCGCGCGCAGCAGCTGAGGATCCTCTGGGCCTACAAGTGGTGGCTGCTCGTGTTCGCGCTGAGCGCCGCCGCGGCCGCCTATTTCGTGAGCAACAGCCGCGACCCCGTCTACGGCTCGGAGGCGCTCGGCCAGATCGTCTCGAGCCGGCAGGCGCAGGGCGAGCTCCTCAGCGAGGAGGAGCTCCTCAGCCTCACGAACGTCTACGTCAAGCTGGCCAGCACGGACACCGTCCTCGAGCTCGCCCACGACGATCCGTCCGTACAGGGGCGCGAGGACGAGTTCGACGACAAGGTCTCCGTCGAGCCCCAGCAGCGGGTCGGAGTCCTGAGCTTCCGCGCCGAGGCCGGCGAGGCGGACACCGCCGCGGCCTGGGCGAACGCCTACGCCGAGGCGTTCTCCGAGTACGCCGACACGCTCGAGAACCAGCAGCGCACCCGGGTGCTCGACCGGCTCCAGGCCCGCATCGACCAGATCACTGCGGAGATCGCCGGGCGCGGCGTCGCCCCCAACGACCCGAGCGTGGCGGGGTTGAGCTCTGAGCTCGCGGCGCTCCAGCAGCGCGCGGCGGACGAGACGGCGGCCCCGGGCGACACCATGCGCGTGATCGAGCGGGCCGTGGCCGAGACCGACCCGATCTCGCCCCAGCCGCTCCGCGACGCGGTGCTTGCCCTGCTGGCGGCGCTGATCGTCGGCATCGCCGCCGCCTACCTGCGCGAGGCGGTCGTCGACCGCTACCGCTCGCCGGAGGAAGCCTCCGCCGACCTGTCGCTGCCGATCCTCGGCGAGATCCCCCGCCTAACCCCGAACGTGCCGGTCGTGGAGGCCTTCCGGCGGCTCCGCACGGCCGTGATGGTGGGACTGGAGCGCGCCGACGGCGGCGCCGAGGGCGGCCGGAGTGTGCTCGTGACCGGCGCCGAGCCCGGCTCGGGCAAGAGCTTCGTCACGGTTCACCTGGCCCGCGCGCTGGCCGCCGAGGGCTGGACGGTCACGGCCGTGGACGGCGACCTGCGCCGGCCCACGCTGCACGACCACTTCGAGGTGGCGCGCCAGCCCGGCCTCGGGGACCTGCTGGCGGGAGAGGGGCTCGAGCGGCACGCCGAGCGGCTGGCCTTCGTCGTCGCGCCGGCCGAGGGCCACAGCGGCGGCGAGCTACGCGCGTTGACCGCCGGCCCCTACATCGAGGACTCGGTGGAGCGCCTCTCCTCGCGCCGGATGGCGGCGATCGTCGAGAGCCTCAAGGCCCACAACGACTTCATCGTGTTCGACAGCCCGCCGGCGCTGGCCGTCGTCGACCCCGTGGTGCTGGCCCGCTACTCGGACGGCGTGATCATGGTGATCGACGCGCGCAAGACCAAGCGCCGCGATGCGCGCCGCGCCGTTCAGACGATGCGTGCGATCGGAACCCCGGTGCTCGGCATCGTCGCCAATCGCAGCCACGCGCCGGTCGGCGGGTACTACTCGTATGACGTGCCGAGCGTCGATCTCGACGAGCCCGCCGCCCCGCGCCGCAGCCTGAGGGGAGCCGCCCGCTGAGGGTTGCGCGCGCCGGCGGCCCCGGCGCAGTGGCGGTGCTGTTGGGTGGGGGCACCGGGCTCCTGCTGGTGATCGCGATGGAGCGGGTCGGCCCGGTGGCCGTCCTGCTCCCGGTCGCGGCGCTCGCGGCCGCCTTCCTGATCGACCAGCCGCGCATCGCCCTGGCCGCGCTGCTCGGCGTGACCGTCGTGATCGAGGCCGATCCGGTCGGGCTCGTGCCGATCGGGCCGAGCGTCTACCAGCCGGTCCGATACGGGCTCACCCCGCTCGACCTGCTGCTCGGCACTGTTGTCATCGGTACCGCGCTCGAGCTCATCCGCACGCGCCGCCATCCGCGCGGCATCGGCCCGATGACGCTGCCGCTGCTGGCGCTGGCGGGCGCCTTCGCGGCCGGCGTGGCCACCGGGTACTTCGGGGGCGCCTCGCCGAACGAGCTCGTCCTGTCGTCGGTTCGCATGTCCCACCTGCTGATCCTGCCGTTCGTCGGCGCGAACCTGCTGCGGGAGGACGTCGACCTGCGCGCCTTCCTCGCCGGCGCCGCCGGCCTGGCCGCCTACAAGGCGGTCACGGGGCTCCTCGCCGTGGTGGGCGGCGCCGGCTTCTCGGTCGAGGGCGCCACGATCACCTTCTACGAGCCCCTGGCCAACTGGCTGCTCCTCATGGTCATCCTCGGGGCCCTCGCCGCGCGCGTGCGCAGGATCCCGCTCCCGGGGTGGGTGCTGTGGACCGTTCCGCTGGCGCTCCTCGCATTCGTGCTGTCGTACCGGCGCTCCTTCTGGCTGGCGGCCGCGTTCGCGGTGGTACTCGTCCTGATCGTGGCGAGCCGCCAGCGGGGGCGCACAGCGCTCGCGATCGGGGGCGTGGGGCTGGCGCTGGTGCTGGCGGCCACGCTGACCGTCGGGCGCTCGTCCGACGTCCAGAGCCCCGTACTCGAGCGGGCCCGCTCGCTCGAGCCGCAGCAGCTCACCTCCACCTCCGCCGACCGCTACCGCCTGGACGAGCAGGCCAACGTGGTGGAGGACCTTCGCCGGCATCCCGTGACGGGCCTCGGCATGAACGTGCCCTGGACGGCGCGCTACCCGCTCTCAGAGGAACACGACCGCAACTACGTCCACGTAGGGCTCCTCTGGTATTGGCTGAAGCTCGGGATTCTCGGGTTGATCGCGTTCGTCTGGCTCTACGTGCTCGCCGTGTGGACCGCCTTCCGCGTGTGGCGGGACCACCAAGACCCTCTGATCAAGGTGGGGGCGCTCGCCGCGGCCGGGGGACTGGTGGCGCTCGCCATCGTGGAGCTCACGGCGTCGTTCACCGGTGTGGAGCCGCGCCTGACCACCGCCTTCGGCGCGCTGCTCGGCTGGGTCGCCGGGGCCTGGCATCGCCTGCCTCAGTGGGAGAGCGCGCGGGCGACGGCCTCGACCGAGTAGCTCCGCTCCACGAGCCCGCGCCCCTCGGCGCCGAGCCCCGCGCCCTCGCCCTGAAGAGCGGCCGTCAGCGCCGCGGCGAACGCGTCCGCACCCTCGGCCTCGCGGAAGTGCCGGCCCGGCTCGACTGACAGGCCAGCGGCCGCGGCCGGTGTCGCCACGACCGGCAAGCCGTAGGCCAGCGCCTCGATGAACTTGAGCGGGGACCCACCTCCCTCGAGGAGCGGCACTGCGACACAGGTGGCGTCCTCGTACGCGTCGCGGATCCGCTCGACGTACCCGAGCACCTCCACGCGCTCGTCGGCCTCCACCGCGGCGCCGCGCCCCACCACCCGTAGCCGCGCTTCCGGGAGGGCGTCCCACACGCGCGGCATCACCTGCTCCAGCAGGAAGCCGAGGGCGCGCCGGTTGGGCTGGTAGTCGAGGCTGCCCACGAACACCGCACGCCGCGCGCCGAGGTCCGGCGCGACCGGGTCGATCGCCGCAACGTCGATCGCGTTGGGCACGAGCCGCAGCCGGGCGCCGGGGCAGAGCTCGGCAGCGAGGCGCATGTCGCGCTCGCTCACCATCCACGACTCCTCCGCCGCTGCGAGCAGCCGCCGCTCGAACCGGCGCAGGGTGCGCGCCGAGCCCACCTCGCGGTCACCTGTCCGCGAGCGCACGTCGGATTCGACGTTCTGCGCGCTGTAGACGAACGGCCGCCGGCCGGTCACGAGGAGCGCGGCCGCCGGCACCGGCCCGTCCGCCACGATGCGCGCATCCGCGTGGTCGACGGCGTCCACGAGCTCGGGAGAGACGCCCCGGGCGAAGCCGCGCGGCACCCCGGCGAGCCGCGCGCGGGCGTACAGCGCCGCCCGGCGCGCGCCGCGGGAGGCGTGCACGGGGTGCAGGCGAAAGAGGTCCGGGTCCGCGTACTCGGGCGCGGGCTCGCCCGCCCCGAACACGACGTAGACGACGTCGAGCGGACCGCCCGCCGCGAGGGCCCGGGCGACCGCGTAGCGCCGCAGCCCGTGTCCCGAGTCGAGCCGCGGCGTGTGCTCGGTGACGAGGACGGTCCTCACGGGGACGGCAGAGCGGCCTCGATCTGCTCGATGCGCGCCTCCCACGAGTTGGCCGCCGCCGCCTCCGACCGCTCCTGGCGGCGATCCGGGCTGTCGCCCGCCAGCTCGCGCTCGAGCGCCGCAACGGTGGTGGCCGCGTCGTCCGCGAAGGCGATGGCCTCGACGGCGGCGAGCGCGGGCAGCGGCGTGCTCACCACGGGCAGCCCCGCCGCGAGGTACTCGTACACCTTCATCGGGAAGACGCTGCTGGTCAGCGGGTTGATCGCGTACGGGATGAGTCCCGCGTCGGCGCCGCGCAGCACCGCCGGGAGCTCCTCGTGGCGGCGCGCGCCGACCAGGTGGACGTTGGGCGCGCGCGTGAGCGCCGACAGGTCCGTGTCGGGGGTGCCCATGTCGAGCGGGCCCACCAGCACGAGGCTCCAGGCGGGCCGCAGCCGCGCCAGCTCGGCGAGCAGGGCCAGGTCGAGCTTGGCGGCGGTGATCGCCCCGTGGAAGACGATGCGGGGCCGCGGCAGCGCCTCCAGCGCCGGGTCGGCCGGGCCGGGCTCGAGTGCCCTGGCGAAGAGGGCGGTGTCGGCCACGTTCGGGGCCTCGAGCACGCGTCCCGACAGCGCCCGCATGCGCTCGACCAGGTTCGGCGCGCTCGCAATCACGAGGTCCGCGCGAGCGGCGAAGCGGCGCTCCGCCGCGTGGAAGCTGTCCGCGTCGATGCCCTTCTGGACCGCGATGTCGTCGACGCAGTGGTAGACGACGCGCTCCGGCTCGAGCGCATCGAGCACCAGCTCGGCCTGCGGGACGTAGCCCCACAGGATCGGCCGGCGGATGCCGAGCCTGCGGACGGCGCGGCGCACGCGCCGCGGGAGGAGCCACCCGTTGAGGCGCCGGACGAAGGCGAGCCGGTGGAAGGGGAGCACGAGCGGGGACAGCACCCACACCCCGTCCCTCGACCGCGGCGGGCCGAAGCCGAGCCGCAGTCGGCGGGCGATCCGTCGCAGGTCGGCTCGCGCCAGGCGCGGCTGGCGCAGGCCGAGCGACTCCACGAACAGGACCTTGTTGCGCTCGGCCAGCCGGCCCATCAGGTGGTGCTGGTTCGTCGGCAGCGGAGTGTCCCAATCCGCAAAGCCGACGCAGACGATCTCGCGCCCCTCCAGCCTCAACTCGCCTGCTCGTCCGGCAGGAAGCGCGGGCGCAGGCGCTCGAACTCCTCCACCGCCGTCTCGTAGTCGTCGTGGCGCCCGATGTCGAACCAGAGGTGCTCGCTGCGCCGGGCCCGGACGCGCTCGCCGGCGTCGATCAGCTTGAGTATGAGGTCCGGGAAGTCGAGCCGGCGGCCGGGCTCGATGTAGTCGAGCACCCGGCGCGAGAACGCGTACACGCCCATGCTGACCTCGTAGTGATAGGTGGGCTTCTCGACGTACCCGGTCAGCCGGTCCGGCTCCGCGTCGTGATCGAACTGGAGCACGCCGAGCGAGACGCGCACGTCGCGCTTGTGCGCCGCGATCGTGGCCACTGAGCCGTCCGCCGCGTGGGAGTCGAGCAGGTCGGCGAAGTCGAGATCGGTCAGCACGTCCCCGTTCATGACGAGGAAGTGCTCGTCCAGGTCGTCGATCAGCCTGAGCGCGCCGACCGTTCCGAGCGGCTCGTCCTCGCGGAAGTAGTCGATCGCGACGCCGTGGCGCTCACCGCTCCCGAAGAAGGCCTCGATCAGCTCCGCGAGATGGCCGGTCACGATCGTCAGCCGCTCGAAGCCATGGCGCTTGAGCTGCCGCACGATCACGTCGAGGATCGGCCGGTCGCCGACCGGCATCAGCGGCTTCGGCAGCACCGCGGTGTAGGGGCGCAAGCGCATCCCGAGTCCGCCGGCGAGGATGATCGCCCGCCTCGTCAACGCCGCCAGCCTAGTAACCGCCGCCGACGGCCGGAGCGCGGCGCGGGCGGCGCCGGCGGGAGCGGCCGGCCGGCCAGGATCGCCTCTGGGGCGGCCTCGGTCAGCCACGGGATCATCCCGTCGAGGCCGGGGAGCCGCGTGCCGGCCGCCTCGAGGCTCGAGCGCAGGGCCGGCGGGCGGAGCTCGGCGTCGTGGGCGTCCGAGGCGACGTTGTGCACGAGGCCGTCGGCCAGGAGGCGCCGGCTCAGGGCCTGGACTGGCCGGCCGAAGCGCCCGGTGAACGACGACGCAGTGAGCGAGCAGAGCACGCCCGCAGCCACCAGCGCGCGGATCCGGTCCGGCTCGCGGTGGAACGAGGGGCAGCGCTCCGGGTGCGCCAGCACGATCCCGTAGCCGTCAGCCTGCAGCCCGCGGACCGCCTCCTCGAGCTCGCCGCCCACCGCGCTCAGAGGCGCCTCGAGCAGCAGGTACGGCCCTCCGCCGAGCGTGAGCCGTTCGAGCTCGCCGCGCTCGAGGCGCGGCAGGATCTCGGGCGCGACCTCCGCGCCGGTCACGACCTCCACCGGCACCCCCTCCTCCCGCAGCGCAGCGTTCACGCGCGCGACGCCGTGCCTCATCTCCGCCGAGGTGGTGGGGTAGCGGTGGCTGACATGGCACGTGGCGGCGAGCACCCGTGTGCCCTCGGCGGCCGCGACCCGGGCCAGGTGCACCGATTCCTCCAGGCTCCCCGGGCCGTCGTCGACGCCGGGGAGGACGTGACAGTGGAGGTCGATCATTCGCCGCGCCCGGCCGCCTGCCGCAGCGCGGACTCGAAGCGCTCCTCGATCCAGCGGCGGTCGTAGCGCCGTACGGCATGCTCGCGCGCCCGCTGGCCCTCGCGGGCGCGGCGCTCGGGATCGCGCCGGTACTCGTCGAGGACGCGGGCGACCGCTACCGGGTCGTGCGGGGGCGTGGCGATCGTGCCGGTCCCGTCGATCACGAGCTCCTCGGCGCCCTCGCGGTGCGTGGCGATCACGGGACGGCCCACGAGCTGGGCCATCACGACCGCCCGGGGCGAGCCCTCGATCGGCAGCGGGGCGAACAGCGCGACGTCGCAGGCGGAGAAGACCTGCCCGACCACGCCGCGCGGGGTGGGCAGGAACCGCACCCGGTCGCCGTGGGGGGCGGCGAGCCGCCGCAGCGACTCCTCCTGGTCTCCCTCCCCCGCGATCACGAGCAGGAAATCGCCGTCCAGGTGTTCGAGCGCCCGCACGAGCACGTCGTTGCGCTTCTTCACGTGCAGGCGCGAGACGCAGCCCGCCACGAAGGTTTCCGGGCCGGCGCCCCACTCCGCCCTCACCCGCTCCCGCGCCGCGGGGTCGAAGCCGACCTCGGTCACGTTGATGGCGTTCGGCAGCACCTCCACCTTGTCGTCCGGCACGCCTAGCGCGACGATCGAGCGCTTCGTGCTCTCCGAGATGGCCATGATCCAGTCCGCCCGGCGGGCCGCCGCGACGTAGACGCGCCGGGCGAGCCCGCCTCTGAGCTCGAACGGCACCGGCCCCCACTCCGCCCACACGACCGACCGCGCCAGGCGCCGCGGCACGAGGGCGGCCATGAACTGCTCCTTCTTGTAATGCACCCACAGGACGTCGATCGGACCGCCTTCGGCGCGCTCGCGGCGCAGGGCGCGCACGAAGCGGACGAACCAGGGCAGGAAGCCGAGAGCCACGTGAGCGACGCTGCGGCGCGACAGCTTGGGGCCGAGTTCGATCGGCTCGACCGGCACGCCCGAGCCCTCCGCCAGCTCCGGCTTGTTCGTCAGCAGCTTGACCCGCGAGCCGCGCTCCTGGAGCCCGCGCAGCAGATCGACGTTGGAGAACTCCGCTCCCCCCTTCTCCGCGGTCGTCTGGACCGAGACTACGTGGAGAGGTCCGGGGGGCATTCCGAGCGCAGGATAGTCAGGGCCTCTCCCAGGGCCGAGACGACGCGGTCCTGGCGCTCCTCGCCGAGGTGCGGGTAGAGCGGGAGCGTGAGCTGGGCGCGAGCAGCCCGCTCGCAGCGTGGTAGCGGATCGGTCTGTGCGCCGGCGTAGGCGGAGAACTCGCCGATCGACGGGTACAGCACCGTCGTCTGGACGCCGAAGCGCCCGGACAGGAGGCGGCGCAGTGGATCCCGCAGGTCGGGATCGCTAAGCATCACCGGCATGACGTAGCAGGAGCTCGTGGCCACCTGCTCGTCCGTGTAGGGCAGCTCGATCCCCGCCGTTCCGGCGAGCAGCCGCCGGTAGCGGCCGGTCAGCTCGCGGCGGCGGGCGATGTCGTCGGCGAGGCCGGGCAGCCGGGCCGAGAGCAGCGCGGCGCGCGGCTCGTCCATCCGGTAGTTGAAGCCCACGTCGACCACGTCGTAGCCGAGCGCGTGGCCGCGGTGGCGGTCCCAGGTGCCGCTCGTCATCGCGTGCGAGCGGCGGCTGCGGACCTGCTCCGCCACGGCGTCGTCGGCGGTCGCGAGCAGGCCGCCCTCGCCGCAGGAGAGGATCTTGTTCGAGAAGAAGCTGTACGCGCTCGCCAGGCCGGTCACCGGGGCGTCCGGGCTGTGCGCCGCGTCCTCGATCAGGGCGAGGCCGTGCTCGTCGCACAGACGCCGCAGCGGCTCGAGCGGCGCCGCGTAGCCCGCGTAATGGACCGCGCACACGGCCTTCGTGCGGGGCGTGATGCGACGCGCCGCGTCGTCCGGGTCGAGCGACAGGTCGTGCCCGCCGAGCACTTCCGCGAGCACAGGGGTCCCGCCGCAGTAGCGGACCGCCGCCGCCGTGGCGACGAAGGTGATGCCCGGCACGATCACCTCGTCGCCGGGCCCCACGCCCGCGGCGAGGTAGGCCAGGTGGAGCGCCGCCGTGCAGCTCGACACGGCGATCGCGTGCGGCGCCCCCAGGTGCTCGGCGAACTCGGCCTCGAAGGCCTGCGTGCGGGGACCCATCGTGAGCCAGCCCGACCGCAGCGTCTCGGCCACGGCCTCGACCTCGCCGTCGCGGAGCTGGACGTCGAAGACGGGGATCCGCTCAGCGGTCATCGCCGTCCGCCCGGCCGTAGGCGCGCAGGTGCGCCCGCACCACGCCCCCCTGCATGTCGTCCTTCTCCGCCGGCGCCGCGAGCACCCGCTCGACCGCCGCGGCGAGCGCCGCCGCGTCGCCCGGGGGCACCGTCGCAGTGGCCAGCTCGGCCAGGCCGCCGACGGCGGTTGCGACCGAGGGTGTGCCGACCTTGCGGGTCACCGCCAGCACGCCGCTCTGGCTCGCCCGGTCGTACGGGCACACCACCGCGTCGGCGGCGGCCAGGGCGGCCACGAACTCGTCGAGCGGCACGTAGTCGGGCGTCCAGGAGACCTCCACCCTGCGTTCATCGGCTAGCCGGCGGCAACGCTGGAGGTCGCCCCGGTCCTCCCCCACCACGGCGAGCAGGTGATCCCGGCCGAGCATGGCGGACGCCTCGATTGCGAGGTCGAGCCGCTTGTCCGGCCGGATCTGCCCCGCGAAGAGCAGCACCGGGCGCTCTCCCGCACGCCAGCGCTCGCGCCACCGCGCCGCGGCCGCGGCGTCAACGGGCGGCGTGTACTGCGCCAGCGGGGAGACCACCGCGGTCACGCCGAGGCGCTCCAGGCGCTCGGCGTCGTGCTCCGAGAACACGATGGCCGCGTCCAGCAGCCGCATCCCCGTCCTGAGCAGCAGCTCGTCCCGGCGGGCGTCCGAGCGGGCGAACGTGTTGTGGAGGCTCTGGACGACTCGCCGTCCCGGCAAGGCCTGCTGGGCTGCGAGCGTCGAGGCGACGAGGGGGGTCTTGAACTCGCCCTGGAAGTGGAAGACCTCGCCGCGGCCTACCTCCCGGACGAGGTGGGGCAGCGTCCGGCCGAACCAGTCGAGCGCGATCACCGGGCGCCGGAGCGGGGTGTGGTTGTCGCGGTGCCAGCGGACGCAGCGGCACACCCGGAAGCCGCCGGGTGGCTCGATCTCGGGATCCGTGGCGGTGTGCAGGACCACCGCGCTGCCGCTCGCCGAGAGCGCCTCGGCCACGGCCAGCGCGTGCTGGAAGACCCCTCCTCGGCCCCCCGCCTCCACGATGTGTATGCGCTCGCCTCGTCGTTCCATCATCCGCCGGACCCGGCTGTAGCATGGCGCGCCGACATAGCCGAGTCACCGTCGGGAGGGCCGGCGGTGAGCGGGGGACCCAATTCTCGGGGCGAATCGTGGCCTGGTCGCGACGCGCTGCTCTTTCTGCGCGAGCCCGTCAGCTAACCCCGTAGGCCGAGCGAAAGAGAGGGGCAGGATGCCTCCTACACGTCGATTCGGGCTGTGCGTGCTCGTCCTCTGGAGCCTCGTCATTCCGGCCGCTGCGACGGCCGACGTCCGCGAGCAGGAGATGGTGGACGAGCTCAACAAGGTGCGGGCGCGCCACGACCTGCGACCGCTGCGGGCGTCCGAGAGCCTCGAGGGGTCGGCCTTCGCGTACGCGGGCCGCCTGCTGGGGAGCGGCTCGTTCGCGCACGCGGGGACCCCCGTCGCGCCGAGACGCTTCGGCGCCGTGGGCGAAGCGCTCTCCATCCACGCCGGCCGCAGGCTGCTGCGGGCCCGGACGGTGCGGCGCTGGCTCCGCTCGCCGGTCCACCGGGCGCTGGTGCTGCGGCCCGGATTCGGGTGGGCCGGCGCCGGCTACGCACGAGGCCGCTTCCGCGGGCGCGGCGCGACGATCTGGGTGCTGCACCTGGGCGGCTAGTCCTCGGTCCGGCGCGGCACCAGCACGGCCCGCTTGAACTCGGCGACGAGGGTGCCGTCCTGCTTGTACACGCGCGTGTGGACCCGCACGACGCCCCGGTCGGGCTTCGACTGCGAGGGCTTCAGATCGAGCACCTCGCTTTCGGCGAACAGGGTGTCGCCGTGGAACACCGGCGCCGGGTGCGAGAGCTCCTCGGTGGCCAGGTTCGCGATCGCCTTGCCCGACACGTCGGCCACGGACATCCCCAGCGCGAGCGAATAGACGAGCGGGCCCACCACCACGTTGCGACCCTGCTGAGACTCTGCCGCGTACACGTCGTTCACGTGCAGCGGGTGGTGGTTCATCGTGATCAGGCAGAAGAGGTGGTCGTCCGCCTCCGTGACCGTCTTGGCCGGCCAGTGCTTGTAGACGGCGCCGACCTCGAAGTCCTCCAGGTAGCGGCCGTAGGGGCGGGCGCCGGAGGCCTCGCGCGCTGCCTGGCTCGTTTCGAATGCATCGCTCATGGGGCGCGCAATCCTAGTGGCCGATAGGGTGCGGCGGCCCATGCGAAACCCACGCGACTTCTTCAAGCCGCTCGCCGTCGAAGCGCCCGAGCCGCTGCGCGAGATTCCCTTCAAGCCGTCGCGGATGATCCACTTCCTCGACTTCTCGAACGAGAAGATGGCCGCCAAGGCGCCGGACATCGCGCGCACCACGGACATCCTGCTCGGCAACCTCGAGGACGCGATTCCGGTGGACCGCAAGGAGGCGGCGCGCGAGGGCCTGATCCGGGTCGCGCGCGAGGCGGACCTCGGCGCCACCTCGCTCTGGACGCGGGTGAACAGCCTCGAGAGCCCCTGGGTGCTGGACGACCTCACGCGGCTCGTGACCGAGATCGGCGACCGGCTCGAGGTGATCATGGTCCCTAAGGTCGAGGGGGCCTGGGACATCCACTACGTCGACCGCCTGCTCGCCCAGCTCGAGGCGAAGGCGAAGCTCGAGCGCCCGCTGCTCGTGCACGCCATCCTCGAGACGGCCCAGGGCGTGGTGAACCTGGAGGAGATCGCCACGGCCAGCCCGCGCATGCAGGGCATGAGCTTCGGTCCGGCCGACCTGGCGGCCTCGCGCCGGATGAAGACCACGCGGGTGGGCGGCGGCCACCCCGGCTATCAGGTGATCGAGGACCCGTCCCCCGACGATCCGGAGGCGCCGCGGGCGACGGCGCAGCAGGACCCGTGGCACTACTCGATCGCGCGCATGGTCGACGCCTGCACGAGCGCCGGCATCCTGCCGTTCTACGGGCCCTACGGCGACATCAAGGACACCGCGGGCTGCGAGACGCAGTTCCGCGCGGCGTTCCTCCTCGGATGCGTCGGCGCGTGGTCGCTCCACCCGGCCCAGATCGAGATCGCGAAGCGGGTCTTCTCGCCCGACCCCGACGAGGTCGCGTTCGCCAAGAAGGTCATCGACGCGATCCCGGACGGCCGCGGCGTTCACATGATCGACGGCAAGATGCAGGACGACGCCACCTGGAAGCAGTGCAAGGTGATGGTGGACCTGGCCGAGCAGCTGGCCGCCAAGGACCCGGAGCTGGCCGAGGCGTACGGGTTCCAGCCGGTCTAGCGCCGGGCGCGCCGCGCGGCTACTGTGGACGCGTGACTCGCGTCCGCCTCGCGGCCGCGCTCGCCGCGAGCGTGGCGCTAGTCGTGGGAGCGTCGCTCGCCAGCGGCGCGACGAACGACATCACGACCGTGGCGGGCACGAGCACGGCCGGGTTCAGCGGCGACAACGGCCCGGCGACGGCCGCGCAGATGAGGACTCCGACGGGGGTGGCACCGACCGCCGACGGCGGGTACCTGATCAGCGACCAGGGGAACAGCCGCGTACGCCACGTGTCGGCGTCCGGCGTCATCACGACGGTCGCGGGCAACGGCACGGCCGGCTTCAGCGGGGACCAGGGGTTTGCGACCAGCGCCCAGATCAACGCGCCCAACGGGCTGGCGGCGACCCCCGACGGCGGGTTCATCTTCGCCGACTCCAACAACAACCGCGTCCGGTACGTCTCGCCCACGGGGCTCATCAACACGGTCGCGGGCGGCGGTACCGGGGGCTTGGGGGACGGCGGTCCAGCGACGTCGGCGCAGCTCGCCTTCCCGATCGGCGTGGCGGTCCGGCCCGACGGCAGCTATCTGATCGCGGACAACGACAACCACCGGATCCGCGAGGTCTCGACCACCGGCGTGATCACCACCGTGGCGGGTGGCGGCACGGGCGGCTTGGGTGAAGGCGGCCCCGCCACGAACGCCACGCTCAACAACCCCGCGGGAATCATCCTCACCGCCGACGGGGGATTCGTCTTCACGGAGATCGAGGGCCAGCGCGTGCGGCGCGTGTCGCCGGCCGGCATCATCACGACGGTCGCCGGCACGGGCAGCGGCGGCTTCAGCGGAGACGGCGGCCCGGCGACCGGCGCGCAGCTCTTCAACCCCACCGGGGTGGCGCTCGCTCCCGGTGGCGGGGTTCTGATCGCCGACGACCTGAACCACCGTGTCCGGCACGTGTCGCCGGCGGGCACCATCACGACCGTCGCCGGCACGGGCCAGCCGGGCTTCGGCGGCGACGGCGGCCCAGCGGGTGCCGCGCAGCTCAACAGACCGCTCGGAGTCGCGCTGTCGACGGCGGGCCACGTCCTGATCGCGGACGCGTTGAACAACCGGATCCGCCAGATCGAGGGCCCGCCGCCCCCGCCGGGTCCGCCGCCCCCGCCGCCTCCACCCGGCGACGCGCTCACGCTCGATGAGCTCAACGCGGCCGATCCGCCCACGCGCGGCGTCGACGTGAACGTCGGGCCGGTGGGCGACGGCCCGGTGCTGATCGCAATCCCCGGCGTGACGCGTACGGCCGGCCGCGCCGGGGCGAGCCAGAAGGGGCTCACTTTCGTGCCGCTCACCGAGGCGCGCCAGATTCCGGTGGGGTCGTTCCTCGACACGAAGCGCGGCACCGTGGAGCTGTTCAGCGCGAGGGGGTCCGGCTCGAAGCTCCAGTCGGGCCGCTTCAGCGAGGGCGTCTTCCAGGTGCTGCAGTCGCGTGCCCGCCGCGCGCGCGGGCTCACCGAGCTGCGGCTGAAGGGGTCGAGCTTCCGTCGCTGCCGCCGCGGCCGCGGCTCAGCACGCGCCGCCCAGGTCTCGCGTCGCACGATCCGCCGCGTTCGCTCGAATGCTCGAGGTCGCTTCCGGACCCGCGGCCGGCACTCCGCCGCAACGGTGCGAGGCACCGTCTGGATCACCGCCGACCGCTGCGACGGCACCCTCACCAAGGTCCGCCGCGGCCGCGTGGCGGTGCGGGACTTCCGGCGGAAGCGCACGATCCTCGTGCGGGCGGGCAAGCAGTACCTGGCGCGCGCGCCGCGCTAGGGCAACGCCGGCACCGGGAGCTTCGGCAGCGGAACGTCAGGCGCGTCGATTCCGGGCAGCTCCGGCGCGGGGGCCGTAGCCGCGCGGCGGCTCGGCAGCCGGCACACATATCCGAACTCGGTCCGCCGGCTCAGCCCGGAGCGCCCGGCCCCCACGCCGGGCGAGCCCGGCTCTCGCTGCAGCCAAGAGCGCCGCACGGGCGCCCGGCGCGTCCGCAGGTCGCTCCGGTGGAAGCGCAGCACGTCGATGCCTCGGGCGAAGTCGAGCGCGTACACGATCGAGCCCGTGCGGTCGGTCGGCGGGAACAGGACCGACCACGTCTCGCCCTTGGTCGGCACCCAGTAGCCCACCTGGCGGATGCGGGCGGGGTTGCGCACGTCGAGGAAGCGCGTTCCCTCTTCGTACCAGCCGATCGCCACCAGACCGTTGCGCTCGTCGAAGTAATGAGCCGAGCAGAGCCCCGTGACCGGCGCCCAGCCCTTGCCTTGGACGAGGTTGTCGAGCTCGGTCTCGAAGCGGTCGAGCAGCACGAGCTTGCGCGCGCCGGTCGACGTGCGCTTCGACGTGATCCCCCAGGTCTGGAAGGAGCCGGCGCCCTTGCAGGTCGGGCGGTTGTAGTCCTCCTCGACGATGCCGACCACCCGGCCAGTGCCGCCCGCCGGATAGGTCGCCCCGTTGCGGGCGCGGAAACGGCGCTTGTGGAAGCGAAGGCTGTCGTGATGGATCAGGTCGATCGGGGTCTCGCCCTCGCCGCCGATGCCGAAGACCGGGTCGGGGCCGGGGAAGCCGAGCTGGCCGGAGTTCTTGATGCGCTCGTCGGTGCGCATCACCATCCGCGGCTTGAGAGGGTTCGTCACGTCGTAGGCAGCGGTGCCCTCGGCGCCCACGATCCAGGCCAGCCCGTTTCCGTCGACCTGCACGTCGTGGGTGGCGATCCCCGTGATGGCGGGCACGAACTTCCTGATCGGCGTCGGGTTGGCGGGGTCACGGAGGTCGACGATCTGGATCCCGCGCGAGGTGCCGGCCAGGTAGGCGAAGCGGCAGCGGTCGATGCACGACGCCGTGTGCCCGATGCCGGGCTCCTGCGGCTCCGGCAGGCCGAAGATGCCGGGCACGCCGGTCTCGATGAAGCCATTGGGCATCGCGGCCTTGAGGACCGGGACGCGCGGGTTGGAGATGTCGATGACGTAGAGGACGCCCACGCCCTCGCTGGGGTCGTTCGAGATCAGGAGGATGTCGCCACCCAGGTCGACGTCCTCGTTCTCGAAGTGGGGCAGCGGCAGCGCCCCCACCGGCACCGGAAGCTCGGGCTCCGTGACGTCATAGACCGTGAGGCCCTCCGTCGTCGTCACGTACATGAAACCGTCGCGGAAGCGGGCGCCGATCGGGTGCGGAACGGGCAGCGTCGCGAGCGGCTCGACGTTGCCCGAGGCGAGCGGCAGCTCTCCGGCAAGGCGAGGCCCTGCCTTGGCCGCCGCCGGCTCCCCCTGGGCGACCGCGCCGGCGGGCAGCGCGAGCGCCGCCACCACGGCCAAGACCCCCAGCACCCGCCCCACCATGTGACGTATGTAACGCGACGCGCACAATTTGCGCAACGGGGAAGCGTGCCCGTCGAGTAGGGTTCCCGCCCCTCCCATGCGCTTCTTCGAGTACGAGGCCCGCGAGATCGTCAGGCGGGCCGGCATTCCCGTCACCGATTTCGGCTTTGCCACGACGGCCGACGAGGCGCGGCAGATCGCCGAGCGCATCGGCGGTCCGACCGTGATCAAGTCCCAGGTCCTGACGGGCGGGCGCATGAAGGCCGGCGGGGTCCAGTTCGCCGACACGCCCGACGAGGCCGCCGAGCACGCCGAGGCGATCCTCGCGCTCGAGATCAACGGGCACATGCCGCGCGGGGTGCTGGTCGATCCCAAGGCCGACGTCAAGCAGGAGTACTACGCCGGTGTGGTCTGGGACGGCCTTCGGAAGCGCCCGGTGATGATCTTCTCGCCCGTCGGGGGCATCGACATCGAGCAGGTGGCGGAGGAGCAGCCGGACAAGGTCGGCCGCCGCCACTTCTCGACGATCCAGCCGTTCGGCGACTTCATGGCAAAGGAGGCGATCGCCTCCACGGGGGTATCCGGCCGCGCGCTCACCCGGATCACACCCATCCTCGCCCGCCTGGCACGCCTGTTCCTCGAGCGCGACATGACGCTCGCCGAGATCAACCCGCTGGGTGAGCTGGACGACGGCTCGTTCGTCGCGCTCGACGCCCACATGGACATGGAGAACGAGGCGCGCCTGCGGCAGAAGGCGCTGCTCGCCGAGCTCGGCGTGCGCGACGAGGAGACGCGCCAGGCGCGCGAGCCCACGCCGTTCGAGCTGGCCGGCGAGGAGGTCGACGCAATGGATCACCGCGGCGTGGCCGGCAACGTCACCGAGTTCGACGGCGACCTCGGCCTGGTGATCGGCGCCGGCGGCGGGTCGCTCACGCTGTTCGACGCGGTCCGCGCCCACGGCGGGCGGCCGGCCAACTACTGCGAGATCGGCGGCAACCCGTCCGTGCGCAAGGCCTGCGGGCTCGCGAAGCTCGTCCTCCAGAAGCCGGGCGTGGACAAGATCGCCGTGATGATGTCGATCGTGTCGAACACGCGGGTGGACATCGTCGCCCGCGGCGTGATCAAGGCCTGCCTCGAGCTGGGGCACGACCCGGCCGAGAAGATCGCGATCTTCCGCATCCCCGGCGCCTGGGAGGACCAGGGCTTCAAGATCCTCGAGAAGTACGGCGTCGAGTACTGCGACCGGTCGGTGTCGATGCACGAGGCGGCGCGGCGCGCGGTCGAGAAGATCCAGGGGGCGGCGCGCGGCGACGGCGCCGAGCCCTCGGAGATGCGCCAGACGACCGCCGAGCTCGGTGGGGAGCGCGACGTCTGATGTCGATCCTGATCGACGCCGACACCACCTTCATCGTCCAGGGCATCACCGGCCGTGAGGCGGTCAACCTGACGCGCGAGTGCCTCGATTACGGCGCCGGCGCGAAGGTGGTGGGCGGCGTCACGCCAGGCCGCCTTGGGCGCGAGGTGCACGGGGTGCCGGTCTTCGACACGGTCGCGCAGGCAGTCGACCACCACGGCGGCCCGATCAAGGGCTCGGTGGTCACGGTTCCGCCGGCCTTCACGAAGGACGCCGTCTTCGAGGCGATCGAGCACGGGATCGAGCTGGTCGTGATCGTGACCGAGCGCATCCCGCGCGGCGACGTGGCGCAGATGGTCGAGCTGGCCGGCCTGCGCGGGGCGCGCATCATCGGCCCGAACTGCCTGGGCATCATCGTGCCCGACGTGATCAAGATGGGCGGGATCGGCGGGCCCGCGAAGGACGCCGCCAAGGCGTACACGCCGGGGCCCGTCGGCGTGATCTCCCGCTCCGGCGGCATGACCACGGAGATGTCGTCCACGCTCACAGCCGCCGGTCTGGGCCAGTCGACCGCGGTGTCGATCGGCGGCGACGCGATCATCGGGTCGACCTACGCCGAGCTGATGCCGCTGTTCGAGGCAGACGACGACACGCAGGCGATCGTGATCTACACCGAGCCCGGCGGCCGGATGGAGGCCGAGCTGGCGGAGTGGGTGCGCGCGAACGACTCCCGTCTCCCGATCGTGGCGTTCATGGCCGGCCGCTTCATGGACGAGATGCCCGGCATGAGCTTCGGCCACGCGGGCACGATCGTCGAGGGCAAGGAGGACACCGCGAGCGAGAAGATCGCGCGCCTCGCCTCCGCGGGGATCGTGGTGGCGGAGGAGATCTCGCAGATCCCGGACCTCGTCAAGGAGCGGCTTGGAGTGGCGGCGTGAGCGAGCTGCACGGATTGTTCATCCGGGTGGAGGTGGACGAGTCCGTCCGCGGCGACGCCGAGCTGGCACGCAAGCTGGAGGAGGCGTGCCCGGTCGACATCTTCGCCGCGACCGAGGGCCGCGTCGAGGTCGTCGACGAGAACCTCGACGAGTGCGTCCTGTGCAAGCTCTGCCTTGACGCCTCGCCGCCCGGCGCCGTACGTGTGGTGAAGCTCTACGACGGCGAGGCGCTGCTGGAGCGAAGCGCCTGACCAACCCGGCCGTCACGCCGGAGCTGTACCAGGAGCGGATCGCCGGGAGCTTCCCCGGCGGCCTCGGCATCGAGGTGGTCCGGATCGAGGACCGCGAGGTCGAGGGGCGCCTGACCGTGGACGAGCGCCACCTGCACCCGGGCGGCTACGTGCACGGCGGCGTATGGGTCGCCTTCGCCGACACGGTCGCCGCGTGGGGAACGATCCGCAACCTGCCAGAAGGCCACGACTTCACGACCGCCGAGCTGAAGGCCAACGTGTTCGCAGCCGCCGGCCCCGGCGACACCCTGACCGCGCTCGGCCGACCGCTGCACATCGGCCGCCGCACTCAGGTGTGGGAGGTGCGGATCTCGAACGGCGAGAAGGCCGCGGCCTTCTTCAGCTGCACGCAGATGGTGCTCTAGGACTCGCCCTTGCGTCGCCGCAGCAGCCCGCGGCGGTGGTTTGCCGTCGCCTCGAGCTCGGCGATCTGCGCCCATGCCGCGTTCAGGCGTTCCTGGAGGCCGTCGGCCTGCAGGTTGGCGGCCTCCAGCTCGGCGGCCAGGGCGTCGCGCTCCGCTACCGCTGCGTCCCGCTCGGCCACGAGCTCGTCGATCGGGCCTGCGGCCTTGAGGGTCGCCTCCGCCGCCTTGCGGGCCTTTCGCTCCGCCTCCAGCGCCCGGGCCGCACGGGTGCGCTTCCCGCGCTCGGTCTCGAGCGCGTCGATGGCCGCCGTCAGCCGCTCCTGGACCTGGGACAGCTCGGCGGACTTCTGCTCGAGCCGGTCGAGCAGCTCGGTCATCGAGCCGCCGGCGTCCCCGCGGCGCAGAAACCGCCCACCCTGCTCGTTGGCGGGAAGGGCCGTCGACTCGGCGTCCTGTGGGGGCTGACCGGCTTGCATGGCTCGTGCGCGGTGGGAGAGTCTCACCTTACCTCCGGAAGGCCCTAAAAGTGCTGGCAGTGTCCTCCCCCTCCACGCGGAGGCCCTCGAAAAGGGAGAAGAAGCTCTCCGGAGACACCGGGAGGAGGTCGCGATGCAGGTCGCCCAGCACGGCGAGGAACGACGCCGGGTCGGTGCGCGACAGCACGGCCCACTCGGCGCCCTCGATGTCCATCTTGAGGAGCGTCTCGGCCGGGTCGCAGCCAAAGTGGTCGACCAGCTGGTCGAGGGTCCACACGGGCACGCGGATCGCCTCCGAGCCGGCCGGGTCCGTCACGAGCATCGACCTCCAGCTCTCCTGGCCGACGTCGAGCCACGCCGTGCCCGGCTCCCCGCCGACCGCCACCGGCATCACCTCCACGTCCGGGAGCCCGGACACGTTGCGCTCGAGCTTCGCGACGTTCGCCGGGTTCGGCTCGACGGCGAGGATGCGCGCGTCGGGATAGCGCTCGCGGAACCAGAGGACCGACATCCCCACGTGCGCCCCGAGGTCGATGATCGCCCGCGGGGCGGCAGGCATCGCCACGTCGTACTCGCCCTCGGCGAAGACGTCGTGGAGCGTCGTGAAGTCGGCGCGCTCGCTCAGATGAACCTCCCGCCGCGACGCGCCCACCGCAACCGTCACCTTCATCGGACGCGCGGCAAGCGCCGGGACACGCTTGCGGAACGGAAGCGAGAGCACCGCGGCGCGCATGCGCAGGCGCGACCTGGCATCCGGCGCCAGGCGGGCTAGCCGCCCTGCCTCGGCGTTCAGGTCACGGGCGCGGGCCGCAGCGCGGCCAAGCCGGTCAACTTCAACCACCCACCGGAGTATCCCGATCCGCCTGGATCTCCGTCGCAGTTCGCGCGCGGTCGTAGATGCGCACGTCGTCGATCGTGCCGTCGAAGTACTCGTCCTGCCAGACGGTGTTGCCGCCGATCCGCAGCGCGCCCGCGCTCGGAGTCAGCTGGCCCCCTACCGGGGCGGATGCGGCCTGCGTCCCGTTGAGGTACAGCCGCATCACCGCGCCGTCGGACGTGACGGCCACGTGGGTCCAAGCACCCGAGGCGAGCGGCGAGCCCGCAGGGCCGTAGACCGACGTGGAGCCCCACCAGCCGTTGGGCGTCGCCGCCCCCGCGGTGGCATAGAGGGCATACGAGAAGAATCCGGACGTCTCCTTGATGAGCGCGGTCTGCCACTGCTTGGACGCGACGTCGGGCCTCACCCAGGCCGAGAGGGTCATGCCGGTGGTCAGGTCGAGCGAGGCGGAGTCCGCGACCGTGACGAGATCGTTCACCCCGTCGAAGGCCAGCGCCCCGCCGTTCCTGCCCGCCGTGGTCCAGGTGGCCCCGGAGATCGCGCCCGCGTTCCCCCGGCCTGAAGCGTCCGCTGTGCTCGACCCGGCGCCCTCCTCGAAGCCATAGGCCGCCACCAGGCCGGCCGGGGCCGAGCCGTTCGAGACCGTCACCCCCACAGCGTTCGACGTGCCGCTGTTGCCGGCGGCGTCGGTGGCCACGGCGGTGAGGTCGTGTGGGCCGTTCGAGGCGGTGCGCGTGTCCCAGCTCACCGAGTACGGAGCCGAGGTGTCGGCGGCGCCGAGATTCTGCCCGTCGAGCTTGAACTGGACGCTCTGCACCCCCACGTCGTCGGAGGCGCTCGCCTGCACGTTCACCGTTCCCGAGACCGTGGCGCCGGCGCTTGGCGCGGTCACCGAGACGGTCGGCGCCGTGGTGTCCTGCGGTGGCGGGCTCCCCCCGACCGGCGTGTCGCGGTCGGCCTGGACCTGGGCCGCCGTGAGCGCGCGGTCGTATATGCGCAGGTCGTCGATGCGCCCGTCGAAGTACTCGTTCTGCCAGACCGCGTTGCCGCCGATCCGCAGAGGGCTGGCGCTCGGCGTCAGCGTCCCCACGATCGACCGGCTCGCCGCCTGCACCCCGTTCAGGTAGAGCCGCATCGTCCCGCCTCCCGCTGTGACCGCGACGTGCGTCCACGCGCCTGCGGGCAGCGTGCGGTTGGGCGGTACGTAGAGCGACTTCTGTCCCCACCAGCCGTTCAGCCTGGCGGTGTCGCCCGACGCGTAGAGCGCGTATGAGAGGCCCCCGAGCGCCTCCTTGATCGCGATCGTCTGCCACACCTTGGCGGGGGCATCCGGGCGCACCCAGGCCTCGATCGTCATCGCGCCCGTGAGGTCGAGGCTGGCCGAGTCGGCGACGGTGACCCAGTCGTTCACACCGTCGAAGTCGAGCGCCTTCCCGTTCTTCCCGGCGGTGGACCACGCCGCGCCCGAGATCGCGCCGGCGTTCCCCCGACCCGACGAGTCCGCCGTGCTGGCGCCGCTCCCCTCGTCGAAGCCATAGGCCGCCACCGGTCCGCCCGGCCCGGCATCGCGGTAGGTGGCGGTCAGCGTCGAGGTGGTGGCCGGGATCGTGATGTTGTGCTGGCGCGCGCCGCCGTCCGACCAGCGGTCGAACACATACTCGCGACCGCCCGTGGTGAAGCGGTCGGCCGCCGAGATCGTGGTGCGGAAGCCGATCGCCGAGGTGCGCGTGAACGGCGCCGTGCCGCTCAGACCGGCATAGCTGACGGGCGCGCCGGCGGGCGAGCTCGCCAGCGTGAGCGAGACGGTCTCGGGTCGGAGCGTGATCGTCTCGCTGTCCGTCAGTCCGTCCGAGTCCGTGACCGTGAGCGTGACCTCATAGTGGGAGTCGGCGTCGTGGTCCTCGAGGGCGGCGAAGCTGGGCGTCTTCGTGTTCTCCGGGGTGCTCAACAGGTGGATGTGGTCGGAATGGATGAGCCGCACCACCCAGCGGAAGGCTGAGGCCGGGAGGACGCCGTCCTCGTCGTCCGTGCCGGAGCCCTGCAGCGCGATGGTCTGCCCGCCCCGATAGGTCGAGCTGTTCGGCGGCGCGTCGATTCTCGCTGTGGGGCCGGCGCCGCCCACCGAGATCGTCACGGTGTCAGTGTCGCTCAGGCCGCGGCCGTCGCTCACCGTCAGTCTCGCCGTGTAGACGCCATCGGCGGCATAGCGGTGCGTGGGGTTCGCCTGCGAGCTGTGGGCCGTACCGTCCCCGAAGTCCCAGTCGTACGACAGCGCGTCGCCGTTCGGATCCGACGAGCCGGAGCTGCTGAAGGTCACGTCGAGCGGGGCCCCGCCGGACGTAGGGCTGCCGCCGGCGGCGGCCACCGGCGAGGCGTTCCCCGGCGAGTAGACGATGCGGCGGATCGAGCCCGTGCCGGGGCTCCCGTCGCCGAAGGAGGCGTAGGCCAGATCCCCTGTGGGAGTCGGCTCGATGTCGACCCCGTTCCAGCCGCGGGAGAACTCCTCGACGCTCGTGACCTGCCCCTGCGCGCCGATGTTCATCCGCTTCACGAAGCCTTCGGAGTAGTCGCCGAAGAAGATGTCGTTTCGGTAGCCGGCCGGATACTGGTCGCCCGTGTAGGTCGGGCCGCCCAGCACGGAGTTGCCGACCACGTGGAGGTAGTCGTGCTGGGGACCGACGTGGGCGGAGGCCGTCCCCTCCTTCGCATACTCGGGCGGACATTCGCTTCGGTCCTCGTAGCCCGGCGTGCGCGCCGTCCCCTCGTAACACGGCCAGCCGAACATCTTGCCGCCGCTCGTGGTCGAGATCAGATCGACCTCCTCGCGCCGGTACCACCCGACGTCCCCGATCGTCAGCCCGCCGCCCGGCCGGAGCTTGAACCGGAACGGGTTGCGGAAGCCGCCCGCCCAGACCTTCGTGCAGACGTGAGTCAGGTTGGCGTTGGTGGGGCAGAAGGGGTGCCCGGGCAGGCCGCGCCCGTCGCGGTCCACGTGCAGGATCTTCCCCGCCATGCTCTGCTCGTTGTAGGTGCGGAACGCGAGCGGGTCCACCTCGTTGTAGCTCGCGCCGTCGCCGCTCCCCACCCAAAGCGTCCCGTCGGGGGCCGAGCGCACTGTCCCGATCGAATGCGAGAAGTGGTCGGATGGGATGCAGTCGCGATCGTTGCGGGGGGCCTGGCAGGGCCCCGACACCATGGAGCCGAGCAGCACGGTCTCGGCCGACACGACATTCGTCGGGCTCACGGTGAACCGCCCGAGCCGGGAGACCGTCGGGAGGTTCGAGTCGGCCGTGAGCGGGTTCACGTCGTACGTGTAGAGCAGGTACAGGTAGTTGTTCGAGGCGAAGTTCGAGTCGACGGCCAGGCCCAGCATGCCGCGGTCGTTGTAGATGTTCACGCGGCTCGAGATGTCGAGGATCGTGGTCGCCGTCGACGCGCCGGGCATCACCACCTTGAGCCGGCCCGGCTTCTCGATGATGAACAGCCGCCCGTCGGGGGCCCACGCCATCGCGGTGGGCTGGGTCAGCCCGGTCACGAGCGGCCGGTCCTCGAAGCCGGCCGGATAGGTGGCGCCCCACGAGGCCGGAGCCAGGCTCACGAGAGCGATGGCCGCAGCGGCCAGGGCCAGTGTCAGAGATCGAATCGGGCGTCCTTCCCGGGGTGCGAGCGCCTCCACCGTAAGTCAGATCCGCGGGCGGCGCCAGCGGATCGGCGCGCTCAGGCGCGGGCCCTGGCGAGCTGGCGCTGGATGACGTTGCCGAGCAGCTTGATCACCGCCGGGTCGCCGGCCACGCTGAGCCGGCCGTGCTCGTAGGCGTCCACCCAGTGGCGCAGCCGCCCATCCTCGGCGAGCTCGTTGAAATGCGACCGGGCAAGGGAGACCTCGATGCGCGCGTCGCCGGCGGGGTCGCGGTCGATCTTCGGCCCCGGCACCTCCACGCGCCAGATCGGCACGTCGCCTCCGCCCCGGGCGCGCAGCTCGAGCCGCACGACGAGCTTCAGCTGCCGCAGGGCGGGCACCTCGGCGCCCAGCCGGTCGAGCGCTTTCGCGATCAGGGCCTTCGTCTCGGTGGTCGACATCGCGAACTCAACCTACTGTAGGGGGACGCCGCCGCGCGCCTCGGTCCATGCGAACACGACTCATCACCTTGACTGGGGCGCTCCTGCTCGCCCTTGCAGCGCCCTCCGGCGCGGCGGCCGCGACCTATCCCGCCGGCTTCGAGGAGGACACCCTGGTCGACGGCCTGACGCGGCCGACGGCCGTGGACTGGGCTCCCGACGGCCGCATGTTCGTGATCGAGAAGGATGGCGTCCTCAAGGTCGTGAAGCCGGGCGAGACGACGGCGGAGACCGTCCTCGATCTCCGCGACCGGGTGAACTCGTGGTGGGACCGCGGCCTGCTCGGGCTCGCCGTCGACTCCGGCTACGAGTCGAACGGCTTCGTCTACCTGCTCTACACCTACGAGGTCGAGCCGCAGACGCCGGACACCGACGCCCACACGGTGTCCCAGCTCCTCCGTCTGAAGATCGACGACGCGAACACGGTGCTCGAGCAGACGGCGATCCTCGGCACGCACACGAGCGGCCCCTGCCCTGCGCCCGCCGACGAAGTGGACTGCATCCCATCGGATGGCTGGTCCCACTCGATCGGGACCGTCCGCTCGGACCCGGACGGGACCCTGTGGGTGGGGTCGGGCGACGCCGCCGACTTCAACGTGCCGGCCGGGACGATCTTCCGCACGCTCGACGAGCGCAGCATGGCCGGCAAGATCCTGCACGTGGACAGGGACGGCCGCGGCCTGGCCGGCCACCGCTTCTGTCCCGGCAACGCGGACCTGGACGACGTCTGCTCCAAGCTGTTCGCGCTCGGGTTCCGCAATCCGTTCCGGTTCAGCCTCCGGGCAGGAGCGGGCCCGGCCGTGGGCGACGTGGGCCAGAACCAGTGGGAGGAGATCGACCTGCTCCAGGATGGGCGCGGCTACGGCTGGCCCTGCTACGAGGCCGCCCACCGGATGGAGGGCTACGACGCCCACCCGCGCTGCGCCACCGAGTACGCGAAGGAGGGCACACCCTCCGCCCACCTCCCGCCGGTGCTCGAGTACTCCCACGACGTGGCGGGCAAGGGCGGCGGCGCCGTAGTCGTGGGCCCGACATACACGGGCGGCGAATACCCCGCCACCTACCAGGGCTCCCTCTTCTTCGGGGACTACGTGAACGGCTTCGTCAAGCGCCTCACCTTCGGCGCCGGCGGCACGCCGACCGCGCACGCCTTCGCGGACGACTGGGAGGGGGTGGACATCGAGCAGTCCCCCGCCGGCGACCTGGTCTACGTGAGCTTCGGGGACGGCGACACCGGCTCCGGCTCGGTCGAGCGCATCGCCTATTCCCCTGGCAACGCCCGCCCCACCGCCGACGCCGACGTCTCGCCTACCTCCGGCCCGTCGCCGCTCGTGGTCTCCTTCGATGCTTCGGGGTCGAGCGACCCCGAGGGCGGGCCGCTCACCTATGACTGGGACTTCGGGGACGGCAGCGCGCACTCCACCGAGGCGGAGGTCGATCACACCTACGCCTCGGCCGGCGTGTACACCGCCCGGCTGACCGTCACCGACCCCGGCGACAAGAGCGATTCGCTGACCGTGCGCATCGACGTCGGCAACTCGCCTCCCGAGCCGGTGATCGCCGCGCCGGCCTCATACGTGGGCGGGGAGGCCGTTGCGCTCCAGGGCAGCGCCGACGATCCGGACTCCGGGCCGCTCCCGGCCTCGGCCCTCGACTGGAACGTGAAGCTCGTGCACGGCACCCACGTGCACGTGGCGGGGAGCTTCCACGGACAGGACTCGATCCAGTTCACGGCCCAGGACGACCACGACTCGGACTCCTACTACGAGGTTTCGCTCACGGCCACGGACGAGGACGGCCTGTCCGCCACCGCGGTCGTGGACATCCGTCCCCAGCTCGCCCCTCTCGAGATCGACAGCGTGCCGCCGGGCGCGCCGGTCTCCTACGCCGGCTCGCCGTTCACCGCGCCCGTCACGCTGAGCTCGTCCGTCGGCTTCCAGGCCGTCGTCTCCGCGGCCGCCGGCTTCGAGCGCCTCGGCCGGAGCTACGAGTTCACGGGCTGGGCGGATGGCGAGCCGCGGCTGCGCGTCGTGCGCGTTCCGGCCGACGGCGCCGAGCTGACCGCCCTCTACCGCGAGCTGGGCGGGCCGGCAGCCCCGATCGAGCAGCCGCAGGCCGAGGGGCCCGCCCCCCGCGCCGGCCCGGCGATCGCCCTCGCCCGCAGCCGCGGGCTCGATGCCCGCCGCGGCCGGATCAGCGGCACGGCCGGCGATCCCGACGGAGTCGGAACCGTCCTCGCCGCTCTGGCCCGCCGCGCGCCGGGCGGCCGCTGCCGCTGGTGGAGCCGCAGACGCGGCATGCCCTCCCCGCGGGCGCGATCGTGCCGCAGGCCCGCATGGCTGCGCGCGCGGCTGCGAGCGCGCGGCGACGTCTACGTCTGGACGGTCGCGCTGGGGGCGAGGCCCGTGCCTCCCGGCGTCTACCGCCTGATGGTTCGCGCCAGCGACCTCGAGGGCACCTGGAGCAGCGACCGGCGCGGCGCGCTGCGCGTCGGACGGCGGCGCTAGGCCTTGTGCCGCTCGAGCAGCTTCTTGCCGATCACCATCCGCTGGATCTCGGAGGTGCCCTCGCCGATCAACAGCAGCGGCGCGTCCCGGTAGAGCCGCTCGATCTCGTACTCCTTCGAGTAGCCGTAGCCCCCGTGGATGCGGAAGGCCTCCTCCACGACCTCCTTGCCGGTCTCGGAGGCGAACAGCTTGGCCATGCCCGCCTCGAGGTCCGAGCGCTGGCCGGCGTCCTTGAGCCGGGCCGCCTTGAAGGTCAGCAGGCGGGCCGCCTCGATCTTGGTGGCCATGTCGGCGAGCTTGAACTGGATCGCCTGGTGGTTTGCGATCGGCTTGCCGAACGTCTTGCGCTCCTGCGAGTAGCGGAGGGCCAGCTCGAGCGCTCGCTGGGCGATGCCTACGCCCCGGGCCGCCACGTTCACGCGGCCCACCTCGAGCGCGTCCATCATCTGGCCGAAGCCCTTCCCGAGCCCGTTCTCCTCACCGCCCAGGATCCGCTCCGGCGGGCAGCGATAGCCGTCGTACACGAGCTCGGTCGACTCGACCCCCTTGTAGCCCATCTTCTTGATCTTGGGCGGGATCGTCAGCCCGTCGTTTCGCTCCGCGCCGGGCTCCTTCTCGGTGATGAAGCAGGTCATCCCCTTGTAGGGCGGGTCCGCCTTGGGGTCGCTCTTCACGAGCACGAACACGACGCCGGACATGAGCCCGTTCGTGACCCACATCTTCTGGCCGTTCAGCTCCCAGTCCCCGTCGTCGAGCTTCTTGGCGGTGGACTTGATGCCCTGCACGTCCGACCCGCACTCGGGCTCGGAGAGCGAGAACGCGGCCCGGATCTCTCCCGTGGCCATGCGCGGCAGGAACTCCTGCTTCTGCTCGTCGGTCCCGAACTTCATCAGCAGATAGGAGCCGATGAAGTGGGTGTTGACGATCCCGGAGACCGAGATCCAGCCGCGCGAGAGCTCCTCGACGATCATCGCGTACGTGGTCAGGTCGAGCCCCATCCCGCCGTACTCCTCGGGGATCGTCACGCCGAACAGCCCGAGCTCCTTCATCTGCTCGACGACGGCCTCGGGGAACTTGTCCTCGTGGTCGTGCTCCTCGGCGATCGGGATGACCTCGTTGTCCACGAACTGCCGCACCATCTCCGTGATGGCCTGCTGATCGTCGGTCTTCTCGGTGTAGGCGCTGGTCGCTACGGACATGTGGTCGGGCGTGCTCCGGTGTCGTTGACTCGCGAGTCAACGAAGGATACTGCCGGAGCACTGGGCCACAGCGCATACGCGAACACGGCGGCGCCGCTCATCTCGAGCAGCTCCTCGACCGGCCCGAGCCACAGGTCGAGGCCGTCGTGGCCGCGGTCGAACAGGCGGGAGACCAGCTCGAGCCCGAGCGCGCCCGCGAAGAAGAGCCCTGCCGAGACGGCGACGAGGCGCCTCGTCGGCCTGGGAAGGGAGCGATACCAGGGTCGTGCCGCCAGCAGCGCTGCGACGACCACGGCGATCGTCGCCGCCGCGGCGACCAGGCGCACGGGGGTGCCGGAGACCCCGGAGAGGTCCTCGAGCGCGTCCATCACCGGGCCCGGTACCCGCTCGTGAAGCTGCGCGAGCTCATCGACCGCCATGAGCGCCAGCACCAGCCCGAGCGGCAGCCAGGCCCTCGCCGCGAGCAGCGCGCAGCCCAGCAGGAGAAGTGAGGAGTACCACGCTGCCGGGTTGCCCTCGCCCGTGCTGTCGAAGCGCGCGATCAGGTCGGAGTCGGCTCCAGCGCGCTCGGCCAGAGTCAGCGCGAAAAAACAGACTCCGAGCCCGAGCAGCACGAGAAGGACGCGTTCGCGCATGCCAGAGATGTCGGCTGTTTCCGCGCGCTACTTGACCGGGGCCTAGTAGCCGCGCGGATGGCGCGCCACGAAGGCGTCCGACTCGCGCAGGGTGCGGCTCCAGCGGGGGCCGCTGCGCGGGCCGGGGGCGTCCGGATCGCGCATCGAGGTGTCGAAGCGCAGCCCGGCCACGACGATGTAGGCGTGGCCGCCGTGGGCGTAGACCGTGATCCAGCGGCCCGGGCCGTCGCGGCCCCAGCTCATCAGGGCGCCGGACGGGAGCGGCGAGCGCAGGAAGCGGCCGCCGTACAGCGCGTAGGACACCGCGCCCGAGCAGTCGTAGCCGCGGTCCAGCCGGCTCGAGTAGGGCTTGTGCCCGCCGCCGTAGATGTACGGCTTCTCCACCAGGCGGTTGGCCGCCTCGATCACGCGCTTCACGCGGCGGGGCGCGGAGGCGGGCGCGATCACGCGGCCGTCCACCAGCGTCGCCTCCTCGGGCGGCGGTGGCGGCGGCTCGAACGTCGCGCCACCGGTGCTGGAGGTCTTGGCCGCGAATGCGGTCCCGGCGAGGCCGAGGACGAACAGGCACGCGGCCGCCACGGCGGCGCAGAACAGCTTGATGTAGCTAACGGATGACGGCATTCTCTTTCGAACGCCTGCGGGGTTAGCTGACGGGCTCGCGCTGAAAGAGCTCGCGCGCCTCCCTTTCGGAAGGTTCGCCCCAGTGACCTGCTAGAGGCCACCTTGGTTCCCCCGCTCCGCGCATGCGCGGACTCGGCGTGGCGAGGAAGGTACCAGAAGTTTCGGCGATGTTGCGCCGACCCTTTAGCCCTGAATTTTGTGCGTCCTCACACGAGTTCGGGCTCGCCCGCCGCAGTCCTCTTTTCGCGGCGGAAGGTCCGCGGTGTGCGCGGGCCGGTCTCGTAGCCCTCGAGGCGAAGCAGCGTCCAGGCGATCAGGACCACGAGGCCGGCGGCGATCGCGGCCACTGCGAGGTACGCGATCAGGCTCAGTGCGCCCGGCACGTCGTCCTTGCGCTCGCGCTGGAGGATCTGGAGCTCGCGGACGAACGGCCGGGAGAAGCTCTCCTCGGCCGGCACCAGCGGGGCCGGGATCGCCTCGTCCTTGGGGAGATAGATCGGAACGCCGACCAGGGCGTCGTCCTTGTGGAGGCGGACCAACGCCTTCCAGCCGTTGTAGACGGGGATCGGCTCGGTCGTCCGGTACGTGCCGGGCCCCGTCCGCTCGAGCTCGCTCACCGCGCTGCCGCCGCCCTGCCAGGCGGTGATGTTCAGGAAGTGGGCATCCTCGGCGGCATCGGCGGGCTCGATTCGCACGGTGGCGTCGACCTCCCGGTCCGGCCGCGGTTGGGCCTCGGTCAGCGTCACCTGCGCGCGTTCGGGCCCGTCGGATGAGATCGGGAGCCCCCACGCGATCACGGCCACCAGCACCAGGAAGGCGCCTGCCGCCGCGCCGTGTGAGATGCGGCCCATGCGCACGCTGCGCTCGGCGCGCGACAGGCCGGTGCCGCTTGTGTCGACGATCGGCCGGGCGAGCGCCCCGCCGACGAAGCCACCGACCGCGCTCGCGGCCACGGCGGTGATGAACCCGGCGATCACGGCCTCGGGCAGGAGCGTGCTCTCCCACGGGATCGGCATCCAGACGTGCGACCAGCCCCACTCGGCGGCCAGGCCGACCGTGCCGATCAGGACGCCGGCGATCGCGCCGTTCGCCACCGGCGAGCGTCCGCCGGGACGCGCGAAGACGGCCTCCACGAGGAGCGCCTCGACGAGGTAGAGCGGGAAGTGCGGCGTTGTCTGGCCCCACACCCCGCCGACCATGATCGCGAGGAAGCCCCTGATCGCGACGAAGCCCGCGACCGCCAGGACGGCGCCCCAGCGCCCGAGGTACACCCGCGCGGTCACCAGGCCGATGCCCGCGGCGAGCATGATCAGGATGGGCTGCAGCACCTGCCGGAACTGCGGGACGGCGAAGTCGAACTCGCCCTGGAAGGTCGAGAGCGCCACGAGGAAGCCGCCCACGAGCAGCGCGCGCCGGATCACGAACGTGATGCTCGGGCCGTCGCGGTCGGGGTCGCGCCCGAAGCCGCCGATCGCCTCGGACATGAGCGCCATGGCGCCGAGCACCGCGAGCGATCCGCCGCCGATCAGCATCAGGTGCGTCGGCCCCCAGAGGGTCACGTCCTGGCCGAAGATGCGGTGCCAGATGTCGTCGAGGGGGAAGCCGGACAGGGCGAAGGCGCCGCAGGCCGCGATCAGGAGGCCGCCCACCGGGATCCACCAGCCGCCGCCGAACGGGATCGCCGTCGGGCTGGGCCGCTCGGTGGTGAGCGCGGCGCTGAGGACCCCGGCCAGCAGCGCGCCGTAGAGGCCCACCAGGATCAGGTAGTGCGCGGGGTTGGCGAGCGGCCCGGCGTCGCGGCCGTTGTCGATGTGGAGGGAGATGTCCCAGTACATCCCGGTCACGGCGACCAGGAGGGAGATCCCGAGGACGCCGGACGGCAGCGCCGCCCACGCCGGCAGGCCCGAGACGCGCTCGGCCGCGCGGGACATCCGCGCGAGGAGCTGGATGCGTCCGCTGCGGTGACCGGCGATCAGGACCGCGATCGCCGCGGTGACCACGATCGCCCCAGCGGTCGCGCCGATCGCCTCGCCGATGGCGGCGCCACCGGCCGGCTCGTCCCCTGCGGCCTGAGCTACGAAGGTCAGCCTGTCCATGTGCAACTCTCCATCGAGCAACGAAGTGTCAGCCCGCGATGCCCGGCACGCTGGTCCGGGCAGCAGCGGGGTTTCTTCCACCCTTCCCGGTGGGCAAACTAACTGAACATTCAGTCAGTCAACTGTGACGACGATCACACAAGTCATTCCGGGAGGCCGCCGGTGAGCGTGACCCCCCGCAAGCGCCTCAGCGGCGAGGAGCGGCGCGCCGCGATCCTCGGGTCGGCGCTCGCCGTCTTCGCCGACCGCGGTTACCACGCCTCGTCGATCGACGACATCGCCCGGGAGGGCGGCGTCTCGAAGGCGCTCATCTACGAGCACTTCTCGTCCAAGCAGGAACTCTATGCCGAGCTCATCCAGCACCACGCCGACGAGCTGTTCGGCCGCATCGCCACGGCCATCGCCGAGGCCGGCAGCGCCGGCGTGGCCCGGCTCGGCGTGGGAGTCGACGCCTTCTACGGGTTCGTCGAGGACCACCGGGTCGCGTGGCGCATGCTGTTCCGGGAGGTCGCCGACGCCGAGGTCGCGATGGTGCTCGACCGCATCCTGGCGCAGGTGACCGCCCTCGTGGCTGCCCTCATCGCGGAGGATCCCGGCGCGACGAAGGCGGGCGAGGACGACGTCGCCCGCGACCAGGCCATCGGGATGCTGGCGCAGATGCTCGTCGGCTCCGTGCAGTCGCTCGCCAACTGGTGGGCCGACCACCAGGAGATCCCGCGCGAGCGGATCGTGGAGATCACGATGGACTTCGCCTGGCTCGGCCTCGAGCGCCTCAGCCGCGGCGAGCGGTGGCGCCTGCCCGCCCCGTGAACTTCGCGCGCGCCGTCGTCGACACTGCCGAGCCGTCCCGCCTCGCCCTCGTCGCGCTCTCAGGAGACGGGGAGCGGCGCGAGATCGCCTTCGGGGAGGTGGCCGAGCGCTCGGCTCGGCTGGCCGGCGCTCTGGCCGAGCGGGGCGTCGGACGCGGAGAGGTCGTGATGACCCTCGTCGGGAACCGGCCCGACTGGGTCTACGCGATGGTCGCCTGCTGGCGCCTCGGCGCTGTCGCGCTCCCATGCACCGAGCAGCTGCGGCCAGGGGACCTGCGCGCCCGCGTGGACGCGGTGGACCCGCGCGCCATCATCGCGGACAGGCGCGACGAGGGCCTCGTCGCGGAGGCCGGGTTCGATGGGCTGCTCGTTCTCGTGCCGGACGACGGGCTGTTCGAGGCGGCAGCTCCCGCGCCGCCGGCCGAGCTCGGCCCGGACGACCCGGTGCTGATCGTGTTCACGTCCGGCACCGCCGGCGAGCCCAAGCCGATCCGCCATGGCGCGCGCTACCTGGAGGGCCAGCGGGTCCAGGCCGAGCACTGGTACGGCGCGCGACCCGGTGACCTCTGCTGGTGCACCGCCGCGAGCGGCTGGTCGCTCTCGGCCCGCAACGCCTTCGTCGCCGCGTGGCTGCGCGGCGCGGCCGCCCTTCTCCACGACGCCCGCTTCGACCCGGAGGAACGGCTCGCCCTGATCGAGCGCGAGCGGGTGAGCGTGCTGTGCATGTCGCCGACGGAGTACCGGGCGATCGCCAAGCGCGCCGAGCTCCGCCCGCTGCCGGCGCTGCGCCACGCGGTGGCTGCCGGCGAGCCGCTCAATCCCGAGGTGGTGCACGCCTGGGAGGAGGGCGCGGGCGTGGCCGTCCACGACGGCTACGGCCAGACCGAGACGGGCCACCTGGCCGGGATGCCGATCGGGCCGAAGGTCAAGCCCGGGTCGATGGGCCGCCCGCTGCCCGGATTCCGCGCGTGGATCGACGCCGGAGAGCTCGTGCTCGACCCCGCCACCGTGCCGACCTTCTTCATCGACGGCCCGCGCGACCGCCCCTGGCGTACGGGCGACCGGGTACGCGAGGACGGGGACGGCTACCTCTGGTTCGAGGGCCGCACGGACGACGTGATCGTCTCGGCCGGCTACCGGATCGGCCCGTTCGAGGTCGAGTCGGCGCTGATCTCGCACCCCGCCGTGGCCGAGGCCGCCGCGGTGGCGGCGCCGGACGAGGTGCGCGGTCAGGTCGTGCGCGCGGTCGTCGTCCTCCAGCCCGGCCGCGAGCCGAGCGACGCCCTGGCGAAGGAGATCCAGGAGCACGTCAAGGGCGTGACGGCGCCCTACAAGTACCCGCGCCTGGTGGACTTCGCCGAGGAGCTGCCGAAGACGGCGAGCGGGAAGATCAAGCGCGCTGCGCTTCGCGCGGGTGGCAGCCGCCGGCCAGGAATCATCGGGGGTCCGGGGGCGGGAGCCCCCGGGTAGCCTCTTTCTGGATGGCGAATCGCCTCGCGAACGAAACCTCGCCCTACCTCCTCCAGCACAAGGAGAATCCGGTCGACTGGTACCCCTGGGGCGAGGAGGCGCTCGCCCGGGCGCGGGACGAGGATCGGCCGATCCTCCTCTCGATCGGCTACTCGGCGTGCCACTGGTGCCACGTGATGGAGCGCGAGTCGTTCGAGGATGACCAGACCGCGCGGCTCATGAACGAGCTGTTCGTCTGCATCAAGCTCGACCGCGAGGAGCGCCCCGACCTCGACTCGATCTACATGGAGGCCTGCCAGGCCATGACCGGCTCGGGCGGCTGGCCGCTCAACGCGTTCCTCACGCCCGAGCAGGTGCCGTTCTACGCCGGCACCTACTTCCCGCCCCAGCCACGGATGGGCATGCCGAGCTGGCCGCAGGTTCTCGAGGCGGTGGCGCACGCGTGGCAGGAGAAGCGCGACGAGATCCGCGCGGGCGGCGCGAACGTCGCCGAGCGGCTGCGGGGCGGAGCGCTCCTCAGGCCCTCGACCGAGCCGATGCAGCCCGCTGCGCTCGACGCCGCCGTCGAAGGCCTGCGCTCGTCATATGACGCGGCCAACGGCGGCTTCGGCACAGCGCCCAAGTTCCCGCCGGCCTCGGCGCTCGAGTTCCTCCTGCGGCGCGGCGAGGCCGAGATGACGGCTCACACGCTCCGCGCCATGGCCTCGGGCGGCATGTACGACCAGGTCGGCGGCGGCTTCTCGCGCTACTCGGTCGACCCCTACTGGCTCGTCCCCCACTTCGAGAAGATGCTGTACGACAACGCCCTGCTCGCCCGCGCCTACCTGCACGGGTGGCTCGTCACGGGCGACGAGCTGTTCCGCACGGTCGCCGTCGAGACGCTCGACTGGGCATTGAAGGAGATGCGCGCCCCAGAGGGCGGGTTCTTCTCGGCGCTCGACGCGGACTCCGAGGGGGTCGAGGGCAAGTTCTACGTCTGGACCATGGACGAGCTGCGCGCCGCGCTCGAAGGCGATCCCGACGCCGACGAGGCGATCGCCTGGTTCGGCGCCACCGACCGCGGCAACTTCGAGGGGCGCAACATCCCGGTGCGCGGGCCCGGCTCGCCCGACCGGCTCGCCGACTGGCGCCGCGCCCTGTACGAGGTGCGCGCGAAGCGGATCTGGCCGGGGCTCGACGACAAGCGCCTCACCTCGTGGAACGCGCTCATGATCTCGGCGCTCGCCGAGGCCGGCGCGGTGCTCGAGCGGCCGGACTACGTGGAGGCGGGGGCGCGCTGCGCCGATTTCCTGCTCGGCTCGCTGCGCGACGACGAAGGCCGCCTGCTGCGCACCTGGAAGGACGGCGAGGCGCGCCTGAACGCATATCTCGAGGATCACGCCTACCTGCTGGAGGCGCTCCTGACGCTCTACGAGTCGAGCTTCGACCCGCGCTGGTTCGCCGAGGCGCGGACGCTCGCGGACACGATGATCGAGCGCTTCGCCGACGAGGAGAACGGCGGCTTCTTCGAGACCTCGACCGACCACGAGCGCCTGCTGGCACGCCGCAAGGACCTCGAGGACCATCCGATCCCATCCGGAAACGCGAGCGCGGCGTACGGGCTGCTGCGGCTGGCGGCGCTGACCGGCGAGCACGTCTACGAGGAGCGCGCAGTGTCGGTGCTGCGCCTCTTGCACGAGCTCGCACCGAAGCACCCGCAGGCCTTCGGCCACCTGCTGCAGGCGCTCGACTTCCATCTGTCGCCGGTGAAGGAGGTGGCGCTCGTCGGGGACGACCTCCGGGCACTCGAGCGCGTCGTGCGCGGCGAGTTTCGCCCCCACCTGGTGCTCGCCGGCGGGGCGCCGGACGGCGTGCCGCTGTTGCAGGATCGCTCGCCGGTGGAAGGCCGCCCGGCCGCCTACGTCTGCGAACGGTTCGCATGCAAGGCGCCGGTGACCGAGCCGGAGGACCTCGAACGGCTGCTTTCCTAGCCATCGCGGCGTTGGCCGCCGGCTCGCCGCCGACGGCCCACGACATCGCCGTCCGGATCTCCTCCTGGGGACCCCGGCCCGCGACGAGCGCCGCCGAGGCGCGCGCCCACCGGTTCATGCGACGCGTCTTCCGCCGCGCGGGGCTACGGGTCGGAACCCAGGAGTTCTCCGTGCCGGGACACGGGCGATCCCGCAACACGATCGGGATGCTCAAGACGCCGCGAACCTGCCTGCGAATCGCGATGGCCCACGCGGATACGACGCCGAACGCCCCGGGCGCGAACGACAACGCGTCGGGGCTCGCAGTCGTGGCGGCGCTGGCCGGCCGCCTCCGCCGGATCGACCCGCCATGCGATGTCTGGCTCGTGGCCACCGGTGCGGAGGAGCGCGTCTACACCGGCTCCCCGGACCACCTGGGAGCGCTCGCGCTCGCCCGCCGGGCGCGCGCACGCGGCGGGCGCCGCCGGCTCGACTGGGCGCTCTCGCTCGACGAGGTGGGCCGGGACCGCCCGTTCTGGCTGCGGTCTCCGGCGCCGCTGCCCCGCCCTGGCGTGGAACGGGCCCTGCTGCGCGCCGCCCGCGGTGCGCGGGTGCCCGTCAGCTGGGTCCGCGACGACGAGAGCGGCAACTCCGACCATCGCGAGTTCGAGCTCCTCGGCATGCCCGGCGCCAAGCTCGGGGTGGGCGCCGGCGGCGAGCCCTGCCGGCACAGCCCCTGCGACACGCCGGATCGGCTCGATCCGGTGTCGCTACGGCTGGCGCGCCGCTTCGCGGAGGCGGCTCTCGGAGCCGGCTAGCCGCTCGATCGAGTCCAGCAGCTCCTCGATCGTCCGCTGGTCGGTGGCCGGCGCCATCACCGACATGCGCAGCCAGCGCCTCCCGTTCACCTCGGTCGAGCTCAGGTGGAAGCGACCCTCCGCGAGGAGACGCTCGCGCAGCTCGATCTGCAGCTCGTCGTCCTCGCCGTAGCGGAAGCAGAGGATGTTGCTCTCGGGCCGGCACAGGCACTCGAACCCTGAGCGCGCGGAGACGATCTCCCAGAAGCGCGCGGTCTTCTCGTACTGCTCGGCCACGTACTCGCCGAGCCCGTGCTCCCCGCGGAAGGCGAGATTGAGGAACACCTTGAGCCCCAGCGGAGCCTTCGTGCACTCGACCTGGCGGCCGAGCAGGTCCGGGCCCGCCGTCTTTGCGTCCTCGTAGATCAGGTAGGCGGCCTGCTGCTGGAAGGCGGCATCGAGGCGGTACGCCTCTCGAACGAGAATGGCCGCGCAGACGCTCGAGGTGCGCAGCATCTTGTGCGCGTCCCACACGACCGAGTCGGCCTGCTCGATTCCGCGCAGCAGTTGCCTGTGCGCCGGCGAGAGCAGCGCGGACGCTCCGTGCGCCGCGTCCACGTGGAACCAGATCCCGCGCTGGCGGCAGAAGCCGCCGACGGCCTCCAGGTCGTCGTGCAGGCCCGTGCTCGTCGCGCCGGCCGCGGCGACCAGGGCCATCGGCCGCCGGCCCGCGGCGGCCGCGCGCTCGAGCGCTCCCTCGAGAGCACCCGGCACGATGCGCTCGACCTCGTCGATCTCGAGCGGCACGACTGCGCGCTCCCCCAGACCGAGCATCGCGACGCTCCGCTTGACCGAGTAGTGCGCCGACGGCGGCGACAGCACCGCCAGGCCGCCATTCACGCCGTCGCTCCAGGCCTCTGGCGCGGCCGCGGCGCGGGCGGCGAGCAGCGCGGTCAGGTTGGCGAGCGATCCGCCGTGGGTGAGCACGCCACCCGCGCCCCGGTCCCAGCCCACGCGCTCGGTCATCCAGTCGATCACGGCGGCCTCCATCGCTCCGGCCGCCGGGCCCATCTCGTAGATGGACATCGGCTGGTTGATCGCGCCATGGATCAGGTCGGCCAGCGCGGCCGGCACGTCGGGGGTTGCGACCTGGTGCGCGAGCTCGCCCGGATGGTGAAGCCGCGTGCTGCGTTCGAGGACCGTCTCGAGCCACGGGCCGAAGCCGTCCTCGTCGAGTCCGCCGTCGCGGATCAGGCCGGGCAGGTCGAGCTCGTCGGACAGCTCGTCGATCGGCGGCGCCGACAGCGCGGGGCCGTCGCCGGCCTGGCTTCGGGCGACGTAGCGTGCTACCGCCGCGATCGCCGCGGCAGCGGCCCGCTCATATTTCTCGACATCCCACATGGGGATGAGGTTAGATCTGCCCTACAGCGATGCGCGCCCTCCTGACTCGCTCCGGGACCCGTAGAGCCAAGTGGCTCGTCGTGCTGTTCTGGCTCCTCGTCTTCGTCGGCCTCAACGCGGCCAACATCTTCGATCGCTACGCCGACGCCGAGAAGAACCGGACCGTCGACTACTACCCCGAGAAGGCTGACTCGATCCAGCTGCTCGAGAAGATCGACGAGTTCCCGTCCGGAGAGCGCTTCGCGGCCGTGGTGGTCTACGCGCGCGACGGAGGGCTGACCCCGGAGGACCGGGCGACGATCGCGGAGGATCGTCGCGCGCTTCAGGACGCAGCCACCGCGGGCCAGCCGCCACCACCCGTGATCTCGCGCGACCGTACGACGGCGCTGAACGTCGTGCCGTTCGAGGCAACCGGCGAAAGCGACATCGTCACGCGCGACGTGGATCGCGTCCGGGAGGCCGTGGAGGGCGCCCCGGCCGGGCTCCAGGTGGAGGTCACGGGCTCGGCGGGGTTCGCCGCCGACGCGATCGACGTCTTCGAGTCGATCAACGGCACGCTCCTCTTCGCGACCGGGCTGCTCGTCCTCATCCTGCTGATCATCATCTACCGGAGCCCGATCTTCTGGCTGATCCCGTTCTTCGCCGTGGTGGTGGCCGAGGTCGGCTCGCGCGGCCTCGGCTACCTGCTGACCGAGCTGGGCGTGACGGTCACCGGGCAGACGTCCGCCATCCTCACGGTGCTCGTCTTCGGGGCCGGGACCGACTACGCGCTCCTGATCGTGGCGCGCTACCGGGAGGAGCTGCGCCGTCAGCAGGACAAGCACGACGCGGTGGCGACCGCGATGCGTACGGCGGGTCCGGCCATCGTGGCGTCGGCGGCGACGGTGATGCTCGGCCTCCTGTGCCTCGGGCTGGCCGAGGTGAAGGGCACCTCGGGCCTGGCGCTCGTCGGCGCGATCGGGATCGGGCTGGCGATGGTCGTGATGTGCACGCTCCTGCCGGCGCTGCTCGCGATCTTCGGCCGGCGCGCGTTCTGGCCCTTCATCCCGCACTACGGCGACGAGGGCGCCGACGCCACGCACGGCTTCTGGCGCAAGGTGGCCGAGCGGGTCGGCTGGCGCCCGCGCCGGATCTGGATCGGCTCGACCGTGGCGCTCGCCGTGATGGCGCTTGGCCTCCTCACCTACAACAACAACCTGACCACCGGAAACGGGTTCCGTGACGAGGAGAGCTCGACCCGTGGCCAGGACCTCGTGGCTCAGGCCTTCCCGGCGGGCGCGGACGTGCCGAACACCGTCCTCGTGCCGAATCCGCAGCAGGCCGACGAGGTTCGCCGCGCCCTCCGGCGCCAGCCGGAGATCGCGGCGCTGGGGCCGGTCGAGACCGGGCCGCCGGGAGCGCGCTTCGACCTCGTCCTCCGGACCGAGCCCTACTCGACCGAGGCGTTCGACCAGATCCCCGGGCTGCGGGACGTGGCGGAGCAGGCGGGCGGCGACGACGTGCTGATCGGCGGCCCCACCGCGGAGGAGTACGACGTGCGCCAGTCCGCGAAGCGCGACACCTACGTGATCGTGCCGATCGTGCTGCTCGTCGTCCTGATCGTGCTGACGTTGCTGCTGCGCGCGGTCATCCTGCCGCTGATCCTGATCGCGAGCGTCGTGCTGTCGTTCCTCGCCGCACTCGGCGTGGGCGCGTTCTTCTTCGAGTACGTCTTCGACTTCCCGGGCGCCGACCCGTCCCTGCCGCTGTGGACCTTCGTCTTCCTGGTGGCGCTCGGGATCGACTACAACATCTTCCTGATGGCGCGGGTGCGCGAGGAGGCGATGCGCCACGGGACGCGCCACGGCATGCTCCGCGGGCTGGCCGTGACCGGCGCGGTCATCACCTCCGCCGGTGTGGTGCTCGCGGGGACGTTCAGCGTGCTGGCGTCGCTGCCGCTCGTGTTCCTGACCGAGATCGGCTTCGTGATCGCTTTCGGCGTGCTGCTCGACACGCTGATCGTGCGCTCTGTACTGGTGCCGGCGGTCGTCTTCGACGTCGGGCCGAAGGTGTGGTGGCCCTCAACGCTGGCGGCGACCTTCGAGCGCCGGCTGCCGCGGGAGCCGGAGCCCGAGGCGGAGCCGGCACCGACGCCGGGTTAGGCCGCAAGCACTCGGCTCGGCCGAGTGCGCGCGGATTGCTTCACAGGATCGACAGGTAGCGGTCGAGCTCCCACTGCGTCACCTGGACGCGGTAGTCCTCCCACTCCTGCCGCTTGATCTCCACGTAGCGGTTGAAGATGTGCTCGCCGAACGTGCGCAGCACGAGCTCCGATTCGGCGGTCAGCTCGATCGCCTCGCCGAGCGTCTCGGGCAGCTGCTCGATCCCCAGCCGCTTCCGCTCCTCGGGGCTGATGTGGTACAGGTTCTTCTCCATCGGCTCAGGCAGCTCGTAACCCTTCTCGATGCCCTCGAGGCCCGCCGCGAGCAGGATCGCGAAGGTCAGGTAGGGGTTGCAGGCGGGATCCGGGCAGCGGAGCTCCATGCGGGTGGCCTGCTCCTTGCCGGGGTGGTAGAGCGGCACGCGCACGAGCGCCGAGCGATTGCGGCGCGACCAGGCGCAGTAGACCGGCGCCTCGTATCCCGGCACGAGCCGCTTGTAGGAGTTGACCCACTGCGCGAACACCGACGTGATCTCGCGCGCGTGCTTCAGCTGCCCGGCGATGAACGCCTTGCCGGTGTCGGAGAGGTAGTACTGGTCGTTCGAGTCGTAGAAGGCGTTGCTCGACCCCTTGAAGAGCGACTGGTGCGTGTGCATCCCCGAGCCGTTCTCGCCGAAGAGCGGCTTCGGCATGAAGGTCGCGTGCCAGCCGTACTTCATGGCGTACTCCTTGACCGTGATGCGGTAGGTCATGCAGTCGTCCGCCATCTTGAGCGCGTCGGCGTAGCGCATGTCGATCTCGTGCTGGCTCGGGCCCACCTCGTGGTGCGTGTACTCCACGTGGATGCCGAGCTGCTCGAGGGCGAGCACCGTCTCGCGCCGCACGTCCGAGCCGGCGTCGAGCGTGGTCAGGTCGAAGTAGCCGCCCTCGTCCAGGATCTCCGGCGCCGCGCCGTTCTCCGTCTTGGCGTTGCGGAAGTAGAAGTACTCGAGCTCGGGGCCGACGAAGTAGTTCGAGAAGCCCATCTCCTCGGCCCGCTCGAGCGTACGGCGCAGCACGTGCCGGGGGTCGCCCTCGTACGGCTCGCGGCTCGGCGTGACGACGTCGCAGAACATCCGCGCCACGCCCTTGTCCTCCGGCCGCCACGGGAGCACGTTGAAGGTGGCGGGGTCGGGCATGGCGATCATGTCCGACTCCTCGATCGCGTTGAAGCCCGTGATCGACGAGCCGTCGAAGCCCATGCCGCCCTCGAAGGCGTCGTCGAGCTCCTCGGCATTGATCGAGAAGCTCTTCAGCTGGCCGAGGATGTCGGTGAACCAGAGACGAACGAAGCGGATGCCTCGATCGTCGACGAACGACTTGATGTCCTCGGCGGTCCGGGGCGGCTGGTCGGCCATGGGGTGGGCTCCTTCGGCGGTGACGGGGCGGCGTTCGGAGCGCGGAAGCCTAGCCCGCTACAGCCAGGAGCGCGCCCAGGCCTTCAGCGACCTGACGGCGGGCTCGAGCGCGCGGCCCTTCTCGGTCAGCGCGTACTCCACGCGGACCGGCATGTCGTCGATCACGCGGCGCTCGACGATGCGCTCGCCCTCGAGCTCTTTGAGCCGCTCGGAGAGGAGCCGGTCCGAGAGATCCGGGACCAGGAGCTTCACCTCGGAGAAGCGCAGCGGGCCATCCAGGAGCACGAACAGGATCGCGCCGGTCCAGCGCTTCCCGATCAGCTCGATCGCCTGGTGATACGCGGAGCAGCAAGTCTCCCGCCGAGCGGCGATCGGATGGTCTTCCGCAGTTGCCTGCTCGGAAGCCATGCGCAACATCGTAGTGCCCTACGCGGCGAGTGACAGCCGGGAGTCCTCGTTCGACCCGTCGAGCGGGACGTCGCCCGCCCGCGTGACGAGGTTGCCGAACGTGGCCAGAGCCACGTGGGCGACCGTCTCCAGGATCTGCTCGTCCTCCCAGCCGGCCTCGCGCGCCTCCTCGTGCTTGTGCCGCGGCGGCGCCCCCTCGGACTGGAGCAGCGCCTTCACGTAGCGCAGGAGGACGGCCTCGCGCTCGTCGCGGGAGTCGAACTCGCGGGCGAGCGCGATCTCGTCGAGGCCGAGGCCGCAGTCGCGGGCGGTGCGCTGGAGCGTGCTGAGGCCGTACTCGCTGCCCTGGTGCTCGGCCACGGCCAGCGCGATGCGCTGCTGGGTCGCGTACGGCAGGCTGCCGTTGCGGAGCTCGGAGCGGAAACGGGCGTACGCCCTGAGAACGGCGGGCGAGCCCGCGAGCACGCCGATGAAGTTCGGGAGCTGCCCCCCGCCCGCCAGCGCGCCCTTGAGGATCGGCACGCTGCGCTCTGGCGCAGTGAGCTCGTCGTGGACCTGGAACCTGCTCTCCTTCGTCTTCATCGCTACGTCACTTTCTGCTCATGCTTACGGGCCGTAAGTATAGGGCAGAAAGGCACGACGACTACGCCAATAGGCGCGTCGGTTCCGCTTGTGGTGCGGGATCTAGGAGTGCGCGGTCCCGGCGGCGACGGCCACCAGGAACAGGCCGAGCAGGAAGGCCCAGAGGGCGATCCGATCCGGCTGGGCGAGCTGAGCCTCGACCACGGAGGGGCGCCGCCGGGCAGGGGTGGGCTGGCCGGTGATCGTGATGGTGCGGCGCTCGCTCTCGGCGCCCTCGGCGTCGGCACGCTCGAAACGCCGGGATGCGGCGGTGGTGGCGCTCCCGGCGGGACGCAGCGGAACGGGCTCGGCGAGCGGGCCCTCCACGTCCTGCTCCCGCTCGAAGCGGTCGCTCTCGCGACGCTCAGCGTCCTCGATCTTCCGCTCCCACTGGAGGAGGACTGCCTCCCGACTCATTCCGTTGTCATCCTCGCGCAGGGCGCGGGCACCGGCTGTCTGCATCGGCTCTCTCTCTTCTCGCCTGCGGGGTTAGCTGACGGGCTCGCGCTGAAAGAGCTGCGCTACGCGAGAGATCGCGATTCGCCCCTGGCCCTGCGGCCATCTGGGTCCCCCACGCCCCGCTGAGCGGCGGGGCTTCGGCTTCGATGGACGCGGCCATGCTAGCAGCAGAGCGCATGGCCCGGACGGAACAAAACCCGCAAACTCCAGGGGTTGCCTACTGGCCCGCGACGCGCGCCACGTAGGCCGCCACGTCCTCGGCATCCTGCGCCTGTAGGAGCCCGGCGGGCATGCGGCCCTGGCCCGTCCCGCCGTTCTCGATGGCGTTCAGGACGCGCTGCCTGTCGAGTTGGCCGAGCTCGTCCAGGTCGGGGCCCGTGACCCCCCTCGCCTGGACGGCGTCGAGGTTGTGGCAGCTCTTGCAGGTGGCGATGAAGAGCTCCTTGCCCTCTGCCTGGCTCGAGCTGGCCTCGTCGGTGCGGAGGCTGCCGACGCCGCCCTCAGACTCACCGCGCGCGGCGATCACCGCGGCCGGCACCGCGATGCCCAGCGCGACGTAGATGACGACGATGATCAGCGGGAAGGTACGGCGACCGCCCGTCATATAGGCCTCGCGCGCGCCGCCGGGGCCGCCGAAGAAGGCGACGAACGCAACGCCGACCCCGATCACGAAGAAGGGCGCGATGACGAACAGCCATTCCATCGAGGGCGGCACTCTACCTGCAGCGCGCGACGCGCTGCGCGGGCGCTAGGCCGACTCGGCTGCCGCTCGCCGGGCGCGCTTCCAGCTGCCGTACGCCGCGAACACGTCGCTGAGGGCGGGGAGCTTCTCGTCGTCGGAGGCGCGCTGCTGGTAGTCGACCATCAGCAGGCGCTCGGGCCGCTGGCCGGAGTCCTCGGCGACCTGCCTGATCGCCCTGCGGACGTCCGCCTTGGAGGTGTCGCCGTCACCGCCGGCCCGCTTGGCCTCGTGGGCGAACACGCCGGCCGCGCTCCCGCGCGCGCCGGGCTCGGCCGACGGAGTCGGACGAGCCCTGCCGGTTCCGACCAACAGGCGGCAGTGGGGGCAACGAAGCGGCTCCTGCGGCCAATCCTCACCGACCCGGCGCTCGATCAGGAGATGGCAGTGGGGGCAGAAGGCATCCTCAGCCGGCTTGGCGGCCGGCTTGGCCTTCCCCTTCCTGCGTCTCGTGGAAGTCTTCTTCTGGCGCGTGGCGGACGGCAATGACACCCCTGTGCGCCGCTATTCGCCGAGACAGGCTTCGGCCAAACCGAAATTCGACGAGCGGTCGGCTTCGGCCGGTCGGCGGAGCGCTCCCGGACGTAGGAAGCCCCCGCGTCGCGGGGGCTTCCCTTAGCCGGCCTGTAAGCCGGATCCTGTCTCGAGCAACCATCCGTCTCGCCCGGCGCGGCCTGTGACCGTGCCGGACGGGGCTCTCGCCCTGCGGCCTACCTGGAGCTCGGCGGGCAGCGTCATCGCTCCTGCTTGGCCTTGCACCGGGTGGGGTTTGCCTGGCCGCCGCGTCACCGCGACGCCGGTGCGCTCTTACCGCACCATTTCACCCTTGCCGGCAACGGACTCACGTGTGGTCCGCTGCTTAGGCGGTGTATTTCTGTGGCACTGTCCCGCGGGTTTCCCCGGGTCGGTTCCCCGACCACCCCGCCCTGCGGTGTCCGGACTTTCCTCGAGGGGCCGGTTGTCTCCCCGACCTCCCCGCGGCTGCTCGGCCGGCAGCAGCTTCAAGTGTAGGCCCGGTCGGCCTCTACGGCGACACGGACGGAGGCCCGCATGGGCTGTCCTGACTTAGGGGTCTATACGACCCCCAGGGCAGGACAGCCGCCCGAAGTGCCGGCGCGGCCGCGGGCCGACTGCCGCTGGCGTGCGGGGTCAGCTCAGGCCAGCGTCGACCCGCAGCCCGTGCAGCGGCCTGCGTGGCCCTCGAGCTGCATGCTCGCGTGGCACACCGGACACTCCGCCTCGCCCTCGGCCTGCACCGCACGCAGCGTCCGCTCGAGGTGCTCTTGGAGGGTGATGCCGCGTCCGCCCGCCGCGCCGGCCCGGCGCGCCTCGGCGAACAGGGAAATGGGCGGGGATTCGAGTAGTGCTGAAGTCATGTGACCCTCCTGCAGAGGCCGACCACGCGGCCCAGGATCTGGGCGTCGGGGGTGCGGATCGGCTCCATCGCGTCGTTCTCCGGCTGCAGGCGAATGTGGTCCTTCTCGCGGAAGAAGCGCTTCACGGTCGCCTCCTCGCCCACGAGGGCTACGACGATCTCCCCGTCGACCGCGGTCTCCTGCTTGCGCACGATCACGAAGTCGTCCTCGAGGATGCCGGCGTCCTTCATCGAGTCACCGCGCACCCGAAGCACGAACTCGCCGTCGTCGCCGCCCGCGATCCCGGGCACCGGGACGTACTCCTCGATGTTCTCCTCGGCGAGCACCGGCTGGCCGGCCGCCACCTGGCCGACCACGGGCAACCGGCCGGGGCCGACCGCCTGCCTGGCCTTGTCCCTGAGCACCTCGATCGCGCGCGGCTTCGTCGGGTCGCGACGGAGCAGCCCGTGCTTCTCGAGGTTGGCCAGATGCGCGTGGACCGTCGACGACGAGGCCAGCCCGACGGCCTTCCCGATGTCCCGCACGGTGGGCGGATAGCCATGCTCGCCGACGTAACTCCGGACGAAGTCGAAGATCTCCTGCTGCCGCTTCGTGAGGCTGCGCTCGGCCATTCAGACCCCCCGTTCCACCGCTTCGATTTGCCGTGATCCGAACATGTGTTCGCAGAGTACCCGGCCCGCCGGACGGCATCAAGGGGCGGCCCACCCGGGTCTATACTCAGCGCTCCACGCGCCTGTGGCGGAATTGGTAGACGCGCAAGGTTGAGGGCCTTGTCCTGCTTATGCGGGGTGGGAGTTCGAGTCTCCCTGGGCGCATTTTCGGTTTCTTGGATCGGCGCTGTGTCCGAGCGCTCGCCGAGCGATCCTCACGCCCTCGAGAAGAGCGTCCTCATCGCCCGGCGCGTAGAGCGGCGAACCGGGCTCTCGTAGGAGCTGCCCGGCGAGGGTGATTCCCTGGGGCGCCGGAGTGGCCCCCTGCGCGACCCCGGCGGCGAGCGCGCGGAGCTCCGGGGCGGCCGTCCGAACCGCGCGACGGTCCAGCGGGGCGGCGCAGGTCCAGCGCGGCGGGCGGTGGGCGTCACGGACCGCCCGGACGAGGCTCTCCGCAAGCGCCCGCCGCTTGCGCGGCGCGGTTACCTGCGCGGCCCTCAGCTCCAACGTCACGTCCCACGAGGGATCCGCCCCGGCGGCGAGCAGCCGGTCGAGCACGCCGCGCCGCAGGAAGACGCGCGCGCGCAACGTGATCGGCACGCCTCCGGTCCATCCACTTCGCCCGCCCACAGCCGATCGATGACCTATCGCGAGTGACATCCCCGAAAGTTTCTGGAACCCGGCGTGAAGGTCGCGTGAAGGCAGGCGCCGGCCACGTGAAGATGTGGTCAAGGCCTGTGGCAGCCGGCGATCAGGAGGCGAAGCGGTAGCCGATGCCGGGATCGGTCGTGACGAATCGCGGATTCGAGGGCTCCGGCTCGATCTTCCGGCGCAGGTTGGCCACGTGAGCCCGCAGCAGAGGAGTGTCGTCCTCGTGCGCCAGGCCCCAGACCTCGCGGAGGAGGGTCGCGTGGGTCATCAGCCGCCCGCGGTTGCGGACCAGCGACCGAAGGAGCTCGAACTCGGTCGGGGTTAGGTGCACCGGCGACCCCGAGAGCGCGACCGAGTGCGCAGCGAAGTCCACCTCGAGCTCTCCCACGACGAGCTTGGGCTCGTCCCGCTCGCCTGATGTCCGCCGGAGGATCGCGTTGAGCCGCGCCACGAGCTCGCCCGGTCCGAACGGCTTCGTTACGTAGTCGTCGGCTCCGGCATCGAGCGCTCTGATCTTCTCCTCCTCCTCTCCGACCGCCGACAACACCAGGATCGGCATCTCGCTCCACTCGCGGATCGCCCTCGTCACGTCGACTCCGTCCCCGTCCGGCAGCACGAGGTCGAGGATGGCCGCGTCCGGCGGACGGACGGCAGAGGCGTCAAGCGCTTCCCCGGCCGACGCGGCGGTGACCACGTCAAACCCGGCGTCTCGCAGGATGACTCCGAGCGCGCGAAGGATCTGCGGCTCGTCGTCGCACACCAGGATCCGGCCGCCGGCGTTCACGTCATCGCCGGATCTCGCGGCCGCGTGCGGGCGGGCGCCCCGCGGGGGGTCGGGAGCTGGAACACGAAGGTGCTGCCGCGACCTGGCACGGATTCGGCGCGGAGCCGGCCTCCGTTCGCCTCGACGAACCCGCGCGCGATCGCCAAGCCGAGGCCCGAGCCACCGCCCGGCCGTTCGGCCGCGCGGTGGAAGGGCTCGAAGATGCGTTCCAGCTCCTCTCGCGGGATCCCCGGGCCGCTGTCGCTGACGCGGAGAGTCACCCACGCGCCGGCGGCTCGGGCGCGCACGGTCACGGGGCGATCGCCGGCGAAGCGGGCGGAGTTCTCGAGGACGTTTGCGATCGCGCGCTCCAGCTGCGCGGCGTCGCAATTCAGCCCGGGCAGCTCGTCCCCCAGCGCGATGTCGAAGCCGGCGGCCGGCTGTTGCGCCGCATCGGCTGCCGCGAGCACGATCTCCTCGAGCGAGCACCAGCTGGCCCGCGGCTCGGCCCTTCCCGCCTGCAGGCGCGAGAGGTCGAGCAGGTTGTCCACCAGCCGGGACAGCCGCCCCGTCTCGCTCGCCGCAACAGCGGCCAGTTCGTCGCGTGCAGCCTCCGAGAGTGTGTCCGAGCCCAGTCCACGCACCGCCGCGGTGATCGCGGTGAGGGGCGATCGCAGATCGTGCGACACGGCTCGCAGCAGCGCCTTTTGGACGGCGTCGCTCCGCCGCAGGGCCTTGGTCTCGATCAGCTGCGACTCGAGCTCCGACCGCCGCTTGGCCGCCGCGACGAGCGTCTCGAGGGCCGGCAGCACCCGGTCGCGGATCGCGTCGAGCGACGCGCGCTCGGCGTCCCGCGGCACGAGCACGGTGCCAATCCGGTCGCCGTCAACGACCAGCGGGAGTGCTTTCGACCGCGGGCCGCTGTCGATCCAACTGAGCTCGACGGTCACGCTCTCGACTCCAAACGCGTCTGCGATGCCCCGCCCGACCGCCGGCAGGGATTCTTCGATGCTCGAGCCGCCGAGCAGCAGGCGCGCCATCTCCGTCGTCAGGTCCGCCTCGCGCCGGCGCTGCTCCGCCTCCTCCGTCCGCTCGCGGGCGGCGTGTGCCAGCGTGCTGGTCACGCCTGCCGCGATGAGGAAGACGGCAAGCGCCACCCAGTTGCCTCCGTCCGCGACGTGGAATGCGCCGGTGGGATGGATATGGAAGAAGTTGAACGCGCCCGCGCTGAGGAAGCTCGTGAGGAGCCCGGGCCATAGGCCCCAGTTGCTCGACACCAGCAGCACGGCGAGGAGATAGACGACACCCGTCGACACAGGCGGCGCGACCTCGCGGAGCGCGAAGTTCGCAGCCGTGATCGCCGCGACCGACGCCACTGCGACGGCCACTCCGATCACCGGCGAGTCCCGGGGCCTTCGGCTCATGAGGAAATGGTCGCTCATTCGCGGTGTCTCCATCGCGGTCTTCACACCGCCTTGATGCGGCGCCCCACACACTGACCGGCCGATTGGCTGAGTACCGCCCACCGAACCAAGGTCTCGAGCGCGTGCTCGGCACGGGCGCCCTGTTCTCGACGGCGTACGGCAACGTCGGCTCGTCGATCTATTACGCGCTCGGGCTGGTCGCCATCTTCGCGCTGGGGATGACGCCGGTGGTGTTCCTGATCGCCGGCCTCATCTTCGCCTGCACCGCCGCGACCTACACGGAGGCGACGACGATGTTCCCCGAGGCGGGCGGGTCCTCGTCGTTCGCGCGGCGGGCTTTCAACGAGTTCTGGTCCTTCTTCGCGGCGTGGGGCCAGATGCTCAACTACATCATCACGGTCGCCATCTCGGCGTTCTTCGTCCCGCACTATCTCGGCGTGTTCTGGGAGCCGCTCGGCGAGTCGCCGGCCGACATCGTCGGGGGGATTCTCGTCGTCGTCCTGCTTGCCGCAGTGAACGTGGTCGGTGTGAAGGAATCGGCCAGCCTGAACGTCTTTCTCGCGCTCGCCGACTTCCTGACCCAGCTCGCCTTGGTGGTCGTCGGCGTCGTGTTGGTCCTGTCCCCGGAGACGCTTGTCGAGAACGTCGACTTCGGAACCGCGCCGACGCTCAGCGACTTCCTGATCGCCATCCCGGTCGGGATGGTCGCCTACACCGGAATAGAAACGATCTCGAACATGGCCGAGGAGGCTCGCGACTACGCGAGGACGATTCCCCGAGGCATGGCGGGCGTGGTCGTGGCCGTATTCGCGATCTATGCCTTCCTGCCGGCCGTCGCGCTGTCGGCGATGCCGGTCGAGAACGGAGAGACGGCTTTGGCCTTGCCGAAGGAGGAGGGCGGCTATGCCGACGACCCGATCCTCGGCGTGGTCGCGAACCTCGACCTCGGCCCGCTCCAGGGGGCCGCCGAGGTGTACGTCGGCGTCCTGGCGGCCACGATCCTGTTCATCGCGACGAACGCGGGCATGATCGGCGTCTCGCGCCTCACTTACTCGATGGGGCAGCACCGCCAGTTGCCCGAGCGGCTGCGCGCGCTTCACCCGACGTTTCGCACGCCGTATGTCGCGATCGTCGTCTTCGGCCTGGTCGCGTGCCTGACCATCCTGCCGGGCCAGGCTGAGTTCCTCGGCACGATCTACGCCTTCGGAGCGATGCTGTCGTTCACGATCGCCCATCTCGCGGTCATCGCCCTGCGCGTGAAGGAGCCCGACCGCGAGCGCCCCTACCGAGGCCCGGGAACTTTGCGCGTGCGCGGGAGAGAGCTGCCCTTGTTCGCGCTGATCGGGGGCCTCGGCACCGCCGTCTCGTGGGTGGTCGTCACAGTTCTCAACTTCGAGACGCTCGTCGCCGGGACCATCTGGCTCGCGCTCGGACTGACGACCTATGTCCTGTACCGCCGCCACCAGGGCCTATCCCTGACCGCGACGCACAAGATCGTGATGCCCAAGCCGGCGGTCGAACACGAGGTCGAGTACGAGTCCGTGTTGGTCGCCTTCGAGAACGCGCGCTACTCGCCCGAGGCGGTCTCAACCGCGGTGCGGCTGGCGGCCCGCCGCCGGCGAGGGATCCATGTGCTGGTCACGATCACCGTGCCGCCCAACGTCCCTATCGACGCCCACACGCCGGAGCAGGAGGCCCGCGCCGCCAGCATCATCGACTCGGCCCGCGTGCTCGGCGGGCGGCGGGTCACGGGACACTGGGAAAAGGTGCGGCCCGGACAGGCCGGCCGGCGCATAGTCGAGGAGGCCAGGGAGAGCCGCGCGCGAGCCGTGGTGATGTCCCTGCCGCCGCGGCGGGCGGGTGGGTCGCTGTTCGGGAAGACGCTCGAGACCGTGCTGGCTGAGCGACCCTGCCGGGTCATCATCGAGTCCTCGCGAGGAGTCATGACGGACGAGCGCGCCGCGTGAACGCGTAGCTCTCACCCTTCTGGCCGGTGCTCACACCGCTGCTCCCGCGGCGGCCGCCGCCTCGGCGTCGGCCCGGCTCATGACGCGACCGCCCAGCGCGAGCATGAACGCTGTGCCGACTGCCGCCCAGCCGACCAGCACGAGGATCGGCCCGGTGATCCGCGCGCCGTCGAAGAACAGCGCCGCGCGCGACAGGTCCACGCTCGCGCCCGGCGGCAGCACGCCGCCGATCGCACTCCACAGGCCCGGCAGCAACGGCCGGGCGAACGGCCCGCCCGATGCGGCGTTGCCCAGGATGACGAACAGGAGGATCACCAGTCCGGTCCCGGCCGGGCCGGCCACGGCTTGGATGCCTGCCGTGGCGACGCCGCTGGCGAAGATCGTGAGTGCGGCGATTGCGCACAGCGCGACGACGTGGCCCGAGAAGACGTCGAAGCTCACGCGGAGGATGACCACGCTGAGGGCTCCGGCGACGATGCCGAACCCCGCGAGCGCTGCGATCCTCGCTGCCGCGCGCGCCCGGCTGCGGCTGCGCGGACTGCCGACCATCCCGATCAGCGTCGCGCCGATGTAGCCGCCGAACACCCAGGCGATCATCGAGTAGAACGCCGCGGTGCCGTTGGGGTCCTTGGACGGCAGCGGCTTGACGTCGGTCACCCGGACGGCCGGCCTGCCCCTCGCAGCGGCGACGCGGTTGAACGTCCGTTTCAGCGCGATGGCGGTCGGCCGATTGGCAGCCGAGGCGACGAACAGGCGGTTCGTCGCCGCGTCGTAGGCGCCGTACACCTCACGATCGTCGATCTGCGATCGCGCATCACGGCGGGACGTGGCCTGGCGCGCGTCGAGCGGATCGCCGGGCAGCCGGTTCAGCTCCGCCACAGCGGCGGGCGGACCAGCGACGGCAACCGGCACGTGATGTGGCGTCGGGTCGTGGAAGGCGCCGACATACGAGAACGAGAACGCGAGCATCAGCACCAGCGCGGGGATCAGCACCAGGGCGATGGCCTTCGGCGTGGGCGCGACGTTCGCGATCGACGCCTCGGCGGTGTCGTCCAGAGCCATGCATGCAGGAGGATCGGTCCCTCGCCTCCACGTCGCGCCCGCGAATACCCTGGTGCGGTCCCTGGTCCCGCGACGAGGAGAGGCTGTCTACACCCAGGACTTCGATCCGGTCGCGCACTCGCTCGGGCTGACCGCGGCCGTCGCGGCGGTGCCGATCCTGACGCTGATCGTCCTGCTCGGCGCGATCAGGATGAGGGCCCAGTGGGCGGCGCCGATCGCGCTCGTCACGGCCATCGCGGTCGCCACCGCGATCTACGGCATGCCGGTGGATCAGGCCGTGCTCTCGGCCGCCGAGGGGGCGACGTTCGCCCTCTTCCCGATCATGTGGGTCGTCGTCGCGGCGATCTGGGTCTACAACATGACCGTCGAGACCGGGCACTTCGCCGTCCTGCGGCGATCGATCGGCTCGGTTTCGGCGGACCAGCGGGTCCAGGTCGTGCTGATCGCGTTCTGCTTCGGCACGCTGATGGAAGCACTGGCCGGCTTCGGCGCCCCGGCCGCGATCACCTCGGTCATGCTGGTCGCGCTCGGCTTCAGGCCGATCACCGCCGCCGCCTGCGCCGTGCTCGGGAACACAGCGGCCATCCCGTTCGGCGCGCTCGGGATCCCCATCACGACGCTGTCCGACGTGACCGGGCTCGACGAGGGCGAGCTCGGCGCGATGGTCGGCCGCCAGACGCCGTTGGTGGGCCTGATAGTCCCCTTCGTCCTGGTCGGCATGGTCGACGGCCGGCGCGGGCTCAGGCAGGCATGGCCCGTGGCGGCAGTCGGCGGTCTCGCCTTCGCCTTCGCCCAGTTCATCTGCTCGAACTACATCTCGGTCGAGGTGACGGACATCGTGGCGTCGACCTCGAGTATCGCGGCGATCGTGGCGCTCCTGTACGTCTGGACCCCGGTCACCCCGCCCGTCCCCGAGCCCGCGCGCCGCGACGACGCAGCCAGGGACTCCCCCGTAGAGGTCCTTCGCGCGTACGCCCCGTACCTCGTCATCCTCGCGGTGTTCTCGATCGCGCAGCTGCCGGCGGTCGAACGCGAACTCGCCGGGTCACCGTGGAGCACCAGCTTCGAGTGGCCGGGCCTCGACGTACGCAATCCCGACGGGGACCCTCTGCGCACTCTCACGTTCCAGGTCAACTGGTTGCCCGCCGCTGGAACGCTCATGCTGATTTCCGGTCTGATCACGATCGCCGTGATCGGGCTCACTCCGGCACGCGCGCTGCGAGTGGCCCACGACACGCTGGTCCGGCTGCGGCCCGCGATCGTGGTCGTGACCGCCGTCCTCGCTCTCGCCTATGTCGTCAACCAGTCCGGCCAGACGCTGACGCTCGGCCTGTGGGCGGCGGGGGCCGGCTCCTTCTACGCGTTCCTCGCGCCCGTCATCGGCTGGCTGGGCGTCGCCGTCACGGGCTCGGACACCTCCTCCAACGCGCTGTTCGGCGCCGTGCAGGTGACCGCTGCGGACCACACCGGGATCCCCGAGACGCTGCTCGCCGCTTCAAACGCGTCTGGTGGGGTGCTCGGCAAGATGATCTCCGCTCAGCACCTCGCGATCGCGGCCGCGGCCGTTGGCATTGCGCGGCACGAGGGTGCGCTCTTCCGCAGGGTCGTGGGCTGGAGCATCGTGCTGCTGCTCGTCGTCTCCGCACTCGTCTACCTGCAATCGACGCCGGCGCTGGACTGGATGGTGCCGGGGTAAGTCGCCCGACGCCGGCGGTTGCCCGGCGCCCGGGGGCGGGAGTAGCCTTGCCAAGTGGCGACACTGGGGCGCGACGCTGGCCCCTCGCTACGGGGTCGTCGGAGCGAGTGCGAGAACCTCGACCACGTTGTGGCGGGCATCATCGCCGGCGGTAGCCGAGCCCTCGTCGTACGCGGCGAGGCGGGAGTCGGCAAGACCGCGTTGCTGGAATACCTCGCGGCGCGGGCGTCGGAGTCCTACGTCGTGTGGGCCGCGGGTGTCGAGTCCGAGATGGAGCTTCCGTTCGCCGGCCTGCACCAGCTCTGCGCCCCGATGCTGGACCGCCTGGGACATCTGCCGGACCCGCAGAGCGACGCGCTGGCCACGGCCTTCGGGCTGAGATCGGGCGAGTCGCCCGACCGGTTCCTCGTCGGGCTGGCGACGCTGACGCTGCTCTCCGACGTCGCCGGCGAACGCTCTTTGCTGTGCTTGGTGGACGACGCCCAGTGGCTCGACCGCGCGTCGGCGCAGGCGCTCGCCTTCGTGGCGCGGCGACTGCGGGCGGAGGCGGTCGCGCTCGTCTTCGCGGAGCGCGAGCCCAGCATGGAGCTGGCGGGGCTTCCGGAGCTGGCGGTCGGCGGCTTGGCCGAGGACGACGCACGAGCCCTGCTCGAGTCGGTGGTCACCGGCCCGCTGGACGAACGGGTTCGTGACCGGATCGTCGCCGAGACCAATGGGAACCCGCTGGCGCTGATGGAGCTGCCGCACGGCCTGACGCACGCCGAGCTGGCCGGTGGATTCGCGCTGCCGACCGGTTCGCCGCTCTCGGGTCAGATCGAGGAAAGCTTCCGGAGGCGGCTGGGCCGGCTTCCTCGCTCCAGCCGGGAGCTCCTCCTCGTTGCCGCGGCTGAGCCGGTCGGCGAGCCCCTGACCGTCTGGCGCGCGGCGGAGCTGCTGGGCGTCGGCGCGGAAGGTGCCGACGCGCCATCGCGGGCGGGTCTCGTCGAGTTCGGCGGGCGGGTGCGATTCCGTCACCCGCTGGTGCGATCGGCCGTCTACCGGTCGGCGTCGCCGGACGACCGCCGACGGGCGCACCGCGCGCTCGCCGAGGCGACCGACGCGGAAGCCGACCCGGACCGCCGAGCCTGGCACCGCGCGCACGCGACCGCGGCGCTCGACGAGGAAGTCGCCGCCGAGCTGGAGGAGTCCGCCGGCCGGGCGCAGGCGCGCGGAGGTCTCGCCGCGGCGGCCGCGTTCCTCAGACGTGCCGCCATTCTCACGCCCGAACCGGAGCCGCGCGCCCGCCGCGCACTCGCCGCCGCGCAGTGCAGCCACGAGGCCGGCGCGCCGGAGGGCGCCCTCGAGCTCCTTGCGACAGCCGAGGCCGGTCCCCTCGACGAGCTTCAGCGCGCCCGCGCGGAGCTGTTGCGGGCCCAGATCCGCTTCGCCGTCAACCGGGGGCGCGATGCCCCGCCGCTGCTGCTCGCTGCTGCCAAGCGCCTCGAGACGCTCGACGCGAAGCTTTCGCGCGAGACCTACCTTGATGCTTTCTCCGCGGCGCTCTTTGCGGGGCGCCTCGCTCAGGGCGCCGGCGTGCGCGAGGTCGCCGAGGCGGTGCTCGCCGCGAACTGGGCGGAGTCGGGTGGGCAGTCGCCGCGCGCGTGCGATCTGCTTCTCGAGGGCGTGGCCGTGCTGACGACGCAGGGCTACGCCGCGGGGGCGCCGACTCTCAAGGCTGCGCTGAGCGCCTTCCGCGACGAGCCGATGTCCGACGAGGACGCGCTGCGCTGGCTGTGGCTCGCGTGCCGCGTGGCGCGGGCGCTGGGCGACGACGCGAGCTGGGACGCCCTGACCGATCGACAGGTGCGACTCGCCCGCGAGGCCGGCGCGCTGTCGCTGCTCCCCATCGCGCTCCTCGAGCGCTTCGGCGTGCAGCTGTTCTTCGGTGACCTGAGCGAAGCGCAGTCGCTGGTGACGGAGGCGGAGGCGGTCGTCGACGCCACCGGCAGCCACCTCGCGCCTCAGGGCGCCATCGCCCTGGCTGCGTGGCGCGGCTCGGAGGAGGAGGTGTCCGCGCTGATCGACGCCGGCCGCCAGGAGGTGGAGCTTCGCGGCGAGGGGCTGTGGCTCATCGCAACCGGATGGGCGAGCGCAGTTCTGTTCAACAGCCTCGGTCGCTACTCGGACGCCCTGGCGGCTTCCGAGCAGGCCGGCACGGATCCCCACGAGCTCGGGGTGTCGACGTGGGTGCCGACCGAGTTCATCGAGGCCGCCGTGCGGGTAGGCGTGCCGGAGCGCGCCAGCGCCCCACTCCGGCGGCTCCAAGAGATCAGCCGGGCGAGCGGGGCCGACTGGGCGCGCGGCGTGGAGGCGCGCTCGCGGGCGCTTGTGAGTGAGGGCGAAGAGGCTGAGCGCCTCTTCCGCGAGGCGATCGAGCGGCTCGGCCGCACCCGCGTCAGGGTGGCGCTCGCGCGGGCGCACCTCTTGTACGGGGAGTGGCTGCGCCGCCAGGGCCGGCGGGTCGAGGCGCGCGCCGAGCTCCGCACCGCGCACCGGAGCTACGCGGCCATGGGTATGGAGGGATTCGCCGAGCGCGCGCGGCGAGAGCTGGTGGCCACCGGCGAGAAGGTCCGCAAGCGCAGTGCCGAGGCACGTGACGAATTGACCGCTCAGGAGGCCCAGATCGCGCGGCTTGCGGCCGACGGGAGGACGAACCCCGAAATCGGCGCTCAGCTCTTCATCAGCCCCCGCACCGTCGAGTGGCACCTGCACAAGGTGTTCACGAAGCTCGGGATCAGCTCTCGCTGGGACCTCCGCCAGGCGTTGCCGGACGCGAGCACGACGACGACGTCGGCCTAGTCGTCGGGGGCAGCGCTGTGCCGGTTGCCCGTGATCGAGTCGAGCACGGCTGACGCGTACTCCGCCGGCTGCTCCTCCCAGATGAAGTGGCCGCCCTCGATGACGACAACGCGGCTGTCCGGCAGCCGCTCGTCCAGGAACTCGGCGTTGGCGAGCGGAACCACGCTGTCGTTCCGGCCGTTGACGATCGTGACCTGCGTGGCGATCTGCGGCAGCAGCTCGGCAAGCACGGGCAGCTCCTCGGGATATCGGCGGACATAGCGCATCGACTCGACGAAGCGGTCCCCGTCGTAGCAGTCGCGGTAGTCCGCGCGGATGTCGTCGGGGATGCCCCCCGCGATCGTGTCCACCGCCGTGTCGACGATCGCGCGCGGGTCCATCCTGCGGTACTTGTCGAGGTCGGGATCGAGGACCCACGACGCGAGCGGCTCGCCGAGCTGGAGCGGGACCGCGGCCCCGCCGGTGCCGACGATCACGCTCGCGAAGCGCTCCGGATGCGCCGCGGCAGCAAACAGGGCAGCCGAGGTCCCCACGTCGGGCGCGACGATGTGCGGCCTGTCCAGGCCAACCTCGGCGATCAGCTCGGCCAGGAACTCGCCCATCGCCCGCGGAGACAGGAGATCGTCCCGGCGTTCGGATGCGCCGAACCCCGGCAGGTCGACGGCGAAGAGGCGGGCGTGCTCGGCGAGCGTGGGCCAGATCGGCGCGAACGCGTACACGCTCTCCGGCCAGGGGCTGGTGAGCAGGACCGTGGGTTCCCGCGAGCCGCCGCTGTCGGCGTACCGGATCCGGACGCCGTCGACGGTACGGAAGTGAAGTCGTGGGGCTGTGGTCGTTGACATGAGGCACAGCCTCCGCTTCCGGAGCGTCGCTCGCGCCCGTGAAGACCCTGGTCTGCGCCGACCCCGGCATGCGACGATTGCACTCATGTCGAGACTCGAGCCGGTTCGGCGAGTCGGGCTCGTGCTGCATCCGCGGAGCGACCCGACGCCCGTGGTCGAGAGGCTCACGGGTTGGGCGCGGTCGCACGGCAAGCAGGTGATCGTCGACGCCCGGGACGCCGCGCGCGTACCTGACGACGTCGAGCCGGTGAGCGAGGCTCAGCTGGTCGATCAGGCGGAGGCCTTGATCAGTCTCGGCGGCGACGGCACGATGCTCGGCGCGCTGCGACTCGTGGCTGGGCGCCCCGTGCCCATCCTCGGCGTGAACCTCGGAAACCGCGGCTTCCTGGTCGAGATCCAGCCGGACGAGCTCGACGCCGCGCTCGACCGGCTCGACACGGGCGACTTCACCATCGAGGAACACAGCGCGGCGGTCCTGACACACGGATCCGACGAGTCGATCGCCTTCAATGACATCGCGCTCGCCAGCGTGCCCGGCGAGGGGGCGGTGGAGGCGTCGATGACCATGAACGGACGCGCGGGTGGGCGATACCGCTGCGACGCGCTCGTGATCGCCACGCCGATCGGCTCCACGGCCTATTCCTACGCAGCGGGAGGGCCGGTTGTCTCGCCGATGCTCGACGCCGTGGTCATCAGCCCTGTGGCGCCGATATCGGGCATCTCCCGACCGGCTGTGTTGTCGGCGGCCGAGCCGATCGGGTTGGCGCTGCTGGAAGGCAGCGGCCACCCGGCGCTCCAAGTGGACGGCGCGATCGTGCGGCGCATGCAGCCCGGGGAGGCGCTCGAGGTTCGCCTGCGGCCGCGTGCAGGCCTGGTGGTGCGGCTGGACCCCGAGCGCTACCGGCGCCGCAGTGGGGTCAAGCTCAGCCTGCTCGACCTGCCCTTCCTGCCCGAGGAAATGCGTGATCTGCTCCCCGGCGGGGTGGCCTAGAGCTCATGCCCTGGATCCCCGAGCTGTTCTCGGCTCCGGAGCTGGAGCGACTGAAGCGGAAGTGGGAGCTGGAGCGGCTCGACATGGTGCCCTACTACGACGGCCTGATGTCCGGGGAGCACGAGGCCTTGATCAGGTCGTTCGCCGGCGAGCCGGTGCTGCACGACCCCCGGCGGGGACGTGTCATCGGCGTGCCCGCCTTCGAGGCGTACATCGCCCGGCTGAGCTCGTGGCTCTCGGCTCGCAACATGTCCTTCGACCCGGTCGAGCATGTGATGAAGGAGCCGCGGGGATTCGAGGAGGTCGTCATTCACCTCGACGGTGAGGCCGGGCGAGTGGACGTTCCGGTCGCGATCGTCGCCGAGCGTCAGCCCGACGGGCGACTCGCCGAGCTCCGGATCTACCACAGCATCTGGGCGCTCACGGGCCGTCATCTGCATCGCCCGCCCATGCTGCAGCGCGATCCGGCTCTCCGCATCGAGGGCGTCGTGGCGGACTACCAGCGCGCGCTGGCGGCCGGCGACGTGGATGCGATCACGGCCACGTTCGAGCCCGAGGGCTACGCCCGCGAGCCCACCGGACGCGAGTTCGTTCACCGCGGCCGCGAGGACCTGCGCGCGTTCTACGAGCGGTTGTTCTCGAACGGCGGCGGCATCGAGCTGGATCACTGCGCACTTGTCCGCGACGGGCACGCGTTCGCGCTGGAGTACAACGTAATGAGGTGGGGCCGGACGGAGCTGCCTCCGGAGGCGGGAGTGGCCGTCTACGTCCAGGGCGAGAGCGGCAAGCTCGCCGCGGCGCGGATCTACGACGACGCCGACCCGCCGATCAGCTGATCAGCCGCCCTGGTCGCAGTGCTCGGTGTCGGGACAGCGGCGCAGCACGCGTAGCCACGGCGCATCGGCGTGCCATCGGAGTCGAAGCAGCAGCGAGGAAGCGTTGTTGCGGTAATCGGTCTCCAGCAGCCTTCGGTCGACGTTCACGCGGTGCACGAGCAGGTAGCGGCCGGCGGGAAGTCCCGTCAGGGGGAGCGACTGGCCTTCGAGGTTGGCGGGGTAGTCGTCCCCGTAGCCGACCGAGATGCCTTCGACGAGGCGGAGCCGTGCGGTTGCGCCGAGGCCGCAGCGGCTCGTGTAGCGCGGTCGCCGCGGCCGCGCCGGGAGGTGGCGACCACGGCTGCGGTAGCGGTCCCCGAGGCAGAAGCCGGTCTTGCGGTCGGTGACACGAGCGGCGCCTGTGCCGGCCTGGCGCAGCTCGTAGCGCTCGAATCCCAGGAGGTGCCAGTGCTCGTGGTCGCGCGAGTGCACGTAACGCAGCCGGCCGACCCCCTGGACGACGGCCAGCGGGACATCGTCGCGCTCGACGAGCTGGTCGGCCACCATCGTCGGCGTCGCGGCTCGCTCTCGCCGTCCGGAGACGATCAAAGGGCCGTCGCCGACGTTGCGTACGGCGGATGCGAAGCCGACCCGGTACCGGCCGCGCCGGCCGGACGTGACCTGCAGGTCCCACGGGGTCTCCTGGTCGAGGTCGGGGAGCCGCGCGGACTCGGCGGTCAACTGGGAGGGCTCGCCCGGCGAGGACGCTAGCGCGCCTGCGCACAGCAAGACCGCGCCGACCGCCGGGACGAGGCGGACGAGCACCCGCTCAGTTGTCGATGAACTCCTCCCCCGCATCCTCGTTGCACTCGATGCTAGGCGGCTCCTCGCCGGGGAAGGCGAGGAAGTCGTACTGGGAGCGGCCGAACCCACGCATGTCCATCGCGAGCGCCGGCCGGCGCGTGTGTCCACCGGCGCCGAAGAGATAGCCGACGTCGCCGCCCCAGGTGCCGAACTGGGTCACACCGATGGTGTATGCGCACTGATCGAAGAGGTCGAACTCCTCCACCGGCTCGCGCAGGTCCTCGATGTCCTCGGTCAGCGACTCGACCTCCTCCTGGAGGTCTTCCACTCTCTCGCGCAGCGTGGGTGGGCGGTCGGGCCGTCCACCCCCGGCGATCGCTGCCGGCGCGCAGACGGCCGTCACGACACAAACCGCCACGCAGATCAGCGCTCGGTGCATCTCAGTCAACGCCCTCTCCCGGTTCGTCCTGACAGGTGCGGCCCGGACGGTCCCCGCCCACGAGCGCGAGGAACATGTAGTCGGGGTCGTCCCAGTCGCTGCGGTCGATGTGCAGCCCCGGTCGGTAGCCGGCGGGCGCGCCCTTCGGCCCGAACAGGTAGCCGAACCTCTGGTCGGGATCGCCCATCTCGGTCACGGGGACCCATGAGACACACGACTCCCACTCGTCGAAGCGCTCGGAGATCGTCTCGAGGCGCTGGGATCTCGCGAACAGGCGGGCTGCCTGGCGCTCGAGCGACTTCACCTGCCGCCTGAGACCCGGACGGCCGAGGGAAGCGGGCTCGGCGGTCCCCCCGGGCTGCGGGCTGTCGCTCCGGCAGCCGCTCCCGCGGAAGTGGATGAACATGTAGTCCTCGCGGCCGCGCGGCCGCCGCCTGTCGACCGCCAGGCCATCCATGAATCCGACGCCGGTTCCGTCTCGTTCGTCGTAGAGGTAGCCGCCCGTCTGGCGATCGCGGTCGCCCTGCTCGTTGACGGGCACGTACTTCAGGCAGGTCTGCCAGTCCTCGTAGCCCTCCGCCGACTGCTCCATCAGCTCGACCTCCCGTTCCAGCCGGGCGACCTCCCGCCGGAGCGCGCGCACGTTCGGACGCAGTGCGTTCGTGCGGGGCCACGGCGAATCCTCGCCGGCCACCTCGGCCACCGGCGGCCGAGCACCTGAGACGGCCCACCCGCCCAAGCCGCAGGCCAGCGCCGCAGCGCACACGACTGCGACGACGAGCCGCGTCATCGCGCCACCTCCACGGCGCCGGCGTCGCAGGCCGCGCCTTGCGGGCGGGGCATCCCGCGCTGGTCCACGCGCAGCAGGGCGCGGATGTCGTCGACCTGACCCGCGAGGTGATCTTCCCCCTCCAGCAGCGCGGGCAGCGGCGGGTTCATACAGGCGTCGGCGGGGACGCGGTCGAGCGCCGGGCTGGCGGCCTGCGGGAGGCGCGTCTCGTGGGGTCCGCCGTACGCGCGCAGCGGGTCGAGGGCGGAATCGACGCCGATGAGGTCGGTGGCCGCCGCCAGCCGGCACGAGCCCTCCGTTGCGACGTTGTAGCCGAGTGAAGTCGAGGCCGGCGTGTCGCAGTTGGTCTCCGTCGGCTGGGTCTGCCCACCGTTGAAGTCGACCTTCGCCGGTCCGATCACCGAGCCGAACGCGACCAGCCCCTCGCCCACGCCGATGTTCGGAGCCACCGAGGCGATGTTGTCGGCCACCGTCGAGCTCACCAGGGTCAGCGCGCCGGCGGCGTGCAGGCCGCCGCCCTTGGCCTCGGCGTAGTTGTCGCTGATAGTCGAGTTCGCGACGTACATGTCGCCGCGCGACCACACGCCGCCGCCGACGTGCGCCACGGCGAGGTTGCGCGAGATCGTCGAGCCTATGATCGTCACCGCGGCCTCGCCGGAGATCGCCCCGCCGCGGTCGTCCGCCCGGTTGCCGGTGAGCGTGGAGTTGATGATCGTCACGTCGCCGTCGAGCGTGAAGATCGCGCCGCCCGGCCCGTCCGCGGTGCTGCCGCTCACGGTCGAGTCGATGACCGTGATGTCGCCGTCCTCGTCGGTGTAGATCGCGCCGCCGTCGCCGTCAGTCGTGTTGCCGTCGAGGTGGCTGCGAACGACGAGGATGTCGCCGGTCGAGCCGAGGGCGCCGCCGGAGCCGTCGACGAGGTTCCCGCTGACGATCGAGTCGTAAACCTGGATCCCGCCGCGGCGCGCGTAGACGCCGCCGCCGTCGTCATTGGCGAGGTTGCCGACGATGGTCGATCGGATGATGGTCGCCCGGCGCTGCGACATGATGCCGCCGCCGGGCTCCTCGGCGAGGTTCTGCTTGATCGTCGAGTCGCTGACCACGATCTCGCCGCGCGTGGTCACCGCGGCGCCCGGGCCGTCGCTGCCGCCGCGCGTCAACGTCACGTTCCTGAGCTCGACGAAGCCGGTCCCGTCTTGCCGGAGCAGCCGCTTCTCGAAGCAGGTCTGCCGCAGGGTGTGGCCATGCCCGTCCAGCAGCACCGGGCGCGGCGACTCGCGCATCGGGTCGCCGAGCTCACAGGCGCGCAGGAAGATGTCAGCGGTCACGTCGATCGCCGTCACGCGCGGGTTGGCCCAGGCCGCTCGCAGCTCACGCTCGGTTCCGACCGCGACGGGTCGCTCGGCGAAGAGCGTGTAGCGATGGCTGACGCGGCGGCGGGCCTTGCGGCACATGACGCGTCCCTCGTAGATGTCGCCCGCCTCGTAGAGCCGTCGCTCGGTGCAGCGGTAGCCGTTGACGCGGCGCCTGTAGAACCGGTCGCGCCGCCAGCAGCGCCCAAGGAAGACCGGCTGGACGCAGCGCCTGTCCACGCGGCCGTAGCAGCCGCCGTTCCGGCCGCCCTCGCTGTTCAGACATCGCTGATAGCGGCGCACGACCCGCTTGCCGGTGCGGCAGCGCGTGCCCACCACCCACACGCCGAGCACCGAGCCGGGACCGGCGCGGCGCGTCGCGCCCAGCCGGCAGCCTCTCGCGTCAGTGGGCTTGTACGGCACGTCTTCGCCTTCGCCCACCTCGCGATCGTTCCAGGGGCCCGGCGGACCGGCGCTCGGCGGAACCTGCTGCTCATCGCCACCGGCCACCGCCGTGGCGGGAGCGCCGATCACAAGCGCGACCATGACCGCCGCTATGCCGAGGGCGGCCGGTACGTGACAGCTATCCGAACGTGAACGCATACGCCTCCGCACCCGCCTCGTGGAACGCGATCTCGACGGTCCGTTCGCGCACGGCATCGCGCTCGCGCACGAGCTGGTACAGCCGGCCCTCGCGTAGGAGGCCGTTCCCCTCCTCGTCCACGTCCACGCCGTGTGACGGGCCGGGGCGCTCGCCGTCGAGGAGCACGCGAAACGGGATCGGCTGTCGTTCTCCGGAAGAGGCGACCAGATGCGCGTCGCGCGCGTGGAACCGGCAGGAGATGCTCCCGCCTTGCTCGTCGAGCACGATCTTCTCCCGCCCGATGCTCCAGTCGCCCGCGAGCGTCCACTGGCCGGAGCCTGGTTCGCCGCGCCCATGTCCGAGATACGTCTCGGGCGTGCGCAGGTTGTCCCAGTCGGCCTCCGCCTCCACGCCGACTCCCTCGACGGAGACGAGCTCCCGCTCGACGCCGAGCAGCCGCTGGATCACGCGCTCCGATTCCTCGTAGCGCCCTTCGCCGAAGTGCTGGTCCCGGATGATGCCGTCCGCGTCGACGAAGTAGAGCGCCGGCCAGTAGTGGTTGGCGAAGGCGCTCCAGATCTCGTACTGGTCGTCGAGCGCGACCGGATAGTCGATCTCCCGATCCGTCGTGGCCTGCCGAACCAGGTCGATGTCGCGCTCGAACGAGAACTCCGGCGTGTGAACCCCGATCACGACCAGGCCGTCGTCCCGGTACGCGCGCGACCATGCACGGACGTAGGGCTCCTGGCGCAGCCAGTTGATGCACGTCAGCGTCCAGAAGTTGACGAGCACGGCGTGGCCGCGCAGCTCGGCGGCGCCGAGCGGCTCGGTGTTCAGCCAAGCGGTCGCGCCGCCGAGCGAGGGCATGTGCAGGCGCTCGAACACGCTCACTCGCGGCCGCCGAACAGGTTGAGCAGGAGCAGGAAGACGTTGAAGACGTCGAGGAAGATGCTGGCCGCGATCAAGACCGCGCTGCGGTCATCCGCGCGGCGCAGCCTGTTGAAGTCGTAGATCGTGAAGCCGCCGAAGATCCCGAGTCCCGCGACCGCATAGATGATGTTGCCGTTCGGGATCGAGACGAAGATCGTCACGATCCCGAACACGATCAGCGCGAGCAGCGCCCAGAACAAAGTCCGGCCCCACGACGAGAGGTCTCTGCGCGTGGCGTATCCGTACGAGCCCAGGGCGGCGACGAAGGCGGCGGTGGCGCCCGCAGCCTGCCAGAGCGCTGCCGGGTCCGCGCCGGCGTAGTCGGCGATCACGGGCGCGACCGCGAGTCCGAGCAGGAGGCCGAGCCCGAACAGGAGCCCGACCGCAAGCTGCTCGCGACCCTTGGCGGCCGCCACGTTCAATCCGATGATGCAGCCGAATGCGGCGGCGAACAACACCAGGCCGGTCCCGCCGCTCAGATCGCGGCCGATCCAGGCCCCCAGCGCCGTGAATCCGACCGTGACGGCGACGAACCCCATGACCTGGCCGAGGAGCGCCCGAGTGTCGCGCTCGATCGCGACGCCGCCGAGCGCCGGGTCGTCGTAGGCAGTCCTGCTCGTGCTCATGGTGAGCGAGGCTGATGCCCTCCCAGGCCCGTCGCGCCCGTGAGGACCCTGGCCTGCGCCCGGGTCCCGGGGGCAACACCAGTGACCCCACGGGCGCGACCGATTCCTCCGAGGTCGAACGTGGGCACACCCGACCACGGAGGTCACCATGAGCAGCACGCAGGTCGGCAGCGACCCTGCGTCGGAAGCGGCGGAGCCCGGAACCGTCCCGATGCGGTTCGAGGTAACCACGCTGCCCGTCGCCGACGTCGACCGGGCAAAGGCGTTCTACCAGCGCCTCGGATGGCGTTTCGACATCGACTTCAAGCCCACGCCGGACACCCGCGGGGTGCAGTTCACGCCGCCGGGCTCGCAAGCCTCCATCCAGTTCGGGGAGGGCACGACGACGAACACGGAGCCGTTGCAGCGCCTCTACCTGGTCGTCGACGACATCGTGGCCGCCCGCGACGAGCTCGTCGGCCGCGGCGTGGAGGTGAGCGAGATCTTCCACCGAGTGCTCGGCAAGGGAGTCGAGTCCGGAGTGGATCCCGAGCGCGGCTCGTACTCGAGCTACGCGACGTTCGAGGATCCCGACGGCAACCAGTGGCTGCTCCAGGAGATCACCGAGCGGCTGCCCGGGAGGGTGTGAGATGGACGTCGCCGACCGAGCACAACTCCTGCAGGAGACCGCTCTCCGCCATGGCCAGTTCGAGGCGATCGCCCCGCCGCACGACTGGTGGGACTGGTACGCCGCGTACATGGTCGCTCGGGAGGGCGGGACCTCGCCCGACGAGGCGGCGGCCGCCGCGGACCGGTACATGGCGGAGGTCAAGCACGTCGTCGTGTCGTCATGAGCACGACCGCCTCGAGCAACGGTTTCGCTCCGGACTCGTGGTCCGGGTCGTGGACGCACCTGAAGGTCGAACGCCGTAGCCGCGGCTACTGCCGGGTGACCTTCGATCACCCTCCGATCAACACGATCACGGCCACAACCGTCGCGGAGCTCGCCGAGCTCGTCGGGCTGATCGAGGAGGACCCGGACCTGAACGTCGTGGTCTTCGACAGCGCCAACCGCGACTTCTACCTGGCCCACTACGACACGGAGCACGACCCGGCCAGGACCGCGGCCCTGGGCATCGGCCCAACCGGGATGCACGCGTGGCTCGACCTCCTCGTGCGCCTGGCCCGCGCCCCGGTGGTCAGCATCGCCTCGATTCGCGGCCGTGCCCGCGGCGCCGGCAGCGAGTTCGTGCTCGCCTGCGACCTCCGGTTCGCCTCGCGCGAGAACGCCGTGCTCGGCCAGTTCGAGGTCGGAACGGGGGTGGTCCCCGGGGGCGGCCCGATGGCAAGGCTCTCACGCCTGGTGGGTCGCGGCCGTGCGCTCGAGATCCTGCTCGTGGCGGACGACCTGGACGGGCCGCGCGCCGAGCAGTACGGCTATGTCAACCGGGTGATCGCGGATGCCCGGCTCGACGAGGAGGTCGACGAGATCGCGTGGCGGGTCGCCCGCTTCGATCACGAGGCGCTTGCCCGCACGAAGTCCTACGTCGACCGGGTGACGTTGCCCGCCGACAGCGAGCTGCCGCCGGCGCTCGCCGATTTCTTCGAGCTGTCGGGGCGTCCGGCGCTGCAGGCGAGGTTCGCCCGGCTCGAGGAGCTCGGACTCAACGCGGACAGCGATCTCGAACGGGCTCTCGGCCGCCGGCTGGTGGAGGCGCTTCCCGACGAGTGAGCTAGGCCTGGGCCAGCTCGGCGTCGGGGGCGGGCAGTGCGGTCGCCAGCTCCCGCCGGGTGCGGATCCCCAGCTTGGTGAACACCTTGCCGAGGTGCCATTCGACCGTGCGCGGGCTGAGGAAGAGCCTTGCGCCGATCTCCGGGTTGGACAGCCCGTCGCGAGCAAGCCGCGCGATGTGCCACTCCTGCGCGGTGAGCTCGTCACGAGTCTCGACCGTCCGCTTGCGCACCTTCGCACCGGTCGCCAGCAGCTCGCCCTGCGCGCGCTCGGCGAACGCCTCCATGCCGATCGCGGTGAACTGCTCGTGCGCACGGCGGAGCTGGGCACGCGCGTCCACACGGCGGTTCTCGCGTCGCAGCCACTCGCCATAGAGGAGGTGAGCGCGAGCGAGCTCCGGGCGCAGCCGGGTGCGGCCGAACCGCTCAATCGCCTCGCGGTAGAGGCCGTCCGCGGCTTCGCCGTCGGTCAGGAGCGCCCGGCACCTCGCCGCGATTCCCAGCGCCCAGTCGGTGGACGCGACGGCGGTGGCCGCGAGGACCCGCTCGAGCGCCTCGCGTGCGAGCTCTGCTTCCTCGCACCTGCATGCGGCCTCCACGAGCTCGATCGCCGCCCAGACGGAGACGAACAGCTCGGGCGTGTCGTCGCTCGCCTCCCGGGCGGCGACCATCGCCTCGCGGTACCGGCCCTGGCCGCCCCGCAGCACCGAGCAAGACCACCGGGCGTACTGGACGGCGGTTCCCTGGCCCCCTGCCGTGAACTCCTCGATCGTCGGGTCGATCAGGGAGGAAGCTCGGTCCTCGCGGCCTTCGAGGCCGGCGAGCACCAGGCCTCCGTACGGCGCGACCCGGGCGCCCGTCGCCTCGGTGACGTTGTCGGCCTCTGCGACCAGCAGCTTCGCCCGGCCGAACTCTCCCCCCAGCGAGAGGGCTTGCGCCAGCACGTTGACGCTCACCGCCAGGACCGTGAGCTCGCCGGCCTCGCGGGCAAGCTGGACTCCCCGCATCGCGACTGCGAGACAGGTCTCGTAGTCCCACACCATCACCGCCGCCGCGGTCGCCAGCCAGCCCCAGCGCAGTGCTTCTTCGATCGAGACGTCATCGCCCGCGTAGCCGGTCGCGGCCTTTGCGAGCACCGGCGCCGCCGCGGGGCGGCCTTGCGTGAACGCCAGCGAGAAGCCGTCGAGCAGTGCGTCGGACGGGCGCGAGCCGTCTTGCGGCGTTTGGGCCGCCTGCGCTTCCAGGGAGACCTCCTGCAGGCTGGCCGAGGTCGCGAGGCCGCCGGCGAACAGCGCGGCACTCCACGCGTCGAGATATGTCTCGCGCGCGAGCCGCGGATCGAGCGGCTCCAGTGACTTGGCCGCCCGCAGGAGCAGCGCCGGAGCCGCGTTGCCGCGACTCTCCGAGTACGCCGCCTCGGCGCGCACCAGATCCAGCCGCGCGCGCTGCAGCTCGTCGAGCGGGCCCACCTCGGCCGCCGCCACCATCCCCCGCGCCGCGTCGAACGCGCCCGCCCGCACGCCGAAGTCGGCGGCCGCCAGCGCACGATCCGTCCGGCGCTTGGGGTCACGGGTGAGGGCGACTGCACGCTTCAGGAACGCGGCGGCGGCGGCGAGGCCGCCACGCGCCCGCGCCCGGCCCGCGGAGCGCTCCAGCTCGGTCGCGACCTCCTCATCCGGTCCAGGCGCCGCCGCGGCGAGGTGCCATGCCCGGCGGTCCGGGTCGACCTCCCTGTCGGTCGCCTCCGCCAATGCCAGGTGCACCGCGCGGCGCTCTTCCACGGTCGCCGACCGGTAGACGGCCGACCGCACCAGCGGATGGCGGAACCTGACCCCCGTCTCGATCTCCAGCAGATCCGCGTTCTCGGCCGGGCCCAGGGCACTCGACTCGACGCCGAGCGCCTGCGCCGCACGCCAGACGAGCGCGGCGTCTCCCACGGGATCGGCCGCCGCGAGGAGCATCAGCCGCTGCGTCGCCTTTGGCAATGCCATGACGCGCCGCGAATAGTGATCTTCGATGTGGCCCGGGAGATCGCCCGCGGCGGGCAGCTGGAACCCGCCCGCCAGCTGGGCAACGCTCTTCCCCTGCGGGAGCTCCAGCAGGGCGAGCGGATTGCCGCGGGTCTCGGCGAGGATGCGGTCGCGGACGCGGTCGTCGAGGCGACCAGGGATGACCCGCGCCAGGAGGGCGCGCGCATCGTCCTCGTCAAGACCTGCGAGCGACGAGGCGGGCAGGCCCTCGAACTCGTGGCTGTCCCCCGGCACGCGAGCGGCGAGCACGATCGCCACCGATTCGGCCACAAGCCGTCGCGCGACGAATCCGAGCACCTGGCGCGAGGCGCCGTCGAGCCAATGCGCGTCATCGACGACACACAGCAGCGGCTGCTCCTCGGCGACCGCAGACAACAGGCTGAGCGCGGCCAGGGCCACGAGGAACCGGTCGGGAGTCTCGCCGGATGACACGCCGAGTGCCACCTTCAGCGCGTCGCGCTGAGGCTCGGGCAGGGCGGCAAGCCGATCGAACATCGGCCCGCACAGCTGCTGCACACCGGCGAACGGAAGCTCCATCTCAGCCTCTACGCCCGCGATCTGGGCGACGCGGAACCCGGAGGCCTGCCGGGCGCAGTACTGCAAGAGGGCCGTCTTTCCGACGCCGGCCTCGCCGCGAACGACCAGCACGCCGCTGTGGCCCTCACGCACGCTCTTCAACAACCGGTCGAGCAGCTGACGCTCCCCGGCTCGGCCCAACAAGGGGGGCGGACCGCGCGCGGCCATCAGTAAGGCAAGCCTAATGGACCCGGGGTAGAGCGGCCGACCCGACGTAGGGCCGGCTAGCCGTCGAGCACCTCGTGCGCGAAGCGCACGGCGAGCGCGCCGTCTCCGACCGCTCCCGCGACCCGCTTGGTGGACTCCGAGCGGACGTCGCCGGCCACGAAGACGCCGGGCCTCACGGTCTCGAGCAGGTAGGGCTCGCGCGAGGAGTCGTTCCATCCGCGCTCGCGGGCCGCGGATCCGCACAGCACGAAGCCCGCCTCGTCGACGGCCAGCATCGAGCCGACGAAGTCCGTGCAGGGCTGGGCGCCGATCATCACGAAGACGGCCGAGGTCGGGATGCGCTGCAGGCGGCCGTTGCCGCTCTCCCGGAGGCTCACCGCCTCGAGCGCGCCGTTGCCGTGCACGGCCGCGACCTCGGTGTTGGGGACGACCTCGATGTTCGGCATGCGCTCGATGCGGTTCAGCAGGTAGCGGGACATCGTCGCGGACACGTTGTCGCCGCGCAGGACCATGCGAACGCTCCGAGCCCGCCGCGACAGATGGACGGCGGCCTGCCCGGCGGAGTTCCCGCCCCCGACCACGATCACGTCCTCGCCTTCGCAGCGACGAGCATCGGTCGCCATCGCGACGTGGTACACGCCCGCCCCCCTGAAGCGGTCGATCCCCTCCACGTCGAGCGTCCGCCACTGCGCTCCGGTCGCCACGAGCAGCGTGCGGGCGACCACGTGCTGGCCGTCGTCGAGGTCCACCCGCACCATCCCCTCGGGACCGTCCACGATCTCGAGCGCGCGATGGAAGCTCGACAGGACGGCATCGAAGCGCTGCGCCTGCAGCGTCGCCTTGCGAGTGAGCTCGGTGCCCGAGATCCCGGAGGGAAATCCGAGGTAGTTCTCGATCCGCGTGCTGGTGCCGGCTTGCCCGCCCGGCGCCCACGCCTCGGCCACGAACGTCCGCAGCCCCTCGGACGCGCCGTAGACGGCGGCCGCCAGGCCGGCCGGCCCGGCGCCGAGCACGACCAGGTCGAAGGTCTGGCCGTCGACCTCTGCCCGCAGACCGAGCGTGCGCGCGACCTGCGCCGCCGAGGGGTTGCGGAGGACGCCGTCGATCCGGATGAGGACCGGCGTCTCGGAGCGCGGGATGCCGAGGGTGTCGAGCAGCGCGGCGCTCTCGGCGTCGGTGTCGACGTCGTACCAGCGGACGGGCAGCAGATTGCGCTCGAGCAGGTCGCGCACCTCGAAGGCACGCCCCGACTGGCGCGACGCGATCAGCCTCAACACGCCCACGTCGTTGCCCTCGAGCCAGGCCCGCCGCGCAGTCATCGTCTGCAGCACGAGCTCGCCGAACTCGGGCCACTCCGCCAGCATCTCGCGCAGCTGGGGCTGCTCGAAGACGATCGTGCTCGTCGGCTCGACCGCCACTCCCGCCGCGACGGTCGGCTCGCCGGTGAACATGGAGACGTCCCCGATGAAGGTCCCGCCGTCCATCCGCGCGAACCAGAGCTCCTCGTTCGGGCGCCGATCGATGATGTCGACGGTCCCGTTCTCGATCACGAAGAAGGGCGCGTTGCGCTGGCCTTGCTCGAACAGCACCTCGTCCGTCTCGTAGACACGGCGCTCCCCCCGCGCCGCCAGCCGCTCGATCTTGGCCTCCGACAGGCGCGGGAACAGGACCGGATCGCCGAGGTCGGCGAACACCTCGGTCTTGATGCGGGGCGGCACTCCGCAAGCGTACTCACCGCGAATCCAGGGTCAGGCGGCCGGCGCGGCGGCGGCTTCGACGAGCGCGGTGATGAGCGTCACCGCCTCTGATCGCCCGATGCCGTTGGCCCCAAGTGATCGCCACGTCGAGAAGGCGAGGGCGTGATGAAGCGCTCCCCCGAGACGTTGGCGTCTTCGGCCGCGGACTTGACGGCCGGCGGTCAGAACCTCGACGGCATCGTCGAGGTACGCGTGCAGGGGGGCGACGGCGTCGCGCGCGAAGTCGACGAGCTCCGCGTCCCGGAGGACGTTGCTGAGCATCGGCTCGGTGCGCTCGTAGTAGGCATATAGCTCCTCGAGGGCCCGCGCGAGGCGCTCGTGCGGGTCGCGAATCGCGCGCCAGGAGCCGAGGTCGGGCCACGGGTTGGCCCTGAAGTAGTGGGTCGAGCAGGCCTCGAACAGCTCGGCCTCGGTCGGAAAGTGGCGGTAGAGGGTGCGGCGCTCCACGCCTGCCCGCTCGGCCACCGCGCTCAGCGTCGTGCGGGACGGCCCGACGGTTCCGTGCAGCTCGATCGCGGCCTCGGTGATCCGCAGGTGCGTCTCGGCCATCCCGGCGGCGCGCTTCTTCAGCTCGTACTTGCGTTTGGGCGTCATTTCGCGACTCGCTTCTGTGTCATCAATCTTGACAGACACGTCAAACGGGAGTACGGTCCGCCATTCCATAACACACTGATGTGTCTCGAAAGGAGAGGGAAGATGCCCACCACCGCCACGCCGTCCACCGCCACGCCCGAGCAGGTGCTCGACTCGATCGTCCGCGGAATCAACTCCGGGGATCTCGAGAGCCTCATGCCGCTCTACGAGCGCGAGGCGGCATTCGCGGCCCAGCCCGGGAGCCTCGCTCACGGCCCATTGGGCATCGCCGAAGCGCTGACCGGCTTCATCTCGATGAACGGCGAGCTCGACCTCGAGGTGACACGAGTCCTCGAGGTGGACGACCTCGCGCTCGTGATCGGCGTCTGGTCGTTCAACGGCATGGGACCGGACGGCGAGCCGGTGCGGCTGGAGGCGAGAAACGCGGACGTCCTGCGTCGTCAGCCCGACGGCACCTGGCGCTTCGTGATCGACAACCCGTGGGGAACCGACTGAGCTTGCGGCGGCCCCTGCTCTAACGGCGCCGCCCGCGACCCGTGGCCAGCGCGCGCCGGGCCCGTCCCAGGCGTGCCGTTGCACCGTGGCGGTTCAGCCGAGCCGCGGCCCGGAGCGGGCGGTCGCCGAGCAGGATCTTCAGCGCCAGTCGCAGCGTACCGGCATCCGCCTTGGCGGGGGAACCCGTGTCGAAGGGGGGCTGCGGGTCGTACTCGATACCCAGCTGGAGAGATTCCGCCAGCTCTCGTCCGTGTACGCGGTCGGTGAGCGCCAGCGCCATGTCGATCCCGGCCGACACGCCGGCCCCGCTGATGTGGTTGCCCTGCCAGACCACACGGTCGGCGACGACCTCCACCCCCATCGCCCGGAGGTTGTCGCGGAAGCCCCAGTGGGTCGTCGTCTTCTTGCCCTCGAGCAGGCCGGCGGCGGCGTAGAGACCGGCGCCGGTGCAAACCGACGCGGTCCACTGGCAACCTGGAGCCGCGGTCCGCAGCCACTCGATCAGCACCTGGTCGTCGAGGACGTCCACCGGCTTCTCGCTTCCCGGGACCACGATGAGGTCGGGGTCCGGGAGGCTCTCGGGGGTATCGGTCGGGATGACCGTCAGCCCCCGGTCGCAGCGAACCGGGTCGAGTGAGCGCGCCAGGAAGTGGACCTCCGCGTCGGGCCAGCGAGAGATGACCTCGTAGGGACCGATCAGGTCGAGCGCGGTGAAGTCGGGGTAGAGGACGTAGGCGATCCTCATTCCGTCACCTCGAAGCTGAACATCATGCCGCTCTCGTGGTGCTCGGCGATGTGGCAGTGCGCCATCCATCGTCCGGCGTTCGTGACGTCGAGCAGGATGTCGACGGTCTCCCCGGTCCGCACGAGCACGGTGTCCTTCCAGACCAGGTTCGGCTCGGTCACACCGTCACGGCTCAGCACCAGGAAGCGGCCAGCGCCGTGCACGTGGAACGGGTGGTGCATTGGGTGGTCCCCGGCCATCTCGTTGAGAAGCCGGATCTTCACGCGGTCGCCCACACGGAAACGCCAGTCGATCGCAGCGTTCTCGGCGCCCGTCTCGCGGTCGATCAGCTTCCAGCGCATGTTGGCCGGGGTGGTCGTCCGGTTCACCTCCACCATGTCGTCCTCCCACTCGATCCCGTCGGCGGACCCGTGAGCGTGGTGGTCGTGATCGTGGTGGTCGTGATCCTGGTGGCCGCGCCCCGCGTCGTCGCCGACCAGCTCGGCCGACAGCAGCTTCATCCCACAGTCCGGGCAGTGGCCGGGCGTCTCGCTCACCACCTCCGGGTGCATCGGGCAGGTGTAGGGACCCGACCCCTCCTCCATGTCCATCTCGGCGATGAAGGCCACGGTCTTGTCGGGAACGGCCTCGAGGTGAGGGGCGATCCGCTCCCGCTCGGCTGTCATGTCCTCGTCCGTACGTAGGGCGCCGAACTCCTCGTCGAGCGATGGCTCGGCCCGCTCCTCACCCACGCGGATCGAGGCCAGCGGATAGACACGATCAGGGGTGCGGTGCTCCAGCGTCAGGTCGCCCGGCTGTTCGAACAGCATGTCGACGACCACGCGCTCGGATGGCGCGAGGACGACGTCCTCGACGAACTCCTCGCGCTCCACGCGGCCGCTGTCGCCACCCACCAGCTTCATGCGGGCTCCCGGCAGCGCCACCTTGAAGACGCGCGTGTTGGCCGTGTTCGTCAGGTAGAGGCGGACCACCTCGCCGAGCTTCGCGCTCAGCGAGAGATCGGTCTGGCCGTTCGCCAGCAGCACGTCGCCGAAGCGGCCCATCGCCGCGTACGTCGTCTCAGCGCGGCTGAAGGGCGCCACCTTGCCGTCCTCGAGCAGGATGTCGTCGAGGGTCAGCGGGAGCTCGCGGTGGGCCGCCGGCCAGTAGTCCGGGTCGGCCGGCTCTACCAGCACGTTGCCGTACAGCCCCATCTCCTGGCCGTAGTCCTCCCGGATGTGGGGGTGGTACCAGTAGACACCGGGGTCGGGGAACGCCACACGGGCGGAGAAGCGCTCGCCCACCTGGATGGGAGCCTGCGTCTCGTGGGTCCCGTCGTAGCGATTGTCGAGGCGCAGCCCGTGCCAGTGGACGGTGTTCTCCATGTCGCCCTGGTTCTCGACCTCGACCGTGATCTCGGAGCCCTCGGGCACCTTCAGGACGGGCCCCGGGATCGAGCCGTTGTAGGCCAGCATCCGCACGGTGGCGTCGCCGAGGCGCTTGGCGACGGGAGCGATGCGAAGGTCAAAGCGATCGCCGTCCGCGAGCTCGATCAGCTCCGAGGCGTGCGCCTCGGGCAGGCCGGCGGTGTCGGTCGGGAAGTGGTCGGGGGTGATGCTCATGCTGCTCTCCTGTGAGTCGCGCCACCGGCGGCGGCCGGTGTGAACGCGTCGATGTGCTGTGCGATGTGCTCGGCGTCGTCACCGACCCAGCCGATCAGCGCCGAGCCCCGGGTGTGCTGCCAGGACAGGCCGAGGAAGTAGAGGCCCGGCGACTCGGTGACCCCGCGTCGATGCACCGGCCGGCCCTGCGCGTCGAAGACCGGCGCGTCGATCCACGAGTGGTCGGTCCGGAAGCCTGTGGCCCAGATGACCGTCTCGACGTCGAGTCCCGTGCCGCCCTCGAAGGTGACCCTCGGGCCGGCCGCCTCGACCACTCGACCATGAAGCTCGACGCCGTGGCGGCGGCGCAGCGCACGCGGCGTCGAGCCGATGAGGGTGTCCCGGCCCTCCATGCGCTTCCCGATCCGGGAGTCCGTCGTCTTGCGGATCAGCCCCGTGGCGTCGAGGTACCAGAACAGGTCGCGACCCAGGAGGCGCTGCGGAAGCGGCGTCTGCCGCGACCCGATCGACAGGTGCGTCCGGCGCGACGCCGAGAGCTCCTCGGCGATCTGGAAGCCGGTGTTGCCGCCGCCGACCACGAGCACGGGCCCCGCCGGGATCTCGTCGGGAGACCGGTAGGCCGCGCTGTGGAGCTGCACCACATCGGGATCGAGGTTCTCCGCGACCGGTGGGACGAACGGCACCTGGAAGGGACCTGTGGCCACGACCACCCGGTCCGCCTCGTAGCTTCGATCGTCGAGCTCGACCACGTACGTGCCGCCCGCCCTGCGGATCGAGCGCACGGGGCTGTTCAGCTCGACGGGCAGGTCGTGGTGGCGGGCGTACTCGGTCAAGTAGGCGACGACGTCATCCCGCATGGGATGGCGATCCGGGTCGCCCGGGAAACGCAGGCCCGGAAGGCCGCTGTAGCGCGCCGGCGTGAACAGCCTGAGCGAGTCCCAGCGCTCACGCCATGCCGCAGCCGGCTCTGCAGCGGCCTCGAGGATCGTGAAGTTGCGGCCCTGCTTGGCGAGGAAGTAGCCGATCGCCAAGCCTGCCTGGCCGCCACCGACCACGACCACCTCGCGGCGATCGGCGTCGGTGCCGTGGGTATACGCAGTCCCTTGCACGTGCATCGTTCCTTCGGAGGTAAAGGGGGCGGAGCGCCGAGCCTAGAGCTACTTCTCCATGGCGCCTTCGTGTCCGGAGTACTCGTCTCGGCGCACCAGCATCACGAGGAGCATGGCCGGCAGCATCACGACGTGCTCGATCATGAGCAGCGTCCCGATGTCCACGAGGAGGCCGGCGCCCAGCAGCGCGATCACCCCGAGAGTGGGAACGAGCATCGATGCGGCCATCTCGTTCGAGGCCTGCCATCCGTGGCCCCGGTAGCGCATCCACGCCACCATCGGGACGGTCATCGTCAGGCCCATGCCGAACAGGAGAAGCGCGGGTGCGTCGCTCCGGAGCTCGGACGAGTCCATGCCGACTGCGGCGAGCGCGGCGATGGCGGGCAGGCCGAGGAGCGCCATGCCGAGGAACATTGCCGCGACCATCTCGAAGTAGTGGCGGACGAAGTGGCGTGTGATGAAGTTCGTTGTCATGCCCGGCAAAATACCCCCCGGGGGTATATCCGTTGAGTGAGGAGGGTCACGCAACCTTCGTCTTCGCCGACATCGCCGGCTACACGGCGCTGACAGAGGCGCACGGCGACGTCGACGCCGCCGAGCTCGCCGGGACCTTCGGCCGCTCGATCTCCGAGGCCGCCGCCGCGCGAGGCGGTGAGGTGATCAAGACGATCGGCGACGCGGTGATGGTCCGCCACACCGATCCGTCCGAAGCGGTGGCGCTGGGCTTGGCCGCGGCCCACCAGGTGCTCGCCGGGCACGGGTTCCCCGCGGTTCGGGTGGGGATGCACCATGGCCCGGCGGTCGAGCGCGGCGGCGACTGGTTCGGGGCCACCGTGAACCTCGCCGCACGCGTGGCCGCGCTGGCCGCGGGCGGCGAGGTGCTCGTGACGGAGGCGGTCCGCTCAGGCGCAGGCGAGCTCGAGGGCGTGGAGTTCGAGAGCCGCGGTGAGCACCGGGTCAGGAACGTGACGCTTCCGGTGCCGCTCTTCGCAGCGGTACCCGGCGAGCGCAGCCGCGAGCCGCACCACCTCGACCCGGTCTGTCACATGCTGGTGGCCGAGGGCCGCGAGGCCGGCAGCCTCCGGCACGACGGCACGCTCTACCACTTCTGCTCGCTCGAATGCGCCCGGCGGTTCCTGCAGGATCCGGGGGCCTACGCCGCCGAGCCGGGGAAGTGACAGTGGAAGGGCCCCGCCCCCACGGCGGGGCCCTCCCGGTCCCGGTCCAACCCAGCCCGAGTCAATCCTCGTTCTGCGCCCTCTGCTCGCGCAGGAGCTTCGCGCCATCCACGACGCAGCGGCTGAAGGGCGTGCCCTTCTCGCCCTTCTCGTGCCTCTTGCTCAGCGCCTTGCAGGCGGCCCGCGGAGAGGAGCTCTTCCCGCTGGCGAGCTTCGCCATCGCGGTCACGCACTGGCTGAAGGGCGTGCCCTTCGTGCCCTCGGCGGCGTCGGAGCGCTTCTTGCTCTGGTCCTCGCACTGGCGCCCGTACGCCCGCGCCTTGGCGGGGAGGTCAGCCTTCGGGCCCGGCGTCGCCGGCTTGTGCTCGGTGCCCTGATTCGCAGGCGGGGTGTCGCTCGGCGGACCGGCCGCGAAGGCCGGCGTCGCCGCGAGCGCCACAAGCGCCACCGCCACCGCGAATCTCAAGAACATGCCCAAGGTTGCCTCCGTCTTCGGTTACCACTGAAACGCAGGGGTAGAGCAAAGGTTCGGGAATATGCCTCACGTGCTCGAGACCACATCGGCGGCAGGGTCGCTGTGGCTGAAGACCGCGCCCCCCACGGACTACGCGGGCCTCCCGGGCGATCTCGAGGTGGACGTGGCCGTGCTCGGCGGCGGCGTGGCGGGCCTGACGGCGGCGCTCCTCCTCAAGCGGGACGGCGGGCGCGTGGCGGTCCTGGAGGCGGCTCGCGTGGGGTCCGGTGTGACCGGGTGCACCACGGCGAAGGTGAGCGCACTGCAGGCGACGGTCTACACGACCATCCGGCGCCGCCATGGCGAGGAGGCCGCCGCGGTATATGCCGAGGCGAGCCTCGCGGGCGTCGAGCGGCTGGCGGGGCTCGCGGCCGAGGAGCGGGTCGAGTGCGAGCTCGAGCGGCGCCCCGCGTATACGTACGCCGGCGAGGAATCCGAGCGCTCCGCGGTCGAAGGTGAATTCGACGCGGCGACACGGGCCGGGCTGCCGGCCGAGTTCGTCGAGACCGCCGACCTGCCGTATCCGGTTCACGGAGCCGTCCGCCTCGCCGACCAGGTGCAGCTCCACCCGGTTCGCTACTGCCAGGGCCTGGCGGCGGCGATCGACGGCGACGGCTCGGGCGTCTTCGAGCGCACGCGAGCGCTCGGCGTGGACGAGGGCTCGCCCTGCCGGGTGCGCACGGCGCGAGGAGACGTCCGGGCCGCGCACGTCGTGGTCGCGACCCACTACCCCTTGCTCGATCGCGGTCTGTACTTCGCGCGCCTGAAGCCGGAGCGCTCCTACTGCATCGCCGCCCGCCTCGCGAGCGTCGATCCGCCGCAGGGGATGTCGATCAGCGCCGGCAGCCCGGTCCGCTCGCTGCGGTCGTATGGCGAGCTCCTGATCGTGGGCGGCGAGGGCCACCCGGCGGGCTCGGGCAAGGCGAAGCCGGAGCGGTTCGAGCGACTCGAGGCTTTCGCGCGGGAGCACTGGGACCTCGAGGCGGTCACCCATCGCTGGTCCGCCCACGATCCCATGCCCTACGACCATCTGCCGGTGATCGGCCCCTACCGCCCCGGCTCGAAGCGCCTGTGGGTGAGCTCCGGGTTCATGAAGTGGGGCCTTGCGAGCGCGACGTTCGCGGCGATGATCCTCGCCGACCGGATCGGCGGGCGCTCGAGCCCGTGGGCGGACACCTTCGCGCCCACGCGGCTCTCGGCGCGGTCGGCTCACGAGCTGGCAGAGCTCGGGGCCAGGTTCGCGATCGACCTGGTGGGCGACCGCGTCCGGCCCCCACAGGCGCTGTCCGCCGGCGGCGTGCCGCGGGGAGAGGCCCGCGTCGTCCCGGACGGCATCGGCAAGAAGGGCGTCTACCGCGACGAGGACGGCGAGCTGCACGCCGTCTCGCTCCGCTGCACGCACCTGGGCTGCCTCCTCCGCTTCAACTACGCCGAGCGTTCCTGGGACTGTCCCTGCCACGGCTCGCGCTTCGGCGTCGACGGCAGCGTGCTCGAGGGCCCCGCGGTGAAGCCGCTCGAGCGCCGGGATGTTTGAGTGCGCTCGCTAGCGTGGGGTACGCGATGAGCATGCGCACCGAGATCCGCCCCACCAGCCTCGACCACGTGGCGCTCTGGGTAGACGAGCGCGACGCGATCGCGCGCTTCTGCGTCGAGCACCTCGGCATGCACGTGATCGAGGAGACCGACAGCTTCACCCTCGTCGGGGTCGACGCCAAGCTCGGCAAGCTCACGCTCTTCGACGCCGAGGGGCCGCGCGAGCGCGGGTCGCTCGAGCGAATCTCGCTGCGCGTGGGCAGTCTCGACGCGGCGGTGTCCACCCTCCCCCAAACGGCCTCCGTCCGGCGCGAGGACGGCTGCGCCCTCCTCGAGGCGCCCGGCGGGGTCCCGATCGCCCTGGTCGAGCGCGGCGGCACCGAGTTCGATCTCGATCACGTGGTGCTGCGGCTGCCCGACCGGGAGGCCGCCGTCGGCGAGCTCGCCGGCATGGGCTTCGAGCGCCGCAATGGCGGCCTCGCCGTGGCGGATCGCGAGCTGCGCATCGTCGGCGGCGGCGAGCCGGAGGCGGAGCGGCCGCTCCTCAACCACATCGCGCTGCTGGTCGACTCGGCCGGCGAGGTGCAGCGCGACGCCGAGCAGCGCGGCGTGGAGATCGACGACGTGAAGGACGCCGCGAACACCTTCGCGGTGTTCCTGCGCGGTCCGGCCGGCGTGCGGATCGAGTACGTCGAGCACAAGCCCGGCTTCTCACTCGTCTGAGCCGAGGCCGGCCGCATCTCCCGTCGCCGGGAGGTCTAGTGTTGGCATGTGGCGGGACAGCCGTCCGATCTGGGGTCTGCGTTCGCCGACGCAGTGGTCGCCGCAGTGCGGGAACAGGAGCGCACCTCGGCCGACACCCAGGTCGCCGCCGCCCTCGCGCTCGGCTGGTACCTCGCCGCCCTCGCCCACCCCGGCAAGGTGTCGGAGACCCCGGCCGCGGTGCGCGGCGCCGCGACCGGCCTGGGCGCCCTCACCGAAGGCCAGATGCTCGCCTTCTGCGAGAGCCACGTGACGGTGGCCTTCGGCAAGCTCCGGGAGGTCGTCGAGAAGGCGACGCCCCTTCCCGAGGACGAGCTCAAGGAGCTCAGCGACTGCATCGAGTCGGCGCGCGACGACGCCCGCCGGGAGGCCGCCGTCGCCGCTGACGCCAAGGTGCTGTCCGCGCTGAGCGCCGCGGACTTCCGCCTCGGCAAGGCGTACGGGATCGGGGCGGCGCTGCTGAACCTCACCACGCGACCGTCGCCCGGCGCGACCCTCGCCTCCCACCTCACCAGCGAGCGCATCGCGCCGGTCATCGCCGCGATCGACGACCTCGGCTCCGCCCTCCCGGCCCACGCCGGGCACGGCGTCCGCGACTCCGTCCGCGAATGGCAGAAGTCCGTGGAGCAGCGGAGCCCGGTGGCGCCGGATGCGCCCGAGACATGGCTCCAGCTGGCTCGCCAGGGCGAGCTGTGGCGTGCGGTCCTCGCGGGCGAGAAGGCCGCTCCGGACCTGCTCGAGATCGACGACTACGTCGACGCCGCCGACCGCCTGTCGCATCGCATGCGCAGCACTGCGATCGCCCTTGCGAAGCGCTTCCCCGAGGTCTGCGCGGCCATCCTCCTGCTGCTCGTGCTCGGCGCGCTCCTCATCGCGTTCACCGACAGCGAGGCCGCCATCGTCGCCGGCGCGGGCACGATCCTCGCGGCCCTCGGGCTCACCTGGCGCGGCGTGGGCCGCTCGCTCGGCGGCCTCGCGGGCAAGCTCGAGCAGCCCCTGTGGGGCGCCGAGATCGACATCGCGGTCACGCAGGCGATCACGCTGCTCCGGCGCGAGGAGGGCCGCGACGTGACCGAGGAGAGGCGCAAGGTCGCGACGGACCTCGGCGGGTAGCGCGAGGCGCAAGAAACGCGGGCGGGTTGCGTTTCAGCCCGCATGAGACCGCGCCTAGTCGTCTGCCTCTCCCTGGCCATGCTCGCCGTACTCCCCGCAGCCGCGGACGCGGCTCCGGTGCCGGAGAACGCCGAGTGGAGCGAGGCCACCTTCCCGTCGTCCGACGGGGTGACCCTCCACGCCGACATCCTGCGCCCCAAGGGGCTGGCGCCGGGCGCCAAGACGCCGGTGATCCTTTCGATCGGGCCGTACTTCAACCATGCCGGCCAGACCGGCGCCGTCGGCCCGGTGCAGGGCACCTCATATGACCCGGTAGGGCCGGCCGGCCCCTCGGACCGCTTCCTGGACCTCATCGAGGGCGGGAAGCTGATGGAGCGCGGCTACACCTTCGTGATGGTCGACCTGCGCGGCTTCGGGGGCTCGAGCGGCTGCCTCGACTGGAGCGGCCCCGGCGAGCAGGCCGACGTGGTGAACGCCGTGAACTGGGCCGCCTCGCAGCCCTGGTCCACCGGCAAGGTGGGCATGTACGGAAAGTCGTACGACGGCGTGACCGGCCTGATCGGCGTGAACAAGCGGCCGGCCGGGCTGAAGGCGGTCGTCTCGCAGGAGCCGGTCTACGACCTCTACCGGTACCTGTACGGCGACGGCATACGGCGCCTCAACTCGGTGCTCACGCCGGCGCTCTACGACCTGATCGACCTCACGCCGGGGCCGGTGCTCGACGATCCGACCTACAACGCGAACGGGCTGAACGACAGCCAGCGTCCGGGCTGCCCGGTGCTGAACCTCGCCGACCAGGGCGGGAACGACGACCACTTCTCCGACTACTGGCGCCAGCGCGACCTGATTCCCGGCGCCAAGGGCTCCACCGTTCCGCTCTTCCTGACCCAGGGGCTGACCGAGAACAACACGGTCTCGGACGGCACCGCCCAGTACCTCGCCAACCACAGCGGCTACGAGCGGGCCTGGCTCGGCCCGTGGGACCACGTGCGCGGCAACGAGCGCGACGAGAGCGGCCGGCTGAAGATGGGGCGCGCCGGGTTCTTCAACGAGGTGATGCGCTTCTACGACCGCTTCCTGAAGGGCGTCACGCCCTCGGTTCAGGATCCTCCGGTCGCCGTGCAGACGAACGACGGCAAGTGGCGCGCCGAGCAGGTCTGGCCGCCGGCCGACGCTGTCCGGTACACGAGCCTGCTTCGGAGCGGGACGTACACCGACGACGGCTCGGGCTGCGCGACCGGCTGCAGCGACACAGAGGGCGTGTGGACGATCTCGCCTCGTTTGCCCTACCCCGTCCACCTGGCGGGCTCCGGCAGGGTCGTGGTGGACCTCGCCACCACGCGGCCGAATGCCAACCTCGTCGTGGACGTCTACGACCTCGACGAATTCGGCATCGGCCCGCTGATCACGCGCCAGGGATTCCTGGCCCGGTCGAGCGGGCGCCAGACGCTCGACCTGTGGTCGGCCGACTGGAAGCTGCCCGCCGGACACCGGATCGCGGTGCGGGTGACGGACGCCAACGAGGACTGGTGGATCCACACGCCGCTGTTCGACACGGTGCGCGTCGTGGGCGGCTCGGTCTCGCTGCCGTTCCTGACGTACGAGCGGACGGACCGGATCCAGGGCGCCCCCGGCACCCAGCTCGAGGGCTACCTCGACGAGACGATCACCGTCCCGCCCGAGACGTTGCGGGACTCGGTGAGCAGCTCGTTCAGGCTGCCGCCGCGCCAGCAGCCGCGGCCGTAGCCAACTCGTGCTTTCGTTCGGGGTGTGCCGGCCCGTGAGGTCACCCTCGACCTGCCCGACGACGAGCTGCGCGCGCTGCTCGAGGGCGCCCGCTTGCTGGCCGAGCGGGAGATCCGGGCGGCGCGCGAGGGGCCGATCTTCACGGAGCCTCCGTCGGCTGCGCGCCTCGCGGCGCTGATCGACGCGGACCTCCCGCTGGAGGGCGAGCCGCTGGCCGATCTCCTGGACGCATGCGGCGACGTGCTCGCGGCGGGCCGGCGGACGGCGCCGGGGTTCTTCGGCTACGTGCAGTCCCCGCCGTCGCCGGTCGGCATGGCGGCGGACCTGCTGGCGTCGGCGGCGGACCAGAACGTCACGGCGTGGCGCTCGGCGCCCGCCGCCACGCAGGTGGAACGGGTCGCCGTGCGGTGGCTCGGCGCGCTCGTCGGCTTCGCTGACGAAGCCGCGGGCCTCCTCGTGAGCGGAGGCTCGATGGCCAATCTCACGGCGCTCCTCATGGCGCTGCACGCCGCCGCCGATCCGGAGGCCGACCGGCGGCTGCTGACTGCGTACGCCTCGGTGGAGACGCACTTCTCGGTCGCCAAGGCCGCCGGCGCCCTCGGTGTCCGCCTGCGCCTCGTGGCGGTCGACCCCGCTCAGCGGGTGGACCTCCGGGCGCTCCGCGCGGCGATCGCCGAGGATCGTGCGGCGGGCCTTCAGCCTTTCTGCCTGATCGGCAGCGCAGGCACCGTGGCCACGGGCGCGGTGGACCCGCTCGACGAGCTCGCCGAGGTCGCCGCCGATGAGAGCCTCTGGTACCACGTCGACGGCGCCTACGGCGCCCTGGCGGCGGCCGATCCGGCAAGCCGGCCCCTGTTCGCCGGGATGGAGCGGGCCGACACCCTGGCGCTGGACCCCCACAAGTGGCTGTACGCGCCGGTCGACTGCGGCGCGCTGCTCGTGGGCGACGCGAGGGCCGGGATGGGAGCCTTCGGCGCGGACGCCGGCGAGTACGTGCGCGTGCTGTCAGGGGCGGAGGCCGAGTCGTTCGCCTTCTGGGATCACGGCCTCGAGCTGAGCCGTCGCTTCCGGGCGCTGAAGGTGTGGATGACGCTGCGCTACCACGGCGCCCGCCGGATCGCGGCCGCGATCGCCGAGGACATCGCCGTGGCGTCGCATCTCGCCGAGCTCGTACGGGGTGCCGACGACCTGGAGCTCCTGGCAGGGCCGGGCCTCAGCATCTGCTGCTTCCGGCACCGGCCGCCGGGGATGCCGGAAGCCGAGCTCGACCGGCACAACGAGCGCCTCGTCGAGACCCTGCAGCGCGACGGGCGCGTTTATCTCTCGAACGCCGGGGTCGCGGGTCAGCTGGCGCTGCGGGCGTGCGTCACGAACTTCCGCACGAGTCGGGCGGACATGGAGCGGCTCGTGGACGTCGTCCGCGAAGTCGGTGCCGCGGTCAGACGTCCTTGACGCCGAAGTGGACGTGGTTGAAGTGGTTCCCGCCGACGTTCGTGCGGTAGAGCATCTGGAAGCGGTAGCCGCTGTGCGTGACGCTGCCCACTCCCGCACCTGACCAGGCGATGCCGAAGCGCTTCGCGAGCTCGCGGGCGAGCTTGTCCATCTCGGGCGTCGGGCTCCCGCCGTTGCTCATGTCCGCCGCCCAGGCCCGGGTCGGGGGGCCCTGGTGATCGGAGGTCGAGCCCGTGACGGTCGGCCCGTGCCTGGCGTTGGCGGCGTCGTTGTCCGCCGTGGTGCGTGGGACCCCGCAGGCGCGGCAGATCGGCAGCACGATGGCGTCGATGATGTGCTTCGGCGTGCCCTCGATCGGACCGGCGCCCACCCGCTGAGCCCGCTTGCGCTGCTTCTTGCGCCGCGCTCCGGCGCGCGCGAGCATCGCGGGGCCCGACGCGCGGGGCGACTGCGGGTGGAGTAGGCGGCGGATGAAGGCGGGCTTGACGCTGGCCGACCTGCGCTCGTCGCCGGTGTACCCGAGGTAGTACTTCGCCGTGCGGATGCGCTTGTTGGTCTCCGGGCCCTTCTTGCCGTCGACCGCGATCGGCGACATCCCCTCGAGGTAGCCCTCGGCGAAGCGGTTCAGGTTGCGCTGCAGCGAACGGATCTTGTCGGCTACGACGATGTCCGGCTTCGGGTCGGGCTTCGGCTTGACGCCGCCCGGCTTGGGCTTGACGCCGCCGGGCTTCGGCGTCGGCCTCGGCTTGACCACCCCCGGCTTCGGAGTCGGCCTCGGCTTGACCGGGTGCGCGGGGGCCAGCGGCGCCAGCACCTTGTCCACGCGCGCGTAGCGAGCGATCCGGACCTTCCGTGCCTCATCGAGGCGGCGGTCCAGGCGGTCGATGCGGCGGTCCAGCTCGACGTCGGTGAGGGTGGCGAGCGAGCGGCGCGGCGGCTCGCCGTTCGACGCGGCGCCGTTGGAGCCGGGCGCGACGGTCGTGGCCGGGCCGCCGTAGGCGGCGACGGCGGCCGGTCCCGCAGCCACCGGGCCGGCTGCCACCGGCTCGGCCACCACCGGCTCCGCCGCGACCGCGACCTCGCGCCGCTCGAGCTCGACGATCGTCGCCAGCTGCTTCTCGATCCGCGCGAGGCTGGCGGTGACGTCCGCGAGGGTCACCTTGCTGTCGGCCACCTCCTTCGCGTGCGCGAGCAGCCGCCGCCGCTTGCGCCCGTAGGCCTCGATCAGCTGCCAGGCTCGATCCGCGGCGTCGTCGAGGCGCTTGAACTCCTTCACGAGCGCAGGGAGCCGGGTGGGCTCGATGCCGGCCTTGGCCCCGTTGGGTCCGATCGAGGCGCCCTGGTGGGCGAGCTGCTTCTGCTCCTTGGCGTGCTTCACGGCCTTGAGCAGGGCGATCGCGCTCGGCTTTCCGTAGGTCCCGGTCGTGGCGAGCCCGTGCTCGGCCTGGAACGCCTTCAGCGCCGCCTCGGTCTCGGCATCGAAGCGCTTCCTCGGCCCGTCGAGGTACCGGCTTCCGGTTCGGCGCGACTTCAGGACGGACAGGCGGTGCGTGAGCCGCACGACCGTCGCGCCATGGTCGCCCCTGCGAAGCGGTCGCGGCCGCTGGGCGTCATGCGCCGGTCCGGCCACCCTTCCGGGCGGCGGGGCCAGGCAACCGAGGTCGGCGACGTTGATGTCGACGTTGAGGCCGAGGATGTTGCAAGGCCGCCCACCGATGATGCCCGCGTACTGCCACGCGCGCTGGCCGCGCTTGCCCCACAGGTGTACGGGCATGCCCTTGGCGTCGTGCGGGTCGCGCCGGCTCGCCGAGGTGCTCACCCAGCTGGCCACCCAGACGAAGTCCGCGTTCACCTTGCCCTTCGCCATCGCCATCAAGGGCGCCGGGTTCGCGTACACGCCCGGTCGCGTCCCCGCCTTGCGCACAGTCGCGCACCACGCGCGCGTGTACTCCACGGTCTTGTCGGGGGAGGTGTTGAAGGTCCGCAGCTCGACGTCCAGGCAGAGCGGGAAGTCGCCCGTGTATCCGTACGACTTCGCGATCGCGAGGGCGTCGCGCGCGTCCGCCTCGCCTTGCGCACGGGTCAGGGGCCCGTCCCACTGCCGGCCCACGTACGTGAGCATGAAGCGGTCGATGCCATGGCGGGCGTACTCGCGGACGACCGCAGGGCTCCAGCCATGGCCACCCGACTCGGGGCCGCCGATGTACACGTTCCACCAGCGCCCGTCGATCGTGTCCAGCATCTTCTTCGCCGTGGCGGGCGGGGGCGCCACGGCGCGGTCGATTCCCTGGAAGGCCGGGGACATCGTCAGCTCTCGGTGACGGCCGGCTGCTCGTCCTCGGCGAGAAGCTCGGCGTCGAGCTCGTCCACCTCGGCGAGCTCCTCGAGCTCGGCCAGCTCATCCAGCTCGCCCAGCTCCTCGAGGCTGAACGCCTCCGTCTCGGGCTCGACGGGCTCGGCCGCGACCGCGGCGATGGCGGGGGCCGCGGCTTCGGCGACCGCGACGTCGCGCTCGATCTCGGCCTGGCGCGCCTCGAACTTCTGCCAGCCGTGCAGCCATTGGGCCGCCGGCGCCAGCGCGATCAGCGCGCCCGCGATGAAGATCTCCTCGAGCGCGTTCTGGTCGACGTTGAACCCCGGGAAGTGCTCCGCCAGCCAAGCCGCGACGGCCCCGGCCAAGGGCGCGAAGACGAGCGGCGTGAGAACCGCGACGACGCGATTCGGGGTCATGACGCCTCCTCAAAGTGGTACTGCTGCGAGCGGACCAGTTTCTCTGCGATCGACGCTACTCCCGTTCCCCAAAGCAGTCAAGGTTCCTGCTTGTTTGGGGGCGGTCCGGTCGATCCCCGGACGAGCAGCTCGGCCGGCAGCACGATCCTCCGCCGGGTTCGACGGCCGGCCATGCGCTGCTCGAGCAGCTCGAAGGAGCTCGCGCCCAGCTGCTCCGCGTCGAGCGCCACGGTCGTCAGCGGAGGGTCGAGGACGCGCGCGAAGTCCATGTCATCGAAGCCGATGACCGAGAGGTCGCCGGGGATCCGCAGCCCTCGCTCGCGGACGGCGAGGTAGAGGCCGGCGGCGATGATGTCGTCGTCGCAGAACACCGCGGTGGGGCGTTCGTCGAGCAGGGGGCCGGCGGCGTCGCGAGCGTCGTCGATGCCGATGGCGGTGAGGGCACGCGGCTGGGCGTCGGGGTCGATGCCGGCCTCGCCCAGCACGCGGCGGCGGCTCTCGTCGCGCAGGTGGAAGGCAGGCGCGTCGAACGAGGCGGCGAGGTGAGCGATGCGGCGATGGCCGAGCTCGAGGAGGTGGCGGAAGGCGGCCGCGGCGCCGCCCTCGGCGTCGAAGCGCACCGACGGCCGGCGGGGCGCCTCGGCCTCCATCAGCACGACGGGCTGGTCCGGGGCGAGCCCCTCCGGGGCGCTGACCTCGAACAGCAGATAGCCGTCCACCGGGCCCGCGCGGAGCGCCTCGAACGACTGCGCCTCCCAGCGCCGGTCGTTGGCGGTGTCGACCAGGACCACGGTGTACCCGGCGGCCTGGGCCGCGCGCTGGGCGCCGCGCAGGACGCGGCTGAAGAACGGGTTGGTGATGTCCGGGACGAGGAGGGCCACCGCGCGGGAGGCGCCGAGCCGAAGCGCCTGGGCAGCGACGTTGGGCCGATAGCCGAGCTCCCGAGCGGACCGCCGAACGCGCTCGGCCGTCGCCTCGGAGACGCGCCCGCGCCCCTTGCCCGAGAAGACCAGGGAGACGGTCGACTGCGAGACACCCGCATGCCGAGCGACGTCGACGCTGGTCACGCGCTGTTGGGTCGAGCCTTCGATGGCCGGGATGCAAGCACGCCGGGCGGCAGCGGGCCCGCGGCGCCTGGTGCGTTGCTCACCACTCCATCCGTCATACGTAGTATGCTAATACGTATGACGGCTCTCAGCACACCTACTTCACGGAACAGCACACGCCGCGACGGAATGAGGCGCGGCACCGGTCCCCTCGTCGCCGCCGGGGTCGCCATCGGCGGGCTGCTCGCCGCCGGCGCCGTGTGGGCGGACGACCTTCTCGGTACGGACGCCCGTCTGCCGGTCGTACTCGCGCCGCCAACGGCGCTGGTCATCGACGCGGACGCGGGCCGGGATGGCCGCGAGCTTGTCGATTCGCGCCTACGTGAGGTCGACGCCGCGGTCCGCCTGCCGCGGACAGTCGCGGAGGCGCGCACGAACGTGCGCTACCTCGACGCCCAGGGCTACCGCATCGTGGTCGCCGGCCCAAATGCCGCCTCCGCCGCGGCCGCCACGGGCGTCGCCGCCACCCGCGCCGAGGACCTGGGCGAGGCGGTCGCGGCGGCCGAGTCGCGCTAGCTGTGAGGAGTACGGTCAGCCGTACCGATGAGTTCCGCGCGGCTCCGTAGTCTCAACGTGCGGAACTCCTACGACGGGAAGGCGACTTGACGACCCACCCCAACATCGCCATCGAGGCCACCGGCCTCGTGAAGTCGTTCGGCGAGACGAAGGCCGTGGACGGTGTCGACCTCGCGGTCCGGACCGGCTCCGTGTACGGCGTGCTCGGCCCGAACGGCGCCGGCAAGACGACGACGATCCGGATGCTCGCGACACTCCTGCGCCCCGACGCAGGCTCCGCGCGCGTGCTCGGACACGACATCGTCGAGGAGGCGGACACCGTGCGCTCGCTCGTCAGCCTCACCGGCCAGCTCGCATCGGTCGACGAGGACCTGAGCGGGCGCGAGAACCTCGTGCTGATCGGCCGGTTGCTCGGACTGAAGCGGGCCGACGCCAAGGCACGGGCGACCGAGCTCCTCGATGCGTTCGGCCTCACGGAGGCGGCCGGCCGCCTCGTGAAGCACTACTCCGGCGGCATGCGGCGCCGGCTCGACATCGCGGCGAGCATCGTCGTGACGCCGCAGCTGATGTTCCTGGACGAGCCCACCACCGGGCTCGACCCCCGCTCGCGCAACCAGGTCTGGGACATCGTCCGCGCCCTGGTAGAGGGCGGTACCACGATCCTCCTCTGCACGCAGTACCTCGACGAGGCCGACCAGCTCGCCGACGGGATCGCCGTGATCGACCACGGCCGCGTGATCGCCGAGGGAACTCCGGGGCAGCTGAAGGCATCGGTCGGCTCCGGGGCCCTCCACGTGAGGCTGCTCGACCCCGAGCAGCGGCCCGAGGCGGAGCGCGTGCTCGCGCGTGAGCTCGGCAGCTCGGTGCACCTCGAGCCCGACCCGGCGGCGCTGTCGGTGTCCTGCGCGGACCCGGACCGTGGCGCCGAGGGCGTGGCCGAGCTCGCCCGGGCGGGGATCCGGATCGCCGACTTCTCGCTTGGCCAGCCGAGCCTCGACGAGGTGTTCCTTGCCCTCACCGGACATCCCGCCGAAGACCAGACGGGGGACGACTCCCTCAAGGAGGAGCAGGCAGCATGAGCGTCGACCCGACCACACGCGCGGCCCCCGCGCCGGCCGCCGACGAGGTAGCCGTCCGCAAGGCGGTTGCCTCCACCGCGCGGCCTCCGCGAGCGAGCGCGGCCTCCGCGGCGCTCACGTTCGGCTGGCGCGGCATGCTCAAGGTGAAGCACGTGCCCGAGCAGCTCCTGGACGTGACGATCACGCCGGTGATGTTCGTCCTGCTGTTCACCTACCTGTTCGGCGGGGCGATATCGGGCTCCACGGGCGACTACCTCGACTACATCCTGCCGGGCGTCCTCGTGATGTCGGTGCTGTTCACGACCGTGTACTCGGGGGTCGCGCTCAACACCGATCTCACCAGGGGCGTCGTGGACCGCTTCCGCTCGCTCCCGATCTGGAAGCCGGCGCCGCTCGTGGGCGCCCTGCTCGGCGACAGCGTCCGCTACGTGGTCGCCGGGACCGTGATCATCGTCCTGGGCGTGATCCTCGGCTACCGGCCTGATGCCGGCGTGCCGGGTGCGGCGGCGGCGCTGGCGCTGACCGTGGTGTTCGCCTTCGGCCTGTCGTGGTGCTTCACCACGCTGGGGCTCGTGATGCGCTCCCCCAACGCGGTGATGAACGCAGGCTTCATGGCCATCTTCCCGGTGACCTTTCTCAGCAACGTGTTCGTCGAGCCGGAGACCCTGCCGAGCGCGCTCGAGGCGTTCGTGGACGTGAACCCGATCTCCATCCTGGCGACGGCTTCGCGCGGGCTGATGGAAGGGAACGCGGAGATGTCGGACATCGGCATCGTGCTGGGCGTCGCCGCGCTGCTAACCGCGGTGTTCCTCCCCCTGACCACGCGCCTGTACAGGAAGAGCTGACCGCGGGCGCGGCCGCGCGCCGCTGCGCCCCTCAACACTTGACTTCAAGTTCACTTGAACTTGTAACTTGGATCCATGCCACAGCTCACGTCAATCGAGTCCCCGATCGAAGGCCTGTACGCCTCGACATCCGAGCCGCTCCCCTTCGCCCCCTCGCTCCACATCCGCGCCTTCCTGCTGCGGCGCAACGCGGGCAACCTGCTCCTCTACAGCGTCGCCGGACTCGAGGCCGACGCCGAGGCGATCGAGGAGCTCGGCGGCATCTCGCGCCAGTACCTGAACCACGGGCATGAGGCCATGTTCGCCTCGGACTGGGTCACCGCTCCGCTGTTCGTGCACGAGCGCGACCGGGACTCGGTCGCCCGCAAGGCGCACGTGCGCGCCACCTTCTCGCGGCGCCATACGCTCGACGACGACTTCGAGGTCATCCCCACCCCCGGGCACACCCCCGGCGCGACCGTTTATCTGTGGGACAGCGGCGAGCACCGCTTCCTCTTCACCGGCGACACGATCTACCTGCACGACGGCGAGTGGATCGCGGCGGTGCTCGAGTCGAGCGACAGAGTCGCCTACCTCGACAGCCTCGAGCTGATCCGCGAGCTCGACTTCGACGTGCTCGTCCCGTGGGCCGCGTCGGGCGGACAGCCCTACTACGCAGTGACCAGCCACGCCGACGCGAGGCGCCGCATCGACGCGATCATCGAGCGCGTGCGGAGCGGCGCCGACCACTGATGAGCGCCTTCAGCGACGAGGAGCTCGCCTACCTCCTGCAGGAGCGACGCCTCGGCCGTATCGCAACCGTGGGCGCGGAGGGGACCCCGCACGTCGTGCCGGTTGGCTGGAGCTACAACGCGGAGCACGACGCGATCGACGTCGGTGGCCACGAGTTCGCACGGACGAAGAAGTTCCGCGACGTGAAGCGCTCGGGCCGCGCCGCGATCGTCGTCGACGACCTCGAGAGCACGGACCCCTGGCGCCCGCGCGGCGTCGAGGTGCGCGGCCGCGCCGAGGCAATCGACGGGCCCCGGCCGCTGATACGGGTCCGCCCTGACCGCGTCGTCTCCTGGGGCCTCAGCGCGTCGGCTCGAAGCCGGTCGGCTCGTAGACCGACATGATCTGGCGGAGCATCCGCTCCGAGTCGCCGTCGTAGCGCGCCAGCTCGTAGCAGCCCAGCGGGTTCTCGATCACGTTCACCAGGCAGCGGTTGCAATAGGTGCAGGGGCGCTCGGCCCGGTCGTGCCCGGCGGCGAAGATCTCGACCAGGTCGTTGTTGGCGATCAGCGGGCGGGCGATCGTCACGCCGTCGGCGCGGCCCTCCTCGATCAATCGGCGGATCACCGACGCGGTCTGGAAGCCGCCGGTGCAGAGCACCGGAATCGACACGGCGCGCTTCACCGCGGCGGCGTCGTCCGCGTTGAGCCCCTCGACCTCCAGGCCGCGCGTCGTCCGGTTCCAGAGGAACCGGAAGATCGGCCGCAGCAGCGCCCAGCGAGCGAGCAGGTAGTTGCGGAACGTGTAGAGGCCGCTCGAGATCATCGTGTCGTAGGTCTCGGCGGCCACGTCCACCGGCAGGCCGCCGGCCGGGTTCCGCGGGTGGGGGAACATGCTTCCGGTAGAGACGTGGATCGCGTCGGCGCCGGCCTCCTCGACCCACTTGCAGATCTGGATCGAGTCCTCGAGCTTGTTGCCGCGCTTCTCCCAGGGGATGACCGCGTTGTTGTGGTCGACGGCGCTGATCTTCGCCTGGAGGTGGAAGTCGTCCCCGACCTCGCGCCGGATCGCCCGGATGATCTCGAGCAGGAAGCGCGCGCGGCCCTCCAGCGAGCCGCCGTATTCGTCGTCACGGTCGTTGATGGCCGAGCTGAGGAACTGCGTGATCAGATAGCCGTTGGCCGCGTGGAGCTCGACCCCGTCCAGGCCCGCCTCGCGCGCCCGGCGGGCGCCCTGCGCGAAGCACTCCACCGTCTCGCGGACCTGCTCCAGCGTCATCGCCTGGCACTCGAAGCCGTGGAACGACTCGGTCTTGCTCGTCGAGCTGAGCGCCTTCCTGCCGAGGTTCTCGACTCCGCCCACGTCCTGCTGGCGGCCCGAGTGGCTCAACTGCAGGATGAACTTGCAGTCGTGCCGGTGCACGGCCTCCCCCACGCGGCGCCAGAACGGGATCCGCTCGTCCCGGTCGATCGTCGCGTAGTTCGGGAGGATCCGGCCGCGGAGGTGGACCGGCGAATACGAGGAGATGATCGCGCCGACGCCGCCGCGAGCGAACTTCTCCTCCCAGTTGATGCGCGCCTGCGTGCCCGAGCCGTCGTAGTTGTCGAACCGCCCGGAGATGTTCGAGCGGAGAATGCGGTTCTTGATCGTCAGGCTGCGGAACTGCAGCGGCTCGAACAGGACGTCGGCGCTCACCAGGGCTCGTGCTCGATCTCCTGGCGGTGGCCGAGCAGGAAATAGCAGTAGAAGAGGTGTACGAAGGCCACCTGGAAGTAGGCCTTGGACAGCATCAGGCTGTGGTCGCCCGGGTTCGCCAGCACGACCATGTCGCGGATCACCCGGAAGGGGACGTTCCGCCAGGTGTTCAGGTCGACGTTGTAGTTGAAGTGCCCGGCGTGCCGGTAGGGCCGGTACAGGCGCTGCGGCGGCTCGTCGCTGATCAGTCCGACGCGGAAGTAGCCCACCTGGATCGGCCGCCCGTCTTTCAGCTTCACGTTCCAGTCGCCGCGGTAGCCCTGGTCGTCCTGCCGGCAGATCTCGTTGTAGCCCAGGGTGCGCTCGCCCTTGCGGCGGAACCCCTTCTTGAACTTCTCGCCCGAGAGGCGCCCGACCCACTCGTGGTTCCAGCCGCAGTAGATGTAGCCCTCGAGCTGGTCGAAGTCCGGCGGCTGGCCGCCCAGCATGACCTCCTCGAGCTGGCCCCGGTCGGCCGCCGCGAGCGTCTCGAAGGTCCAGGCGCTCATGCCATCTCCGGTGCGGCGTAGTTGGCCAGCGCCATCACGGTGAGCTGCGGGTTCACGGTCGTGGCCGTCGGAAAGACGCTGGCGTCGCAGACGAACAGGTTCTCGAAGCCGTGCACCCGGAAGGACGGGTCCACCACGCCCTTGCCCGCGTCTCGGCTGATCGCGTTCCCGCCCTGAGGGTGGCCGGTGCCGATCGAGAGGTAGCTGCTGTTCTTCACGTAGTCGTCCAGCTGGTCGAGCTGGCTCTCGTCGGTGAACGCGTGGAAGCGGAACGTCGAGGGCATCACCCGCCGAGCGCCCGCCGCGAGGTAGATGCGCGAGAGCAGCTTCAGGGCGTCGATCAGCGTCTTCACGTCCTTGTCGCTGGGCGTGTACTCGATGTCCACCCCGCCGGTGAGCGCGGGACGCAGTCGCGCCATGTGCGTGGTGCCGACCAGCACGCCGGCCGCGGTGAGGTGCCGGAAGCGGCTCATGTTGTGCTTGTGGTCGTCGAGCCAGCCGGGCATGTTCAGCGCCTGGCTCACGACGGGGTTGAACCAGCTCTCCATGACGAAGCCGCTGCCCGCGCCGGGCTCGAAGTAGTGGGAGATCTGGACGCCGTCGAACGAGTCGAGCTCCTCCTCGAAGTCGGCGGTGATCGGCGACGCCATGTTGAAGCAGACGTTCCGCCCGGCGCGCGACTTCGCGATCCCGCTCTGCATCAGTAGCCAGCTCGAGGCGATCGCGCCGCCCGAGACGACGATGGTGTTCGCTTCGACCCGCACCTTGCGGCCGTCGCCGAGGCGCGCCACGACCGCGTCGGCGCGGCCGTTCCTGCTCTCGATCTTCTCGGCGCGGCACTCGGGCAGGATGCGGAGGTGGTCGACCCCGAAGCGCTCCTGGCCCTCGGGCAGCACCTTGTCGAGCATGGACAGCTTCGCGCCGAACGGGCAGCCGATGTTGCAGTAGCCGCTGCCCGGGCAGTCGGCGATGTTCGCCTCCACGACGTCCACGTCCGCGGTGAGCTCGAGCGCCGCGACCCCCTGGAGGAACTTCTCGGCCCCTTTCTGGAGGACCGTGCTCGGCGGACGGCGGATCTGGAGCCAGCGGCGGATCTCGGCGAACGACTCCCGCAGGCGCGCCTCGTCGAGCCCGGCCTCGTGCTTCGAGCCGTTCCACGCGCGCAGCACGTCGTCCGGGATGTCGAAGCAGACGGCGTTGTTGACGACGGTCGAGCCGCCGACGCACATGCCCTGCAGCACCTGGAAGCTGAAGTCGCGCGAGAGCTGGAGCGCCCCGTCCGCGTACAGGTTCGAGATCTGCTGGACCTCGTCCTCGCTGAACTCGGACGGGTGGAGGTGCAGCCCGCGCTCGAGCACGAGCACCCGCCGGCCCGCCTCCGCGAGCCGATAGGCGACGATCGCGCCCGCTGCGCCGCTCCCCACCACCACCGCGTCGGCGGAGATCGTGTCGCCGTTCACGTCCGAGGGCGACATGCAGTCGAGGCGCGGGAGGTCCCCCGAGAAGTCCCGGACCGCGTCCTCGTAGCGGTCGCGCTTCGAGAACCGCCGGTAGCCGACCGAGTCGAAGGTCGCCTCGTCGCTGTAGTAGCCGAGGTAGGCCATCTGCATCGAGAGCCGGAACATCGCCTGGACCAGACGGCGTCCGAAGCGGAGGCGCCGGTAGGCGATGTCCTGGACGAAGCGCTTCTCCACGAACTCGCGGCGCTTGTCCTTGTCCATCCACGGGAGCGGCCTGTGCAGGAAGCGGAGCGGGTACAGCCAGAGGCCGACGAGAGCCACCTTCACCACCCACTTCCGCTGCGCGCGGAAGCTGCCCATGTACTTGTCGACGTTCGCCGCGACCTTCTCGGGCGGCAGCCGGTCGGGATCCGTGACCACCTCGGCGAGCGCGGCGAGCGCCTTGAAGCCGAGCCGTGGCAGGAAGCGCCCCTCGGACGCTCGCGGCGAGGCCGATTCGATCGGGGCCGCGATCCTCACGAGTGCGACTGTACGGCTCGCGCTAGGCCGGAGGCAAGGGCTCGCCGATCCACAGATGGGTGGCCGCGAGCGCACGCCAGGGCCGCCAGCGCTCCGCCAGCTCGGCGAGCTTCGCATCGGGGTTCCGGGCCCGCAGGGCGACCGCACGGCGAAGGCCGAGGTCCGTCGTCGGGCACGCGTCCGGCTCGCCAAGCCGGAGCGCCAGGTACTGAGCCGTCCACGCGCCCAGGCCGTCGATCGCCACGACGGAGGCCACGAACTCGTCGAGCTCGACGGAGCGGTCGAGCCGGACAGCCCCGTCGGCGACGGCGCGGGCGAAGGAGCGGATCGCCCCGGCGCGCGCTCCGGTCAGGCCGAGGCCCATGAGGTCCGCCTCGGC